>Ga0172379_10009060_pt1 | contig 12354 bp, 12 predicted proteins | sample GrowelOW334metaG_FD_119756 | JGI IMG/M metagenome (GOLD analysis project Ga0172379, IMG submission 119756) | Groundwater microbial communities from an aquifer near a municipal landfill in Southern Ontario, Canada - Groundwater well OW334 metaG | ecosystem: Environmental > Aquatic > Deep... | reverse complement strand
TACCAAGAAGCGGCTATATGTTATTACATCATAAAGTCACTATCGCAAGGAAGCTACATGAACATTATCAAGGATAGCGTAGTCAGCATCGACTACACCCTGACGGATTCTACTGGGTCGGTTTTGGATTCCTCCAAGGAGACCGGTCCTTTGTCCTATATCCACGGAAACGAGAACATCATCGCAGGGCTCGAAAAAGCCTTGGACGGCAGGAAAACGGGCGATACCTTCAATGTTACGGTACCGGCCACCCAAGCTTATGGCGAACGCGACGACAGCCTCGTAGTCGAAGTCCCAATCGATCGCTTTCAGGGCGCCGGCAAGGTCGAAGAAGGCATGCAGTTCGAAGCCGAAACAGCAGAGGGTTCCAGGCTCGTCACGGTCACTAAAGTATCCGACAAGACGGTTACGGTCGACGCGAACCACCCCCTGGCCGGCATGGAGCTGAATTTCGACGTTTCCATAACCGAAGTTCGGGAAGCCAGCGCCGAAGAGCTTGAGCATGGCCATGTCCATGGAGCGCACGCCCATGGTGGTTGTGGCGACGGTGGTTGCGGTTGTGGCGGTGAGGGCGACGATTGCGGTTGCGGCGACGATTGCTCCTGTGAGGATGGTGAAGATTCTTCCTCCGGATGCGGCGGGTGCGGTTGCCATTGATGGAAAGGGGAGCGCCATGACCGCGCTTCGACCCTTTGATATTCCGCTCGTTCTGCTTGCCGTAGCCATTACCTTGGTATCCACCCTGCTCGTGTATGGCAATTCTGCGGGAACGGCCAGGGTGGTTGTGGAAGCCGGTAATCGCGAATGGGTTTACTCCCTCGAAAACGATGAGACGGTCTCGGTAACGGGACCTCTGGGAACCAGCACGATCGCCATCCACAACGGCAAAGTACATTTTGAGGAATCACCCTGTGCAAACCAGGTATGCGTAGCCTCCGGCACCATCGAACGGCCAGGCCAGTGGATAGCCTGTCTGCCGAACGCGGTATTCGTACGCATCGAAGGGATCCCCGATGAAGATGAACCCGACGCTACCAGCCGTTGATCAGGGTAAAAGAACAGAAACCCGCGACGCGGTTGCACTACTGGGCGCGTTCTGCCTTTTCCTGTCAACCATAGAATATCTCATTCCAAAACCCCTTCCCTTCATGCGAATGGGCATCGCGAACCTTCCGCTCATGCTTGCCTTGGATCTTTTTCCCGCAGGACCGTTCTTCCTGCTGGCAGCGATCAAGACTGTTGGACAGGGGCTAGTGACAGGTTCGCTTTTCTCCTATGTATTCCTGTTTTCGCTGGCGGGGACCTTTTCCTCGGCACTGCTCATGTTCGCCCTGCGTCGTGGCTTGGGACCAGGGAGAATCGGCTTCGTCGGGGTTGGCACCATCGGAGCACTCGGCTCGAATGTGGTGCAGGTGCTTTTGGCACGGATTTTCATATTCGGCGAGAGTGCCAAATACGTCGCGCCTCCCTTCCTGGCAGCGGGTGTCGTAACGGGCATTGCCCTAGGGGTTTTCTGCGAAGCCTTCACCCTTCGATCGGTCTGGTATAAGACTAGGTTAGCCGAGCACAGTAGCGCTATGGGTAACGAAGCGTCATGAAACATGTATCCGGAGCGTCCGGCTGCCCTATGATTTTTGCATCCTATTCGCAGGAACGGCGCAGCAACGGGTTCATACAGCATTTTCCCAGCGAGACCCTCTTTATCAGCGGCCTCATTTCGATGCCGGCTTTCCTGTTCAACCCGTCCATCGCTTCCAGATGCGCCCAGTTTGCGCTCTTTATACTTTTCAACTGGCTTGCTGGAAGAAAACTGAACCTGATCCCACTGTTGATAGCCAGCGCGGGTATCATCGGATTCAACCTAATTGTTCCCTACGGCCGCGTGCTGTTTACCCTCTGGGGGTGGCGGATTACTGAAGGGGCCCTGTGGGCAGGCCTTGAACGGGCAGTGACTGTCGAAGGCTTGATTCTGCTTTCACGGGTGAGCATACGGTCGGATTTGAGGCTTCCCGGGTCGCTTGGCGCCCTGATCGGCGAATCCTTCCGTTACTTTGAGTGCATTATGGACAGAAAGGGTGGGATAGAACGCAAGGACCCAATTGGCGGTATCGACAGGCTCATGCTGGAATTATGGGAAGCGCGGGCAGGTGAAGGGAAAGAGTTCCAAGCTGGTGCCCAACCCCGGAGAATACATTCGGCCCTGGCTTATGCAGTCTTGATACTGACACTGGGCATGATTTGGGCGGCCTGCCTTTTGCCACTACTTTTCTTATAACAGGGATTTACACCCGTTTCTTGACCCGTTCCAGTGCGTCCGAGGCTTCCTTGTAATTGGGGTTTAATTTTAACGCACGCTCGAACGCCAGGACGGCAGAAGCGTATTCCGCACCCAGTTCGCGCGCGATGCCCAAACGATACCACCATAGCGCCAAATTTGGTTCCATCTGGACCGCAGTCGTGTAGGCGATGTCCGCGTGTTTGGGTTTTCGCTGTATGCGATAGATCTCGCCCATGAAGAAATAGGCTACGCTCACCCTCTCGCCCTGGGGAGCTGAGTCAACATAACGCTGCATCTGTTTCAGGGATTCCCGATAATCTTCAAGATAAAAATACGCTTCCCCCAAGGACTCAATGACACGATAATCGTTCTGGTTTACCTTAAGCCCCTTCAGGCCCCATTCCAGCACCTCAGCGTACTTTTTCTGACGCAACAGGGTCCAGGTCAGGACCGTATAGGAATCCATATTGGTGGCATTCTGGCTGATTTCTTCCTTGCAGATACGTACGGCCGTTTCGTAGAGCTCATCGGCCTCCGCCGTCCGCCCCCGGGCTTCCAGATCCCGGCCCTGGCGATAGGTTTTCAGCGCGTCCTGCTTTTCCTGCAAGGCAACCTGGGCAACAAGCTGCATAGTAAAAGGGGGGACTATTAATAACGAAAAGAAAAGTACGGAAAAAATACTGGAAGTTCTGGCTTTCATGGTCCCATAATGCCCCGTACGGGACCTGAGTTTCAAGCTCCGGACCATGTCACTACATCTGCCACATGGCCAAGTTCCAGGAAACCGTTTACCGGGGGGTCAAAAAACCCGCTGGCCGCTACCGTTTCCTCCAGATTGGCCACGAGCGTGCGTTCTACGATCAGATCGCAGGTTTCACGGGCCCTGGATACTAATTTGGAGTCAGGTGGTTTCGCTGTCGAAGGTGTGGATGAAGCTCCGGACCCACGACGGCTGAGCCGGACGAGGGTCGCGCCGCCAGCACCCTTCTCCATGGCCATGCGGACGCTTTCCTCCACAGAACCTTCTTCGCAAATCAACGTAAAGCTGAGGAGCGAGGTTTTTCCCAAGGCTGCCTTGTTGCGTCGCGTACGTGGTGCCCCGTGTAATCTGCGCCAATCGGTAGATCCGCGAATTTCATCGAGGACGCTGATTACCTGTTCCATGCTGGCCACGTGTCTGCGCTTGTCACGCATCATGCGCGTGTTGACAGCGCGGACACGCACAGGACTCCTGTAAATAAACCCCTTGCCCGGTTGATCCATGCCTGCTTTTCTTATGACAGCGTCCAGCACGAAATCCACATCGCCCTCGGGAATGAGGAACCAGATTATCTCTTTTTCTACGGGGATCGTAATGCGCAACAAACCCAACTTGTTTCGTAAACCCATGCCTTCGCCATAGCTGATGATGGGCACGCACAAACCCATGTCCAGCGCCATTCGGGCCAAGGCATCCCCGTCACCACGTTTCACAATGCAGCGGATCAACTCGTATACAGGGCTCTTCGCATTCTTAGTGACAGGGAGATGATCCTTCAGGTCGGGGCGCCAAGGATCGGGGTTATTACCTTCCAGGGTTGTATGTTCGGCGAAGATGCTGCCCCTGCCGGGCAAGTATAAATCGGCGGCCCGGGCAACGAAATCCATTACCGACTCCTCATACTCGCGGGGCACATAAAAGCGGAACAGATCAGCCCGATCCTCCTCGATTACCATACGCCGGCCGAGTGAAAATAATGTGGAATGCTCGGAAAGCGTCAATTGTTTGGCTTTCATTCCGTAGGATTCGCTGATACCCACACGTTCCAGCTCGGCATCCACCAAGAGAGAGAGGCGGGAATCCACGATACAACTTATTTTTGAAACCTCGAGGCACTTCATGTTTCATGCCCTCCCGGTTCGAACGCCTTCCCTCGCCTGGCCCGAATATACAGTCCGGATGCCAGCACGGCGATGATGGGGAAAACCGAAGCACAAGCCAAAATGCCGAATACATCGGAATTTCCTGTGCGTTCTCCAATACCAAGACCGGCAGCTATCACCAAAGGCACTGTAATGGGTCCCGTGGTGACCCCTGCGGAATCCCAGGCTATGGAGCTTATTTCTTCGGATGAAAAGATGCTCATCACGAGCGCCAAGGAATAGGAGCCGGCCAACAAAGGTAAAAGACTCACATCGAAGAGGATGCGGACAAAACCGACAACCATCCCGATACCCACACCCACTCCGACCGTGGTAACCAGGAAGGAACGCCTGTAGGTTCCGGTGGTTAGTTCCTCAAGAGTCACACCCAACGCGTTGAGCGAAGGTTCAGCCATGGTTGCACCCAAGCCCATGATGAATACAAAAAGAAGTACGAGCAGGTACCCCCACACGCGATTATCACCTGCGATGGCGTCGTCCTTGGGTACCAATAGGTAGCTTTTTCGCCCGGCATCATAACGATCCCGGTTGAAGGGAATGAATTCGGGACCCGAGGGGGAATCAATGGCAAGGTATTCTCCGATCCCGCCATCGCTGCGGACCGTCCGTAAAACCAGGTACTCGTCCAGTCCGGTGTACAGAACCGCCTTATCCGGTCTCTCGGTAGATTCGAAGGCCCTGGGTAAGGAAGTACCGGATTGGCGGCCCAAACTACCCAGGCCACTTTCCATCCCCAGACCAAAAAGGAAAAGTCCGATCAGGCTGAACGATAGACCCAGGAAGATTTGGTCCGGCTGGGGCAGCTTTTCCCGTATGACCACGAGCAAGGCGAACAGCAGGACAAGGGATAGCGGCATGATGGCTTTGACGGCATCCAGCGCAGCACGCAAGACCAGAGGACGCGGGACACGGGCTTGAATAGCAACAGTATCGGAAGCATCGGTTGACGGGCTTCCTGCCTGGGTATCCAATTCTACCGGGAATGCACGGGCAAAGTCGGAAGCCTCCAGTTTTTCAAGAGCGAGCTCCCGAAGCCGGGCTTCGGTTCCCACTATGAACAGCGCGGCTTTCTGATTTGCCCGGGAAAAGAAACCCGACGCGTCCATCGGGAGCGGGGCTGCCGGAGCGAGCCCCAATGCCAGTATCAGTACCGCGCCTACAGGCAGGGCAGAGGCCAGGGTTACCACGCCCAAGCCTCCGGCTCCGTCCTCTTCCTTCCCTGTCATGCGGGAAACGCCGACCCCGAGGGAAATGACCAGGGGGACCGTAACAGGCCCTGTAGTAACTCCGCCCGCATCCCAAGCCAAACCCATCACCGCTGAAATACGCGGATCTCGGTATACAAGCCAGGAAAGTACGAGCAAGACAGGAAACATGATAAAAAGAAAGGGTTTTAGCGACCACCCAAAAAGAAAACGAAAAACACCCAATACGACAGCGATGCCGACACCCAGGGCAACAACCGCTACCAGCCAGGAAGAACCCCGATTAAGCAATAAGTAGAGCATGGGAGCCGACCAAGGCGTGGTCGCTCCGCCTTGGACTTTCAGGAAGGCTATGGCCGGCTCCGCGTAGGTTGCCGTCAAGCCAAGCACAACCGAAAAACCAGCCAATGCCGTAAAACCCGCACGCCCAGGCAAGCGCAAGCCACAGCGTTCACCCAAGGGCATGATGCCCAGGAACAGGCCTTCCATGAAGAAAGCCAGACCAACTATTACCGCGATGGTTCCTGCCGCCACCTTGAAGAAATCCTGGATGGGCGCCCGCAGGATCAATATCTGGAAAACGGCCAGATACGCGCTTATGAAGACGACGGCTCTGAATTGGGCTTCTACTTTTTCTTTTGCCCAGGAGAGGACCATCGAGATTCTTCTGCCGATTGGTATACGCACATTCAAAACACTGCTCCTGACTATGTTTTTTTCATAATACCAAAAAAATGGGAGCGGCGACACGATGATCTCCGCTCCCATTTTTTACAAAGGCAAATCTACATTATGTTCTTTACTCTCACTTCGGATACATTCTTCAGGCGCTTGCCCAGGACGTAATCGAGCATGGCTTCGGAGTCGATAAAGCCAGTATCATATTTACGGGCTGCGGGCATTTTCTCCAGGGTGAAGTTCTTGTCCCCACCTGCTGCCATAAAATTGTTGACGACAACCTTATAGCTTGCGGCCAGGTCCAAGGGAGCCCAGGATCCATCGTCCTTCAGCACCTGCACATCCTTGACGCGCTCGCCTTTGGCTGCATTCACCAGCAAGGTCATTTTTGCACCCGCGAGGAAGACGTATGCGGTTTCCGCTTTTTTCCCGTACGCGACTATGCAGAAATCCGCCATGTCGTCCAGGACTTTCATGACTTCCATGCCGCTCATATCGATGGTGGTGAGGGTATTGCCGAAAGGCTGCAACTCGTACACCTGGGCAACGGACACGTCACCGGAGAGGAATACCTCACGAACGCCACCAGGGTTCATGATGGAAATATCCGCGCCGGTCTTCCACAGCATGGATTCGGCGACGTAAGGTCCTGGCCCCTGGTTGTTCGTCTTGGACTTGAGCTCATCCTCTGCATAGGTAGCGATCTTTTTCTTCAGGCCATCGACAGAAGCGGAGTACATCTTCAGTTTTGCGACACCTTCAGGTTTTGAAACCGCAAACAGGAAGCGCTTGTCCGTAGCGTACTTGTCGCTTAGTTTCTTGACAGCGTCGAGATAGGTCGCCAGAACAGGGGCGGTGGGGACGGCGGCATAGGCCTTGCCGTCGTATTCCCTAACGACAATTTTACCGTCGGTGCCACGGGTAAACTCGACACGTTGCATTTTGCCGCCCGCACCGGGAAGGTCGTAGATGCGAAGCTTGTCGGGACTGGTCAGGAGCTTGCTGGTACCGGTGAAGGAAAGCACCTTGCCGGCGCCATCGAATTTCAGGTCCAGCACACCGACGGCGTTGGCCCATTGCCAGCTGGTCGCGACGATGACGTCTGCACCGGATGCATCCTTCTGCACGGTTGGGTAGGGCGCGTTCATGGCTTTGCCGATATCGGTATAATCACCCAGCAAGGTGTGCGTATGTCCGCCAAGGATCACATCCACACCGCTTGTTTTAGAAGCCAATGCCACATCCAAATCATAACCCAGATGGCTTAGAACGATGATTTTATTTACGCCCTTGCCTTCCAGTTCCTTGACATACTTCATGGTACTTTCTGCAGGGTCAAGGAATTTGACGTTCGGTCCGGGACTGGAGATATACGGTGTGTCAGGATTGGCCAGACCCAACAAGGCTACGCGGGCACCCGCTATTTCCTTTATGATATAAGGTTTGATGACCCCGGCCAGGGCAGGCTCTGCGGAAAGGTCCAAATTTGCCGCCAGAATGGGGAATTTTGCATCCTCCGCAAAGTCTACCAATGCGGTGGGTCCTTTATCGAACTCATGGTTGCCGGTTACCATCCCGTCCAAGCCCATGGAGTTGAGGAAATCCAGGTCGGCCATGCCGTTGAACTGGGTGAAGTACAGGGACCCCTGGAAGACGTCTCCGGCATGCAGGAACAGGCTGTTTTTGTATTGGGCGCGCAAGGAATCGATCGCGGTCCACAGACGGGGAAAACCGCCCAATTCCACGAATATTCGTTTCCCTCTCAGGGTCGAATCTATATCGGCCTTGAATTCCACATAGGCGCTTTCCAGTTTGGAATGGGTATCGTTCACATGGAAGAGAGCCAGATCGAGGGCTGTAGTATCCGCCTTTACCGCGACCGGTTCCATTTTTGGAGTGGCCGGTGCCGAAACTACAGCCGGTTCGTTCTTGGTGGCAACTTCGCTTTTGGTAGAGGCAGGCGAACCGGCGCACGCGGCAAGCATTACCAAAGCCAGAGAGGCAGAAATGAAAGTGAGCATACGTCTTTTCATCATGTTCCTCCAAAGAAAATTATTACCCATAGTATAAGCCCGATTCATCAGGATTACGTCAGGTTTCCGCCAAAAGCTTGTTGATGGCCGCCGCCGCGCGCCGGCCTTCGCCCATGGCCAGGATGACTGTAGCCGCACCCAGGACTATATCGCCCCCGGCGTAGACACTTTCCAAAGAGGTTTTTTGGTCCTCCCCAACGACGATGCGCCCCTTCTTGTCCACCACCAGTCCTTGGGTCGTCTTGACCAGCAGGGGGTTGGATTCATTGCCCAAGGCTACGATCACACTATCACAATCGAAGACGAATTCCGAACCCTTGATGGCCACCGGGCTACGGCGGCCAGAAGCATCGGGTTCGCCCAGTTCGAACTTTTGGACTTCCATACCGATCACCCGGCCCTTGTCATCTCCAAGGATACGGTTCGGATTGCGGAGGTAGTTGAAAATGATCCCTTCCTCGATGGCGTGTTCCACCTCTTCCGCCCTTGCAGGCATTTCTTCCCGGGTACGACGGTAGATTATGTGCACTTCCTGGGAACCCAGACGTAGCGCCATGCGCGCTGCATCCATGGCGACGTTGCCCCCGCCTATGACCGCCACTTTTTTGGAGCGGTAAATGGGGGTAGCGGCTCGTTCGGCGTCATAGGCCTTCATAAGGTTGGCGCGGGTCAGGTACTCGTTGGCGCTGAAAACGCCCACCAGGCTTTCGCCGGGGACTCCCAGGAATTTAGGCAGGCCAGCACCGACGCCCACAAAGGCTGCGTCGAAACCATCTTCCTCAAGCAGTTCCTTGACAGTCCGGGTTCGGCCTACAAGGTAATTTGTATGGATCTGGACACCCATTTTCTTGAGGATATCCACTTCTGCCTGGACTATGGCCTTGGGCAGCCGGAACTCGGGGATGCCGTAGACCATGACGCCACCGGGCTTGTGGAAGGCCTCGAAGATGGCGACCTCATGCCCTTCCCTCGCCACATCGGCCGCCACCGTTATACCTGCTGGACCACAGCCGATAACCGCGACCTTCTTTCCGGTTGTGGGCTTTACCTCAGGGGGAGTCACCTTGCCGTTCTCGCGCTCCCAGTCGGCAACAAACCGTTCCAGCCGTCCGATAGCTACGGCCTTGTCCACGTCCTTCAGTCCCTTGCCCACCGTGCAAGTGGCTTGGCACTGTTTTTCCTGGGGACAGACGCGGCCGCACACCGAGGGTAGCAGGTTGGTTTCCTTGATCACATCCACGGCCGACTTGAAATCGCCTTTCTGGATTTCCATTATGAAACGCCGAATGGGGACGCGGACGGGGCATCCGTCCACACAGGGCTCATTCTTGCAGGAAAGACAACGTTCGGCTTCGAGTCGGGCTTGGGCCTCGCCGTAACCCAGGGCAACTTCCGCGACGGTGTGGCCCCGTTCGATGGGATCCTGGGTGGGCATAACCTGCACGGGGATGGCCATACGTTCCCGGGGGCCGATTTTATCACCCGCCGCCTTTTTTGCCTCAAGCTCCTCCAAGGCAAGCCTGGCGGCTTCTTCCAGCTGGTCTTTGGTCAGTGCGGAGGCACTCATTTCTTGCCTCCTGCGGGAGCGGCCGCACCTGCAGGGGGTTGGTGCGGATCAAGGCCCAAGCCCATGTGGCAGATGTGGTGGGCTTCGTCCTCGGCAACCTTGTAAGCGCGCAGGCGGGTCATCATATTATCGAAATCAACCTTGTGACCGTCGAACTCAGGACCGTCCACACAGACAAATTTGACCTCGCCGTCCACAGTGACACGGCAACCACCGCACATACCAGTACCGTCAATCATGATGGTATTGAGCGATACAACCGTGTGAACCGCGAAGGGACGCGTCGCCTCGGCACAGAATTTCATCATTATGGGTGGCCCGATGGCTATGGCGAGTTGGGGTTTGGGATCCGCAGCGCAATATTCCTTGAGGGGTTCCGTAACCAAGGCCTTGCGTCCATAGGAGCCATCATCGGTGACGATGACAAGTTCATCGGCTATCTTGCGCATTCGGTCCTCAAAAATGACCAGGTCCTTGGTACGCGCCCCGATGATGATGATAACCTTGTTGCCTGCCGCTTTCATGGCTTTGGCGATGGGATGCAGGGGCGCGACTCCTATGCCTCCGCCCACACATACAACGGTACCCACTTTTTCGATATGGGTCGGATTTCCCAAGGGACCAAGTATGTTTTCGACAAACTCGCCAACCTGCTTTTCCGCCAGACGATGCGTAGTCGCACCTACAGCCTGGAATACGATGGTAATGGTACCCTTGACGTCATCCGCGTCGGCGATGGTGAGGGGGATGCGCTCGCCCCAATCGGTATCGATCTGCACAATGACGAATTGCCCGGCCTTTCGCGCCCGCGCTATCAGAGGCGCCTCCACGATCATCTCGTAGACATCGGCTGAAAGCAGCTTCTTTTCCAGTATCTTGTTCACCCCTACAATCCTTCCGGGAACACCCGTTCCCGCGCGTTAAAAATAGTACCTATGCTTTCTTCTGACGGGCAGCCACGACCGGATACCCAAAAAACCGAACAGGAATCCACCTATATGGGCTGCGTAGGCTATCCCATCCCCACGGGTTCCGCCCAAGTAGCCCAGACCATTTATTATCTGGAATACGAACCAAAAACCTATGGCCACGATGGCGCTGACCGTGGTCGGTATGATGTTGAAAACCAGCACGCGCACCCTGTTACCCGGAAACAGCATGAGGTACGCGCCCATAACGCCGGAAATGGCGCCCGATGCGCCCAGGGACGGGGTAAGCAAGCCATCGCCGGTAATGACGCACAGGATTATATGCGCGGCAGAAGCCAGAACGCCAGCACACAGATAGAAGAGCAAAAACCGGAGGTGCCCCAGACTATCCTCGACATTGTCTCCGAAGATGGAAAGAAAGAGCATGTTCCCGGCAATATGCAGCAGGCCGCCGTGCATGAACATGGCTATTAAAATAGTCAGGTAGACCGGAACGGGGGTCTCTCCCAACCCGGGAACTTGGTAACGGCTACCCGTAGAGCGGTCAATAACCGTACGATCCTGGCTGACGAGGTCGGTACCACTCATTATTTCCTGGGGAACCAAGGCGTGGGAATAGACGACCCGCACGTCGGTTCCAAAACCCTGGAAAAATATAAAGACCAGGACGTTGGCCGCGATGAGAAGCCAGGTCACTAGGGGGGGACGCAGGCGATAGCTGTTGTCGTCGCCGATGGGTAGCATGCTTGACCCGCATTGTACGGACGGATACCCATTTGGACAAGCATCCCGCAGGCGTGATAGACTTGATTTATGACAAGAACAGCCTGGAATGCGTTTTCCACGGTGCGGGATGAGTTCAAGACCTGGGTGAGCCAACTGGACAGGTCCCTACCAAAGCTTCGCGCCATCCAGCAAACCCTCGTGGATTCCAGGCCCGGCACGGGTTTTACTGTAGAAACGCCAGTTGTGTACAATGAGGCTTTGGACGACTTGGGACCGGAATCCGAACCCCACCTGATCCTGGTTGCCGACAACCCCGGTAGACGCGAGCAGGCTGCGATGAACCGCAGATACCTTGTAGGTCCGTCCGGAAAGCTCGCGGACGGCTTTTTTCGTTCCCATCCGGAGCTGGGAATCGATTTTTACAAAAATGTAATCATCCTGAACAAAACACCCATCCATACCCCCCGTACCGCCGAACTCCGGGAACTGATGCGCCTGGGAGGCCCCGAAATCGCGAAGGCTGTTGTGGAATCACAGCGTAAGATGGCAGACCTGATATACAGGGTCCATATCGCGCTCGGTTCCGCCCAATTATGGATTATCGGATATTCCGAATTGGGAAAGGGAAAGCTTTTTGAAACGTTTTCGGATGCGCTGGCCCGTACATACGGTGCGGATGCGGGTAGGGGGGGAGTTGCGGGCAACATCTTCCTGTTCAGGCATTTCTCGATGAACCAGTTTTCCGCGGATATACGGAAACGTACCATGGAAGGAGAGAGTAGCGGGGCGGCCTTGCAGCGGATCGGCTCCTACTACCGGAATCGGGAATTGGGAACAAGATACCCCATTTTCATGCACGGAATTGTTGATGGGGTTTGAAACCGGATCAGGGCATCGAGTAGGAGGGGGCCTTGCGGCCCCCGTCCTCTCACACCACCGTACGTACGGTTCCGTATACGGCGGTTCATGAAATGCTCTGGAACCCAAGCATTCTGGTGTACAGGGAGAGAAGCCC
>Ga0172379_10009059_pt1 | contig 12355 bp, 8 predicted proteins | sample GrowelOW334metaG_FD_119756 | JGI IMG/M metagenome (GOLD analysis project Ga0172379, IMG submission 119756) | Groundwater microbial communities from an aquifer near a municipal landfill in Southern Ontario, Canada - Groundwater well OW334 metaG | ecosystem: Environmental > Aquatic > Deep... | reverse complement strand
CCATCTGCATCGGAGCTGATATATTCGGCTTTAATCGGCGCGCCCTCCTTTCTCTCGATAATGACTTCCACTGCGGAAAGCGCAATTGCGCTTAATGACGTCAGGACGGCCAGAGTGCAAATAAGTCTTTTCATTTTCTCTCTCCTTTTCTGTGATATGATTATTTTTTATTTCTTTGCCGGAACAAGAGGCTTTTTTTCTGCCGCATCCGTTTTGACGGGGGCGGTTTCAGCCGGAGGCAGTGATCCTATTTCCTTGACGTACTTCCCGTTCGGGAAAAAAGCCCTGTATTTTCCGACCATTTTCGTGAGCTCATCGGTTTTTCCGAGTTTTGCGAGGCAGAATGCGGAATTGTAGACGGCGAATTCTATCCAGTTTTTCTGTTCCTGCATTTCCTCTTTTGTCATTTTCACGGTGTAATCCTTGAGCTCGTCCGGATTTATGGAGGAGGTGATGCTCAAAGTGCCGTAGGCCTTCGAGTAGTCTTTCATCTCCATATATGTTTCGCCCATCATGCACTGGGATCTTCCGTATACGGAGTGTTTCTTGGCGCTAAGCGCTGTGATTGATATTTCGCCGTAGTTTTCAAGGGCCTTGTCGTATTTCTTCATTGCCCTGTAAATCATAGCCCTGAGAAATCTTCCTTCAAAGTAGTAGGCGCTGTTTTCCTTGACCAGGAGTTCATCGGCCGTCTTCAACGCCTTGTCAAGCTGTCCGCCCCAGTAACAGGCCGTGCTGTAGTCAAAGTAGATTTTTTCCCTGACGGCTCCCATCAGCCGCTGCTGTTCCACGGGATTGCCCGCGGTTTCCCTGGTTCTCTGTTTTCCGAGCCATTCCTCAATTGCAGGCTTATCTATTTTTGCGAGAAGCATTTCGCCTGCCTTGATTGCAACCTCGGCGCCTTCCTTGGGGTGCTTGCTGTCGCAGTTGACGAGGTTTGCGCACGCCCAGCGCAGATCCTGGACGGAAACCTCCACCTTTTCTGTCAGTATTTTATTGAAAACGGCTATGCTCTTTTCAAAGTTCTTGACCTCGTACATGTTTCGCGCGAGAGTTGACAGTGCAAGTCGGCCCTCGGGAGCCTGGGGATATTTGTTTGCCAGTGTTTCCAGAACCTGTCCCGCAAGGTCAAATTTGTTCAAATCCCCGTAGATGATTCCCATTCTGAACATAGATGACGGCACCTGTTTTGACGCAGGATATTTTTTTATGAATGCTTCAAACGACTTGCATGCGTTCTCCTTGTCTTTTGCGCCGTCATAAGCCCATCCGATGAGGGACTGGGCGCTCTCAAGGCTTTTCAGGACTCTCGGATCCTTCGTGTTCTCAAGAATACCTTTGGACGCGCGCCAGGTTCCCGTGAGTTCGAGGAGCTGTTGGAGGGCATCCTTATAGAAACCGACGGACTGCTTGTTAAGCTCATCCGCTTTTGCATTAAGTTGCGCAGGCGTGATCTCCTCTTTTTTTGCATCTTTAGGTGCAGGGGAGGCTGCCGCCAGCGCTGAAATCTCAGAAGCCTTGGTTCTCATGGCTTCGGCTTCCTTGTCGATATTTCCGGCATGCTGGATGTAATTGTCTGCAATTCTGAGTTTGGCGTCGGAAAGATTGGCAAGATCCATGTCGGCGTTCTTGGACATTTCCTTTTCGCAGTAAGTCTTGAATTTTTCAGCGCCTTTGATGTAGTCCTTGGCATTTGTGTAGCACCAGGCCAGTGAATAAAATGAACTCAATCCCCATTTCGTATGCGCGAAGTTGTCAACGATATTCTGGTAGTAGGGGGCTGTTGTCCGGAACGCTTCGCGCGCTTCCTCGGCCTTCTTTGCCTTTTCCTCGCCCTGAGGCAGCTTGTTTGCTTCGGTGGCCAGTTGCGCCGCCTTGTTGTAGTAAAATCTTGCGATTCTCGCGGAAACGTCCCCTGCGAACTGATCCGCCGGACATGTTTTCAGATAAAAATCATAAACTATAATCGCATCATCATAGTCTTTTTTGCCCCACAGCACTTCTCCAACCTGAACCATTGTTGTCGGAGTGTTTTCGGCAGCGGGATAAAAATCGCACAGGTACGCCGCCGCCGCCATGGCTTCCAGGGTCTGACCGGTTTTCAAATATGAAAACGCAAGTCTGGCCAGGACTATGTCGGCATCGGCCCCTTTTCTGTCAGCCTTGAGGATTTTAATGTAAATTTCCAGTGCATTTGCGAATTTGCCGTCGGCGAAATGCTGATCAGCTTCTTTTCTTTCAAGGGATGAGCCGCCACCCTTCCTCCTGCCGAGTCTGCTTTTGATGTTTTCCGGAATGGTTATTTTCTTGCCCACCGCTTCAAGCTTCTCCTTGCATTCGCTGAAACCGCTTAACGCATCGTCATACTTCGGGAATTTTTCAAATCTGGTGACGATCCTGTAGAAATTCTGAATCGCCTCGGCGTAAAGTGCAGTTTTTTCCGCATCAGGCGCCTTTTCGGCTTTTGCCGTCAACGTTTTTCCCAGCCAGTATGACTGATACACCGAAGGCGATATATATTCCATGGACTGCTCCTTGTATGCTTCGTCAAACGCCTTGAGCATGGCGTCGATGTTTTGATCCTTGAGCACCTTCAGGGCATCGTCAATACGGCCAAGGAAGAGGTAGGCCCTTGCCTTTTCAATGTACGCAAGGGCTGCGATGGAATCCATCTTCCATACAAGGTCATCGATCGGTTTGATTGAGTCATTGACAGTTTTCTGCCATCCGTCCCTCTTTTTTTCGATCATTTCCTCGACGGTGTCCAGTTTTATCTGGAGCTGGCGGAGCTTGGTGTCCCTGTCGTCTCCGGCGGCGGCTTCCTTGTCGGATTCCAGGGCGTCAAGATACTTGACTGTTTTTTCGGCTTCCGGGATCTTGTTCAGTTGCTTATATGCGTAGATAAGATAGTTTGCCGCCTCTGTAAATTCCTTTTTCCCGACATCTGTCTTGGGTGGGGCTGCAAGGTATATCTTGAAATAATCTTCAAAGGCTTTTACCGCTACGTCGAATTTCTGTTTTTTGACGGCTTCAACACCGAGGACGCGCCGTGAGTTGGGATAGTATTTGCTGGAAGGCTGAACCGAAGATATGATGGTGTTGCCTTCATCGGCCTTATTGGATGCGAATTTCGTCACTCCAAGCTGGATTTTCAGCAGGTCGATGTCCTCCGGATTCTTCGCCATCTCCTGGTTCAGTGCAAGTTCCGAATAGTCAAACATCTTGTGTTCGTTCAGCTCGTTTGAAAGCGTTATCGCTGTTTCGGTGTCTGATTTTGCAGAGGCCTGATATGGGAGCAGAAAAAACGACGCTTCGAGAAATGCGAAAACCGCAAGCAATCTAAAGATTCGCATTTTATACTTCTCCTGATTTGTTGGTTATGTGGTTGGGGTGTTGTCCTCTATAACAAGGAATTCAACACGGAAACAAGATTCTTCCTTAAAAAGTTTTGATTCGCGTATTTTTCCAAAACGGTTGATATTATATTCCGCCATTCAAAGGAAATCAATACTCGGACATCCGCTAATATCTGATTTTTTTTCAGAGACGCCTTTGTGTTTTACTCCGCAGGAGGCGCGCCGTTTTTCATGGTGAATATGGCTTTTGCGGCGACCTTGCGCAAAGCTTCCGGATTGCCCCTGTTGTTGTAGGTGTCGTTGAGCCAGTCCAGTGATTCCTTGTTGTTTATCCTGGCAATGGCGTCTAGAATCAGGGTTTTCCTTTCGGCGTTCCGTTCCGATCTGAAAATATCCGCAAGGGCCTGCGCCGCGTTCGGATCCCCTATTCCGGAAAGCGCCTGAAGCGCGCTTTTCCTAATCTGCGGATTCTGATCATTTGCGGCGACACTGGAAAGGGATGGAACTGTCTCCGGCTGTCTTACTGTTGAAAGAGCTCCAAGCAGGTTCGCGTTTATTTCATTCTGTCCGTGGCATGCCTCCACAAGCTGTTTGACCGTTTCATCCGTGCCGATTCTTGCTATCGCCTGTCTTGCCTCCGAAGAGAAATAGACATCCCTTGAAGATTCGAGGGCTTTGATGAGAGGGGGCGCGGCATCCGCATTGTCCACCGCCTGAATGGATCTGATATAAAGATCCCTGCATGTCGGGTCGCTTTCCGAATCTATGAAATTGACAAGTGCTTCAACCGATTCGGCGCTTCCTGTCTGGGCGAGAACCCTGGACGCAGCCGACTTGACCGAGGCCTTGGCGTCGGAGCCGAGCAGTTTTTTAATTGCCGGAATTACGGCATCTCCGAAGCCGCACAGTTCCCCGATTATCCCTTCGGTCTGGGGAATTAGCGGCTGTTTCGCGTTCAAATTTGAAAGTTCATCAATCAGTCTCCGGATTTTCGCATCCCTTTCAAATGCGGAACTCCCGTCTTTCTCCGGTACGGTGGGGGGCTGAGTCTTTTTCGCCGGTCCGGTCTTCGGCAAAGTGTTTTTTTGAGCGGTCGCGTTTTCGGCAGCCATTCGTTGTCCCGGTTTTCCTGGGCCGGAAGTTAATTTCATGACGATCAGCAACAGTAAAACGGCAGTTGCGGCCACAGACACCGAAAGAAACAAATTTCTTGTTTTCATGATTTTCAACTGTTTGAAATTTTGAAACTTCGAATTTTGCATACGCTTAAAACTATGGAACTGTGAAACAAAGGCGTTAATGGTACAGCTGAAATCGGGAATATGCAAACACGATGATCCGCATCCGATACTGAACACTCTTGTAAAATATCTTAAGCTAATGCACGAATGTCTTGCGAATGGTTCAAATGACAGTATTGTATTCATCTGTTAAAGGTTCCCTAAATTGTTAACTGGAGTTTCACATGGGAAATATTTTAAAGGCGTCCCTTGTTGTTTCCGCGATGGCTCTGACCTTCCTCGCCGGTTGCACGATGGGATATGACAGGGGGGCCGCTGAAAGCAGACTGGGGAAAGTCGTTATTGACGATGTCTCTTCAAAGCCCAATACAATAAAGACTCCCCTGAAAGTTGCACTCTTCGCCGACATGGAGACGATGATTTCCCCGGAGGAATTCGTAGAGACGTGGGACTGGAGCGCCGGTGATAAGAAACTTATAGTGTCCTATCTGGAAAACCTTGAGGAACTCGGCTACATCTCGGATTATTTCATCGTACCCGATAATCCCGGCTTTTCGATGCAGGACATAAATTACATGATCAATGAAGCCAGGAAGAAGGATGCCGATGTTCTCATATCTCTCAGAGGGATAATAAAAGTCAATAGATATTTTAATCCGGCTGCGATACTTGATCTGACAATCCTCGGGGCGTGTCTTTTTCCGGGTTCCAACTGTGACGCGCTGCTTCTTGTGAATATGGACATGTGGAATGTAAAAGGCAAGGACTGTATTTTGACCGTGAATGGAGAGGGGATAAAAAGAATAAGTGAGCCCACCTTCCTTCTTGAACCCGAGGACGCCGTCATTTCCGTAAGAAGGGATACTCTGAGGAAAGTCCTTTCTGAATTCAAGAAAAGGTGCCGTGAAATAAAACCGGCGAAGTAAGAAGGGGAATAGCCAATTGTTCAAGAATCAAAACTGCACGGTAATATACTGGGACAGGGATAAGGATATCTTCGGTGCCGAAATTTCAGCCGCCGAGGGCGGGAAGATGATAGTTCGGCAGACTGTCTTTTCGGATCCCGGCATTCCCTCCTTTTCGGCCAGGCTCCTTCATGTGTGCGACACGCTCAGCCCCGGGGAGAACCACAGGATAATACTTGCTTCGCGTTTCGAGGAGGCAATATGCATTGAACTGAATCTTCCGAAGCTCCCGCAGGCTGAAATGCAGAAGGCCCTTGGTTTTGAACTGCCAAGGCATATCCCGGTCTCAATCGAGGGGATTACATGGACTTACAGGATAATCGGAGAAATGCCCGGCGAAACAAAAAACTCAACCCTCTCGAAAGTGAGAATACTTGCAGTGAGCCGCAAGTCCTGGGATTCCGCAGTTGCGGAAATAACAGGCTCGGAAATAAAAGCCGATGCCGTAACGCATCCCCTGATGGTTTTCAACTCCCTGCCGGACAATCCGGAATTCATGCTGGATGATCCGGATGAGCTCCTGAAGCTTTTCCCGGGCGGGGTGGGGGCGGCAAAAGACGGGGGTTTAAATGCGAAGTTCGCAGGACTTGAAGGTTTCGGGAATCTTTCAGCGAAACATAAGGCCGGACTTCTTGTAAGCCTTCTTATCGGTGAATTCATTCTGCGGGAAGCTGCGGCGCCTGAAAGCCTCAACATTGCTCCGCTGCCGGACACAATGCGTCCTCGGAGGTTCAGGGCGAGCAGATATTCCGCAGCCGCCCTGTTTATCCTTGTCTTACTGCTCGGAACGGTTCTGATTGCGAGAAGCTGGTGGGACGCCCGGGCAAGATACTGCAGGATAATCGTTGAAAAACAGAGGATTGTCTCCAAGATCAACGAGTTCAAGCAGGAAGGGGCCAAGAACAAGAAGATTGATGAACTCATAAGGAAGATTGACGGGACTGAACCCGGCAACTCCGAGATCATTCAATGCCTCCAGGCGCTTTCACAGAAACTCCCGTCCAGCATGTGGATAACGATGTTCAGCACCAAGGACGACGATATAGATTTGACAATATGCACCATGAAGGACAAGGATGCGCAGGCTGATCTGTCCAAGCTCAGCGGCATTCCGGTTTTCTCTAGTTTCAGCATCCGCAGCACAAGAAGGGACAGCGACGGCACTTTGACAATATTCGTCCATATCGTATATCAGAGCAAATTCAAGAGGCAGAAAGCCAATGGGTAAGGTGAAAACACTCATCAGTTCAAACAGGAGGGGCGTACTGGGGGTTGTCCCGGTGATTGCGCTTTCGATAATCGTAATCGCCCTTTACAGGAAGGAAATCGCCAGCCTCTGGCCCGGCGGCGACAGGATACAGAATGAGATTGCCGAGCTTGCAGACATGCATAAGAATCTTGAAAGAGAGATCAGGGAGGTTCGAAACATACGGCAGATAAGGGAGAATTTCATAAGGCAGGGAAAGGATTTCTGGATCCCGAAAAGGGACGGTGACATAGAGAGCAGCATAATCAAGAAAATAGAGGATGTTGCAAAGACGTCGGGGCTCAAGCTCCAGAACATAGGAAACGCGAGGCTCACTAAGATAAGTGAGGAAATATCCTTCATGGAAGTCAATATTGAGGCGAAATCATCAATGGAGGAGATATCAAGGTTCATATCGGACCTTTACAAGGCCAATCCCTGTTTCTATTGGAGGAAATGCGTCCTCAGGCCATTCAATCCGCGTGATGCGAAGGACATAGTGCTCAGCGGGACAATCAATGTTGTCTCCCTGACGGGTGACGGTGTGGCAAAAGTCCTCATGGACGGTGAAAAATGAGGACGTTCTACATATTTTCAAACCTCTTCCTGTTTATTCTCGCGGTGCTTCTGCTTGCGGTGAATATCGCCTTCAAGCCGCACCCGCCCGACAAAATCCTTTCTGCGGCTCCCGTTTTGAATGAAACCGTTTCATCCGCCCAGAAAATAAAGGGCGGACGGGAGGAGATTCCCGACATTGCCTCCCTGTGGGACAACAATCTTTTCAGTCCGTACAGGTCTGGAGAAGGGGGGGCGCTTCTGGGAGCCGCAAGGCCTACAGGCATGGAGCTTATGGGAGTATGCAGTTTCGGCGACGTCTCAGGAGCCATAATACTTGACAAGCAGGCTTCGGCGGCGGCACCGCAGGCCGGACGCTTGCGCAACAAGGGGATTTCGCCGCCGGGTGCGGCGTCGGCGACCGCGCCCCGTTTCTATAAACTCGGAGAACAGCTTGAAAACGGGTTCACATTGAGCGAAATTAACCCCGACTCTGTTGTCCTTTCAAGAGGGAGGGAGCAGATCGTCCTGAAGCTGGAATTCGAAGATGACGGCTCGGCTTCAAGAATTACAGCCGCCGCAACAGCTTCTGAAGCGGCAAATGCGGCCATCAAAATTGAACAGAAACCGCTGCAGAACGGTCAGCCGGAAACACCGGAAACACCGGAAACTGCAGAAGTGACGGTTGCTCCCGGGGCGAAGGTGGCTCCGTCCGCTCCTGTTGCGCGGGCGGTTCGGGGGACTCCGGCCGCTACGGGAGTTACGCTAACACCTCCTCGTGTTCAACCGCCCAGGACTCCTCGGGCGGCACCGGGTCAATAAGTCCGTACTTAATATTAATATAAAAGGTGTTTCATGAAAAAATTTATTGCTTCGGCGTCTCTCCTCCTGTTGACTTTGTTGTTCCTGTTTTCCTGTTCGATGTTCAAGGATGACAAGCCGGTGAGCCAGGCGTCGCCGGAGGATTCAAAGCTTAACAGGAAAACCGAGCTTGTGAAAGAAGAGAAGAGGGAAACGATGAAGGAAGAGGTTGTTGAAACCCTTCCCTCCCCGAAGACCGACGATAAGATAAAGGACATCGTTAAGCTGTCGGAAAGAAAACGTGTTGAAGCGCTTGAACAGCAGGAGCCTTTCTATGTCAAACTCCTTGCAGGCGAGGACGTGGAGGAGATGCCAATCACGCTAAATCTCGATGCCGCCCCCATAGCGAATGTCGTGCGTGCGTTTTCGACTTTCCTCAAATTCGACTTCCTCATAGATCCGCAGGTCACCGGAAACGTCTCAATTTCAGTCAACAATTCAAAGATGAGCAAGAGGGAGGTGTGGGAGATGTTCGAGCAGATTCTCTGGCTCGCCGGATCATACTGTTCGCCCGACGGCGACATCCTTCACATTCTTCCGTTTGCGAAAATGCCGCAGGAGAGAAAGATTCTCGCCGACCACGATCCCCGGGCGAACGTAGAAGTAGTGCTGCTTTCAATACGCAATGCTGCGTCCAAGGACATTCTCGAGAAGATCAAGAGTTTCATTACTCCCGGAGCCACCGCGATGGACATCACCCATCAGAACTCCATCCTGCTTATCGAATCTCCTGCGAATGTCGCAAAAATCAGGTCGCTGGTGAAGCTGCTCGACCAGAAAAACAAGAACAACTGGCCTCAGGTCGTCATTCAGTGCCTTAACGTTTCCGCATCCAGAATTAAAAATGAGCTTGCCTCGACATTGCCGATACTCGGTTTTCCGGTTTCAACCGAAAATATTCAGGCCGAACCGGGTTCAATCAACATTGTGAGCCTTGACAGACTTCAGGTCATCATAGCCACCGCCGCGAACGAGGAGGCGCTCGATGAACTCAAAAAGTGGGTGGCCATACTTGACAGGACGGATGTGGGGGAACAGGAACAGGTCTTCATATATAAAATAGTGAATTCCAGGGCTGACCAGCTTCTCAGTGCGGTTTCCATTATCTTTCCGACAGAAAGCACGTCTATCGCCGCAGGCGAGGGCGGAGGCGGAACCGCATCGTCAACATCGTCGTCAACATCAGGTACCGGATCAAAATTGACGGGAAGCAGTTCACTCACCGGAGGAGGCGCATCGAAATCAGGGTCTTCCTCCGCCGGCGCAAATAAACATCCCACCTCAACTTCAAGCTCCAGCAGCAGTGCCAAGGGGGGGGGGCAGGATGACAAGGGGCCGGCAAGCGTCTTTGACGTGCCTGTCAAAATATTTGCGGACGGCGTCCACAACAGGCTGGTGATAAGGACGACTCCGAGAACTTATGCCATGCTGAGGGCCGTGCTTGAGAGGCTCGATACGGTTGCGGCGCAGGTGCTTCTCCAGGTGCTGGTGTCGGAAGTGACTCTCACGGATGACACTGCGTACGGTCTGGAATTCTCTGAGAAAAGGTCGGATGGCAACATACAGAGCCTCTTCGGGACAAACTGGTCGTCTCTTGCCAAAGGGACAACTGGGAAGGCGAATGACGGATTCAAGTACTTGCTTTCAAACAAGAGGGATCCCAATGAAAAGTTCGCCTATTTGAAAGCCATTGCAGGGAAAGGGAAGGTAAAGGTGCTTTCCAGCCCGCAGATTCTGGTGGCAAGCCATTCCCAGGCCAAGATATCGGTGGGAGACCGGGTTCCGATTGTGACCAACCAGATCACCGACACATCATCAGTTACAGCAAACAACACCACAGTGCTCAACAGTGCAATCGAGTATGTTGACACAGGGATAATCCTCATCATCACTCCGCATGTCACCGAAGGCGGCCTTATTACGATGGAGCTTGATCAGACAGTCTCGGATGCAAAAAAAACCACATCCTCCACGATTGATTCCCCGACCATTTCTGAACGCATCCTGCAAACCGTCCTTTCCATACGCGACGGAGGAACAGTGATAGTCGGCGGAATTATCAAGGAAAAATCCGAGGAGAACAACCAGTCAATTCCATTTGTCTCGGAAATCAACTTGCTGAGCAAGCTTTTCGGGAACACCACCAGTACCTTGATCAGGACGGAAATGGTTGTGCTTATAACAGGCAGAATCATTGACGAGCACAGCAATCTCGATGAAATAACCGCAAGATATAAGCAGGCGTTGAAGGCGATAACCGACATGGAAAAACAGAATATCAGGGAGGAAAATGCAAAATGAAGGTCAAAGCCGGTTTGATATGATTTTCAGGGAGCTGTCGTCCCTGTATCCCGACTATCCTGAAAAAGCGAAAAAGAATCCCGAACTCAGGAGGCTTGACTGGGAACTTTGCAACCAGGGTGCGATTTCCGAAGCCGACCTCATTTCGATATACTCGAAATCAACCGGCCTTGAAATCAGGGACGAAGATGAAATCAGGGACAGGGAGATTCTTCCCTTCCCCGGCATTTCAACCGATTATCTCCTGAACTGGGCTTGTCTGCCCGTGTCATGGACTGACGATGAAATGGAAATGCTCGTCAGCGAACCGTACAGCCTGGACAAAATGTCTTATTTCATTAAGAGCCTCTATGGCAGGAAAGTCAGGTTCTCCCTTGTGAGACGGAGTCTGCTTGAACGTAAAATCAATGCGGTCCACGAAAAATCTCCGGTCGAACAGGAAAACAGTTCAAACCAGTTTCTGCAGGCGGGAGATAACGAGGAGACGCTGAGGAGCCTCGCAAGCGAGGCGGCAATCGTAAGGCTTGTGAATGAAACATTCACAAGGGCCATTGAATCAGATGCAAGCGATATCCATATTGAACCGGAAGAGTCGAGGCTCGTGATCCGTTTCAGAATTGACGGCATGCTCCACCTGATAATGACAACCCCCCTGTCCCAGTATCCCGCAATCGTGTCGAGGATAAAACTTATCGGAGGCCTGAATATCGCGGAACGCAGGCTTCCCCAGGACGGCAGGACAAATCTGAAGCTCGGCAGATACGACGTTGACGTCCGCATAAGCACGATCCCGACCATGAACGGCGAAAGCGTTGTTCTCCGGCTCCTGAGAAAAGACGCAATGACTTATGACCTGAAAAACATAGGGATGAATGAGAAGATGCGCCTGGAGTTCGAAAGAATCGCATCTCTTCCATTTGGAATAATCCTTGTAGTGGGACCTACCGGAAGCGGTAAGACAACCACCCTCTACAGCGCCATGACGATATTGAACACGGTGGAACGTAAAATCATAACAATTGAGGATCCCGTCGAATACAGGGTCACAGGCCTTTCCCAGATGCAGGTCAATTCGAAGATCGGCCTTGATTTTGCAAACGGGCTCAGGCATATCGTCCGTCAGGATCCGGACGTGATTCTAGTGGGTGAAATCCGAGACAGGGAAACTGCGGAAATCGCAATCCACGCCTCGCTGACGGGACATCTGGTGCTGAGCACCCTCCACACAAATGACGCCGCCGGCGCCATTAGCAGACTTCTTGACATCGGTGTTGAAGGTTTTCTGATCTCCTCGTCCCTGAAGGCGGTTCTTTCGCAGAGGCTGATAAGAAAAATCTGCATTAAATGCCATGGAAAGGGAAGCGAGCGGGAAACAGGAAAATGCAAGGCGTGTTCCGGAACCGGATTCAAGGGGAGGACCGGCATTTACGAACTCCTTGTGGTAAATGAGGAAATAGCCTCCGCCATTTCAAAAAACAGCGACAGCAGTACAATCATGAATCTCGCAATAAAGAACGGGATGAGGACAATAATGGAGGATGGAAGGGAGAAAGTCGAAGCAGGCGTGACAACCGCTTCCGAAATTGCGAGAGTGACGATCAATGTCTAGCCGGAAGTTGGTAATTTAGAAAGTAGAATTTAGAAAGTAGAAAACGATGAGAATTTAGAAAGTGTAAAACAAAAATGCTTTCTAAATTCTAATTTCTACTTTCTAATTCTCGAAAACCGACAATTGAAAATAGTAAATTGGAAATAACCCCATGCCATTGTTTAAATACAAAGCGGTCGGTCCGGACGGCAGAATTACGGAAATCCTCATAGAGGGTGATT
>Ga0172379_10009058_pt1 | contig 12355 bp, 16 predicted proteins | sample GrowelOW334metaG_FD_119756 | JGI IMG/M metagenome (GOLD analysis project Ga0172379, IMG submission 119756) | Groundwater microbial communities from an aquifer near a municipal landfill in Southern Ontario, Canada - Groundwater well OW334 metaG | ecosystem: Environmental > Aquatic > Deep... | reverse complement strand
GCAGATTTCGTTTTATCTCCACTTACTCCGCCGAAGGCGGACGCCGATTTTTTTCTTAATCCAGCCGATGTATCAAATTGTGACCCTACAGGGAATCGAACCCTGGTTCCAAGCTTGAAAAGCTTGTGTCCTAACCGTTAGACGATAGGGCCAAAATTACCGAGAAAGCATACCATTTTTTGCTAAAAATGCAAAAAACCGCTATGATTTAGAACGTTCAAAACGGAGATGTGGCTGAGCGGTTGAAGGCACCACACTCGAAATGTGGCATGGGGGTAACCTCATCGGAGGTTCGAATCCTCCCATCTCCGCCAATAATGAAATCATTCACCCAGAAAGTTTTAGAAGTGGTTTCAAAAATACCAAAGGGTAAAACCTTAACGTATAAAGAAGTGGCGCAAAGAGTGGGGAATCCAAAGGCTTATCGTGCTGTTGGGAATATTCTAAATAAAAATTATAACCCTAAAATTCCGTGTCATAGAGTAGTGCGAAGTGACGGAAAAATTGGTGGGTATAATCGAGGGGAGAAAAAGAAACGAGCGCTTCTTAAAAAAGAAAAACCAATCTAATTTTTTCCGTGAAGATAGATGTAGATGTCTTCCAGTGCTTTAACGGCATCGCCTGCGGCGATATTGTTTTGATGATACAAACCATCTGTGACATCTCCGGCTGCCCAAATACCTAGAGTTGATGTACGTTGGTTTCTTGGATCAACGACAATGTTTTTGCGCTCGTTTAAAGTAATAGTTCCTTCCACTAATCCTGTATTTGGAACTTGTCCGATTTCAATAAAAATACCATCAGTTTTTATTGTGTGTGTTTCTTCAGTTTTTACATCACGATAGGTGAGCGACTCTACGAAATCACCTCCATCAACTTGAATAGTTTCAGCGTTTGAAATTACTTTTGTTTTTTCGTTTTTTAAAACAGCCTCTACTGTGCCAGGATCTGCTTTGCTGAAATCAGAACCACGGTTTAGCAAAGTGACACTTTTACAATAGGCGAGAAGTTGGGCAGCTGATTCAAAGCCAGCATTTCCGGCGCCAATAACAATAACATCCTTATCTGAATAGAGAGGGCCGTCGCAAGAAGCACAATAAGTAATACCTTTGTGTTCGAACTTATCGGCATTTATGGCGTTTAGTTTTTTTCGCGCACTACCTGTTGCAACAAGGATTGAACGTCCAATGAATGTTTTACCAGAAGCGCTTTCAATAGAAAAATTTTCACTGTCTTTTTTAATAGAAGTGATACTTTCACCCTCCTTTATTTCAAGAACATCCTCTGCGTAAGCTTGAAGATGTTTTTTGAAACTTTCAGCAAGGTCGATTCCAGAAATTGAAGGTGTTCCTATCCAGTTATGAATATCTGGTGAGACGACAGATTGTCCGCCGAAATCGTTAGTCAAAAGAAGCGTTTTCAAGCGTTTTCTTGCGGCGTAAACTCCGGCGGCAGAGCCGGCCGGACCACCGCCTATTATGATTAGGTCGTAGACAGAAGTGGTCATTAATTATTTTTGTTTTGAACGGCGTAAAAATGCTGGTACGGCACCCCAGTCGTCATCGTCAGTTTTTTCTTCTTTCTTAACTTCCTTTGGTTGATCTTTTGTTTCCTTTGTTATTTCAATTTTTGTTGGCTCGGTTGAAACAATTGCCACAGCACCTATTGTTGCGTCCTTTTTCTCATCTTTTTGTGAAAACTGGAATAGAGATGGTTTTCTCGGAATAGATGTTGGGAAGCCAGTTGCGATAACAGTGATTCTTATCTCGTCTTTCTTTAGTCTTTCGTCACGGATTGCTCCGAATATAACTTTTGCGTCTTTGTCGATTGATTCGGTAATTATTTTTGCTGCCTCTTGAACTTCGTGCATTGTGAGGTCATCTCCTCCGGCAATTGCAAACAAGACACCTTTTGCGCCTTCTATAGAAATCTCAAGAAGAGGGGAGTTAATGGCTGCTATTGCGGCTTTTTCGGCCCGCTTTTCGCCAGTTGCACGGCCGATACCCATGAGAGCAGAACCTGCGTCTGCCATAACGGCACGAATGTCTGCGAAGTCTACGTTAACTATTCCAGGGATAGTGATAAGTTCAGAAATTCCCTCAACAGCTTGGCGTAATATCTCGTCGCACATTGCGAATGAATCCTTAAGGCTTGTGTCTTTACCAACAGCCGCTAGTAGGCGGTCGTTTGGAACAACAATAAGAGCATCCACTTCTTTTTCTAGGTCCTCGAGGCCTTTTTCAGCCAATCTCATTCTTTGGTTTCCTTCAAAAAAGAATGGCTTTGTGACAACACCGACAGTAAGGACTCCTTGCTCTTTTGCAATTTTAGCGACAACTGGAGCGGCGCCTGTTCCTGTTCCACCACCCATTCCGCAAGCGATAAAAACCATATCAGCACCCTTAAGTGCATCAACGATTTCATCTTTTGTTTCTTCTGCTGCGCGCTTACCAACCTCTGGATTCATTCCAGCACCGAGTCCTTTTGTTAAATTTTTCCCAATATGGATTTTTTTTGTAGCGAGAGAGTAGTGAAGATCTTGAGTATCAGTGTTCATCGCAAGAAAATCAACGCCTTTAACCTTAGAATTAATCATGTGGTTCAAAGCATTGTTTCCAGAACCACCCACACCCAAAACTTTAATTCTTGCAAATGCTTCTATTACTGGATTGATTTTTGGCATAATGTTTCTTGTTGGTCTAACGTTGACCTCTCCTTAATGCTTATTAAAAGTTTTCATATCATAACAGAAAAAGGCTAAAAAAAGAAAGACTCCATTTTCGCTTTTAAGTACCCGGTTTTACGTAGTTTTAAGGCAAAAGACTCTTCACAAAGTCTTTAATTCCAGAGGAAATATCGCCCCATAAGCCGACTTCTTTACTTTCGTCATTTTTACCAGCAATACATAGTCCATACGGGACAAACCACGTAGAGTCTAGCATTTTTGGTTTACCAGAACTTGTGTCGACTATCTCTTTTCCGAGCACCTTAACAGGAAGAGAAAGCGATGCACGAGCCAAGTCTTCTACTGTAGAAATACCAGAACCACCACCTGTGATAAATATACCAGCCGGGAGTAATCCACTTCTGCCAATTTTTTTTAAATGATTATCAATAAGTTCAAATATGTCTGTTAAACGTGCCTCGATTATTTCTTCAAGACGTTTACGGGGATATTGGTCACGTTTTTCTCCACGTTTTATCACCTCCGCTTCTTCAAGAGAAACACGCAAGCCGAGTGCAATATCGCTTGTAATATCTGTTGATCCTATTTGGAAAACATGAAGTGAGATTGGAACATCGTTTTCAAAAACTACAAGCGAGACCGTTTCTGCGCCAATATTTACAATTGCGCAACCAACGGTTTTTTGTCTTTTATTAACAGCAACGTAGCTTGCTGCAAGTGGAGAAGCAACAACCTCAGCAACTTGCACACCCGCTTCTTCGACAACAAGAGCCATGTCTTCTAAATGTTGTTTTAGACATGTAATAAAAAGCGTTTTTACTTCAAGCTTGAGACCTTTCATTCCCACAGCTCTACCGTGAACCTCTTTTCCGTCTATTTTAAAGCCGACAGGAATTATTTTTATTATCTTTCGGTTATTTAAGGCTCCGATATTTTTTTTACACTCCTCGACTGCTTTTGCAATATCACCTTCAGAGACCTCACTGTCACCACGTGAGATGACCGCAGTTCCTGAGGTCAAAACTGAATCAAGGCTAATCCCACCCAAAGATAAGAATGCTTTTTTGATTGTAAAACGGGAGTTTTTTTCGGCGTCTCGAATTGCTCTCTCGACGCACTTAACAGCTTCTTCTGATTGGATGACGTATCCGTGCCTTAATCCACGAGATTCCGCGATACCGGTGCCGATAATTCTTGGTAATTCGGTGTTAGGAAAATACTCCGCGACTACAACGCGGACAAGAGAAGTTCCTACATCTATGCCAACAACTATTTTTCTCGCCATGAGCTTAAAAATTAAGCAGTGAGAGAGTAAAAATGTTAGCTTCTTTTACTTGTTAATTAAAGCAAACCGAATTTGTCCATCACCACCTTTTCTTTGCTCTCCATTGTACTACCATGTTGCATTCCTTTCAAATGAAGCATCGCGTGGATAACCAGATGGCCAACAAAATTTTTGTAAGTCGTATTAAAAAGGGGAGCATCATGTCTCGCTGTTTTTAAAGAAATGATTATTTCACCATTTCCTTTTTCATACGCAAAGGAAAGAACGTTTGTTGGTTTGTTTTTACCGCGATATTTTTTATTTAATTCCTGAGATTTTTTAAGACCAACAAAAGCAATTGAGAGGTTATAGTTTTTACCTAAAACTGTGTTTTTTATTGCCACAAAAGGCAAGCTTGGAAGCTTGCCTTTTGTTTCTCTTATTACCGAAAGATTATCTTTCTCTATCATTTTTATCGGAACGATCTCCTTTTCTTTTCTGGTAGTTTACCAAGTTTCTTTAGTTTTTCGTATTCAACTCTGCGTCCAATAACTACCAATGCACTTCTTTTTTTAGCTAGTTTTGATTTTCCGCGTTGATTGTATCTAATACTTCGAACCTTTCTTAAAACGCCAGATTCCTGGACGCGCTTAGTAAAGCGACGCAAAAGATTTGTGCCGTTTTCGTTATTATTCTTAGTGACTTCAACGTTTATTCCCATGAAGGCAAATCCTATCACAGAGTGCCTGTGTGGGCAACCCCTTAGATTATCGTTCCTTTATCTTTTTTATGTAGTCGGCGAGTTCCTCTATTTTTACGGTATCTTGGGAGCGGGTGGCCATATCGCGGACGATAACTGTGCCCTCTAGTGCTTCTTTTTGTCCAAAGATAATCGTATACGGGACTTCAAGACGCTCTGCTGTTGAAAGCTGGGCAGAAAGGTTGTCTTTTGCAAGGGTTTGGGCCATAGGAATGCGCGCCTTACGGAGAATCTCCACAATGGCAAGACTCTTTAGTTTTGCCTCAAAACCAAGCTGGATAAAGCAAACTTTTGGCTTTTTGATAATTCTAGGAGAAAGTGGTTTGTGGTTTTTCGACATGATAATTCGGTCGACACCAATACTTGCTCCAACCGACGGCACGTCTTTTTTTGAACCCAGAAGTTTCCCGAGGTAGTCATATCTTCCTCCTCCAGCAAGGGAGAGAGGCTGGCGCTCTATTACTTCTGTTTTTACTTCTCCATTTTCTGTTGCAACTTCAGTAACTTCATCAAGCACTTCAACGAACTCAAAAACAGTTTTCGTGTAATAGCTTAGTCCGCGAACGAGGTTGTGGTTAATGCGATAAGGAATACCCATTTCTTCTAGATACTCAAGGACCTCTTTGAAGTGAGCTTTACATGAACTACAAAGATAAGTTATCGAGTTCGGAGCACCCTCCTTGATAGGAATACATTTTTCGTTTTTACAATCGAGCAAGCGGAGTGGATTTGTTTTCAATCTATCTCGGCAATTTCCACAAATGTTGTCTAAGTGTTTTTTGTAATAGTTCGTTAGTTCTCGGATATATGTTCCACGACACTCTTTGTCACCAATGCTGTTTATATCAAGAGAAATTTTTTCAATACCAGCTTCGTTTAAAATAGTAGCAAACGTGCGGATTATAATTGCATCAGCGATACTTTTTTGGGTCCCGAGTATTTCTAGGCTAAATTGTCGCAACTCACGCAAGCGTCCACGTTGTGGGTTGTCGTGTCTGAAATAAGGACCATAGGAATAAAGCATCACTGGTTGGGGTAATGCCTGCATTCCATTTTCGATATATGCTCGCATAACGCCAGCAGTTCCTTCTGGGCGCATTGCTAAATGGTCACCTCCTTTTGTTTTTAGGGTGTACATTTCTTTGTCGATAATATCTGTTCCCTCACCAATCCCAGAAGTGAAAACTTCTTCCTTTTCTAATATTGGGGTTTCAATTGGTTTGAACCCATAGTAGATAGCAACTTCCTGTGCTTTTTCGAAAAAACCTTGGTACTGATAATACTCATCATCCAAAATATCGCGCATTCCTTTTGGGGCGTTTAAGGTCTCTTTGTTTGGTTTTTTTTCTTGATTCATCCCGTTAGAAATAGGAAGCACTAGTGCTTCCGTTATTTAATTTAATAACTATTGCTTGGCTGACTGATTGTATGGTAAATGTCTTCATCGGTAAAATATAACTTGGTGATTTCTAACGGGATCATATTTTTAATTAATTCCACCTGGGTAATAAGAGATACGGTTTAGCGGGAAAAGGCGAAAGAGGGCCTGGCCGACGATGGCGTCGCGCCTCACCGGACCAACCATTCGTGAATCAAGAGAGAGTGGTCGGTTATCTCCCATAACAAAATATTGATCGTCTCCAAGTGTTGCTTCAAAATTACCCGTTTTGATATCTTTTAAATATGGCTCGGTGACAACAAATCCAGTTTTATTTTCGGCATTTATTACTGTGAGAACGTTGTTTCTGTAGCGGAGAGTTTCACCAGGTAGACCCATTATGCGTTTAATCAAATTCTCAGACGCATTTCCAGGTTTTTTGACTATAACAACATCACCCCTTTTTGGCTCGTTAAAGCGATAGGAAATTTCGTCTACGATGAGGTATTCACCAGTTTCAAATGTTGGAGACATTGAAACGCCAGAAACTATAAATGGCTGAGCAATAAAATATCTGAAGGGAAGAACGATAAGTGCGGCGATAATCGCAAAACGGAAAATTTCTCCCCAGAATGACTCTAGAGGTTTTTCTTTTTCGCTATTACTCATAGGTGGTGGCGTAATTTTTTCTCGCTCATCCATATTGTTTGCGAATGATACTACTTTTTTGTGTATTGACACAAGATTTTTTTACGTGCTCTGGTGTTTTTCAAATTAAAAAATCCGACACAGTGCTTGTGTCGGATTGTTTTCCTGTTGCTATTGGTGAAAGAGTTAGCCGTGCTTCTCATTACGACCACGCTGGTGCCCGCGAACTTGGTTGAAGGGGGTCCTTCTTCCTCGTGATTTTTTGCCAATGATTTTTGGGTCAAAATCTTTTTGCGGTACCACCGGCGTGGCGATAGCTTCTTTCAATAGCGGAGTTTTTGGGGTTACAGCTACTTCGGCTGAGATTACCCCCACTCTTGCCAGGAACTTTGCCAGGAAAGATGATGATAATCTGCGCTTAAAGTAGCCGTTCACGGCAACCTCCATATTTAACGAACAGACTCATATTATGACATAAATTTTGTAAAAGAAAAGAGCTATCTTTCCTCCTGATTTTTTAGATATGGGAATATACTGTAATATTGAAAATATGAATTACATCGTTGTTGGACTAGGAAATCCAGGAGAGGAATATGAAATGACGCGTCATAACACTGGGCGCATTGTTCTCGCGCCATTTCACAAGAAAGAAGATTTTTCCGACTGGAAAATCGACAAGAAGTTAAAGGCATTAGTTTCAGTTGGTAAAATCGGAAAAGATAAAGTAGAAATTATTTTTCCAGAAACTTTTATGAACAAATCTGGAGCAAGTATTGCGCCGGTGGTCAAAAATAAAAAACAGGCAGAAAGATTGATTGTTGTTCAAGATGATTTAGATTTACCGCTTGGCACAATAAAAATTTCTTTCAATCGCGGTTCCGGTGGTCATAAGGGGATTGAGTCAATAATAAGAGCGATAAAAACAGAAGCATTTGTTCGCGTTCGTGTTGGTGTTTCACCAAAGACGACAAAAGGAAAAGCAAAAAAACCAAAAGGCGAAGATAAGATTGTTGATTTTATTATTGGCAAATTTTCTAAATTAGAACAAGAAGCAATAAAAAAAGTTGGCAAGCAAGTTACTGAAGCGATTACGGTCCTTGTAAAAGAAGGTCGCGAAAAAGCGATGGGGGAGTTTAATTAGTTTCTAAACTTTCACTTAAATACTATTCGTGTTAGTTTTTGGTAAGCATTTTCTTTTGGAGGATGATTTATCATGGCGAGACGCAAAAAACTGGTTCATAAGAGTATTTGGTTTGAGAGGACAAAGGCGAAAGATGGCACTGGGCCAAGGGAGAAGGCCTTTGCTCATACTTGGGAAAAGGAGAACGTTCCTCGGCGACATTTCCCGTTTTCCAATTCTTGTTCGCGCCTTGAAATGCTCATGCGCGATGAAGAAAAGTTGATTCCCGTGTCTCAGGAGTCAGCGACGGCAGTTGCGACGATTGTCCAGTGGCTTGGGTCAAATTGCGGGTGGGTCTTTCTCGAGGCGGCATTGCATAATGCCGGATACCGCATTGTTCCATTGAAAGAGAAGTGAATGGAACAACCGGAAAACAAAATCGCCCCATGTGGGGCGATTTTTTCGTGCATTTTGTATTTAACTTTAGAGTAAGATATGTCTTTTTGAAAACATTGCGCAGGCCGACGAGGCCGAGCATAGCGATTCGCTAGCAAGCGAATACGCGTGTTTTCAAAAAGAGCATAGCGAGCGGTTTTTATTTCTTTTTCGATTCGTCTAAGTAGGTGAGCGTCATTCTTTGTTCCTTTGGTTCAAAGAAAGTGATTTGGAAGTTGTAAGTCTTTCCAAGCTCTAATGCTTCACGAATTTTTTCTTCAGAACCAAATTCGGAAACATGAGCCAATCCCGCGACACCTTCTTCGATTGAGACAAGCGCACCGTGTTTGTTGAACTTAATAACAACACCATTCACGATATCGCCTTTTTTGTATCTCTTCTCGATACCTTTCCATGGGTTTTCCTTGAGAGCCTTGATGGATAAGGAAATCTTTCCTTCTTTGATTTCGATAACCTTGACCTTTATCTTGTCTCCAACTCTAAACATTGAGCGTGGATCTTCTACGAGACCCCAATCAATTTCCGAGATATGAACAAGACCTTCGAGACCATCTTCAATTTTAATGAAGACGCCGAAGTCGACAATGCCTGTCACTTCGCCAAGAAGTTCGTCGCCAACCTCAAACTTGGAAAGGACGGCATCTCGTTCCTTGTGATCTTCTCCTTTTTCAGAAAAGATAAGTTTTCCTTCTTTAGGACTTGCCGAGATGATGTAAACACCAAGTTTTGTTCCAACGAGTTTCTTTAACTCACGCAAGATTTTGTCTTTGTCGCCATCTTCAACGCGTGGATAGTGTTCAGGTTTTAGTTGAGAAGCAGGGAGGAATCCAACGATACCTTGCCATTCAATAATAAGACCGCCCTTGTTTGCCTCTTTGATTGGAAGCTCAAGAGTTGTCTTTGCTTTGATTGCGGCCTCAGCGTCGCTCCAAATAAGAGCTTGGCGAGCCTCCTTGAGAGACAACTCAATATATCCATCTTCGTTTACAGTTGAAACAACCTTCGCTTTAACAGAATCACCGATATTTATTTTTTTGATAATTTCTCGGGCATTTATAAATTCACGTCCGAAAATAATACCTGTTCCAAACGGCTTCAAATCAACAAACACCGCTGCACGCTCAATTCCAATGACTGGTCCTTCAATCAAGTCCTCGTCTTTTAACATCGCGCCACTGTGCTCAACAACCATCTTAAGCGCATTCGCTTTTTTTAACGCCTCCTCGTATTCGGCTAATTCCGAAAAATCAGCTAAATCAAATTTCTCTTTCTTTTTTGCAGTCATAATAATTAATTAAAAAAATCCGCCACCTTATGCAGGTGAAGCGGAATATCTCCCAGATTCGCTTGTGTACTACTAAAACTGGAGCCAAGCGAGGTTAACTGGGAAATCCGCTGTTAATGACGAAAAGGTAACACAAAGCGGATAAAAGTTCAATGTTTTGTGGTGCTAAAAATAAAAAAGTAAAAGCCCGCATTATGCGGGCTTCCCCCAATCCGGGTTTCGGTTTAGGGTCGTCTCGGTGGACGTCTGTACGGCGCGTGGCGCAGTTTCTGGCACATGGCTGTCTCCAATTTGTTTTGGATGTTGCTTAGGGTTTTATTCGAACCCCGAGTTTTAAAACTCCTTTCTCTTGTTGAAGATTTAATTGAGGATTTGGCCGGGGCAACACTTTCGTGTGGTCGCCCCGGCCTCCCCAAACGCGGGAGGTTTTCCCGCGAACCAGATTGTCCGCCGGTGGAGTTTAGCCCAATGTGGGAATTCTCTCCGAGCGAGGCGCGACATCTGGCACTACCCCAACTTTCGTTGGGTACTTCTGGCTTGCCGTTGCCCTGGTTTCAGGTCGTGCCGGCGGCCGCGCAGTTGTCGCTGATCGTCTTGCCCTGGTTGATTTCGTTGAATTTTAAACAACACTCCTCACTTGCCGTTGCCGGCGGTCCGTGCATATACATGGCGATCTCCTCTAGAACTTCAGCCTTTGGTTTTTTAGGTTAGAAACCAAGGGTACCAAAACCGCCCCTTTTTGGAACGTGCTACTAGGGAAAAGGTTAGCACGGAACTGTATTATTGTCAACCATTAAAAACTGGCTCAAATAAAGGAGTTTTTAGGTAATTAGTGTTTAAATTTCGTGGAAAAGTGCTTTTTTTCTTTCTTCAAAAAAGAGAACAAATGTTAACCACGCAAGAATGCTCATAGATCCGGCAATTCCACTAGAAAAATTTACCTAAAAAACAGAACAGAAATAGAAGTAGTATGAAAACGGAAAGGGCAGGGTATCTTGTTTTTGATACTCCTGCCCTTTTGGTGTGTAGGTCACCACCCTTAAAACATAGTCGGGTGGGATACGAACATCCTACCTTTGGCCTTAATCGCTGGGAGACCACCAGATTGCGAGCACTACCCGCGGCGTAAAGTGCGACTTTTGTATAATCCCGGGCGCCTTCCCGTGTTGCATCTTTAGCTATTCTAGCTTAATTCGTTATTTTTGTCAATAGCTAAAATACCCTTTAAACAAAAGGTATTTTGGTGGTTAGTATTTAAACCTCGTGGAAAAGTGCTTTTTTTCTTTCTTCAAAAAAGAGAACAAATGTTAACCACGCAAGAATGCTCATGGCGCCAGCTATTAAAATCGGAAGATTAATTGATATTGTCGCGGCAAACCCGGCGAGTATTGGAGGGAGGGCTTGGGCAAGGGATTGAATTGATTGATTTATTCCCAAAATTTCACCTTGTGACTCTTTGTCGGCCAAATTGGAAACAATAGCGTTATAGTTTGGCATTGTGAGTCCATTCCAAATTGAAATAAATGGAATGATTAGATAAATATAAATTGCTTGGTCCGGTAAAAGTAAAAAAGGGAAAGTTAAACCAAGGAGAAGGGTTGAAAAACGGAGAATTTTTACTGGCGCAAATTTAAAGGAAAGTGGGCGCACGATAAGCCCTTGAGTTAGTGCTATGCATAGTCCCATGTACGCAAAAAGATTTCCGAGGTTGCTTTGAGTAAATTCAAATTTGTTTATAAGAAACACTTGGAAAAATTGAGTGAAAAATGCAAATCCAAACGATAAAAGAAAAATGACAATAAAAATAACGCGGAGGTTTTCCATATGAAAAGCTTTTTCTATGTTTTTGAATCCGGTCAGAATAGATATTTTTCTGTGGATCCTTGTTTTTAGTGTTTCTTCAAATTGGAAATAAATTAGTATGATGTTTAAGAACGTAAGTATTGAGGAGAATAAAAATGGCGTTGCGTAATTAAAAGAGCTGTAGACTAATGGGTCAGATAGCTTCCCGCCTAAAAACGGACCGATAATAAATCCTAAACCGAGCATCATTCCTACAAGTCCGAAATTACGTACTTTGGTGCGCTCATCGCTTATGTCGGCAATGGCACTATAAGCAACAGATAAACTTCCTCCAGAAAACCCAGAAAGAATACGCCCGAGGAATATAACAGGAAGGCTGGCCGTTATTATTCCAATAGCTGTGAGTAAGTACCCTGCGAGCATTCCACCAAGGGAAGCTAGAAAAATTGGCTTTCGGCCGATTCTATCTGATAGTCCACCCAAAATAGGAGAACCAAAAAATTGGGCAATTGGATAGCACGCAAGAAGAAAACCCAAAATTATGTTACGAAAGGCGACGCCGTATGAAGGGGGGAGAATCCCCGTTTGGTGCATATCAAGAAGTAATGGGGCGAAAATTGGGATGACAATACCAAAGCCGACCAAGTCGATAAAGACAATAGTGATTATGGGTAGTAGGGGGTTTTTTCTAGCGAGCATAAAAATTGGAAAGACTCTTTGTGTTTAATTATCCCAAAATACTCTTGAAAAACATTGCGCAGCGTGACGACGCGAGCATAGTTGATTCAGCTGGAATCATATCGCGCAATCGTCCATTTAAGCGCGATTTTCTTCAGCAGAAAATTATACGTGTTTTGAAAGAGTATTTTAAAAAGACTTCAAACCAACCAAAATATTTGGTATAGTCATTGGAATATGATTATTACACACTACGGCAAACAATTTTTCAAGGTTC
>Ga0172379_10009057_pt1 | contig 12355 bp, 8 predicted proteins | sample GrowelOW334metaG_FD_119756 | JGI IMG/M metagenome (GOLD analysis project Ga0172379, IMG submission 119756) | Groundwater microbial communities from an aquifer near a municipal landfill in Southern Ontario, Canada - Groundwater well OW334 metaG | ecosystem: Environmental > Aquatic > Deep... | reverse complement strand
CAGGGGATCTATTCTGTGGCTATTGTTGCTCTGGAAATCCCATCGGGCTATATTGCCGATGTTTTTGGGCGGAAAAAGACCCTACTCATTGGAAGCCTGCTCGGATTCTTAGGGTATCTGGTTTACAGTTTTTCGTTTGGGTTTACAGGTTTCTTATTTGCCGAAATCATCCTTGGGTTTGGGCAAAGCTTAATAAGTGGCGCCGATTCCGCCTTGTTGTATGATTCGTTGCTTTACCAGAAACGGGAAAAAGACTATCTGAAACTGGAAGGGAGAGTTACTTCTCTTGGAAATTTTGCCGAAGCTTTGGCAGGAATTGCCGGAGGGTTTCTGGCTACCTACAGCTTACGGATGCCCTATTATTTCCAGGCAGGAGTGGCATTTATGGCGATACCAGCAGCTTTTACACTGGTTGAACCAGCAATACATAATCAGATGAAAGAAGTCCGGTTCCGTCACATTTTACAAATTACCCGCTACGCGTTGTACGACCATAAAGAACTGCGCTTTAATATTTTGTATTCTTCCATCATTGGAACCAGCACGTTAACCATGGCCTGGTTCGTCCAACCCTATTTTAAACAGGTAGATGTACCCATTTACTGGTACGGAATATTATGGACCGCCCTCAACTTATCCGCGGGAATTACCTCACTTTATGCCTACCGGATGGAAAAATGGATGGGCCGGGTAACTACCATCTGGTTGATAACCCTTTTTATTTCCGGAGGCTATCTAATGGTTGCGCAATCGCGCAGCATCTGGGGAATAGCATATTTGTTTACCTTTTACCTGGTGCGCGGTTTTGCCACACCTACCCTCAAAGATTACATCAATCAGCTTACACCTTCGGAATTTAGGGCTACGGTACTTTCTATCCGTAATTTTATCATCCGGTTGTTGTTTGCTTTGATCGGACCCTTTTTAGGGTATGTAAACGATGCTTACAGTTTAACCACTGCACTGGTTCTGGCTGGAATCCTTTTCTTGATCACCGGGTTGGTGAGTATGGTGTATTATTTGAGGGTGCTTCGATCAAAATAGAAACAATTGTTTCAAATTAAATCTGAAAGAATTATTCGGGCGTTTGGTTTGTATTGTTTGGGATAGAATTTCTTAACAAACTCCTGATTCAACAAATAGAGCCGGCTGTTAAACGGGGGCATAAACAACGCATTCCCATCATGGAAGGTATCTACATTAATTTCTTTAAAATTCAGCCGGCAAACCGAAAGTTCGTAAGCAGTTCCATCTCCGCTCTGATACAATAACGGAAAACCCTGGGTGCGGCAAATTATCGGGCGATGTTCATACATGCTACAAGAACCATCTTTTAAAAACACACACGATTTACGGAACTTTTCAAAGTTTCGCTGTTGGGGAACTTGGAACGTACCATCCGATTGAATGGCTTCTTTAATGGCCTCGAATTCCAATGGAAAAACACTGAATCTCTCGCAACAGGAATCGCAACCTTGCCGGCACTGCATCTTTCCAACATGCATTTTTGATAATCTATCGCAGGTATCATCAATTTCATTCCTTAATGCCCGGTATTTTTCAAAATAAATCGCTTTATCCATGCCAGTTGTGATAGATGGTGCGAAAATAGGCAATTATTTAAGGAAATTCCGGAATTCGCGCATGAATTGGGTACGTTCCCACGAAGCCGGATTGTTCAACGATTTGTAACTCAATTTACCTCTGAAATCGGAGATTAATTTGTATTGATGCGTTTTCATCCAATCAAGCACAAAGGCGTTCATTTCAGTCACTACGGAGTTTCCCTTTTTGTAAATTACCGAGGCTACCTGAACGGCAGAGGCCCCAGCCAATAAAAGTTTTACCACATCTTCTCCCGAATGAACTCCGGAAGACGCCGCAAAATCAACATTGATGGACTCCGACGAAAGGGCAATCCACCGCAAAGGGAGGGCTATTTCGGCAGGGCTGCTTAAAATAAATGCCCCTGAAACCTGCTGGGTATTTATGTCAATATCAGGAGAATAATAACGGTTGAACAATACAATACCTTTAACCCCGGTTTTTGAATACCGCTCCAGCATCTGCCCAAAAGCTGTATAATATTGGCTAATCTTTATAGTAACAGGAATAGTTACCAAATCCACTATCTTTTCAACCAACACCAGATACATCTCTTCCAACTCACCTGCCGGAATTTCCGAATTGCTGGGCAAGTTGAAAAGGTTCAGCTCAATGGCATCGGCACCCGCTTTCTGAATCTCCTCGGCCAAATAGGTCCATTTCTGGTTCGAGATGCAGTTAATGCTGGCAATAATAGGGATTTGAACCGCTTGTTTGCTTTCTTTTATCAAACGCAGGTAAGCCCGGATTAAATCTTCATGGGGTTCCTCGTCTAAATAATCCTTTGTTTCGGGAAAAACATAAGGCTTACCAACCATCTGCTGTTTGATCTGATCCATCTCCATAAGTATTTCTTCTTCGAAAATGGATTTTAAAACCACTGCCCCAACCCCAGTTTTTTCAAGTTCTATAATGTTTTGCACATTATCAGTTAATCCGGAACTGGAAGCAATGATGGGGCTGTTCAGGTTTAAACCTGCATACAACGTTGATAAATTAGCCATGACGATCGTTTTTAAATTCTACCTCAAAACAAGATTATGTTAGGTTTGTTCATCAAAAGTTCTATTAATATATTCCTCTATTAACTTTAAAGTAGAGGTCACCTCCTGGTACCCGATAAGCTGGTAATAGGGTTGTCCAGCTATCATGGCCGATGGCCGGTTCCCTTTTGTGGTATTAAACAGGCACAAAACAGGTTTTTTCAGGAACATAGCCTGAGCCAGCTCGTAACCCACACCCAGCGAAGGCTGTGTTATTTCTGCTACGACCAGTTGGCTCTCCTTCAACCAAGCCAAATCGCGATCGTGGATTTGAGCATCGGTTAACAGTTGTTCATTCTTCAGTAAACGGTCGTCGGCAATATGTTCAGTAAGCACTGTTCCAAATTGCTTTAATGCCTGAATCAACCATTGGTAATTACTTTTAGAGCCTTGCCCACCCCGGATGGAACCCGCGAAATAGATGTTAATATTCATTTTGAAATTGTGATAAAGTTATTGGAACCATTGTAAAATTAATTTTTATTGTAAATTTACAGGAAATAAACAATTTTTAGAATGATAAGTAGTTACCTTAAAGAACTGATAGATCATAATAACCGGATCATTATCCCTGATTTTGGCGCCATTATGATACAAGATACCCCTGAAGGTAAACAGATTACCTTTAACGACTTCCTGAAGTTCAACGATGGGCTTTTAGTGAATCAGATTATTAAAGCAGAGAAGACCAGCAAAAACCAGGCGACCGAAAAAATCAAAGAATTTATCAAGGAAGTTGAAAAGAGTTTCTCAAACAGCCAACCTTACGAGCTTGCTGGAATTGGTTTCCTGGTTAAAGACAGTCATGGGAATATCAGGTTTGAGAAATTGACAACCCAAAAGGCTCAGGTAAGACCCACCGATGTAAAACCCACCATTGTCCTCGATGAAGTACCCAAAGCAAAATCTGAGGATATACCTAAAGAAACAGAGAAAAAAATAGAAATAGAAGCAGAACAAAAAACGGAAGCTAAACCAACTGCTCCCATAGCACCTCCAAAAGAACCTGTTAAAACCGAACCAAGCACCCCCAAAGCGGTTCCTCCAAAGGCATCGCCATCGGGAACACAAAGAACATATTCATCAAAACCGATAACTCCAAAAAAAATGAAAAACAATACCTTGAAAACCATCATTATTGCAGCTATAGTTATCATCATTCTAGGTGGTGGCACTTGGGCTGTTTGGGAATATAAACTCATCGGCAAATTTTCGGCAAATTTTTTAAAAAAAGAGGTTATACAGGAACCCGTGGAAGCAGTTGCCATTACCGACACTTTGGTAGTTGCCGACACCACCCCCGAACCTGTGATTGTTGAAGAACCCGAAAACAAAATCGATCCTAATGCCAAACGCTACTATATAGTGGCCGGTAGTTTTAAAGTTGCTTCCAATGCCGATCGTTACAATAAAAAATTAACCGATGAAGGTTACATGTCGGAAATTGTGATGCGCAGGAATGGGTTCCATGTGGTTTCGTACAAAACAGTATACGACAAAAATGAAGCTTTGATGGAATGGAAAAAAATGCGTGAGAAAAACCCGGAAACCTGGATTTACATCAAATAAAGAATATTTCCTAACAGGCGGTTCTTATTGAAGAAATGGAAAGACGGAAAGAATCTCAAACCGTTTTTCCATTTTTTTATTCAAAACAACTATACGAAACTCAGTTATCTTCTTAATATTTACTCCACTCAGAATTAAGTAACACTAGGAAGAATCTCAGTCAACGGGTTTTCCACATTGAAATTCTAAAAAAGTAAAAAAACATCTACTAAATGAAGTATTATTTCACTAGTGCCGATGAACTTTTGGTGGATATATGGGTTTAACAGGGAACTTTTAATTTATAACAAATGAACACTTTTTATTTTTATGTAATAAATGCAGTTACTTTAATTGTTGTGGCCCTTGTAGGCTACCTTGGTTCCGAAACCCCCTCCGTTACTGCTTTGATACCTGTATTTGCTGGTTTACTGCTTTTAACTTTTGTTAAAGGATTTAAATCCGGCAACAAAACCATTGCCCATATTGTGGTTGTAATTACTTTCTTAACCTTACTCGCTTTATTTAAACCCCTTTCCGGAGCCATTTCGAGAAATGATTCTGCGGCAACAATCCGTGTGCTACTCATGATTCTAACTGGTATTGTAGCCATGGCAGCATTTATAAAAAGCTTTATTGATGCGAGGAAAAACAGGAAAGCCCTATAAACCGGATGTATTTTACTTACCGATGCAAAACTGGCCGAAGATATTCCCCAATACCTCATCGGTAGTAATTTCGGAACCGGTGATGCCTGCCAGGTAATGAATCACTTCACGGATATCCATGGCCAAAAAATCGTGGGTAACCCCTGATTCCATCCCTTCCATAGCCCGTTGCAGCGAGGACAGTGCATTTTTCAATGCCTCCAGATGCCGGATGTTCGTAACAATAACATCGCCCATTTCTAGCGCGTCCGATTGGGTGGCATCACTAATGGCTTTTAAAAGTTTATCCAGGGAATGGTGAAATTTTGCCGATATGGTTACCTCTGAAAAAATGGCGTTGCTTTTTATGGGTGTTCCCTCATTGACAGTTAAATCGGCTTTATTCCGGACTAGGATGATCTTTTTTTGGCCTCCCCCTTTTTCTAAAATCTGTTGCAACGATGCCTGAATTTTTTCTTCGGGATCGGTGGCATTGAACAAGGCTAACACAATTTTTGCCTGTTTTATTTTCTGATACGTCCGTTCAATACCCAAATTTTCGATGGTATCGGTGGTATGCCTTAAACCGGCGGTATCAATGAACCGATACAAAATACCCTGATAATTAAAGGTATCTTCGATGGCATCGCGGGTGGTGCCTGCAATTTCTGAAACTATGGCTTTTTCTTCGTTTAATAGGGCATTTAACAAGGTCGATTTTCCCACATTGGGTTCTCCAATAATGGCCACCGGAACTCCATTCTTAATGGCATTTCCCAGTTCAAATGACTGAATTAATTTTTGAATGACCTGGGCAATCTTTTCCAACAACTTACGCAGTGCCGTCCGGTCGGCGAATTCAACCTCTTCCTCACTGAAATCGAGCTCCAGTTCAATAAGCGAGATGAACTGGAGCAAATCGCCCCGTAAACCGCTCAACTCATGTGAAAAGCCTCCACGCATCTGGTTCATGGCAATTTGGTGTGCCGCGGCATTGGAGGAGGCTATCAAATCGGCCACAGCTTCAGCCTGCGATAAATCCATCTTTCCGTTCAAATAAGCCCTCTGGGTAAATTCACCGGGCATGGCCAGGCGTGCTCCCGAAGAAACCAATAAATGCAATACTTTTTGCTGAATATATAACGAACCATGGCATGAAATCTCGACCAAATCTTCACCCGTGTAGGTATGTGGGTTTTTAAAAACCGAAACCAGAACTTCATCAATCAGGGTTTCGCCCTCACGTATCTCGCCAAAATGGAGGGTTTGGCTTTGCTGAACCGATAAATCAAACCCTTTTTTTGTTGAATGGAAAATTTCCGAAACAATGGAAAATGTTTCAGGGCCGCTAATCCTGACTAACGCGATGGCCCCATTGCCCGATGAAGTTGAAATGGCACAAATGGTATCTTCTCCCATGACTGTATAAAATTACTTGTCAAAAATAGGGATTCTTTCCTTCTTTATCTTACGAATTTCCGAAGATTCTCGGGATAGAAGTAACAATAACGTAACTTAAGACATATTAATTTTATGATGCAAGTCTTTTGAATGACAAATGCGATTAAAACTTACATCCACAAGTTGCAGTACGGTTAATATGAAAAATGAATATTTTAAATCAATTCTTCTTCATGCTACATCGTGAAACCTCACTACTATTAAATATCTCATTTTTTAACCATTATTATCCCAACTGTAGAATTTAGGTTAAATTTAAAACCTACTTACAAAATGCAATTAATTGTTATTTTTGAGGACTCTAATTAAAAAAAATATTGGTATTATGATAACTACTATCCCTTATATAAAAAACACCGGTTCAGGGAATTTTTTCCTTTTTGCCGGACCATGCGTGGTTGAAAGCGAACCCTTGGTTTTTGAAGTAGCCAAACGGGTGATTGAAATTACCGACAACCTCCACATTCCATACGTGTTTAAAGCATCATACCGTAAAGCCAACCGAAGTAAAAAGGATTCATTCATGGGTATTGGCGACGAAAAAGCTTTGGAAATATTGGCTAAGGTGCGTCAACAATTAAAAGTCCCGATTGTAACTGATATTCACACAGCCGAAGAAGCACACCTGGCCGCCCAATATGTAGATATCCTTCAGATTCCTGCTTTTTTATGCCGCCAGACTGATTTACTGGAAGCCGCTGCAAAAACCGGGAAAGTAGTAAATATCAAAAAAGGTCAGTTTTTAGCTCCCGGTGCCATGAAGTTTGCCGCCCAAAAAGTGACCGATGCCGGAAATCCCCGGGTGATGCTTACTGAAAGAGGAACCACCTTTGGGTATCAGGATTTATTGATCGATTACCGGGGAATCCCTGAGATGCAAGCCACAGGATTCCCAGTAATACTTGACATCACCCATTCGCTGCAACAACCTAACCAGGCTTCGGGTGTAACAGGTGGAAGGCCCGATTTGATTGAAACCGTGGCCAAAGCCGGTATTGCCGTGGGCGTGGATGGCATCTTTATCGAGACCCACCCCGATCCCTCCAAAGCCCTCTCCGATGGTGCCAATATGCTAAAACTTGATTATCTGGAAGATTTATTAACCAAGCTCACAAAGATAAGATCGGTCATCAACCACCTTTAAATTTTCGTTCTATTTGAGGTTTTATGAATTTTAGTATATTTAGTGCAAAAATGAAAAGCACCTTGAGTGCACTTAACAAAAACTAGTGAAAATTAATACCATATATCGGCAACTCTTTATCAATATTGTATTACCTGTTATAGTGGGTTTACTTATCATTGGTGTTTTCAGTTACCGGAATACCAAAACCATACTGCATGCCAACACCGAAACCGAGCGGAATTTTATTTATGAGGAGATAAAATCATTTATCGAACTGCAATTTGTGGCCCTTTCTATTATTGAGGAACCCATGGATTTGCAGATGCACCATTATAGCAATTTGTTGGTGAACAATTATTTTGCATCGACTCAGGATATTGAAAACACCGATTTGATTTCGATACGGAAAGAACTTGGCATGGATGCCAATGATTTTGACCTTTATGTAATCAACCAAGACGGCATTGTGGTAAATACCACGTTCAAAGAGGATATGTACATTAATTTTTTCAGCTTTGGCGAGGCTCATAAAGAATATTTGCTGAATGTATTTAAAAACAAAAGCTTTGATAGCCCGAGGTTCTTTTTTGAACACAAAACCAAACGGTACAAGAAGTACAGCTACCACCCAACCAACGATGGAAAATATATTGTTGAAATTGGACTGTATTCAACACAAGCTGATAAAATCTACGACTATTTCATCCGGCACATGGATGAAATCCCACATAAAAAACCGAACCTAACATCGGTTGACATCTTCTTTTATGGAGACAAACCTTACCCGCTAAACCTTAAAAAGGAATTTATCCCGGAGCACCAATACATCATCCCGGAACTGCTCAATGGTAAGATGCTGACTCTTTCGTTAAATGATAAAAACACTTCAAACAATATTAAATATACATACTTTTTCATTCCTGATTCCCATCCAAGATTATTTACCGGGACCATCATCCGCATCTCAAACGACTCATCGGCCCAAACTCATTTTATCAATCGGGAGAAGATTAAGATCAGTATTGTTCTGGTTGTTTCGCTGTTATTGGTGTATTTGTTAATTAACAACCGGGCCAAAGCCATTGTGAAACCCATCCATCATCTGATTGATAAAACTAAAATCATTACAAGCGGAAATTACAGCGAACGGGTGACTGTGGAAGGCGACAATGAAATTGCCATTTTGTCGAGAAATTTTAACAAGATGGTAAATAAAATGGAAGAACGGAGCAACGAAATTGAAGAGCAGTCGGAGTTTTTATACCAGGCCAACCGGAAACTAAATGAGGCTTACAAACTACTCGACCATCAGAAAAATCTACTCGAAAATAAACAGGATGACATTACAGCCAGTTTAAATTATGCCCACCGGATTCAGGAATCGCTTTTACCAAATCCAAGTGACTTTAGTAAACTTTTTGCTGAATCTTTTGTGTATATCTTACCTCGTGATATAGTGAGCGGTGATTTTTATTGGTTCTCAAAAATTAAAAACAAAACGGTTGTTGTTGCCTCTGACTGCACAGGGCACGGTGTTCCCGGGGCATTTATGAGTATGATAGGAATGACCATTTTGCACCATCTGGTGAACTATGAATACATTACCGATCCGGCATTAATCCTTTCAAGGCTCGATACTGAAATAAACGACTTGCTTGGCTATAAAAATCACCACGAACAAAGGTTCGAGGGCATGGATATCGCCGTTTGCAGCATCGATAACGATTCGCATGAGATGAAGTTTGCCAGTGCGCAGCGGCCAATCATCCTAATGCGCGAAGGTTCGCCCATTACGTTTAAAGGCAGTATCTATCCAATTGGGGAATATTACGACAATATTCAGAAAATATTTACCAATGTTACCATTCCATTGAAAGAAAACGATGTGGTTTACCTGTTTACCGATGGATACACCTCGCAATTTGAAGAAACCGGAGAAAAAAAATTCAATTACAGCCGCTTCAGAAAATTAATCTCCGATATCAACCATCGGCCGTTGAAGGACCAACCGTCCACCCTACACAGGACCTTCGAAGCATGGAAAGGCAATACCGAACAGATTGATGATATTTTAGTAGTTGGTTTTAAATATTCCCACACAAAGGAGAAAAAAACCATCTCTGCCAAAGATTTGCTCGATTAGATAAACCATCGCTAACAACTAACCTCATTTTCGTGGATAAAGTTTTTCCCCGTTAATTCTGTTAATAGTAGAACTATTCGTTTTCAGATAATTAGCCGTCTTTATGAGTAGTAAAAATGACAATCACCCTTAATGGTTTATTGAGTGTGTTTCGGAATTAGCATTCAATTAGATAACTATTTTTTCAATTCGTAACAATTGTAGATAAACATCCAAATATTTTCATAATTTAGCAACAAATTCGCCATGAGAGAAAAAACGAACATATTTAAAAGCCTTAATATTGAAGCCACGGAAATTACTCCCGTGCTTTTGCTTATAACACAATCTATTTTTTTAGGCATCTTTTACGGTACGTTCGATATTGGGGCTCATACCCTGTTTTTAAAGACTTTTCCCGAATCGATGATTCCAAAAGCTTACATCATTTCGGGGATTGTGGGTATTTTAATGACCAGCACTTTTTCAAAATTCCAAAGCAAAATTAAGTTCTCGAATCTGGCTAGTTATACATTTTTGTTTATCACTCTATTAACTATCTTGGTCCGGATTTTATTTGAGTTTTCAGCCGCCAAATGGACGGTGTTTATAGTTTTCATTTTGTTAGGGCCCTTAAATATCCTTGCCATTCTTTCCTTTTGGGGTACAGCCGGCCGGATATTTAGCCTCCGCCAAGGGAAACGTTTATATGGCATCATCGACTCGGGTCAGGTATTTGGTATTATCATCAGTAGTTATGCCATACCATTGATAATTGCCTATTTGAACGGGACCAAAAACCTTTTGGTTATCAGCGCGGGTAGTATTGTTGCTGCCATGTTGATTGAAATTATCATATCGCGCAGGTTCCAACTGGATGCTACACAAGAAAGCAGTCCTGACGACAAGGAAAAGCATCTGCAAGAACAGGTCAAACTACGCGATTTCCTTAAAAATCCGTACATCACCTACATGGCGCTTTTTGTCATCTTCTCTATGTTTACCGCATTCTTTGTACAATATTCTTTTTTGGTGGTAACCAACGAACAATATAAAGTTGAAGAAGATTTGGCCAAATATTTAGGTTTTTTCACAGGCTCCATGATGATATTCACCTTTATCATCAAAACCTTTGTTTACAGCAAATTGATGAAAACTTATGGGTTAAAAATCAGCCTGCTCCTCTCCTCTCTCCTATTGATTGTTTTTACTGGAATCGCCATTTTAATAGGATTTATTAGTGGTTATGAGCTTGAAGCCACCGGATTTATCTATTTCTTCCTATTTATTTCGCTCAGTAAATTGTTTAACAAAACATTGAAAGATGCCTTGGAGGTGCCTTCGTTCAAGTTACTGTATCAATCGTTAAAAAAGAGCATACGCTTCGATGTGCAGGCCAAGATTGATGGAACCATTAACGAAATTGCGGCATTAATTTCAGGGATTTTACTGAGTACCTTGGGTTTACTGGCGTTTATTAAACTTATACACTTTTCGGTATTCCTGTTTGGCTTACTTTTGGTTTGGGCTTACATTACCTTTAAACTTTACCGCGAATACCGGAAAAGCCTTGAAGAAGCCCTGCAACAGGATTCACCCGATGAATTACAAGAAAGCTATGAAATTCAGGCCATCGATCACACAAACATTGAATTGCTGAATTCAAAACTCGATTATACCAAGAGTTACAGCCCTTATCATTACCACGCCCATTTAGCACTGTTGTCGGATTCACTAAGTACCGATTCGTTCCAAAAAATATCCAAAGAACACCGGATTGGGATTTACCTTCAGCACCTTCAGAACAAAACAAAAGATTCCTGGGACCAGGTTTTCAAAATATGGGAAACACATCAGGCAGTTTATTCTATCAAAGAATTAAGCCAATTATTAAAATCGGCCGACCCTGCCCATTATGTAAGTGCCATTAAGTTTATTTGGAACCAGGAAGCAAAAACCCAGATAAACATGCTATGGGCTTTATTACGGATACCTGACAATAAAGTACAATGTATTGCTATCCAATTGAGTGGGGCACTGAACGAAACCGAAACCAGCAATACACTGGTCGAATTTACCGAAACCGAAACTCTATTTCCCGATGCATTCCTGGCCTTGGGCCAGATGGCAGAAAAAAACTTCCCGTTCCTGTTGAAAGTGTTTTACAAAACCGATATCAAACTTATTTCTCAGCTTGCTATCATTGATATCGTCAGTGGAATTGAACACCCGGAGATTACCTCCTTTTTGCTGGAAAATATTTCGCACCACAAAAAAGATATCCGGGAGAAAGCCATCGAAGGATTATTGAAACTCAACTTCACAGCCTCTGAAAAAGATTATCCAAAACTATTTCATGCCATAACCACCGCTTCGTACAATGTTTCATGGGATATAGCGGCCTTGGCATCGCTGGCAGATATACCCGATTACGAAGTGCTTTCAAAAAGTCTGGAATTTGAACATTACAACCACCAGAATTCGCTGTTCAAACTATTGGCTTTAACCTACGATGCGCAATCGGTTTGGCATGTTAAAGACCATTTAACCGGAGGTAGCGCCGAAGGAGTCGGTTATGCTTTGGAACTATTTGATTTGTTCATTTCGGAAGAGATAAAACCAATGATTTTAAGTGTTTTCGAAGATTTACCTTACATTGAGAAAGTCAAACTTTTAGAAAACTTCTTCCCGGTTGAGATATCCGAACCCGAAAAACTGTTGCTCCATTTGTTGAATCGCGATCCAAACCTGATTTCATTAACAACAAAAAAAATAGCGTTGAACCTGTATGCTAAAAAATATT
>Ga0172379_10009055_pt1 | contig 12356 bp, 3 predicted proteins | sample GrowelOW334metaG_FD_119756 | JGI IMG/M metagenome (GOLD analysis project Ga0172379, IMG submission 119756) | Groundwater microbial communities from an aquifer near a municipal landfill in Southern Ontario, Canada - Groundwater well OW334 metaG | ecosystem: Environmental > Aquatic > Deep... | reverse complement strand
GGAGGGTTAGGGAGGGGTCTAGAGATAGGAAGACTTAGGTGATAATTAAGACGAGTTAGCTTCTAACTCCAGACCTAACCCCGACCCTCTCCTAGCTTATGAGAGGGAGCCACAGCCACACACCCCGTCCCCCAATGGCCATCGGGGTCCACCCCTCTCTAGAGGGGAATTTAAAACCCCTCCGATTAATGTCGGAGGGGTTTTGGAGGAAAAATAAAATTATAGAGATTATCATTTAGATTCGTAAACAACTATAGGTTGATCTAATTCAGGATTATTTAATTCCCCAAAGGCAGGATCATTATTTTTGGTAAAATCATTAGTAGCATCCCAATTATCGGTTAAAATTACTTTAGGTTTCAGAAGACAACACTGACCCTTAGCATTGACCGGGCAACCACTTACGCCAGGATTAACCTTAGTACAATTACCCCTATTACCCGTCATTTCTTTGTAATCCAAGAAATAATAAACGACATGGCCACCCTTGATTGACGGTAGAGCTGTCATATTAACATTTCTCACAAAAGTCACCTGAGAATTACTATTTTGATAGTCCCAATCGATCTTATACTTTCTTAATGGTAATTGTTGCTTATCTACAGTACTAGAAAAACTTATAGCCACCCAACCAGAACCTTTAATTAAATATTGGCTAGAGCTACCCAACTCAACTCTTGGGACGGTTGGTCTCACCTTACAATAATCACGATCAAAAGTATCATTAACATATTCTGGTCTAATATTTTTATGGTCCAGAGTTTTAGCTACGCAATAGCCATCTTGAGGTCTATCAATATTTGAAAAATTAAAATTAACACCAGAATCACAAGCCTCAGGATTACTTTGTACGTAGACCTTATCATTAGGATTCCAAACATAACAAGGCTGGCTTTGACTTTTATCTATTGATGTAAATAAACGCTTAACAGCCTGAACGGCTGAGCGAGTATCAGAAGCTACTCTGTAAAATTTAGTGTGATTAAAGCATTCAAACAAACAACCCGTCTCCTCAGCATCACCACCACCAAGATCACACCAGGCCGGACCACAACCATCTTGAGCAAAACCAGTCCATTCGTTAGTTGCTTGATTATTTGTAGCCAAACAACGTGCCCAATCACAATCCCGATCCGAAGAAAAAGGACTATACGCAGCAATTTTATCCCATTTATCAGCTGGTTCCCCCCCATTATCGCATTTTCTTTCTAAATAATTCCATTGGCAATAGTCATTACAAGTCGCTTGATCATCATTCACCTTTGAATCTGAAGAATTCCATTGTAAAGCAACTCCTACATAGCAATTATCAAATTTACCTAAAGGTCTTGATTGTTGATAATGACTAGAATTAGTATCATCACCGCCACCACCACTAGCATTAGTGCAATTATTAAGACAAGTCCCAACTCCCACTGGCTTAGTATGTCCATTACCATCAAGCGTTGCTTCACAGAAATAGTTTCTGTCTTTATTGCCTCCATCATTACCAGCCTGACTCCAACCAAAATAAGGAACAAAAGGCATTATTTTACCACCAACATTACCAATACTTAATTTTTCATTCCTTGGTGGCTTTAGTGAACTATAAGCACCATAATAACCGCTACCAGCTGTTTGATTTAAGACGATATCCTGCGTCCTGCCACCAGCATTAACACCAAAATCAGCATAAAAATAAGAAGGGGCCACATTAGGAGTGTTAGTTAATAAGTTATAAGGAATACTATATCCGCTACCACTAGCAATGCGATCATACCAATATCTTTCCTTATCTACTTTTATAAATGCCTTACAGAAAAATTCCGGTATTGTTTTGCTGTCACCGCTACCACAAACATCTTGAGAATCTACACAATAATACAAATCTTTAGAAATATTCAACGCGACGCCTCCTTCGTATTCTTCACTTTCCACTTTATCAATCGGATACCACAACAAACAAACAGCGGGATTCTTTGGATCATATTCTAAACAATATCCTGCCCAACCTTTTTTGCGTAGACCACTGTCGTCATAATAATCGCAAGACATAGAACTGCTTTCCGGATACAGACGGCAATCACTGTGAACATATTGTTTCACTTTACTGGTGTTATTGTCGTATCTATTATTTAAACCGGGTTCCAAACGAACATCATCAAAATAAACCAAACCATTCTCCGGTTTAATACCGATAGTAATTCTGCTATCGCGCTCAGTGCCGCCACTCACTGTTTTTTGATAATTATTAGAAATAGAGAAGCTACCGGTTAAGCGCACCCAGCGACCAGCAATTTCCGTAAAAGCCACCACGGCATATTGTCCGCCGTTACATAAATTAGCCGTGGAACCGTTAACTGATTCAAACGGACAAGCACCCGTCTTTCTATCTGTTAAATTCTTGCCTACGGTTAATTCTACTTTGGAGCCATACTTCAAGAACACATAAGCTGAAACGACATACTGACGATTGCCGGCATTATTAACCTCTTTGATTGAGAAAACATTAGTTTTTCCTACCGCTCGACCATCAGGAATAATCTTATAACTACCAAAGCCCAATTCTTTTTCAATTACTTTGGCATCACTCACCACCGAAGCTCTAGTCTTAGCATTCTCAAAATCTACAAAATCAGTTTCCCAGGCGTTTTCAAAACTTCCATCAAACTTGGCTTTAGTATCGCCTTCTTGTTTCATGTTCGCCATATTATACATATCGGCGTTGAGTTTATTGGCCTCGTAACCCACTTTAGAATAACCAGTTAAATTGGTCGTATTCGCGCCCCAAAGCTGATTAATCGGGAGACCAGCCGAGGTTGGCGGAATTACCGGAGGCGCTGGGGAAATAAAATGAATACACTCGCCGGCATCGTTCATTTGGTCGCATAGACCGCGTTCATAGCAAATTTTATCACCGGGCTTATTGGGATTTTCTGCATAACTCTTACAACCGAGCCAAGTGGCGCATTGTCTATCCGGATCAACTTTTAATAAAGCATTAGAATTATTCTGATTGCCCGCGTCAGCTTTTTGTGGAGCTTCTTCTGTGACACCACTCTTATTTACATCCCAAACCAAAGGATTATATTTACCTCCATTAAAGCTACGTTCATTAAATAGAACTTGTCCTTTACCGGCATTAACCGTATTAGGCTTATCCTTATTTAAGCTATCTTTAATCCGATAATTAACAATCGCCTCTTTTAATTCTGTGGTAGCAAAAGGAGTAACTGTACAACCAATTGATGCGTTAAGATTAAGCGCGCCGTCAATATAAAATTCTTCACTTTGCTTAACAGTTTTTATTCCAGTAAACGGACCATAAAGTTTATTGTCCTCGCCGATATTATACATACCACCTCCGACACAATTAACAGTAGCCTCGGTAATAGCTCCGGTTCTTACGATATATAGGGTGTCAGGCTTTAAAGTAACGCTTTCATTAGTAGCTCTGGCTAATAGGTCGTAGCTAAAGCTAGACTGCGGATCAATGTATTCAGTACAACCGGTTTGATCAGCCGGACATAAACCGGCATTGCCGATTACCTGACCATTGGCATTTTTATTCGTCATCCCAAGAGGTTGTAATTTTTCATTATGAACTCCCAAACCAATAGTTGATAAAGCGGTTTGACCGCAAAGCTCATCAGTATTAATTATTTGGCATTTAGTACCGGCTGAGCAATCGCTATCCGCTACGCAAGAAAACTTACTAGCACAAACAAAACTACCCGCGCTAACTTGAGCGCAATACTGACCAGTACCAGTGCCACAAGTAGTGACATCGTTAGCTCCGGTACAAGTTTTAGTACTAACACAATGATTAGCTTTTATTTTATACCAATCAAAATTACTACTTCCAGCGCCCTGACGGAATTCACAAGCGCGAAGTCCCGGGTCCTTGAAATAAGCTTCTCCCCCACCTGCCAGGCCCCACGCTTCGCAACCCACCTGATCTTTAGTACACATAATATCTTTATAGCGATCAGGATTGTTTAATAAATAAACATCTTTATGAGCTTCAGCTAAATCATCATATTGCCCGAAACGCGAACAACCTTTATCGCCTACACGACATTCTTTGGATTTTTCATAAACTACATAAGCAAAATTATCAGCCGGAACTTTAACTGTGCCAAAATCTTCGGCGCCATAGAAAGTGGAATTATGAGTATCAATCATTAATTCGCAACCCACAGCGCTATCCTGGCATAATTTATCAAAGCTCTTGAGATTATGAGTATTGTTGTCACGATCTTTATATTGTTCGCAACCAAGCATATATAAAGGCGCCGGATTGCCGAATAAATCTTGGTTACAAGAATCCGACGTCTTCCAAGAATCTCTGATTAGATAATAAGTATCGGACGCTTCTAATAATTTAATATTATCAAATCTAATATTCTCAGCGCCGGCAGTGTTGATAAATAAAATACTGGCAAAAGTCAAAGCTTCCTGGGTAGAAATTTTAACGTCAAATCTATACTGTTTCCAATCCGGCGTCAAATCAACTGTATCGGCAAAAGTTAAATCAGTATTATGATAAGTGTTACTGCCTTGATCTAAGAGTCTAATACCGGTAATTTTAGCGTCATTTTGTTTTTTCTTGGCGCTAAAGCTTAGAACATAACGTTTGTTAAGTTTAAGTTGGCCAGCCACGTTTTTCTTAAGCCAATCACTCTTGGAATTATTAACAAAACCTATTTCCATAGAATGACCACCCACCGACAAAGAATCGCTGGACAATTTAACAGTGGATAATTTGTCCCAACCACCCAAACCGCTTCCTTCAAAAGTATCATTAAAGAGAATTCTAACTTGGTTACCAAAATCGCCTTCATATTCACTACAACCCACTTCACTAGAGCTACAAGTCTGACTCTTACCAGGATCGGCTTGATAAACACAAGCTTGATGTTCATCCATCCAAACTCCGCCATTAATACAAACTACACAATTTTGTTTATCGGTGTCCCAATGTCCCTTAGCGGTCGTACAAGAGAGCTCATCAGTAATAGACACATCAATATTATTGGTAGTTAGGCGATAAGAAAAACAATCTTTAGAGCAAGTAATCGTCTTGGCCATAACATGATAGGAAATATTGCCGTCACGACCATAGAATTGTCGGCAATCAGGATTATACTGAGGGCTATCATAAGGCAGGGCATAAACATTTTCATTACAAGTAGCGCCATCATTATTGTCGGTCGTATCGGTATCGTCCACCGTAGCCGGCTGGCTAATACCGCTCGTGTTATCGGTATTGGCTTGTAATTGATAAACCACTAATTGATAACCGGATTCGTCCGAACCTTCCCAAGTATAAAATTCCGCGCAATTACTATTAGCCTCAGTCGGTTTGACGCAACGACGGAAATTAGAAAAATATTTATTTTCTTCTCCTCCCGCCGGTACGGTATCCAAATTTACAAACATCGAACAACCGACAGCGCTAGCTCGGCAAGTTTTGGCGGTCTTGGGAATAAAATATTCGTCGCGCGCGGAATAAAAATTATTAGCTTGCTGAATAAAAGTATCATAACCCACGCACTCCCCAGGACAAAGATCCTTAGGTTTTATTTGCGCGGCGGTTTGATCTTTAGTATTTACTTCGGTGTATAATTCGCAACCCACTTCATCGGCTTGGCATTTGCGGGCAAACTCGGAACATTTGGCCGGCGCGTTATCTTTAAAATTAAAGTCTTTGGTTTTATCGCGATAGCAAACATCTTCCAAATAATTTGGTAAGAATTTTTCGTATAACAAATTATTAGAGCGATAGGTGGAATATTCGCCACTCTGACCCATTTCCAATTTCATATTATCCACGTAAAAGACGGTGTTGGCGGTCGTGCCTCGGATGGCGAAAAAATTAGCTTTAGTAGCGTTATCATTCAACACGCTTAAAACCAAATTTTGCCATTCACCGGTCGCCGTAGAGACGATAGTTTGAGTGCTACTCAAATTAGCGCTATTACCCATCACCATTTCCACTTCGCCACTCACCACATAAACATAACCCGACAGAGTATAAATACGATCCGCATCAAAAGCAAAACCACCAGGGAGCAAACTCTGGTCAGTCGGTCCATAATAAACACCTCGTCCGCCAGCCGGTACTTTCAAGCCCATGCCACCCTGATAAACTTTATCCGTGCCGGTATTATCCACAATTACTCCGGAACTAAGCCAGCGATCTTTATCGAAAGCCTCCAATCCCCCATCGGCCAATAAATTAACGCCATTATTATCTTTAACTCTAATAAATTCATGACAACCTTCTTGTTTGGAAGCGCAAGTCCCGGTTTTTTTATTTAAATAAACACTTTGCGCCCTATCCCAATTAACCGTATTATCACCGGCATTATAACTACCATTATAAGAATATTCTTTACAACCGATAGCTGATTGCTGACAACCATAATCCAGGGTATTAGCTAAATAAGCCACACTCTTGCCGGTAGGCGCCTTAAAAGTCTGGCAAGTATTGAAGATAGGGTCACAAGATTCATCTTTTCTTTCTTTATTAAACACCCAAGAACGTTTTTCCTCAGTACAATAGCCATAAAATAAACAACTGCCATTGCGACCTTCTTTCAAACAACCTTGTTCATCGGCGCAATAATCATTATTGCGATTAACTAAAAGTTTTTGTTCGCTATAAGCACAAGTTGCGCCACAGGTAAAATTCCTCAGAGCCGATTCTTGGCCCGGAAGCATTAATCTATCTTTAGTTAAGAGTTCTGTTTCAGTACAACACTCATCATCAGTGGCGCAAGCGCCCATTTTATCTTCAATAACAGTTCTGGTCGCGCCATTATCATTGGAGCAATATTTTACGCCAGTAGTCATTAAGTCAGGTTCTTTAACTAAATTCGGACCATAACCCTTGCGAGAACAAAAATATTCCGGCACTTTCAAGACCCAATTAGGATCAACCAGACCCTTGCACCAATCCGCGGAATAGCCGGTAATAGTATCGGTGGTGCTATAACAAGCCAACATATCATTTAAGGTAAAACCGTTAGCGCGTTCGCCTATTATAGCATTAACATTATCCAAATAACCTCGTTGAATTTCTTGAGCGGCTACTTCCCAGCCTACTGGCAAAACACGGTATTTTCTTAAAATAATCATGGAACGATACGGATAGCCCTGATTATAGACAATCTTATCTTCGCCATTTTTATCGAAACCAAAGGGCCAGTTGCCTGATAATCTACCAGACCTCACTGCCTCAATCACTGTCATTTTAGCCTCAATAGCAGTAGAAAATTCATTACCAATGACACAATCCGTTGGTCCGGGGTTAGCCGGATCAGGACAAGTGCTTAACAAAGCTATAATATCCAATCTACCACCAGCGGCGAAAGCTGGTTCTGATAATTTACTAAGCTTATTTTCAATAGCTTGCCGACCGGTTTGTTGACCGCTCCAATAGCTCAGACTACCGCTCTGCGTGCCTAAATTGCTCATTAAATTGGTCCAAGAACTAATCGCCCATTGATTTAAGAAGATATTAGCCGCATCCACTAAAATGTCGCCGGTTATCTTGCCTAAATTATCCCAAACTTTTTGGTCAGCTAATTTTTTACGATTTTCCGCGTCCTGTGGAGTGCCTAATAAATTACCGGCAAAATTTCTGGCATCTATATAGCCCTTATTAGCCGTTAGAGTTAATTTGTCATCAGCTACTTGTTTGCCACGGTATTCAATTAAATTACTATGAAGAGTTAAAGCGATACTTAAATCACTGGCGTTAGGATAAAACTGCATAGACACTTTTTTCAAAAAATCCGGACTGGCAATATCTTTTAAGCGATTAAATTCGTTGGTCCAGTTCTTCTTCATCTCAGTAAAACTACAAGTTCCTCTTGGATCATTGGAATAACCACTAAAACTCTGCGTCAAACCAAGGGTGATAATTAAACCAACCTCCAGACTCGGATTACAAATATTAATTTTAGCCAAAGGACTATTAGAGCCGTTAAACATCGGAGCCTGGCGCGCCCTTTCCGTGGAACCCTGAGCGTTTATCTTGCAAGCGTCTCTGGTTGTAGCGCAAGTTGCATAACAGACATTTCTTGTCTCACTGGCTCCCTGAAGTTTTGAGCAATTAGTCGAACACTGTTGATAGTTATCATCACAAGCGGTTAAGGCCACCTTATCTTCTTTACTACCTAAACAGATTTTATAAGTTCCTTCACAATCAGTGCCATTTCTATCTAGACATTCTTGTTTTTGTTTTTCACAAATAGCTATGCCTTCATTTTTAATTTCGTTAGCGGCAATATCAGAAACAACAGAATTGGCAAAAGTTTCTATAAAGTCTCCCAGCGCTTGGTCGGCAATATCATTCCAGTGTTCGCCCCACTTTTTTTCAATATATAATTTCTCTTGTCCCTTGGCGCCCACTGCTAAATATTTAGCGGCGTCCAAGGCTAAGTCATTAATATACTTGCGCAACATATTTTGAAACAAAATAGTCGCCATTTTATTGCGAATATAAGTCCAAGCCTCTGAGAGCCAAGTTTTCGTAGCAATAACCGTAGCTGGTACATCAGCCGTTACTGCCACTGGAGCCCCGATAGCTCTAACTTGAGGAGCTATAATTACATTAGCAAACAAAATCAAGCTAAAAAATGTTAAAGCAATTTTGAGATAGCGTTGCCTAGGAGTTGTTGGCATAAGTATATAAAATAGGTTATTTATTGTTGAGTAATCATGGAATTGTATAACTGCAATAAATCCGCGTCACTAATCTTTTGTAACATATCTTTATCAGCTTGTTTGGTGGCAGCTTGGATTAACTGTTCACGCAAAAATTTTGGATCTGGATTAGTGCCGAAAGCTTGCTGTAAAGAACTGGCGCTAGCCGAGTCCAGAGGCTGAACCGGAGCCGGATTAGCAGGAGGGATGATAGTTGTAGAAGCGCCAGAATTAAATAAATCAGCTGTTGTGGTGCCATTGGCGCTAACTTGCTCGGTGCCGATGACCATGCCGTCAGCGCTACATTGTTTGCCTTCAGGACAATTGGGATTAGTGCCGTTTTTAACTTCTTGTCCATCCGAGATACCATCGCTATCCGTATCAGATAAAAAAGGCGAAGTTTTATAACTAGTTAATTCTTGCGTATCGGTTAAACCATCGCCGTCAGTATCTCTAGCATCAGAAGCGGCGGTAGCGACGGCCAATTGTTCTGGCGTGCCATTTTCCGAAGCCACTTTTTTAGCAAAATCATCTTTGCTCATTCCACCATAAAACGGATAGGTAATATTTCTATTTAATTCTACAAACCAAAAAATTATTATGAGTAGAGTAAAACAACCCAAAACAGCCAAACCAATCTTTTGTTCTTTGGTCAGCTGTAGAGAGTGATTATTATTCGGTTGTAAATTGCTATTAGGAGTTGTTAATGGCTCCATATACGAAAAAATTACCCACTGCTTACGGGTAATTTTATTATATCATAAGAATCACATAGCACACAACACGTAACACGTAACAAAATTTCTCTCTTTCCCCTCCCCTTTACAAGGGGAGGGTTAGGGTGGGGTCTGTCTACTTAATAATCCATCAATAAAGGAAAATAACTTCGAAATATCTCTACAAATATTAAATATTTGAAATCATCCGATACAATCTTATCCACTCTTCTAAGCTCAACTCTTGTGGACGGCAAGTAGCGGGAAGATTAGCTGCGGTTAAATATTTTTGAACTTCTTCAGTGGTTATTTTCAAACCGGCGGATAAATTATTTTTTAACATTTTTCGCTTGGAACTGAAGCCAATTTTGGCTAGACGAAAAAAAAACTTTTGATCAATAGATTTATTCTTATCATGAGTTTTTAAGTGAATAATCGCACTGTCCACCGCCGGGGCTGGCCAAAAATCATGTTTAGCTACTGGCGCAATAATTTTCGCTTCGGCAAAAAACTGAACCGACAAGGCCAATAGGCTCATATCGCCAGGACGAGCTACAATGCGCTCGGCTACTTCTTTTTGTAACATTAAAGTCAGCGAGGTGGGCTTAAAATCCCCTTCTAAAAATTTACGCAAAAAAATAGAAGTAATATTGTAGGGCAAGTTCGCTACTATTTTGTAATTATCAGTAAAACCTTTTGGCAAATTTTTAAAAGTAGCAAAATCTAAAATATTATTTTGAATCACGTGGACATTTTTTACTTCTTTTATTTCCAGTCGGGTGCGCAAAACTTCCGACAATCCCCTATCCAATTCCACCGCCACCACCTCTTTGACAATTTCGGCCAGTCTAAAAGTCAAAAAACCTAAACCCGGTCCAACTTCCAAAACTTTATCAGTCGATTTTAAACCAGCCCCGGCAATTACCTGATCATAAACCTGCGGAGTAATTAGAAAATTCTGCCCGCGCGAACGGGTAGGCTTGACATGGTATAGGTTACAAAGTTGCTTGGTTTCTTCCAAAAGATTCATAGAAGTCAATCTAAATACTATAAAAAAGTAATTTCCAAATCCCAATTTCCAATTTCCAAACAATTTCCAAGGCTTCAATTTCCAATTTTCAAACCGTTTGGAAATTGTGATTTGAGATTTGTTTGGAAATTGGAAATTGAAAATTGGAAATTATTTTCACCACTTACAGACTAATCATCAACTACTATATTCACTAACTTCCCTTTCACACAAATGATTTTTTTCGGTTCCTTCCCGTCCAACCACTTAATCACTTTTTCAGACGCTAGGGCTAATTTTTTAGCTTCCTCATCACTAATCCCTGCTTCCACCTCAATGGTATCACGTAATTTTCCGTTAATTTGGACCACTAGATTTATAAGCCTATCCTGGGCCAATGTAGGGTCAAATTCTGGCCAAGATTGCTTGAAAACTGATTCCCCGCCCTTTTGTTCACTCCAGAGCTCTTCAGCTAAATGCGGGGCAAATGGGGCTAAAAGCAATAAAAAGCTCTTAAAATCGGCCGATTCAATAGCTTCACATTCTGTCATTTTATTAACCAAAATCATCATAGCACTGACGGCTGTATTAAACTTAAACTCCATAATATCATCTCCAACTTTTTTGATAGTTTTATGAAGTAAATTTTTCAATTCCTGATCTTGTTTTTCATTTTTAACTAGCCCGATTTTTTCGGTTAACGCATAGACTTTATCTAAAAATTTTCGCGCGCCGAGTAGTCCATTCGTATTCCAAGCAATAGACTCCCCGAATGGTCCCATAAACATTTCATAAATTCTTAAACTGTCAGCGCCCCGCGAGGCTACAATCTCATCAGGGTTAATGACATTATTCCAACGCTTGCTCATTTTGCGATTATCCTCAGCCAAAATCAGACCAACATGACGCAGTTTAGCAAAAGGCTCATCAAGACTTACCACGCCGATATCAAATAAAAATTTATGCCAAAAACGCGCGTAAATAAGATGGCGGGTAGCATGTTCGGCTCCACCCACATAACAATCTACCGGCGACCAATATTTTTCTTTATCTTTAGCCACTAATTCTTGATCGTTGTGAACATCCATATAACGCAAATAATACCAAGAGGACCCGGCCCATTGAGGCATGGTGTTGGTTTCACGTTTAGCTTTTCCTCCGCACTTAGGACAAGTCGTATTAACCCAGTCGGTAATCGTGGCTAAAGGCGATTCCCCTGTGCCACTCGGCTCGTAATGCTCCACTTCTGGTAATTTCAAAGGTAATTCACTCTCCGGCACCGCCACCACTCCGCATTTATCGCAATGAATCAAAGGAATCGGCTCACCCCAATAACGCTGGCGAGAAAACACCCAATCTTTTAATTTATACTGAACTTTTTTAGCGCCAATTTTTTCCTTTTCCAACCAAGCAATAATTTTTTCCTTAGCTTCCTCGGTAGTTAAATTATCATAATCACCAGAATTAATAACCAAACCATTGTCAGTATAAACATCACTCTGACTAACTAAACGCGCTTTCCACAAATCAAGTTCGGCGCAAGTAAAATTATTTTCATTAATTTCACTCAAATTTTTCCAGATCGCTTCATGCTTTTCTTTTTCTTCGTCTACTATTTCATCCTTCTCTTCATTTTCTAAATCAAAAAGGACGGCTGAAGTATAGGCGCCACGGTTTTCGTCTTTATGGGCGGCAAAATATTCAGCATAAACCTGTCCACCTAAAATCTTAATAAATTTAATATTTTTATAACCGGTTTCCTCCAAGACTTCACGCTTGGCCGCTTCAATGACATTTTCTCCATCTTCAACGCCACCAACAATAAAAGTTGTCCAATCAAATTTTTTCCACTTTAAACATAAATACTTGCCGGTTTTTTTATCTTGAACAATCGCATGAATAGTGCGTCTTACTGTTAATTTTTTATCGGGGCGGGG
>Ga0172379_10009054_pt1 | contig 12357 bp, 14 predicted proteins | sample GrowelOW334metaG_FD_119756 | JGI IMG/M metagenome (GOLD analysis project Ga0172379, IMG submission 119756) | Groundwater microbial communities from an aquifer near a municipal landfill in Southern Ontario, Canada - Groundwater well OW334 metaG | ecosystem: Environmental > Aquatic > Deep... | reverse complement strand
GTCTTTTAAGGGTTTATAAGGAACAATATCAGAAGGAGTTTTTCCTATCATGTCTTTGGCTTCTTTTCCAACGGCAATTACTTTGTTTTCAGGAAGTCCCAAAGCCACCATAGTCGGTTCGTTGATAACAAAACCTTTTCCAGGAACAAAAACAACGGTATTAACGGTTCCCAAATCTATTCCAATTTTAGTTGTAAACATGTAAAAAATATAGTTCTTTTGGAGTGATTATGCAAATCGCTATTTAGTTGCATTATATAAGGCCTTTACTTCAGCTAATGAAAAAGATCTGTTGTATATTCTAAAATCATCCATTTTGCCATTAAAATAATAATAAGGAGAATAAGCAGTACCAAGATTTACCAAAACCCCCGACCAACTTATTCCAGTACCAGTGGGAGTGCCTGAACTATTAGCGCCTCTCTGAACCCCATTTATATAAGACTTGGATGAATTCGCATCTGTTGTACCATCCCATGTCCAAAGAAGATGGTTCCATTGACCAGATGGAGCATAAGCATTCATATAGTTAGCTTGAAACAAATTCCTCCCAGAGGAATTTCTAATTTCCAGAGAAAAATATCCAGTGTGTTGCCCGCGTGTTATTCCAAGACCACCATTGGCATTAGTTGAAGCAAATGCTCCACCAAACAAGCTCATATATCCAGATCCCCAATCGTCAGCATAAAACCAGAAAGATAAAGTAAACGCGGATGTTGGCCAAAAACTATTTCCCCAATTCACATAATCATCAGTCCCGTCAAGATCAACAGCTCCCCCTCTCTTACCTGTAATCCAAGACATACCCGTGCCATTTGTGTTTTTGGCTGTACCAGTATGGTTATTACCTGATGCATCTTCAAACCCTGTAGTTTGGTTGTTGGTTATGGAACCTGATGTTCCTCCATCAAACTTCCAATATCCAACAAGACCAGAATCGTTGATGGGGTTAGTGGTTAGGTCAGTACCTATTTCATAGACAGAGGTGTTATCCCCTCCATCAGAAGAAGTTCTGTCTTTATCTCCTGAGAGGCGGTATTTGTTGGATTCTAAGATAGTATCTATTTCCCAAGATCCTCCAGGAGTATATGTATAATAGAGTCCATCTGTAGGGGTATTGATAGGATCTATGGGAAGAGAAGAGAGTTGGATGATGGATTGAGAGGAGAAGTTGACAGGAACCCAACCTGTACCATCAGTATTGGTAAGATTAGCTGTTGAGACACAGTTGTATGTATAGGTAGGAGGTAAAGCTGGTAATCCTAAGGTTCCACATGTAGAAGAAGCATCATCTGGTATGGAGATATAGACAGTAAGAGAGGTTCCAAAGGAGAGGGTAGAATCTATGGCTTCTAGGTTCTGGAGAGAGTTGTTAAGGAGAGAGAGGTCATTTAACCTCCGAGAGTCCCTGGCTTGAGCAAGATAATCAGTAGGGTTGAGGATAATAACGACTGCTGTAGTAAGGACTGCTAGGATACCTATGACAACGAGGAGCTCTACAAGGGTGAAGGAGTTTGAGGATTGTAGTTTGTATTTAGTAGTTGGTAGATAGGCTTTAAGAAAATTCATAAGAGGTTGACTGTTATTTTATACAATATACCAGCTACTATATACTATCTACTATTTTTAGGTTCTTCCATCTTTTGTCTCTTTCAAATTCCTTTCTTGATAAAATTCCCTCCGTTGCTCCGATATGTTCTATAACAGATGTGGCATTGGCATTGGCTCTCCTTAGCGAATAGAGGGTAGCGGTAAGAGGTAAGGGGTAAGAACTTTTCCCTTTCCCCTTTTCCCTTTCTACTAGTCCTAAAATAAATCCGCTCCCAAACGCATCCCCCGCTCCCGTTCTATCAACAACTTTCTTTTCTTTAAAAATCCCCGACTTATAAACATTTTTTCCATCGGAAACCCACGACCCATTTTTACCATCAGTCATTACAACAATTCCTTTTATATACTTATCCAGTTTTTTAAATATCTCTTTGGTTTTATTATAAGAAATTCCGGTTAGGCATGATGCCTCTTCTTTGTTTACAAAAATAACATCACATTTATTTAAAAGATGCTTTATTTTTTCTACTCCAAGCTCAATTAAATCTTTAGACGGATTAAGGGCTATTTTTGTCCCTTGTTCTACAAGATGTAAAAATATTTTATTAATAACATTTAGAGGAATACTTCCTGGGACAATGTAAGCCCACCCTGCCAAAAGTTTTTTGAAAGGTATTTCCTTTCCCTCTATTTCCCCTGAACATCCTCGGCTAACTAAAATTGTTCTTTCTCCTGATTTATCCAAAAGGATAAAAGAATTTCCGGTAGATTTTCCTTTGTCAATAATAGCCAGAGGAATTATATTTTTTCTTTCCATTTCTTTAAGAATTATTTTTCCAAAATAATCATCTCCGACATTAAACAAAGAAGCGGTTTTAAGTCCATTTTTTGAAAAAGTTACAGCCGTGTTATGCGCTCCTCCTCCGATAGACACTAACGGCTCTTTTATTTTTATTTTTGAGCCAAAAGGAAAACACTGGACAACGCCAGTTTTAAAACCGATTTTTTCAAGATGTTTTCTATCTTTTACCGTCTTTAAAAAATCCGCCTTTATAAAAGTGTCTGCTGTTACAGTGCCTATAGTAATAATATCGTACATATCTATCTATTCCTAAAATATTTACCGGCAAACCAAATAGAAAATAAAACCAAAATTACACAAACTATTACATAAAAGATTACAATAAATCTGATATTGTCATATACACTCGCAAGCACCGTCACCGTTCCGGCAATATTAAATAAAATAACCAATACTATGGAAAAAATAACAAACCACGCCATTAAATATGCCACCGCCGTTAATACTGATGTCCATAATTTAGATAAATTTTTCATATTTAGTTACTTATTATTTTACTTTTCTTTTAATTACCTTTTTTACAGATTGAATTATGTCTTTGACATCCAAGTGATATTTTTTGATAAGCTCCTCGGGTTTTCCCGATTGACCAAAAATATCGCCGGTTCCCACAAATTCCATTGGAACGGGATGTTTTTGGGATAGGACTTCTGCAACCGCTGACCCTAAGCCCCCATAAACGGAATGCTCTTCTACACTAACAACGCTTCCCGTCTTTTTAGCCCATAACAATAATTCTTTTTCATCTAAAGGTTTTATGGTGTGCATATTCATAACCGCAACTCCAATATTTTCCGATTCCAATTCTTTGGCCGCTAAAAGCGCGTTATAAATAATGGGACCACAAGCCACTATAAGAGTATCAATACTTTTTCTTTTGGAAATCCAGAGAATTTGGGACTTACCGATAGTAAATGGAGTTTCCTTGGTGGTTATAATGGGAGTTTTTTCTCTTTGAAATCTAAGATAAATTGGTCCCCATATTTTTGAGGCGTCAACTGTCGCTTTTTGCGCCTCAATAGCATCACAAGGAACTACAACTTTCATATTGGGCATGACGCGCATTATGGCAATATCTTCTAACGCCTGATGAGTAGCTCCATCGGGCCCAACTGAAACTCCGGCATGATGTCCGGCAATTTTTACATTGGAATCGTTGTAGGCAATCGTCGTTCTTATCTGTTCCCAGTTTCTTCCAGGAGAAAATATGGCATAGGAATTAATGAAAGGAATTTTGCCAGAAATTCCTAAGCCCGCCGCGATCCCGGCCATATTCTGTTCGGCTACTCCGCATTCAATAAATCTTTGGGGGTAAAGTTTTTTAAACCAACTACAACGGGTTGAGTCCTCCAAATCAGCCGTTAAAACAACAACGCTCTCTTCTTTCCCAGCTTCCATTAATCCTTTTCCATATCCATCGCGAGTCGGTTCTTCCTCAATGTGTCTTGAGAAAAGATTGTGATTTAAATTTAAATCTGGATTTAACATATTTTTACATTTCTCTTCTAGCTAACCTCCAGTGATATAAAAACAAAGGAGCTCCAATAACCATTAAAGCAATGGCATTAGCCGCTTGTCCTTGTCTTCTAGCGGCAAGATCATCTTTTTGATATTGAGCTAATTCCTCTTGGGTCGGTTCTTGAACTGTTTGGCCTTTTTCAGGAACCACTTTTGGACCAGGATAATTGTAGTATGTGTCCGCTTTAGTAAAAACCCATGACTTGAGAGCCAAATTGACCAACTCCACTCCCCCGATGATAACCAACACCAAACCAACTGCAGAAAATATATAAATATACATTCTCTTCACCCATTCAATTACTGTAGACATATTTTTATTATTTTAATAATTATTCGTTTTTAATTTTTCCTCCCAATGTCCTCAACTGCCTTAATGCTTCTTTGGCCTGTTCTTTATTTGGAGGAACCCCATGCCATCTAAAGTCCCTTTCCATAAAACTTACTCCTTTACCTGGAATAGTATGCGCAACAACCACGGTCGGCTTTTCATAAACCGCCTTAGCTTCAAAAACGGCTCCGACAAATTCCTCAATGTTATGACCATCAACATCAATAACATTCCATCCAAACGCCTCATATTTATCCCTTAAAGAATTTAAGGGCATCACGTCTTCGGTAAATCCATCTATCTGAATATTATTTCTATCAATAATCGCGGTTAAATTACTTAAACGATTTTTTCCGGCAAACATTATAGCTTCCCAATTGTTTCCTTCCTGTAAAGCTCCATCGGAATCAATTACATAGATGCGGTGCTTTTCTTTATTGAGCCGGGCTGAAAGAGCCATTCCAATTCCCTGTGAAAGTCCCGTTCCCAAAGGTCCGGATGTTGTTTCGATTCCAGGAAGAGATTTTCTGTGAGGGTGTCCCTGTAATCCCGATCCAAATTTTCTTAATGTCTTTAATTCTTTTTGTGGGAAATATCCACTCCTTGCTAAAACCGCGTATTGGATAGGACAAATGTGGCCGTTGGAAAGAATTAGACGATCTCTTTGTACCCACTGAGGGTCTTTTGGTTTGTGATTTAAAACAAAAAAATACATCGCCGCAAAAACTTCAGCCATTCCCAAAGATCCGGCGCTATGCCCAGAACCGGCTTCCAAAAGCATTTCAATAACATCCTCTCTTAGGCGATTAGCCACTCCGTATAGGTCTTTTATGCGATGATGAGATAGATACATAGTTTTAATTACTAAGCACTAATATCTAATTACTAATCAATTTGAGAATTTTTAAATTAATGTTTGATTAGTCATTAGTAATTAGAAATTCAACATTTCAAACTGCGCAAAGATTTTTGTATGCTTTATATGAATCTTTAGAGCTCCAAATATATGAAGAGGAAATAATAGTGTCGGCACCTGCCTTTTTTGCTTTTTGGGCAGTTTGAACATTTATTCCTCCGTCAACACTTATTGTAGCACGCGGATAGTTTTTTCTCAAAAACTTTATTAGGTTTATGACTTTTTTATTAAACTTTTGCCCAGAGGGACCCGGATTTACGGCCAGAACCATAATCCATTTTATGCTTTTGTGAATTACAATTGATTTTGGATTATCAGAAAAATCAACAACCGCTCCTATTTGTTTTTTATTTTGTTTAGCTTTTAAAATCAATTTGCTCCAATCAGAAACCACCTCTTGATGAAAAAGCAACATAGAAAACGGCGACTTAAACCATCTGTCGCTTAAAATATCTTTTTTACTCACCATTAGATGCGCCTGAAATTTAAAATAACCGGAGTACTCTTTAATTAGTTTAAAGTCAACAAATGACTTTGTTTTGGAAAACTTTCCATCGGAAACATCAATGTGGATAGGCGAATTTTTTGGTAAAAAAGTTTTAGCGATTTTCAGCTTATCTTCAAAACATTTTTTATCTTTACAATTTATGTCAACTATAACTTTCATAAAGATAAACTAAGTATATCAAAAAACGCCCCAATATTGGAGCGTTTTTTATAACGAAGAATTATTGTGGAACGTCACCGGTTGGATTTACTCCAAACCATCCTCCCACATTTACACTGATACTTGTTTTAGCACTATTACCTTTGTCATCATTTACAACAAATGTCGGATTATAAACTCCAGCTTTGCTGTAGTAATGAGAAAATGTTGCCGATTGCTGAATAGATTTTGCCGTAGGAGAAACGGATGTACCAGTATTATCAAGATACATCTGCTCTTCATCTCCCCAGACAACATAATAATTTAAGCTTCCGTTTTCCGGGTCATAGGCCTTGACCGTCCATATCCCAGAATAATTTACAGGTAAAGATGTCGGCCCACTGACTCCAGATATAACAGGAGGTTTATTTGTTGCAGAGTCAGAAGTAATTTTGAAATAGGAATCGCTTGAGTCGCAGGTGTTAGTATTAGTATTGGTATCAGTTTGACAAACTTTAATTGTATATGAGATATCGGAAACAAGAGCATTGTCATCCAACACTTTGCCTACTGACCAATTATAAGATGTCCCATATACATTTTTTGCAATTGTGTAAGGAATAGCGTAAATAGCAGGCGCAGTACATGCGTTTCCATTGCAATAAGACGCAACATAAGGTTCTAATTTAATGTCATAATATTTTGGAGCCGGCATACAAGTTGCTCCGACTGGACACTGCACTGGAAAATTATCTTGCCATTTAATTGTTTGAGTTGTTCCTTTTGTCCATGTTTCTCCTCCGTTAGGAGAAAGAACCTTGATTGACTCTGAATAATCACCAGTCAACTCAACGCTCTTAGCGATAACTCCATAAAATCCTCCCTCAATATTCATATACTCATGTGTTCCCCAAATAGTAACATTGTTATTCTCGTACTTTTTGAGCTGCTGATATACCTCGTCGTTAGCGGCTTTGACTTTGTAACTAACGTTGGGCATTGAAGGGCAGGGCGCTTTAATACAATTAACTTTCTGGCTCACTGTAAGAGTGTGTGTACCCCACATATAAATATCGGCAATATTGGTATCACGTGCCTGCAAAAAACCGGTAAAACTTTGCTGAGGCGGCACAACTGTTCCGCATCCGTAAAGAGCGTTTAATTTAGCTCTGGTTGATTTTCCCACAAAACCGGTCGGATATTTTAATCCAGATGGTGTAAGAATTTCTGATGTATATTTTTGTTGAAAAGCAGACACCGCCGAAGCCATTTCTTCATCAAAATCAGCAACGTCTCCACCGGTATAAACAAATCCGGGAATATTTTCCTTTGACAGAGCTTGAGACAGAGAAATTACTTCGCTACTCTTATTTCCGATGCCTAAGTTTGTGTTAAATGTGTGACACCACTTTGTCGTGTCTCCCTGGGCCTGATCTATTTGAGCCTGAAGTTGAGTCACCTGTGACAGCAAGGCCTTTATTTGTGCCTGCAAAGCAGAGACATCAATTGTTTGAGCGCTGGTTGTTAAAACTGAACCGAAAACAAGACCCAAAACCAAAAATAACGTTAATTTTTTCATATATCTATTTTAATAGTAATTCTTGTTAATAAAGACGATAAAGCGCCTGTTTTGTGGCGACTTTTACAGATAATGGGTTGTTTTCATCTCCAACTCACTTATCTTCTGTAATCTTCTTTTGTGGTCAGGGTCGTTGTCAAAATTTGTTTGTAGCCAGACAGAAACTATTTTTTTAGCCATCTCTGGGTTAGTAAAATCAGACGCCAAGCAAAGAACATTGGCATCATCATGAGCCCGAGACATCATTGCTTGGTCGGCAGAAAAACAAAGACACGCTCTAATTCCTCTAAATTTATTAGCCACAATATTTATCCCTGTCCCAGAACCGCATATTAAAATCCCTTTGGCAGAGGTATCTTTTGACACCATCTCGGACACGCGAGAAGCAAACTCGTTATAATCATCATTTTCTTCGTATTGAGAATTCCCCAAGTCGGAGAATTCATAGCCAGCCGATTCTAAAGATAACTTTAATTGTTCTTTTAATTCAAAACCTCTATGGTCAGCACCAATATATATAAGCATATGATTAAGTATAAAGGGTAAAGGGTAAAGGGTAAAGGGTTTAGTTAATGACTACTTAACAATCTCTGGTTGGAAATATTGGTTAATTGAAACTTTATATGTTTTTACACCTTTTATTTTATTTCCCTCCAAGATAACTTCTCCTGCCATTCCTTCCATTGTTTCCTTTGAAAAACTTTGGTCAAAAACAAAGTTCCCCAAACTGTAAAATATGACCCCATCTTTATATCTTTCCATTTCTTGCGCTACATGAGGATGATGCCCGGCTATAATATCGGCTCCGGCATCAATCAATTTATGAGCCAAATCTTTTTGCCACTGGCTGGCGTTTGTTTCATATTCGTTTCCCCAGTGAAGCGACACCACAACAATATCCGCCTCTTTTTTTTCTTTGATGCTATATACCAACTTCAAGATACCGGCTACGTCAAATTGGCTAATACCAATTTCGTTCTCTTCCGCCTCTAAGCTTTTTGGATATAAATTTGTATATGCCAAAAAGCCGATTTTTAATCCTTCACTGTTAACTATTTTTATGGAATTTGCTTCATTAAAATTTTCTCCAGCGCCAACAGGAGTTATATTATTGTTTTGTAAAATTGTTAGAGTGTCAGAAAGAGCGTTTTTACCCCAGTCCCAGATATGATTATTGGCAATAGAGAGAACATCAAATCCAGCGTAATTTAAACCCTCCGCAACTTTTGGATTAGCTCGAAATGAATAAATGCTTCCTTGATTACTTCCCCTGTTAGATATAGGACCTTCCAAATTTCCAAATGTTATATCAGCACTCTTCAAAAAATCAGATGATAATTTAAATGGAAATGCATAGTCATCATTTTTTTCCATTTGTCTTCCTACGGCCCGAGAAAGCATGATGTCTCCCACAAAAAGTAGCGAGAGGTTAGAGTTAAGAGATAAGTTACTTTTCCCTAAACCCTTTTCTCTTACCTCTAAGGCACCACTTAATAATGTCGCTTGTAGTTGCGACTCAAGTGATGCTTTGCGAGCAGAAATAATTTGGTTCCCAAAATATATAATTTCTCCAGAAGCCAAAAGTGATATTAATATAAAAACTATCCAATATTTCATACAAAAAGATTAACATGGATATTTTATGAAATAAAATACCCCCGGCAGTCACACACGATGTGCGACCGACGGGGGGGGTTGAGCGGTGTACTTGTTGAAGGAGAAGCAGGCGGGCTAGCGACTAGCCCTGGCCGGGCATGGAGGTTGCGGTCGCGGTGTAGCGAGCCCTGGGTGCCTCCACCGTCCCGCATTCCCCCTGGTCACAGATAGTGATAACCTGGGGGTGATTGCCACACGGCAATGGGATCGCCACGTACGAGTTGGCACGGTTGATGGTGAACTGGTGCTCCAGGAACCAGAAGTTGATTCCGATGACTGGTTCCTGGAAGTCACCGGGGATTACCACCTCCCCGACCGAGTCGACCCATGGCAACCCGATGCTCGGACCCACCGTGGGTAGGGCGTTGTTGTTCACCACCACCGAATTCGCGATCTTGGAGATGTCCGTGCCGTTGAAGATGAACACTTCGAAGATGATCTCCTCGTTCCTCATGTCGCCGAGGAGTGGTCCGTCGGACAGGGACATGAAGATGTTGCATCCTTCACAGTCTTTCTGGACGTACCAAGTGGCCACGTCCATGTACTGCCCACGGATATTTCTCATCCTGCCGGCAACGTAACTGCCACGGCCAGGCATGCCCAGATAGAACGCTCGAACCCCACCCTCGTCGCTCAGTGGCATGGCCAGGGCAACGAGCACACCCGGTGCCGGTGGGTAGTTGACGAGCGATGGCGAGGACGCTGCCACAGACAAGGAGCGGGAGATGTCCGACTTCTTGTCGGGAATCCCCATCGCAGCCTTCATCTTGACCGGAAGCTGGTCGACGTTGACCCGCTGACCGATGGTGGAGATATCCACCGGCATCGGCGCATTGTTGGCGTCGTTGACGATCTGGCCGCCGCCGTTGGTAACCAGCTCGACCGGCTCCTGAGCGGTGGCGACCACCGCCGCGAAGACGATGATGAGGGTCGTCATGACCTTTCGCGCACCATGATGCTGCTTCCGCGCGATCGAGAGGATCAACATGATCCACCCCACGAAGAACACCAGCACCCCCAGCAATCCAACGAACGCGTTCTCGGACGTGATGATCATGAGCAAGCTGATGAGAAGCACGACCACCGAACCGATGATCCTCAACATTGCGTCCTCCCTTGGTCCGCCGTAGCCTTCCGAGCATAGGCGACCTTGTCCATGTTGCAGTTCACTGCTGTATTTCTCCTTTTTTCAGTTGAAGGAAAGAAGTAAGAAAATAATTTCCAACCTCTATCCTTCAACTATATTTTAGTGTGCATACCAGGTAGTGAGCTTGGCTCTACTACTTGGCTATGTCTACCATACTACCATATTTAGACGATAATGTCAATAACCGTCTATTCTACTCAACTATATGACGATCACCACATAATAGAGTGATGGCATTAAAAAACCTCTTTTTAAGAGGTTTTTTAAGAATATAGAATAAGTTAAATTATTTATGGAACATATCTTCCAGTTAGCTGGACAACCTCTCCTCCCTGAACGATAACATCAAAAAAGGTGTGTAAAAAGCATTTTTCTAAAGCGGATTTCAGAGAAGAAAAACTCATTTTTGTTTTTCCATTAATATCTTTTTCTACAACAAGATTGCACATTTCTACATAACCGGTGAGCAAATCCGGTACCGGGTAAATATGAGCACTGTTAGAAACAACAAATGTTCTTAATTGAGGATTATCATTGGCATACATCCACATACCGTTTGGGAACTCGCAATTTTCAGAATAAAGATTTAATAGACCCACAGGACCTTTTTCCGATACTTGGGGATATGAGTTAATAAAATATTCTTTGTCTATACCAACAGGAACTTTACACCACTCTCCATCGTCAATCCTCTTTCTAACAGCGTCAGCTCCAGTCAAATATTGAACGTAATCCAAAACAACGTAATTCTTTCCGTTTTCAGTATAAGCATCCTTTATATATGTTACATAAGCACCATCAGATTCATCTGAATCAGCCAGTTCTTGATCACTATTAAATTTATCTAACTCAACAATGTCCGAATTAGAATTTTGCTTATCAATAAACGTATATGCCAGCGCTCCCCCTAAAGCCACCACCACAAGAACCAGTATCGCAATAGTTATCTTCATAATATTTCTTTAATTTTAAACAGATGTTTTATTAATGTCGTTACATATCCCCACTCATTGTCGTACCAGGCCAAGACCTTCACTAAGTTTCCGTCTATAACTTTTGTAAATTTTAAATCAACCAAAGAAGCGTAATTCATTCCGATGATGTCAGACGAAACCAGTTGCTCTTCTGTCACTCCTAATATTCCCTGCCACTTTGGCTCTTTAGAAGCCGCGATAAGAATTCTGTTTATATCATCAGCTGTGGTTCTGATTTTAGAAATAAAAGTCAGGTCAACTAGAGATCCGGAGACAGTAGGAACTCTTAGGGCTATTCCGTCAAATTTTCCTAAAAGCTCGGGCATAGCTTTACCAACGGCTGTTGCCGCTCCAGTTGTGGAAGGAGCGATGTTTTGAGCCGCAGCTCTTCCCCTTCTGTAATCATCTCCTCTAACCGGCCCATCAACAATACTTTGGGTAGCCGTATAGGCATGAACGGTTGAAAGAATGGCCTTTTCAATTCCCGGATTTTCCGATAACACCGCCATCACTGGGGAAGCGGCATTGGTAGTACACGAGGCGTTGGATGAAATTTTACAAGCGGATAATTTGTTTTCGTTAAGTCCAATTAAAATGGTTTTTCCGATATCGCCATCATCATCTTTGGCAGGAGCCGTTAACAAAACTCTCTTGGCTCCGGCATCTAAATGAATTTTAGCTTTTTCGTATGACTCAAAGACACCAGTTGATTCTATAACCACATCAATATGTAAAGCTCCCCAAGGAAGTTTGGTTGGGTCTTTTTCCTGATAAAAATTTATTGGTTTACCTCCTACAATCAACAATCCCTTAGAAGGGTCCGATTTTATATCCTCATCCCAAGTTCTGTAAACAGAATCGTATTTCAAAAGATAGGCAAGATTTTTGACATCCCCAAGATCATTGATGGCGACAATTTCAAAATCGGGATTGGAAAAAGCTTGGCGAAAGAAAAGTCGTCCGATCCTCCCAAAACCATTTATAGCAATTCTCATTATTTGATTATACAAAATACCAACTACTATATACAAGATACTATCTCACGGTTGCCCCTAGTTCTCCTTTTGTTTTTTCTATAATTTTTTCTTGAATTATATTAACTTCTTCGTTGGTAAGAGTTCTTTCCGGAGATCTATAAACAATTCTAAATGTATAACTCATTTTATCGTTTCCGAAT
>Ga0172379_10009053_pt1 | contig 12358 bp, 20 predicted proteins | sample GrowelOW334metaG_FD_119756 | JGI IMG/M metagenome (GOLD analysis project Ga0172379, IMG submission 119756) | Groundwater microbial communities from an aquifer near a municipal landfill in Southern Ontario, Canada - Groundwater well OW334 metaG | ecosystem: Environmental > Aquatic > Deep... | reverse complement strand
GGTCTCGGGCTGTTTGAGCCGTTTCGGAGCGTCCATTGCTATGGGAGATTCACCCTCGGCATCCGCCTCGGGCTGTTTCCGCTAGGGCTACGAACTCCTTGTTCCTTTGTGCCGCCTGTTCCTTGCTCTCCTGCCTGTTGGCAGGGAGCTGCGGGGCGGCTCTTGTTTGGGGGAAGGAAGGCATCCTTCCCCCAGCTCGGGCTCCTCCTCGTTCCTTCGGAGTCCGCCCTTCGCACAACCCCCTTCCTCATTTTCATTAGTGAGTGTATCTTGTCGCTTCCGCTTTTAAGCAGAGTGCCTTCGACTGGGGAGGAGTTCGTCCAAGCGCATGGACGCTCCTAGCGGAAACAGCCCGAGGCTAGATGCAAATGCTTGCCCCAAGTCCGTGTGAGTACACACGGACTTCTCCCACCCGTGCGCGCAGGCGAGGACTCCCTTCAGATTTTTGAATACACGACGCCGTGTCCGGTTTTTCCGACCTGCTTGATTTTGTTTTCTTTTTCGAGCGCGGAGAGATATCGCGTTGCAGTTGCATCCGATACATGCAGGAGTTTCTCTACTTCGTCGTTGGTGATTTTGGTTTTCGTGGTCAGTGCGAGCATTATCTTGTCTCTCTTCTTGCGCTTGCGATCTTGAGTGGCAATGCGGGCTTTGTTTAAGAAATCTCGGATTGGATGTGCTGGGGCTGGTGTACTTGCCGCCGCAGACGGCGGCTCGGGATCGACCGGCTTGTCCTGAGCGGAGTCGAAGGGCTCAGGTTCTGGGGGCATACCTAGATTCTACAGCACAGGCGAGCCGTGCTTAGGGCGATTAACTCAACGAGTTGAGTTAATCGCTACTTCGCGGTGTAGAAGACGTTTTGCCCGATAGTGCCGTGCTGGGTGAGCTTCCCCTCCTTCTCTAGCTCGTCCAGATACCGCTCGGCAGTCGCGTTAGATACTCCGGCTAGTTTCTCCACGTCGTTATTTTGGATTTTTCCGTGCTCCTGTGCGAACGCGAGAATCTTCTCTTTGTTCTCGGCCTTCTGCTCCACTTGCTTGGCAATAAATCCGGCGTTCGCCTTTCGTCGCGCGATATACATTCCGAGTGCGACTCCAGCTATGGCAACGATGATTAAGATAAAATAGTTCATCTTTTGTTTTAGAGAAGGTCTTTTTTCTTTGATTAAATGTTATTTACAGCTTTTTTTAATTTTTCTTCCACTGTCTTGGCTATGTCGGCCAGTACAGGATTCTCGACCATCCTCATCGCCACGGTTGGAAGTATCGCCGATACGAATACCGCTCCATCCTCCTCATATACGATCACATTACAGGGCAAGAGCAGGCCGATATCTTTTTCAGCCTGAAGGGCTTTAAGCGCAAACGACGGATTACATGCGCCGAGAATAAGATAATTCTCGTGCTCAATATTTAGCTTTTTCTTAAGAGTCGCTTTGACATCAATTTCCGTGAGTATACCGAACCCTTCTTTCGCAAGTTCATCCTTCGTTTTTTTCACAGTTTCCAAGAAGGAGAGAGCCCCCTTTCGTTTGTATCCGTACTCCATAAGTATGCTGTCAATTAATTTTAATTATACCAACTCTTATACCAGGACTGCATTTCTTGTATTTCTCTGGATTGCGATTCGATAATGTTATTAGCGAGAGACAGCATCTCCGGTCTGTTAGTACCAGACTTTAGCATTTGCGCCATCATAACGGCCAATTGATGGTGGGGGATCATCGCTTCTATGAATGCTTTGTCGAAATCATTTGCATTTTCCAGTGTTCGCATATCTTCCTGCCCTCCCATATGCATTCCACTCCCCGACATCATTCCTCCTCCCATTGGGGACAGGTTTCCTTTCGGGACTTCTGTCTGGAACCAGTTTTTATACCATCCTCTCATGTCTCCTATTTCCTTGTTTTGGTCCCTGATAACAGCTTCTGCAAGAGTTTTAATCTCAGGACGAACGGCTTTCTCAAGGGCTAGTGTTGCCATTGCGATTGCTCCATCGTGATGCGGTATCATCTGTTCAATAAAGTGCCTGTCTATAGTGCCAGTCATTCCGACATTCCCATTACGAACTTCGGGGAACACTGCTCCCGCAAAGGTGGCCCCTAGAATTAACCCGCCAATAACTCCCACTGCTACAAACAAGATTTTGTTATTCATATGCATTTTTAATTAGATTGATAAGTCGTTAATACTTTATGCCGAACAGCCGCCACCTCCACCGTTCCCGCTTTGCGGCGGCAGCGTCACTTTCGACGAGACATCCTGGTAGCCCGACGAGCTCGAGTATGGGGCGCTCAACATTTCTTTCGGCGATACGTCCTTCCACGCGATGCCTTTCTGCTGCATGTAAATCGCGATTGTGAGGTAGGTCTCGGGGAACCAATAAGAGTTTACGGCAAGCGCTGTTTTGTACATATCTTGTTCACTGACACCTTGTGATGCCATGAGCTCAAGAAGTCCAAGCATCGCCATGCCATGATTGCAGTCCGGGAAGTGCGTTGAATTGCCACAGCAGGGGCGGTAGATGTTCCGCGATACACGATCCACAATTGCTTGCTGGTCAGCAGTGAGTGTCACGAGCGAGTGCATATTGTAGTGGTCCATCGCATTACCCTTCGCAAGCGTCCAACCGCCGGTTGACGCGAAATTGCCCGCTCCGCCATAAACCGGATTCATCATCTCGTCGGTAAGGATAGGATTTTTGTTCGCGAGTCCGAGCGCCCAGAGTAGATTAAGGAGGTATCCAGAATTTGCACTCGTGATGACAATTTTTTCATTCGCATTTTTCTCAATCATCTTTTGGTACTGGGCCGGGAATCCCCCGCGGTCTTTATACAGCGCCGCGAGCTTGTCGGGGTCGATCGCGCCAACCTCTACCAGCTTCGCACCGAGGTCGCCCCACGTGATAGGGAGAGTGACACCTTTTGATGGTAGAACTGTTTCTTGAAGCTGTGTCTGGGTTGTCTTTTCTGTTGTAGCACTCAAACCACGATTCGCCGCGCCGCCAGAGAGAGAAACCGCTATGATTGCTCCGGCAGCGAGAATGCTGATCGGCGTCGCGTATTCTTTCACCATGTCTTCCATCGTTCTTTTCTTAGTTTCTGTTTCCATATGTTATTCCTTACAACAATCAACTAGTTTGCTTATAATATCTTCTTTCGTCATTGGTTTGGTAGAACCGGATGTATCGTGGATGTTTAATTGATTATCTCCTATCTTTCTCATACCTACTACGTCAATCAATTCTAGTCGCAAAGCCCAGAAAAGCGAATATATCTCATACGCTTTCTTGAACATATCTTGCGACTCTTCCTTTTTGCCCGATGACTGAAGCTTGGTGCCGACTTCTATCATTCGCATCGTCGCGGCAAGCAAGTGCTTAGCGATGCACCACGTCTCACCTTCATGCACATCGATCATCTTCGCCAAGAGTTGCTTTCTGATTTCTCGTGTTTGCTCGAGCAATCCGAAATAATTGTCCTTGCCAGTTTTCGCACCGGTAAAGTAGAAGTGCTCTTCTAGACTGATGAGATTCATAACCGCAATGCTCAAGTCTTCCTCCATCGAGAGGTCGAGTTCGCCCGTGGACTTGAGCTTCTGCACTTTTTCGATAAGCTCCTCCATTGTTGGTTGTTTGTCCATATATCTCTTAATTCAATGCTTCGATTTTACCGAAGAGCATGTCGTTCGCTATCGCCATATTCGGATCATCGAGTACATATCTGACGATTCCTTCTTTGTCGATAACCACATAGCTATGCCCAGGCAATGATCCTTTATGCATTGAGGAAGCTGTCGTCAACATGCCCAACTGCCGAGAAACGTTGGCACCTGTGTCGAACATCGTGGTGGCTTTGGCAAGTTCTGGCATTTTAGCTATGGCTTTCTGCCACTCGGCTGCAGAGTCAACAACGACGGATATGGCCTGAATGTTATCACTGTTGAACCTCGGGTCGCCGCCGAACGCGGATATTTGATTCCAACACGCTGGATAACACATCAGCCCCTCGTTAAAGAACAGAACGGTGTATTTCCCTTTGGAGTCCGCGGGGGTATAGGTCTTCCCGTCCTTGTCTGTTAGTTGGATTGTCGGCACAGGCTTACCGACGAGTGAATCCAACTGTGCAGTATTGACGGCTACTGCGGATCCGCCGTGCATGGTATCAACGGCACCCGTCCCTGCCTGATTCACATTTTGTGGCGCGGTCCGAAAGAGTACATACCCTATGCCCAGCGCCACCACTGCGGTTACAATGATTGTCACAATCGTTGTGGGTGTGAAGTTATTCTTGTTCATGTTTTTGTTTCTTATATTGTGTAATGAATACCTTTGATACATAGGCGACTACTCCGATGAAGAGAAGCGCCCAGATGTATTCGGGGATGATGGCTGTGAACCCGCTAATGGCTTGCAGGAATTTGGCGTTCCAGATGTTCATATCCAGCTGATATTCCGATTGCATGAATAACGTATTGCTGAAGGCCAAATATGTTATGTAGCCTCCCATCAAGAGGAATATAAGTCCGGAAATCAACTCCGAGACGGTAATGCGCCAGCTGAAGTTGCCGATCCTCATGCCGATTGTCTTTTTTGCATTCGTGAACCGTTCGGTTAGGTTCACCTTGTCGAGGAACGCCGCAATGATAAACAGCGGCAACGTCATACCGAGAACGTAGGCGAGGGTGTACAGCATGCCCCAGAGAATCGTGCCGCTTGCTACCGAGAGCGTGAGCACCCCAGCCAATACCGGCGCACAACAGGTCGTCGCTATTGCCGAGAAGATACCGAGCAGATAAATGGACGACACGTGTCGCTTCATTCCGTCGCGCACAGAAGTCGGTGTAGCGAACTTCTTTCCGAACAGCATCAATACCCCGAGCAGAATCAAGAAGATGCCACCGACGGTGAAGATGATGTTGTGATACTTGCTGAATGCTTGAGCCAAGAAGGACGCTCCCAACCCGATTGGCAGGAAGACCGTTGCGACACCCAAGAAGAATACAAAGGTCATGAAGAAGATTTTGTATTTTTCTCTGAAGATGTTTCCGAGATATGACGGGAGCAAGACGGTAATGCAGCACGGAGCGAAGAGCGCAGCGACTCCGGCGACGAATGCGGCGATGAGTGATGTTCCTACGAGCGCTTCCATATATTTTTCTGCATGGTTAGGTCAGTAGATTAGTAAAAATATCCTCGTTAAAGGGTATTTCAACAGCACGAAAAAGCTTACGCTTAATGCGTGCTGGTACTACCGTGCTGGACTAAGCTCAAATAAAGAGAGCCACGAAATAATTCGTCGTTGACTATATAAAGAGTCGAGCGCTAGATCTCGTAGACGCTGAAGTATGAAGGGTGCTGGTCTCGAATACCGTAAGTATCTGTAAAATAGGAAAATTGAACCTGATACAAGAAGCAGGGATGCAATTAATAAAAGCCATCCAGAAACCGGTGCTACTAATGTCGTTGTGAAGCTTTGCCAGGCAGAGAGGTGATGCGTCGCAGCATCAGCCACATTTGTTGGACACGCTGTTCCATCAATGGCAGAAGCTACGCAACCACCCATATGACCGGGACTCATATCAAAAAGAATCGCGCCGAAGAGGGCTATCCCGGCAAAACCTAGTATGAGGGGTAATGAGACAATCCGTTTCATATGTCTTCGTTTGAGGATAGCATTTTTTGTCCTCCCAGTCGAGGAATAAAAGCGGGTGTCTTCTGTGCATAGTCGTCCCACACCGCTCCGAATTCTTTCTCGGCCTCTCTTTCTTCGGCTTTGGCAAGCCGTGTGTACATATAGACGAGGATTGGGAACATGATCAAGGTAAGGATGGTCGGCCACTGCAGGAGAAATCCGAACATAATGATGATGAATGCGATGTACTGCGGATGGCGGATGTACGCATAGAGACCGGTTGTGGCAAGCGTGTGTTCCTGCTGAGCTCTGTAGAGCACTCGCCACGCATTAGCGAGAAGAATGAACCCTATAAGTATTAGGATATTGCTCCCCATGTGGAACGGGCTGAAATGTGGGTCTCCTCCCCAGCCGATGAGGTCTTCCAGGAGGTGCCCGGAGTTGTGGGTGAACAAATCAACTCCCGGAAGCCGTTGCGAAAGCCAGCCGGAGAAAAGATAGATGGTGAGCGGGAAGCCGTACATCTCTGTAAAGAGAGCCACAATGAACGCCGAGAATGCCCCGAATGATCTCCAATCCCTCTTTGTCTTGGGGTGGGTGAAGCTGAAAGCGAATATAAGAAATATCGCCGTGTTTAGTATCACGAGCCACCACAGTCCATAATCCGATGTTGTTGTCATAACTGTTTATTGAGCATTCGGCTCTGGCGACTTATTTTTATTCGCATTGATAAACGCCACGATTTCCGCTTCGTCGAATTGGTCAAGCTTCAATAACCGGGTCCACGATGCGATTACTATCTTTACATCGTCTTTCGCACGCGGCGTCACGACCATTTTGTCAGGATATTTCTTAGCAAGAGCTTCCAATTGGTTCTGGGTATCTTGGTCGATGCCGGTATACGAAATCCAAATGCCGCCATGCTCCAAATTGTGCAGTAACTGTTCATCAGGGAGTTCTTTCTGATAGATGCCCCATGTTGCTTCTTCTGCATAATGCGGTCCTGACGTAGGAGGATTTGAATTGTACGCGGGATGAGCACTCCCTACGGCGATATGTTCCCGACCTTGTTCCGTGTACACTTCGCCGGGCCGATTTTTTTCAGATTGAGACGAGAACCAGACAAACAGCGCGATAGCCCCGACAATACCAACAATGACGAGCGTCCATTCACGAATTGCTTTGTTGTTTTCATTCATATTTATAAAGATAATTTAGGTTCGACCCTTTTAAGCAACACCGCGTTGGTGGCAACGATGATTGATGACGCCGACATAAGCAACGCCGATATTTCTGGACGAAGGGACCAGCCGAGCGAGCTATAAAAAACGCCAGCCGCAACAGGGATGGCAAGGACGTTGTAGATAGCTGCCCAGAACAAATTCTGCTTCATTTTGGTCACCGTGGCCTTTGAAAGACGTATAGCCGCCACGATGTCGTATGGGTCTGATTTCATAAGCACTATATTGGCGGTCTCAATGGCTACATCGGTACCAGCTCCGATTGCTATGCCTATATCCGCTTGCGCTAAAGCAGGAGCATCATTAATGCCATCTCCTACCATCGCCACGAACTTTCCCTCGTCTTGAAGTTTTTTGACATATTTTGCCTTGTCCCCCGGTAATACTTCTGCAAAAACTCTATCGATACCAAGGCTGTTACCAACTGATTCAGCCACCTTGGTATGATCACCGGTAATCATGGCCACCTCAATACCAAGTTCTTTGAGAGCGGTTATTGCTTTCTTCGCGCTCGGTTTGACCGTATCAGCGGCAGCAACAACACCAGCGAGTTTGCCGTCAACGGCAAGCAGGCTCAAGGTTTTGCTTTCGCCCGCAAGACGATCAAGAGTAGATCGGGCATTGCCAATGTCTACGCGGTGATCAGATAAGAGTTTTTCTGTACCGGCGAGCACAATCTTTCCTTTAATGATGGCCTTGAGCCCGTGCCCGGCGACGGATTCGAATTTCTCAATTGACTCGAGCGGGGTCGCTCCTCTTTTTGCCGCTTCTTCCAAGATTGCCTTTGCGAGAGGATGATTTGAACCAGCTTCAACGCTCGCCTCATACCGAAGAATCTCCTGCTCGGTAAAGCCATTGAACGCAACCACATCAGTAATTATCGGTTTTCCTTCAGTTAGTGTCCCTGTCTTATCCAGCACAATCGCTGTTAGTCTTGATGTATTTTCGAGCGTCGCGGCATCTTTTATAAGAATGTTGTGCTTCGCGCCGATACCGGTTCCGACAGCAACCGCAGTAGGGGTCGCCAATCCTAGGGCATCAGGACACGCGATTACAACGGTTGAAACAGCGAATGTGAGGGCGACGAGAAGCCCTGCACCAGCAATGAAATACCATCCTAAGAAAGCGGCTAGACCGGAACCAATAGCAAGTACCACGAGCCATCCAGCGGCCTTGTCGGCGATGCGCTGACCAGGAGCTTTGGAGTTCTGCGCTGTCTCGACCATCTTGATAATCTGCGCCAGCACTGTTTCTGAGCCGACCTGCGTAGCTTTGAATTTTATTGTCCCCGTCTGATTCACTGACCCGCCGATTACCTTCGCGCCGACCGTTTTAGTAACGGGCATAGACTCTCCGGTCACAAGCGATTCGTCAATAGAAGTCTCTCCTTCAATAATTTCACCGTCCACGGGGACTTTATCGCCCGGTCGCAACACAACGATGTCATTGTGGACAATTTCTGCACTTGAAATACTCATCTCTTTGCCATCTCGGATAACATTTGCTTTTGGTGGTACGAGATCAAAGAGAGCACGCAAGGAATCAGAAGTACCGCGTCGGGCTTTCATCTCCATCCAGTGTCCAAAGAGAACAAAGGTGACCAAAAGCGCCGCCGCTTCATAAAAGGTCTCGCTTCCCGGTTTGATCAGGGTGAGTAATACGCTGAAAAGATAGGCGGCGAGAACTCCGGTGGCGACCAAGACCGCCATATTGAGCTTTTTGGCTCTGAGCGAATAGTATGTACCCGTGATGAAAATAGAACCGCTCCAAAACACAATTGGGGTCGTTAGAATAAACAAAAGCCAATCAACCGGAATGGGCGATGGTAAATTCAGCTTCAGTATATTCGCGCCGACTGGCGAATAAAGAAAAATCGGAATTGAAAGCGCAAATGAGATCCAGAACCTCCGGCGCATATCTGCCTCCATCTTCTTTGCCATCTGGGGACTCGTCATTGCCGCTTCGTGATCCATATGACTCATCGCCTGCATATCATGGTCCGCGTGCACCGCCGCAGACTTCTCTTCAGGAATCAAATCCATGCCGCAGCCCGGGCATTTGCCCGGCTCCGTCCTGCGCACCTCCGGGTGCATCGGGCAGGTGTAGATTAGTTCTTCTTTTTCTTGCATGGAGTGATGGTTGTGGTTCATATATTTTATTTAAGTTGCCAGATAAAGCTTCTAACAACATCTCCAACATCAGAAATCTTTAGCTTGATAGATTGTGAGTTTGGAACGATTTGACCAAAAATAAGCACACCTTCTCTGTGATGGCCACCCGGCTCGGCGCCCTCCCATCTGATTGGCTTGTATTCTTTACCTTGATCATCGACCAGCACGCTAATTTTTGTCATGTCTTTATCTAGCTCAACCGAGTGGGTATCCATGACAACATCAAATTTCCATTCGTTCGACTCCGCTGAAAGATCAAGTGGCGTGACCACCACAGTAACGCTTGCCTGCTCATCAGTCTTTGTCTCCCATTTTTGTTCTGTATTCTGGATCGGATTAGAAACAGGTTGTGGATTGTAAAAAACGAAAAAACCTAGCGCAAAAACAAGCACCAGTATGGATATCGTTGTAATTTTATTCATGGTGTTTTTTGAATTGAACTATCTTGTTGCTGATAAACCATATCCCGAACACATTGAAGGTAATGCCGACCCAGAAAATCTCGGTTTGATATTGGGCTATTACTGTAAGCGCACCGGCAATACCAAGTATCGGTATGATGTTAACCAGATAGTGCGCGCAACAAGAGATCATCGCGAGTGTGGAAGTCGTCCCAGTCACCGCGACAGTCTTTCCTCCCATGACCATGCTGCTCGTTCTCACGAGATGCTTCAGGTAAGAATATAGCCCAATTTGGATTCCAAATCCTACTGCTAGGCTGACAATAAAATACCAATAGGTTGCGAACTGACTTAGAGTATAGCCCCATCCGGAGACCAGTGTTAGCACCGCAAAATACACTCCGAGCAGGATCGCGCTTGCAAGCGCTCCGTATAGAATTGGTTTTGCAGTACTATTTTGCATATCTATTCTTCCCCATACTGTTCTGGATGTGTTTTTTCTTTAGGGGTGTATTGTGTCGGATTTTCCAGAAATGATTCTTTGCATTCCCTGCAACACAGACGGTACTCATTGCCGCCATATTTCAGAATGGCGTATTCTTCTTTTCGCCTTAGTTTCTTTCCGCAGACGGGATCGACATACTTCATGACTAGTCAGCTGCAACACCCGTGGTTAGAACTATCCTTCTTCTTTTCGTCCTTGCCTTCCTCGACGGTGTTGGTTTTCTCTTCGTCAATTTTCTCTTCATCAGAAGGTCTATGCGGCGTGTGTGACTTGCCCATCATGAAGAAGTGGGCGAGGAGCATCACCACGACACCCCCGATAATGAGCCATGACGGGCCACCTGCCGCCGTGCCTCCGGCCCCAAGGACGAATATGAGGAGTAGCGGTACGGCACAGCAAATCACCATCATCCACATCATCCCTTTATGTCCACCTCCTTGATTATCGTGATTGTGCATACATAGTTAATGATTATTTACTGGTAAGGCTTGAATTGTGCATCCACACAAAATAGGATCCGAAAACCCAAGCGAAGATGAACATATACACAGCCCCTAATATGAAGCTACCGGAGCTAATCCACACGAACCCTGGCAATGTCTCAAAGAGACGGTGATGCAGTTCAATGCCTGCCGCACTGCGGAAAGGCAGAAATCCGCCTAAGACGCAAAGAACATACAGTACTTCGGTCCCAAGAACACATTTCCAAACATATTTTCTTAGTGATAGTTGTCCCATATATCTTTGGATGATCGATTAAACAATCTCTCCGCGCTTCTCAAGCATCATGTGGTGAATCACTGCAATCTGAATCCATGTTGCAATGAGGATAAGAATCGCGGAACAAAGCAACGCATCTATCTTTGTAATCCCGAACACGAGATTATCTGAACCTCCCAGAACGGCACCTGCGAACGTGATGATTCCGGCAAAACCCACAAGAACACTGATAACATGCATTAGTTTTGATAGTTTCATATGTGTTTATTAACTTTTTCCGATATATGCATCTGGATCTTCAAAGAAACGACCCTTGCACTTGGCGGAACAGAAGTAATATTCTATGCCTTCGTGTTCATAGGCGTGCCTGACACTTTCCATATCAAGCTCCATGCCGCACACAACGTCGAACACTTTTGTTGACGGATGTTCAGTGTTTTCCATATTACCGGTTAGAGAGAGCATACAAGCCGATAAGCTCTTTTATCGCTTTGTTTTCTTGGCGGACATCGCCAATCATGTGCCTCACATGCCCGCGGAGGTGATTCTCCAAGAGCATCCGGTCAAGGCTTTTGAGCGATAGTTGAATCGCTCTTGATTGGGTGATGAGATCAACACAGTATGTTTCCTCTTCTATAGCCTTAACAAGGCCTTCGAGCTGACCCTTGATTATTTTCGCCCGATGTACTGATCTTTCCTTAAGCTTTTTGTCTAACATAGGATGCTGGTTATCTCTAAGACGGCAAGTATTAGCTGGTAAGAGTTGTCATCGACCTACTAATACCATATACCCCTATCCCCTATCTGTAAAGACCCCTCTGTGGATAGCCACTAGTTGAGCGGACGACTTTCAACAAAGTCTGCTGTGATGATGAAACGATGATATATCTTTGTATCGAACGAGTCAGAGGTCACCAGTGTGAGTACACGACCTGGGACATTGAGCGGAATGTTTGCATCATTCGTACTTTTTGTCACCGCGCCCCGCACGCGATATGTATATGCCGTACTGGACGAGTAGATGGTTATAATGTCTCCATCCACAAGCTTCTGAATTCCGTTGAATATCTTGTAGGACTGATTGAGCACAACGGGTAGATAACTTGAATGACCAAAGAGAACGACATTGCCAACCTCCCCAAGCTTTGCAGAGATCGGATAACGCATTACACCTTTGAGCAGTTCCCGATCAAGAGCCGTAAAATCTGTACTTGTCGGATTCAAAATAGCCGTTGAGAGATTTATTTTAGAAATCTCTATTTTTGTCGGAAGTTCGGGCTGGGTGGGAATCGGCGTAATTGAACTCTTCGAATCAGATTGGACGATTGTCGGAAGATGTGATGCGTGCGAAATTTCTGGCAGGAGGTCGAGCTGTCCCAATTCATTCACGCTTCCAAGAAATACAAAAACGAAAAGAGCAAGGAAGCTCCATTTTCTTGAATAAATCCGCCTAATACTCATAACTAGCCGGACGGTGAGATATACAATTCTGTTCATAACAGGGACATTAATACATTATTATATGCTTTTTGTCAAGCTTTCGTAACCTGAATTCAAAAAATCTCGCCCTGCCGCTCCATGCATTCCGAACACCCCCCGCGAATCCCGACCGGACAGAAAACAGAAATGCGCGGCAGTGGCGAGGGGCCGCGCGTAATCGCGCGGCGAGCCCGCGAGTCTGCGAGCGG
>Ga0172379_10009052_pt1 | contig 12358 bp, 12 predicted proteins | sample GrowelOW334metaG_FD_119756 | JGI IMG/M metagenome (GOLD analysis project Ga0172379, IMG submission 119756) | Groundwater microbial communities from an aquifer near a municipal landfill in Southern Ontario, Canada - Groundwater well OW334 metaG | ecosystem: Environmental > Aquatic > Deep... | reverse complement strand
CCACAGCTTACAATGATCTTCCGGTGCGCGAGGCGTTTGACGCCTTGTTAGCCGACGCAGCCCTGACCAAAAGTGACGAAGATTGGGCCAGCCAAAACAAAGATGCGGTTCGACTCATGACCTTTCACGCAGCCAAAGGCCTCGAATTCCCGGTGGTATTTTTAGCCGGGCTTGAAGATGGCGTGGTGCCGTATTTAAAGCATGAAAGCACGCCCGAGCATCTCGAAGAAGAGCGCCGCCTGTTTTACGTGGGCATGACTCGCGCCATGGACCGTTTATATCTTTCTTACGCCAAAGAACGCACTCTTTACGGAGAAAAAACCGTGATGCAACCGTCTCGGTTTTTAGAAGAAATCCCGTCGGATTTGGTGGAAGTGAAAGCCCTCGTGGCCCGCGAACGTCGAAAACTCAAAAAAGAGGAGGAGCTTCAACCGACGTTGTTTTAAAAAACCAACCGTTTGTATCTGAAATAGGGGTTGACAGATTGAATAAGGATTGTTAAAATAACAAACCTTATTTTTTGTTTTAGGATATGTCTTTAACAGAAGGATCTTCATTCGGTGAACAAGGCCCAGCGCAAGATGAGAGTCATGCAGTGGTCCCGGAAACTTCCGCGATACACCCCAATGTGCAACGTCTTATTGCTGAGGTTTTGAGGTTAACTCCAAATCCACAAAAAACAATAAGAATTTTTGAATATTTATATGCCCACCTTGGGAGTTCGGTTACACGCGCAGAATTGAATGAAAGCATTGGAGAATACACCTGGAGGATTTGTGATACTTTAGTGAGAAATTCAGAAAATTTTTATATGGCTCAATATGGGGTCTGTATTGAGCGTGTCAAATTAGCTCCTAAGGAAGTCGCTTTTAGAATGACCCTTATAGAGCCTCCTTCAATAACTAAATCACCCAATTTAATCCTCGTCGAAGGGGAAATACCTACTTGTGTTCAAGTGGCCATGGAGAGGGATTTCAGTTTAGATCAAAAAAGTAAGAACACTCGAGCCGTGCTTGAATTGTTAGCTCTCAATGCCGGAGATAAGGTCTCCGCCAGCGATATAAAACGAATTTTATTAACCGAAAGTACCATCTCAACGATCGCTCAGATGGTAAGGAAAATAGCTAACATTTATCCAGAAGAAAAAGCTGCTCAAAATGGGTTTTTTATTAAAACTGGTTCCATACCACGCCCAGGAATTAAGCCTGATCCTTGTTGGACTTTAGAACTTGTCGAACAGGGATCAAGTCGAGAAAAGTCACAACTTGAAACTCGACCCCGAAACAGAGAAATCCCGGATTCAATAAAGAGAGCGTTGGATCAAGAAGGAGCAACTTTTCAAAAAACAAATGCAGGGCGGTTGCTTATTTTTTTAGGAGAAAATTATGATCGCCAAGACATCACTTATGAAAAAGTAGGGCAAGCATTAAGGATACCTGCTCCTAGTATTAACTCCGCTTTAGCTATTTTAATAAGAAATAATGAGAAATGGGCTTCTTATGGGTTTAAAGTGATTAAGGAAAATAATTCAGAAAGAACACGAGTCACTCATGTCAAAGTAAAAATTAGTTTGGAAATATTACCTAATGAAGTCATCCCTTTTGAGCCTTTCGTTTTTCAAGAAAGAATTCAAAAATTACGTGAGGTTACAACAGGGAAATACGGTAGAAAAATGCTAGATCTATTGGAAGAAGTAGCTTTAGCTTATCGGCAAGTTTGTGCTGAAGAAGACGTTCTTCCCATGAAGGTACGCGATTTAGCTATAAAATTGAAATTATCTCATGGGTTGATTAAAAAAATGATCGAAGAGTTATTAGAAAGAAGAGAAGCCTTGGGAATTTGTGTGGAAATAATAATAAAAGGCCCTGAACATATTTTAGTGCCACGGATGTTACGTTTTATGAGAGATGACAGCGGCAATGCCTTAGAAAAGGAAAAGGATGAGGTGGAAAGTAGAGAGATTCTTAGAAGAGATAAAAATAGGATAAAAGTGAATCTTCAATTAGCATCGCAATACAGGAGAAATATTATAGAAAAAGCGATGAATATTATGAGGAAAAAATCTTCGCAACATGATTTATTAGAGTTGGTAAAAACTAGCGCAGAAGATTTTTTATTTACTTTTGTTGTTTTTAAATTCGATCCAGATCAACACCCGCAAGGGGATGCAGGTTTCTAAGCTTATGCGGTTAAAGGTCTTGTTACTAAATTATTTAGAGACCTCGATCATGAAAGTCGTCATAGAAGTAGAGAAGGGAAAATAGCCAGGGAGAGCAGCGAATGGGGGAGAGGGACGATAATTTCCAAAAATGGGAGAACGAAAGGAGAGCGATCAGAGGGAGGAGAGATCGTTCCATTAGAAAAAGACAACCCAGAAGTTTTATTAATACGAAAAGAGCAAGATTGGGCCAGGGAAAGATTAAGAGTTGCAATACGTAAGATAATGGAGGAAGAAAAGGATGAAGGTACTAGAATAATTTTAACAAGACTTTCGGAGGGAGTAAGCAATGTTGATATACACAGAGAATTGATAGAAAAAAATTTGATTCAATACAAGGGAAAGAGACTAGGAAATGCAGTGTGGGCAAGAATTGCTGCGATGAGAGAAAAATTCAAGGAAAGATTAAGCGTTCTCATGGAAACATAAATATCGTGCTGAAATTTAACTCACTGAATCATCGGCAACCCTGTTCCTTGTTTTCCTTCCGTCTTTTCTCCGTATTGAAATTCATCATCAATGATGTCGTTTTTGCCCCATTCTTCGAGCCAGTCGGCCACTTGGAAGATTTTATACGTGCCGTCTTTGAGTGAACAAATCACGCGTTTGAGTCCGCAATTGATCAGCATTTTTTTGCAAATAAAACACGGAAACGCATCAATAGGCTGCGTTTGATCGTTGCCATAAACTTTTCCATAAATGTACATGTCTCCGCCGAGTAAGCTTGTCCCGGAGCGTGCGGCATTGATGATCGCGTTTTGCTCCGCATGAACCGAACGGCACATTTCATAGCGATGCCCAGAGGGGATGCCGAGTTTTTTGCGCAAACAAAAACCGTGCTCGAGAGAGCTCTTGGTCCCGCGTGGCGCTCCGCAATACCCGGTGGCCACGACTTGGTCCTCGCGAATGATCACAGCCCCGATTTCCACCTTGGTGCATGTGGAACGGCGGCAAACACTTTTGGCTAAATCAAGATAGTATTCATCTTTAGACGGGCGCGTGTCCATGATTTTTTGAGTTAGGATTTGAGAAGCGAATGATAGTAGGAAAGAATATTTTTCTCAAGCGCATCGAGTGTGCCTTCATTGGGGACGACTCGATCAACTTTTTGCATACAAAGTCCGACTTGTTGTCCCTCGGGCGGTTCATTTTTTCCCCATTCTCGATCCAATTTAGTCGCAATCTCTTCGCGAGAAATCGCGTCGCCGGCTCTGGCACGAGAAAGGAGTCGTTCAATCAACATTTCTCGAGGTGTAGAAATCCCAATCACATAAACATCAGCCGTTGAATGAAGCGCCTCAATTTCCGCAGGATTGCGAATTCCATCAATCACCCAATTTCCATCCGGCGCAGTGGATTGAGCTTTTTCAAGCGCGCGTTTGGCCAATACCCCGGGCCCTTCTTTCGCACGCATCGAATTCCCGACTTCCATCAGGCGTTCGCGTTCTTCCGGAATGTTTCGTCGTTTGGCCTCCTCCCTTACCATCGAAGAAAGGGTGATGTGGGAAAATCCCAATTTCTTGAAGATCTCCACCACTTCACCCTTTCCGGAAGCCATTGGACCCGTAAGGCCAATGATCATAAATTTAAAATTACTCAGTCACGGTTGTATCCGTGGTCGTGTCAGTCGTTGTGTCGGTAGCTGTGAGAGCCGGAACAATCAAGTCGAGCCAGAGAGAAGGTTCAACACCACTGGCGGTGAAGGCTTCTCCGCAGTTGGTTTCGATCAAAGTCGTGGCTTGCGTCTTTGCAGCCGTGACATCTTCTTCGGTTAAGCCGGCCATATAATCCAAAAGAGCTTGGTCGGAATCAAAACCATATTTGGCACCGATGGCATTGATTTCATCGAGGCTGAAATTAGCGTCGGTTTGAACGGTGAGGCAGCCGAGGTCACCCAAGAATCCGCCGAGGCGTTCCGCAGGAGTTTGGCTTCCGCAACCCACAATAAAGAGGGCCGTTCCTAATAAAATGGAAAGGGCAAAAATCTTTTTTGCCATAACGGAGAGGGGTTAAATAAAACCAATCCGATTGAATTGGTGTAACTGGATATTCTCAAAAAACTGCAGGGTTGGCAAGCAGACATTCGGATTATTCAGTCACAGTCGTATCCGTTCCAACGAGATTCGAGATGATTTCTTCGACTCGGGTCAAAGGGATGACATCAATATTCGTGAATCCTTGTCCGCACTTGGAATTGATCACAAACATGGCTTCGGCTTTTGCCACCGCATCATCTTTTTCATTTAAATGAGCTACATAATTTATAAACTCTTGACCGGAGACAAAATCATTTTTGACAGCGATTTCATCGATTTGATCAGCAGTGAAGCTATTGTTCGTTTCAAGAGAAAGACAAGCGAGTTCACTCAAAGCATCGCCGACACGTTGCTCTGTGGTTTTGGGTGTTCCGCAACCCACAATAAAGAGGGCTGTTCCCAATAAAATGGACAGGGTAAAAATCCTTTTCGCCATAAAAAGAGAGGGATTAAAGAAAACCAATTCGATTGAATGGGTATAACTGAATCCTCTCAGAAAAACCACAAGTTTAGCAAGAGGCATTAAGATTCTTGCATAAAGGAGGGTATCAATTGTTCGGCCAAGGCTTTCCCGAACAAGAAACAGCAAACGTGCATCACTTGTGAATAATGAGCTGGGGAAGGGATATTAAGAGCGGTTGCAATATCAGACATAAGTTGAGCGCCGGCAACGAAGCATTTTTCTGCTTCCTCTTTTTTACAATAAGGGGAGGGAGGCAGGAACAAAAAGCGAGAGACCGCTGTTTTATATTTTGTTATAGCAGGGGAAAGAGCCTTAAACGCTTTGTCGGGTGAAAGTGAAAAAAGAGAAGGAGACAATGTGGCTGCTTCTTTTGGGAATTTAAAGATTAAAGCCTTTTTTATCCTAACAAGATCTTGCTCTCGAAGGGCTGCTACTTTCTCAGGATCGGATTTTACTGTGGACTGCGGTGTATCATCAAAAAGTTTTTTTGTTGGGATAGAGAACTCAAAGGATTCAATCACAGGGACAAGAATTTCCATAATATCTTCAAAAGATAGAGTGCTTTTTCTTATCCAGTTAGGGACAGCAGAAAGATGGGAGGGGACCCTTTGGGCTCGTTCCAATGCAGCTTGGTGTTCTTCTCGCTCCCTCCTTGCTTGCAGATTTCGGTTTTCGGCAGCTTGTTTTTTGGTGATTTCTTGGTAAGCACTTTGGGCGACTAAACGTTCAGCTCGCGCTGCCGGAGTCTCAGAAAGAGAGACTCTACCTTGCTCTCTTTGTTTTTGTTCGGCTCGTTCTTGTTTTGCTTGGGCCCGTTCTCTTTCTAATCGTCGTTGTTCCAATCGAGCGTTGTTGGAGAGCTCTTTTTTGATTTTAAAAGAGGTCCTACTTCTACTTGGATGAATATCGGAAGAATCAGGAGTGGTCGTAGCCGGAATCGAAGGATTTCGAGAGACATCAACGTGTCCTGTATACCCGGGTCGTAGCATCCGAAGAGATGAAGGAGGAGCCTCTTTCCCTGCGGCCATGGCGTAGGGATCCGTCCCCCTGGGAGAAAAAACGGAAAATAAAGCGGTTCGTTTCCCACCAACAGTCAGGGGGATTACATCTGCAGCCCCATCATCGACAGCCTCGACTCTTTCCGGAAATAGTATTTGTGGGTCTCTATGTTCTGATGTTTCCCACCCAGTATTTTCACCAGTATCCAAATCAAATCCCATACATTTTATTGTTATGATTTTAGGTCAAAAAACATACATTATCTATGGGTTATGTCAAGTTTTTTTCCATCGCCCTTCGTTCCTTTTCGTCAAAAACCTTAATCACTCCGAATTCTCCATCGTACCCGCCCGTGACATGCACGCGTCCTTCGCGCATTTTGTGTAAGCCCTCGGCCAAGAGAGAAGAGCCGTACTTTTCAATATCCGCGAGCGGCGTGTCTAAAAGAATTGTGAATTCGCTTCCTAATTCCGCAAGCAATTTCATGTAAAGGGTTTGCACTTTTTTGCTCGAAGGCGCGGTTCCCACCATTTCACTTAAAATCTCGGGCAAGGGAATGATGCTGCGAAACGGTCGTGAGCGAGAGGGTTTCCCGCCGACAGGACGATCCGCCAAAATTTCCACTCGGCTCAGCACGCCTACCGTGACTTTTTTGCCACACACCGGACAAAGGCCTTTATTTTTCAACGTTTCTTGTGGTTCCATTCGCGTTTGGCACAATCGATGCCCGTCGAGATGATATTTGCCTTCTTCAGGGAAAAATTCGAGGGTTTCTTTGAACGCTTTAAGATCGTTGGTTTGTAAGGCTTTGCGAATCGCAAAATAGGAAAGATCGGTTTCAAATACATTGGCTTCGCGCCCCAGTTTCATGGGGGAGTGCGCGTCCGAGTTGGAAATAAGAGGGATATCATCGATTCCCGAAATGCGCCCATTCATAGCCGGATCCGAGGAGAGCCCGGTTTCAAGAGCAACAATGTGCGGAGTCAGTTCTTCAAACGCTTCGCGGAGTGAATCAAATCCGGACATCGACCCAAACACGGAAAAATGCGGGGTCCAAATATGAGCCAGTACAAACATCATCTCATCTGAAATCTCGAGCATTTTTTCAAGCAATTTCTTGGCGTCGAGTCCGAGAATCGGCCTTCCATCCGAATGTAAATTTCCAATTTTTTGAAGCGCGGAATTGAGCTTGGCAGCCGATTCAAACGAAGGCGCGTAAATGAGATTGTGAAGTTTTCGCACCCGTCCATTTTTTTTATAAATCGTGCTGATTTCCGCTGACAAAATAAAACGCATAGGCAATCGGCATCGCTCAAAAACCAAAGGCGTGATTTCTTTTTCATACTCGGGTTTCAACTTAAAAAGCCCGGGCGAATCTTCGGCAGGCTCGAGTTTTTCTTGCAATTCATTGAACCATCGCGGATGCGTAAAATCGCCGGTCGCCAACACCGACGTGCCCTTGAGCTGTGCCCACTTGGCCAGATTCACAATATTCATCTCTTTGGACGTGGCCCGAGAGTAGTGCGAATGGACGTGGAGGTCGGCGATAAAGCGCATGGGTTTAGCTTAATGGTATAATCTCCACAAATCCATAAAATCCATTTATGAAAAAAATAAAGTTATATGCGTTGGCCGTTTTTCTATTGATTGGGATCCCTATTTCCGTCGCGTTTGCTTTTAACGATACTTCCGGGAGCAGAAATGAACCAGCCATCAACTATCTCTATGAAAAAGGAGTTATTGAAGGGTATGACGATGGAAGTTATAAACCAAACTATAAAATCAACCGAGCGGAATTTACAAAAATTCTCATCGAATCAAAATATCCGGGGGGAGCAACCGGTTCCGATTGTTTTTTGGACGTGGAAGGGGATTGGTATGCGAAATATGTCTGCTACGCGAAACAACTGAATATCGTGGACGGCTATGACGATGGGACATTCGGCCCGGCTAATTACATCAATTTGGCTGAAGCCCTTAAAATCGTTTTGGAAACGTATGATATTCAATTGACGCAATCTTCTGAGAGTTGGGCTTGGTATGTGACTTATGAAAGAACGGCCGAGGATTTGGATCTGTTTAATTACATCTATAGCGACATTGACGACGAAATCAATCGCGGAGAAATGGCTCAATTGGTTTACAACGTGGAGATGTATTTGGAGGGGGAAAATGGGGATGATGTAGGAGATGATACGAACGACGATGGCTTAACATTTGACGAGAATACGAATGCAACATTCATCCCGAATGTGGCAATATTGGAATTCGATGGAGATGATGAATGCAGATATTCAAACGGTAATGTTCGTGGAGATTGTGTTGTCGAGAAATTTTATGAAAACCACGATGATGATTATGATGTCATCATGGTTATAGATGCGGGTGATTATGAAGGGAAATACAATGGTGAATCTGGTTTTAATGTTCGCAGATATATGCCTACGAATGTAGGTAAAGTAGAAGACTGCGATGATACCTGCCAAGAGGAATATCCAGAACGTTTAAGGTACAGGCAACAAATTGGCGATAGCTGGAAAGATAGTGCTGATAGCATATTTATTCATGAACTTGGACATACTTGGGGGGTTGGTTGGATTACAGGGAGTGATTCAATTTACGAAACATGTTATGAAGATGAACCTTGGGTAGAATATGCTTTTGAAAATGGTCATTGGACAGAATTATTTCAAGCCGGAAGGTCCGGAGTAATGGCTTATATAATGAATTCTGTAAGCGAAGGAGAAAAGACAGGAATTCCACAAGGGATTTTGACGGACAATCATGATGGTACTTTTACTCATTCTTTCGAGGCCGATCCTGCAACAACCAGGGAGTCTCTTACCTTTAATTATATGGATTTATACGCCATGGGTTTGATGAGTGAAGAGGAATTGGCAACAAAAGAAATTTACGTAGTTATGGATCCGATTGAGATAGGAGAGGATCTTTATTCCGGCACAAGATATGATTTGACCTTGGATGATTTCAAAAATCTTCTTCTGAAAAAAGAGGAGTGTGAAGGGACAGGTTCGAATTATTATTACACCGGCGACGGAAGTCGACAGTTGGATGAATATGATAATGGTAAGGAATTGGCGGAAGATTTTAATGTGGCAATCGTTTTAATCAAATATCCCGAACAAGAAATATCGATGGAAGACGCCTACACGATTTGCGAACGCGTAAATTATGACTGGCCTAATTCGTGGAGTATAGCTACCTATGGATTATCCACGGTCAATATGAATTTAACGGGGGAAGATCCTTCCCCGGATTGCGCGGAGCTGTATTCGGAATAACATCTATTTCACCCCCTGCGTCCAGAAATCGCTCTGATTAATCTCGTCCGTCACGATGTCCGGCAAACTGTCTTGAATGGTTTCTTCAAACGCTTCGATATTTTCTTCCGTGACATCTGCGGGATTAACGTTTTCTTCTTCAAGCGCATTTTCAAGTTGTGTTTGCAGTAGACTTAAATATTTTTCAGGCAACGAATCAAACGGCACTTCATCCAACGGTAAATATTCGAGCGGATCCACTCGAACCCCATTTTGAAGCACTTCAAAATGAAGATGCGCGCCCGTGGTTTGTCCTCCGGCGCCGGGCGTGCCGGGAGTCCCTCCGGTTAAAGCAATCATTTGTCCTCTTTGTACAAAATCGCCTTGTCGAACCAAGGCCGCGGAAATATGCCCATACAACGTCATCACACCTTTTTCATGCGCAATAATAATGTAACCATAACCCAGACGTGTTTTTGGGTCTGAAGAAGCGGCCGTATCATTCACCAAATAAACCACCCCATCCGCCGGCGCATAAATCACCGACCCCTGAGGAATTCGAACATCCAAGGCATGATGCACCATCCCAAACGTGGCGATATATCCTTGGTCGTCAAAATAAGCCGTGAGTCCCATTTCCGGCGACACGGGCCAGTCGAGTTGTAAAAAATCCGCAGCCTCGGAATTTAAAAACGTGGTGCCGCTGTCCGAATTGATTTGATTCAAAACCGCAAGCTGATCCGGAGAAAGGACGTCCACCGTGATGCGATCCGTGAGCGCATCGATATTGGTTTGGTACAGATTGATTTCATTCAAAATCGCATCCTCCGCCTCTTTGTAGGACGCAAACAATTCTCGATAAATTTCATCGCTGTTTTCGGTTTCTTTGAGAAGATTTTCTTTGCCCTCCAATTCCGCCGCAAGATTGCGGTATTCGCCGTTGAGGCTTTCTTTCAGAGAATTTAATTGATTTCGTTTGACCAGCAATTCATAGTTTTGTTGCTTGATTTTGCGTTTGGCGATTTCAAGGTCTGAGACCATTTTGATGGCTTGTGCTTCCAAAAATGAGATATAAGTGCCATTCTGAAGTACTTTGGACGCCGTATCGTTTTGAAAAAGAATTTTGATGTCTTGCGCTTGATTCAGATCGTCGTAGTAGAGATTTTTTTCAAAGTAAAGCAGGAGAAGATAAGAAGAAAGCGCGTCTTTTTGGCTTTCCAATTGAACTTGATTGAATTCGAGCGCTTCCAAGGTTTCCGTGATGTCTTGTTCTTTTCCCGCGATTTGGATTTCAACATTGGTGATTTTTTCTTGCGTTTCCGTGGCCATGCCGTCCAATTGAGCTACTTGGCCTTTTAACGAGGCAATGGCGGCTCGATTTTCTTCAATCGATGCGCGGGTGTCTTCCATTTTATCCTCAAGAGAATTGTAGTTTTGCTGGGATTGGCCGATGTAATTTTGGAGACGAATCAACAGATAAGCGTTTCGAATCGTGGAGGAGGGGAGGGTGCTCAAATAATCACTCATGGCACTGTCGGAGGAGTCATCCGTTGAAGTCTCATTGGAGGACACTGTGGCGGTTGAAGTTGAAGTGGTTGTCGTTTCCTGGGCAAAAGCCATTGAATTTCCCAAAACGCCGGTCAACAGGAATATCACAAGGATAATCCTTGAAAAAATACGTACAGACCCGCAGTTCCGCGTAGCGGGACGAAGGGTCATCTTCCCCAACGCACGAAGCGCCAGCGGAGTGCGATCCCCTGAATTTCTTCCACGCATTTTAGTCCCCGATGAACAGTTCTTACTGAATTTTAGGGTCGAAGACGAAAAGAGTAATTTTTGCATGAGAAAGGAATTTTGCGGGATTTTCTTAACTTTTCCTTATATTATACCTGATTTACAGATTAAAATCCAGCTCAACCCTTTGTTTGCGCATTTTTCTCTTGAAAAGAAGGGAAATTTCTTATAAAGTAGCCCCGTTCGGAGTAAAAAATCTTAAATTAATCTGTTATGGCGCATATTAAAGCAGGAGGTTCTACAAAAAACGGGCGAGACTCTCAGGCGAAACGCCTTGGGGTAAAACTCTTTGCAGGAGAAACCGTCCGAGCGGGAGGGATCATCATCCGACAGCGCGGCACCGTGTACGAACTCGGGGAAAATGTTGATTTCGGATCCGATCACACCATTTTTGCTTTGAAGGAAGGAAAGGTTTCATTTCATCAAAAACGGGTTACGAAATACGACGGACGTGTTTTTAGGAAAACGTTTGTAAACGTGAATTAATTTGGTTTTAAAAAAGCCCTTTTGGGGCTTTTTTTATATCTTTTTAACCCTCTCTTTATGAAATTGAAAGTCCATGCTTTCGCAATGGCTGTCGGGGTTTATTGGGGTGTCTGCGTGATGGTTTGCACCCTGTTGGCCGTTTACACCGGTTATTTGAACGATATGATGCAACTCTTGGTTGGTATTTATCCGTGGTATCAAGTCACGGTGGCCGGCGCATTCATTGGATTGGGGATAGGAGTGGTGGATGGGTTCATTGCAGGTATGATTTTTGCTTGGCTTTATAACCTCATGGCTAAACATTGTTGCTGTAAGGGAAGTTGCTGCCAAGATATATGTTGCAAGGACGCTTGTTGTGAAAAAGAAGGGAAAAAAGAAGATTGTTGCGGAGGAAAGGGGAAGAAATGCTGTGGAAAATAGTAAAAAGGGAGAATTATAAAAATAAGCGGGAGGGGAAATTTTTGTGAGCATTTTTAAGGAAGAGGACATGAGGATCATGTATCCGAGTGTCCGACTCCCATGCGAACAAAAATTCTTTCCTTCCGTTTATTTTTTTGAATTGTGTGATGAATAAAAATATGTAAAATGACCTTATGGGCGATCTGGACATGTTTTCATTCGGCGAGGGCACCGATGGTGCGATCAGCGCGGAAAAAGTGCGTGAATTTCAGGCACGCATGGCGCGGAATGCTCAACAAATGGTGGTGGCTCGTCAACAGGAACAAAAGCAAAAGAAAAAAGAGGACAAGCTCGTGGCAATTTTATTGAAATTCATTCAAACCAACACTAAGCCGGATATCACATTATTGGTGTCGCGTTGTTTTGAGCAAAACATTCCCGCGGTTTTTATTTTGGCCATTATTTTGTTGGGCAATAAAGACATTCAAGAAGAAATGGGCATCCATTTGCAGTTGAAAGGGGATGAAAATGGGGAAGAAATGCCGGGCGAACCGCGCACCGAACAAGAACAAAAAGGGCGAGTCCAAGTCTCAGACCTTCAAAAAGAAGAGATCAAAACCGCGCTCGTGGCCTTTGGAGAAAATTCCGCCTTGCCGCTTAAGATGCGTCTCGAAATTGATTT
>Ga0172379_10009051_pt1 | contig 12359 bp, 10 predicted proteins | sample GrowelOW334metaG_FD_119756 | JGI IMG/M metagenome (GOLD analysis project Ga0172379, IMG submission 119756) | Groundwater microbial communities from an aquifer near a municipal landfill in Southern Ontario, Canada - Groundwater well OW334 metaG | ecosystem: Environmental > Aquatic > Deep... | reverse complement strand
CCTGGGCAAGACACACGGCGAGGGAAAGTCCATGACTCTCCGACTGACGGAAGGCAAGACGGCAAATATGCTCGTGATCATGGAAGACATTGCCCACGGCGAACGCATAAGAAAATACATAGTTGAAGCGCTTGTCGGCGGTGCATGGACGAAAATATTGGAGGGCACATGTGTCGGACACAAAAGAATAGGGCGTTTCGCGCCTCTGAAGGCATCAGAAATACGATTGGTTATAGTGGAAAGTGCTGGAACACCGAAGATCAGGGAATTCAGCGCATGGATGGCTGGGGAAAATCTTTTCCATCGTAATGAGCCGTAAAGAAACCTGTAAAATCAACAGCCGGAACATTCATTCCGGCTGTTGATTTCAATTATATTTTTAAATGCCGGGAGTTCAGCTCCCGATTTCCGCAAGGGCGGCCTTGCGGCTGAGGCGGATTTTCCCGCGGTCGTCAACACCAATGACCTTGACGGTTATCATATCACCCTCCTGGCAGATGTCGGTGACCTTATTTACCCTGTAGTCAGCCATTTCGGAAATATGGAGCAAGCCGTCCTGTCCGGGAATCAGTTCGACGAATGCGCCGAATTCCTTAATTGACCTTACCTGTCCGCGATAGATTTTCCCGATTTCAACTTCGGCGGTTATGTCCTGAACAGCTTTTGTCGCTGCGTCAAGAGCTTCCTTGTTTGCGGCGAAAATCTTGACGCTTCCGTCATCGTCTATGTCAATCTGGGCGCCCGTCGATTCGGTAATGCCCCGGATAACGCTTCCGCCCGGACCGATAAGGGCGCCGATCTTCTCGGTGTTTATTTTCAGACTTACGATACGGGGGGCATATTTGCTCATTTCGGTTCTCGGAGCCGAAATACAGTCAGTCATTACTTTCAGGATCTTGGTTCTTGCTTCGCGGTTGCGGAGCATGGCGGCGTAGAGGAGATCAATTGGAACGCCCGCAATCTTGAGATCCAGCTGAAATCCGGTAATCCCTTTTGGTGTTCCGCACACCTTGAAATCCATGTCACCGTAATGATCTTCAGCGCCTATGATGTCCGTAAGGAGAATGTTTTTGTCTCCTTCGGAAATCAGCCCGCAGGAGATTCCGGCAACCGGATCGGTTATCGGCACACCCGCATCCATAAGGGCGAGGGTTCCGCCACATACGCTCGCCATTGAGGTGGAGCCGTTTGAGGCCATTATTTCAGAAACACATCTCACCGTATACGGATAGTCGGCGGGAATCACCTGTGCGAGCGAACGCTCGGCAAGGTTTCCATGGCCTATCTCCCTGCGTCCCGGACCGGAAATCCTTCCGACTTCGCCGACACTGAAATTAGGGAAGTTATAATGCAGATAGAAGTTTTTCATGCCCACTCCGCCCGTGATGGGATCGCTCTCCTGGGCATCGCGTCCCGCGCCAAGAGTGACTATTACAAGCGCCTGAGTTTCACCGCGGGTGAAAAGCCCTGTCCCGTGAACCCTGGGGAGCACCCCCACCTCGGAAGTTATCTGACGAAGCTCGTCCATCCCCCTGCCGTCGGGACGAATGCCTTTTTCAACAATTGCAAACCGGACAGTTTTCTCAACAAGCTGGTCGAAACACATTTTGAGTTTCATATTCAATTCATCAACAGTTTCTATAAACTTAGGGGCAATCTCCGCTGAAATCTCACTGAAAATAAGATTCAAGGCCGTCTGCCTCTCCTCTTTCCCGTTGATGAGGCATGCCCCTTCAATCTTGCCTTTGCAGAAATTATGAACAGCATCCCTGACATCGTCCGGAACAAGATGGAGAACCGGCGTTTTTTTCTTTCTTCCGCCGACAGCCGCGAGTTCTTTCTGAGCCTGAATCTGCTTTTCAACAATTTCATTCGCAAAAACCAACGCATCGCGTAAAAGTTCTTCGGAGCATTCCTTTGCATCACCTTCAATCATGATAACCTTGCCGGACACGCCTGCATAAACAAGATCAAGCTGACTGTTCGCCCTTTCGGCATGAGTTGGGTTCGCAACAAATTTTCCGTCAATATAGCCGACGCGCAGGGCGCCGATTGGCCCGCGGAACGGAAGATCCGAGAGCGTCAGGGCCACGGACGCTCCGAGGATTGTCAGGACATCGGATTCGTTCTCGCCATCCGAGCTTAAAAGGAGAGCCTGTATCTGTATTTCATCGAAAAACCCTTCGGGGAAAAGAGGCCTTACGGGCCTGTCGGTCATTCTGCAAGTCAGAATTTCTTTTTCACTGGGCCGTCCTTCTCTCTTAATGTAGCCACCGGGAAAACGGCCTGCCGCACTGTATTTTTCACGATAATCCACCTGCAGGGGAAGAAAATCGGTGCCGGCCTTCGCCGTACCCGAACAGCATGCCACAAGCATGACGGTTTCACCGAGCTGAAGTATGCACGACCCATTGGCAAGATTCGCAAGTTTTCCGGTTGAGATCTCTATGATACGGCCGTTGCCGATATCAACATTCACCTTTTTTTCATTCATCATAACACCTTTTCTGTTTTACTGCGTTTATTCTCAGTAATTGTTTTTTGAAAACAAGAAGTAGTCAAGGTGATTGAAAGCAGAAAAGAATAACAAGAATCAGAACAACCATGAATATGGCGGAATCGCGGTATCAAGTTCCGACTTTCTCATGCGGAGCCTGATAGCGGCCGAATTCCACTCAGATTTCCACGGCTGTCACTGGTCTGTTAATATCCTGCTTTCAGTCAGACTGAAAACTGCCTATTTATTTTTTCTGATATTCAGCTCTGTGGTGAGAGACTGATACTTTTCATGGTTCTTTTTATTCAGATAGCTGAGGAGCTTGCGCCTTTTGCTGACAATATCCATCAGCCCCTTTCTCGAGCTTATGTCTTTCTTATGGCTTCTGAGATGTTCCGTGAGTTCGTTAATCCGTTCGGACATAAGGGCGATTTGGACTTCAGAAGAACCTGTGTCTCCCGCTTTCCTTCCGTATTTCTCCATCACTTCTTTCTTTGCACTGACATTCATGAAATCTGTAAATCCTTATATTTTCAACACTTTTTCACTTTTCGAAATCAAAAGCAGCAGAGAATCTAAGCCAAAACCGATTTTTTACAATCCGGATATAAAAAAAAAGAGAAGATTTTATTCTCCTTTGGTAAAACGCGGATGATTAATTATATTATCCGAATATCAAAAAGATTTTAACTTTATACAGAGTCTTATAATTTATGAATGTAATCGAAACCAGGAATCTTACAAAATACTACGGTCACTTTATCTGGAAAAAAAAGGAGCCCGCGCTGAACAGGCTTACAATCGAAATACCCGAAGGCTCTGTTTTCGGGTTCCTCGGGCCAAACGGCGCAGGCAAGACAACAACAATCCGGCTCCTCATGGACTTGATCAAACCTTCCGAGGGTGAAGCTCTTCTTTTTGGCGAGCCCCCCGACAATCTTGACATCAAAAGACACATAGGTTTTCTGCCGGACAATCCCGTATTCAGCTCGTATCTTTCCGCATATGAATTCCTTGACATTTGCGCAAAACTGCTGAGAATCCCTTCGTCGGAACGCAAAAACCGCATCAACGAAGTCAGCGAAATTGTAAAAATGACAAAACACCTCAAGTCCAAGCTTGGCGGCTTCTCGCGCGGGATGACACAGAGAATAGGAATAGCCCAGGCAATCCTCAACCGCCCGAAACTTCTCATTCTCGACGAGCCGCTTGTCGGTCTCGATCCCCACGGGAGACAGGAACTCAAGGATATAATACTGGAACAGAAACGAAACGGGACAAATGTTTTCTTCTCGAGCCACATCCTGTCGGATGTTGAAAAAATGTGCGACCGGATCAGCATATTGTATCAGGGCAATCTTCTCTGCTTCGGCAAACTCGATGATCTTCTTTCGCAGACGGGCTCACGGGTTCACATAAAGCACGGCGAAGACGAAATCATAAAGGATCTCATTCCGGAAGCTACCGGCACGATGCGCCATTCGGATGGAAGCTGGGAGCTTGTATTCCAGAGCAAACCGGAAACCACCCTTAGGCTGAATGAAATAAAGGAACTGCACCCCAAATCAATAACAATAACGCCTTCCAGAGAAAATCTTGAAGATTTCTTCTTCAGGAAGATTGAAAATGCGCAGGCAATTGCATAAATTATCGAATTGTATTTTTTACCATAAGAACAAAAAGTAGAAAGGAGCCTGAAAGATGAATGAAATAATGGCGATAGCGGGGGGCACTTGGAGAAGGATTCTCAGAATGCGCGTGGTTTATTTCCTGATTCTGTGCGTTCTGATCCTGATTGGAAGCGCCTACAATTACGACATCCTCTCGATGGGGATGCACAAACAGCTGATGATTGACGTATCTCTCGTGCTGAACACGATTGCGGCAATCCTGATAGCCGTATCAATCACGTTTGAAATTCCGAAGGAACTGAAGGAGGGGGTTGCATCAACTCTGCTTTCAAAACCGCTCGGCAGAACGCAGTACCTCGTCGGCAAGCTTGTCGGAATAATTGTTACGGGCATTGTGATAACAGGACTGATAACGCTCGGCTTCATGTTTGTATTCAACGCCGCTTTCGGGGAAGTGACTTCATCTATGGTGAAGGGGCACGTCCTCATAATGGCGAGCGTGATACCCATGTCCGCCATCGCAGTTCTTTTTTCGGTGTTCATTCCCGAGTTCCTCGCAGCAACGGCCACAGTGGTCGCAATCTGGTTCGCGCATGCTACATCATCAATGTCCGGCGTGAAATTCCTGTATGGCGGAATACTTCCCGACCTGAACCTCTATAATCTCCGCGCCGAAGCGGTTTACGGCGGAATCAGTTCGGGGTACATCCTTGTCGCACTTGTATGGGGCATCGTTTTCAGCGTTTTCGCAACAGCCCTGGCAAGCCTTATATTCAGCTACAAGGATCTTAAATAACTTAAACATACGGAGGAGACATACGAAATGAAAAAATCACTTATTGTTCATATTCTGGTAATGGTAATAGCAGCGGCCGCCGGATCTTTCATAGCATCAACCCTGCTCATGGATCAGAACAAGATATCTTCAGCCAGGATCAAGGTTGGACAGAAATCAGCCTGCGGCTTCAACAAATTCATCGCCGATGTCCAGTGGATGCTCTTCATCAACTACTGCGGCTCGATAGATTCAATAAAAAAAGACAATGTCAACGAGGTCTACACAAGACTGGCGTCAATAATCAGGAATGATCCTGATTTTGAGAAAGCCTATGAAATAGGCGCACTGATGATATCCATCGAATCTTCCGACAGGGCTGTCGAACTCCTGAAGACAGGATGCGACAATCCCAGACTGAGCACAAACTGGAAAATCCCGTTCCTTGCAGGATTTATTCTTACGCACAATGTCAACAAGAAAGATTTGCCGGAGCTTACCAAAAAGCTGAAAACTGATGTCGAAGGCTTCTTCGAAATGGCCGCAAAAAGAAGCTCTCCGGCACCGGAACCCCATGTCATCTCATCTTTAATGAGGGCAAAAGCCGCGAAGCTCGGCAAAACATGGAAGGCGAAAGGTTCAAAAGACACAATACAGATTATCAATGATAAACATGCGCTTCTCTGCGCGTGGGTAAACGAGACGGCCAGCGGTTACAGGGGCGGCAAAATCGGAGAAGAAGACATGGCATCCTATTCTATCGTCCAGAGTTCCACAAAGGACATGACCCAGAAAGTACTCGGTATTGCCTTTAATCTGAAGAATGAACATCCCGATGACCCGAATGTCACAAAGACAATAAATGAGCTGAAATCCAGTCTCCTAAAGGGTCAGAATTTCTGCGGCAAATGCCTGACAGTCTATGTTGCCGGAGACAAGTACTGCTCGTCCTGCGGCGAAAAGGTTGTTCTCTACGGCGTTTGCGACAAATGCGGAACCGTGAAAAAAGGCGCCTATTGCTCCGAGTGCGGAGACCCGAAGACCGAAAAGAAACAATAACACCTGCTGTTTAATCACATGAGTCATACTAGAAGAGCCGTACCAATACTTTTTGTTACGGCTCTTTTTTTATATTTCTACACTGAATCTGTTTTAAGACAGACCACGTTGAACAGGCTTAAAACCCCAAAATTAAACGTTGAAGTGGTTCTCTCCAAACTGCCTCCATCCATAAGGAACAGCGCAAAAAAAAGTCTGGAAATCGCAAAACTCAAGGATGCGGTGACATATGCGGCGACAGACAGGGAAAAGGTTTCGGCAATGTCGGCTCTGGCCTTCGCCATTGGCAACAAGAAGGAAATGGAAAAGCTTTACACGGAAATCCTGAAACACCAGCAGTATCCCGAATCTGTTTCGGCATTCGCGTATTTTCTGCTTGATGACAGACCTGATGTCTCTGTCTCAATAAAGGATTATCACTCCTACATCCAGAAATGCGTGAAAGCCTCACGTTGCAATATCTGGACGCAGGGACTTTCCAGGATTGAATCTAAAAAAGTACAGACCTATATACTAAAAGACTACTTAAGGCCTCTTATGTCGGAGCAGCCGCCATACAGCGATTATATCTCACTATATGATAAACTCTCTGAAATTGCATTGACAACGAAAGACTCCGAGATGCTTGAAAAAGCCGGCTTGATGCAGGAACAGGCATTGACAAGACCCTCCGCCGCCGAGGAACTTTTCAGAAATGAAAGGAACAAAAAATGATAGGGAGAATCCTAGCGATAGCCGAACTTACCTTCAGAAAGCTGAAGGAACCCGCCTTTCTTCTGCTTTTCCTCTTTGCCGCAGCAGCCGCCTACAGCATGTCCGAAATGGAAGTTCTTTCATTCCAGAAGGACAACATTATCCTGTCCGAACTTTTATCTTCAGGCAAGGGCACACCTCCCCTGACCAGTTTTCTCTTCATAACCTCCATGACCCTTCTGCTGGGAATATTTGCCGGAGCGACAGACATCCCGCGCGACATCGAATCAAGAATGATCTCGATACTTGTAGGCAAACCCATAAGGAGAACCGAGTATCTCCTCGGCAAATATCTGGGGTTATGCCTTATGTGCGTAGTTTTCTTTTTCATTGCTGCGGTAAGTGCAAACGCGGGACACTTAATCAAAACCGGGCACATTTATCCACTCCAGCTCATAATAAGACAATTAATGCTGGTGTTCTCAATATTCCCGTTCGTTGCAATGACCGTAATGTTCTCCTGCTTCTTCAACGATGTCGCGGCAATGATCATGGCGTCGGTATATCTTATTTTTTCAGTTTTCTTCTCCGCCATTCCCCTGATAGTTGAAATGCTTCCGAAAAGCGTTTCCGTCACATCCTATCTCTATTTCATCTATTATCTTTTTCCGAATTTCTTTTTCTACTTCCAGACATATAAAATCGTCGGGTTGATCTCCCTGTCGCTGATAATCTATTCCTTCTCGGTTACTGTGCTTTTCCTGATGATCGCATCCGTAAGGATAAATTCGCGGGACATGCTGGCTTAATGCGGGCTACGCCCGCAATATAAATTCGAAACCCGAATATCTAAATCCGAAAGAATGACCGCGAGGCGCAAGACCTTGGGGCAGATCAGAAGTAGAATCGGAGAGACAGGCAAAAGACTTAAATCAGGAGGCCGCAATCCGGCATATTCAAATAAATTCCAGAAAAACACATTAAACAGAAAAAAAAGGAGCCTTCACGGCTCCTTTTTTTTATTTGTACAATATGTCCTTGTAGGATTTTCCCGGCGGGATCATTGGCAGGACATGTTCCTGGTATTCCACATGGACATCAAGAACGAACGAACCCTTTGTTTCAAGCATTTCCCGGATTGCGTCTTCCAGCTCATCCTTCCTGTAAACTTCACGTCCCGGAATCATATAGCCCTTTGCGATAGTCACAAAATCCGGATATGGACGGGCAACCCTCTCATTTTTCAGGACTGTATTGCCGCGGCGACTACCGTAAAAACGATCCTCCCACTGTGCGACCATCCCGAGATGCTGGTTGTTGAGTATTATTGTCTTGACATCTATTTCCTCGGTGTGAAGCGTGCCGAGCTCCTGGATATTCATCTGAAAGCTTCCGTCACCGTCAATATTGACAACAAGCTTGTCGGGCATTGCGACTTTCGCACCCATTGCGGATGGAAAACCAAATCCCATTGCCCCAAGTCCGCCGGAAACAAGCAATTGGCGCGGATGCCTGTATGTGTAATATTGGGCGGCCCACATCTGATGCTGCCCTACCCCGGGCACAATAACCGCCTCCCCGCCGGTGAGACGGCAAAGGGTCTGCATGACATGTTGGGGCTGAATTTTCCCGCTTTCCTTGTATGTGAGCGGAAACTTTCGCTTCCATTCATCTATCTGGCGAAACCAGTCGGCATATTTTTTCCTTAACGGTTTTTCATTGAGGGCGTCGAGAACGTCCTTGACATTCGCAACGACTCCTATGTCGGCGGGAACGTTCTTGTTTATTTCCGATCTGTCAATATCAACATGGATTATTTTCGAGTTCACTGCGAATAAATTAGTCGGACCGGTCACACGGTCATCGAAACGGGCTCCGAGCGCAATAAGCAGATCGCATTCGTTTGCCGCGTTGTTCGCGTAAACAGTACCATGCATTCCGAGCCACTTCAGGGAAAGCGGATGGTCTTCCGGAAAACATCCGATCCCCATGAGGGTGGTTGTCACCGGAATATTGTAGTTCTCAGCAAATAGCCTTAGGGCATCAGAAGCGCCGGACGTTATTATTCCACCGCCCGCATAGATGCACGGGCGTTTGCATTTTTCAATCGAATCCCGAATGGCCTCAATATCGTCCGCGTTTATCGCATGATCCGGGCGATAGTTCCGATCTGTGATCTTTTCCGAAAAATGCGGAATGCAGACCTGTTGCTGGACATTTTTGGGCAGATCAATGAGAACCGGACCGGGTCTGCCGCTGTTAGCCAGATAAAACGCTTCGGCAAAAACCTTTGGAATCTCGCTCGCATCAAGAACAAGATAGCTGTGCTTGACTATGGGCCTGGTTACGCCTATGATGTCTATTTCCTGGAATGCGTTCTTCCCGATCAGCTTCGAACTGACCTGACCCGTTATGGCGACAAGGGGGATTGAATCCATATATGCGTCGGCTATTCCGGTGATGAGATTTGTCGCGCCGGGTCCGCTGGTCGCCATGCAGACGCCTGTTTCACCGGTGGCCCGTGCAACTCCGGCCGCCGCAAACGCCCCTCCCTGTTCATGTCTGGGGAGTATGACTCGTATCTTTGAATCCTGAAGAGCCTGGTGAAGCTCCAGCGCCGCTCCCCCGGGATAGGCGAAAATTATCTTCACATTGGCGCGTTCAAGGCATTTAATGGCTATCTGTGCGCCTTTCATCGGCTTATGCCGGCCGTCATCTTTCAATTGCTTCTTCATTTTTGCCTTTCTTCGAAATTGCTGAAAACAGAATATCTAAGTTCTTTATTATCATGGAGTACTGGAGAAAAACCCGGAAGCGGACTGGAATTCCCGGCAGGATGTCATAGGCCGGCAAGTTCGACGATGCCCGAAACCGGGCTTCGCACAGTGACAAGAGGAATTTCCAGAAAACAGTACATCGTATTAACCTTAGTTTTAATTCGGGTTAATAGTCTATCGCATTACATTCACTTTTCAATATATCCTGATTAAAAAATCTTCATTTAAATTTGATGTTGATTATTTTTTATGATGATGTCTTTTATCTGATGTTCAGGGAAAAATAAGGTGAAAACTATGATTTTGCTTTTGACAATAATTCTTGTTCTATCGCTTGTCGGCATATTCGTGCTCGCAGCAAGTATGTTCAGGATTAAAAAAGCTCTTGCCGCGTCCGAGTCTGACCTTATGAAAAAATCCGGCGAATTCAATAAACAAATCTCCGAACTTGCCGAATCAAACCGCGAACTGGAGTCGGAAAACAAAAAGCTTCAGGACATCCAGGCTGAACAGAAGGAACAGATCGACAACCTCAAAAACGCATTGAAACCGGATTCTTTCGACGGATTCTTCCCCATCTGCTCAAACTGCAAGGATATCCGGGATCCAAAAGGATACTGGCATTCCATCGAAGAATACATACAAAGCCTTTCCGAAGCCGACCTGTCACACAGCCTCTGCCCGGAATGCGCTAAAAAACTGTACCCAGACCTTTTTGACGGCGACAAAAAGGCAATCTGCCTCAAATGGAAAACAGGCTCCGACAAACCCATGTGAATCTGTCTTATCGCGATGCCATGAATCTGATTTGGCGATACCAGTAGTCCACACTGACGGTTTTTGCCTGCGTGCCTGCGGATTTCAGAAGAAGTATTCTGGAGCCGGTGACTCTCCCCGCAGCGGTTGGAATGTTTGTTGTAATTGTCGCAACACTCATATCGTCAATGTAATAAGTCACGGAAGTCCCGTCGGCATTTACAACAGCTTCAAGCCTTACCCAGTCGCCCGCAGTTACAAGCACACCTGAATTTGTTGTAGTTCTGGTGCTGTTGTTTGAAGTTACACACTGCCAGTTGGTTCCCGACACCAACCTGTCATAAATAAAATAAACTCCGTCAACCGCATTTTTAGCGGTATTCAGAGGACTGTCGTGAAGTCCGGCAGCAAAGGCGAACTCCTGCGCTGCCGTGGAAAGTGCATTGACCTTGACTCTTGTCTCAAACGTAAATTCACCTTTGCCAAGAATCAAACCTGTCTGCGACCTATACAATGATGATCCTCCATTCGCGGCTGTCCTGGTGCTGAATGTTAGAACGCCCTGTGCATTGTCGGTGGGAGTGACAGTGGCAACGGTCTGATTTCCAATTGTCGTCCCCGTATTCCCTGCCGTCCACACTATTCCGGTAGTGGTCGCAGTTTCAAAATCATCAAAGAAATATGAGAATGTTCTCGGATCAATAACGGCATCATCCACGAACGACACGCTTTTCCTTGTCAGCGAAGTCGGGGTAACATAGAGGTTCACACCATCATATTCGACAGCTCCGTCTTCCGGTGCTGTCAGGCTGATTCCGCTTGTAAGTTTGAGTGGAGCTGCCGATGCTGTTCCCGCCTTGAGCTGCAGCACCGCCGTCGGCGAATTGGTTCCTATTCCGACCCTATTGTTTGCCTGGTCAATTACGAGCGTATCACTGTCGAGATTCAGATTTGAACTCAGCGTCCAATTTCCGCCTGTTGGAAGGGCGACATCCGGGAGATTTGCGGTGACGGTGGCGACATTTGAAGCATTTCCTGCGAAAATGTTGTTTTGCGCAAGCGCAGATGAGGTGAAAACAGATTTATTCTCCCATTGCGGATTATTTGCCCCGTCAGTTGTAACGACTTGATTTGCTCCACCGTCTGCGATTTTCGCGAGTGTGACATTGTTGTCCAGTATTTTCGCGGTGGTCACCGAATCCGGCTGAATCGCGGCGACTCCGGTGTTTGAAACGGTGACATCGCCCGAAACGGTTTGGGCGGCGGCGACATTGGATCCGTTTCCGATGAGCACACTGCCGTCCGTTAATGTCACTGAATTGCTTGCCGGATTTATTGTCTTGTTTGTGATCGCCTGACTTCCGGTCAGGGTTGCGATATTCGCAATGGTCGTTGTGTTGCCCGCACCGTCATTGAGACTGCCGCTCAGGAAGACATTGGTCCATCTTTTTGTGGCTGACCCGAATTCTACAGCAGCGTCGGCCGCCGGCAAAATGGCGGTGTTTACCGCGACAGCTTGAAGATTGGTGAGTTCACGGGTCGCATTGGCCGCGCTTGAACTGCCCGAATTTACAGCGTAGGGAACCGCCTGAAGTTTTTCCCTTGGTGAAAGATCGTCCGCACCGATCGTAATCTGCAGGAAAAGAGTATCGCTTGAAGCCAGAGACTGCGGCAGATTGGGATAAGTCCCGCCACCGCCTGCGTCATCGCCGACAACCACTGAGTATATTCCGTCCGTAACAGTAATCGGGTTTCCGAGTCCGGCGGTATTGCGGTCAACATAAAGTGCAGTTCCGGCGACAAGCGCGTCATAGACTGTGACTGTCATATCGACATTGCCGTTGATTATGTTGCCGGACGCGTCCAAAAGTTTACCTGAATACAGGATAGTACCAGGTGCGGCAAAAGACGGAACTGAAAAAACGAAAAGCAGAATCATCACCACGATACCTGAAAATAAAAACGCAACATCCTTCTTCACTTTTACACCATCTCCCTTCATTTTAAGCAACCCAGACATTCCTGTCAGACTTAGAAAACCTGTGTGGCGCAGGGCAACTCTACATCAAATCCACTTGCCCGACACGGACAACTCTACATCAAATCTGAATACCAAGACGCAAACCGTATTATTTTAATCTGCTTCATCGCGATGTCGTAAACCTCACTTG
>Ga0172379_10009050_pt1 | contig 12359 bp, 8 predicted proteins | sample GrowelOW334metaG_FD_119756 | JGI IMG/M metagenome (GOLD analysis project Ga0172379, IMG submission 119756) | Groundwater microbial communities from an aquifer near a municipal landfill in Southern Ontario, Canada - Groundwater well OW334 metaG | ecosystem: Environmental > Aquatic > Deep... | reverse complement strand
TTGGGGAAATTGCGGCTCTGCACAATTCGCTGCACGCCTCTGTTTGCGTAAACCGGAATACTTCCTCGCCGTCCACGTTCACATGCCGGGGAGCTACGACAAGCCAACTCCAGAAGCGGCAAAGGTTATGTGGTGCCTCACAATTGGAGAACTAGAAGGCGGATATGAACGATCGAAGCGCTGGGTGAAGACAGTGCGTGAAATGGGCTATCCAATTGTTTACAAGGCGATACCAGGCCTTGGACATTCAGGGCATCCAGATGCGGCAGCGCTTGGCTTTGAGTTTTTCAGATTCGCGCTTCTTCAAAAAAGCAAAAGGGAATCTCTCGATGAAAAACTTGAAAAACAATCCCTACTCTTGGCGAACACCACCACCAAACAACCGTGGATCGAAGAATTTCGATGTCCATTTAATTACGGAGACATCGTCAATCAAGAAATATTCCCGCCAGTTCAAGTCGAAATGATTCCAGAAGGCTTCCGCATTGCACTGCCGACAAAGAAAATAGCAGCAATTTGGTCGAGAAATAAATGAACCCAACCATGCCAGGTGTGCCGCCGACAACATCAGTGCGAGGATGCGCACTGCCCAACTGGCCGGGCATCCGGTCCTTCCGGAACTTTCCTGAAAAGGAGCGGTCAAAATGCTCAGCTACCTGAATAAAACGACGAAGAAGGGCATTGATGTTACGCGGCCTACAGCATTGAGAGGAAGTTGTTGAACAAGACACAGGGTTGTACCACGCCGAGTTGCAAGCCGACCAATTCATCCGGTTTTCAGATTGGTGCTTACAGGGTCGAATCTCCTGTCCGAGAAGACTCCAAAGAAAGGTCGAAAGCTCGTGAGGCAATGCACCCCAGGCTAGAGCCACGTGAGCCCGGGAACCTGAGCAGGCCATCGAAAGCGACTGGTGTGTATACTGGTTTTTGGTGGCAGGCGGAGAGGATCGCAACCCAGTCCATTTTCCTGGCAAGTCAGGATTCTGAAAAAAACTACCGAATGAAGTCATTTTGAGCTTGCACGATAGACCAGAATATGTCAGGTTTCCCCGCATATATGAACAACGCTGAAGTCGGTGCTTTGTTGGGTGGATTGATCGGGTTGATCGGTGGCATACTTGGATTTTATCTTTCGTGGCGATCTGCGAAGACGCCATCTGAGCGCAATTTCATGGTGGTGTTCGCCATAATACTTTTTGTTTTGATCGCAACAGTTTTAGCTATTCAATTCACCATTAGCGATACCGACATCAAAATTGCAGCATGGGTTACCTACTCTCTACTTCTCATTATTACAATGATTTTCAGCATCCGACATTACAAGCGCATCTCTCGAAATATTAAGTAGTATACCAAAATAGATCGTCTCGCAACATGCTATATAATATAGTTGATGATCCGCGCGCTTTTTCATGTCTATTGACTATACTAGGCGCAACAATTGGAATGCTGGGTACAACAATAGGTATCGCAAGAGGACTTTTCAGTACAAATAGATGGTCGCCTTCAGTAATTTTTGGTGCGGTTTTTTTGATAATAATGCAAGCACTTTTGATGCTTTTATTGGGGCTATATGGGTTATACGTGGGTAAGGGTGAAGGCATATGGCTTCCTCCCATTTTCATTGGGACAAGCATTCTAGCCGCAACGGCTTTGGCCACGGCATCCTTTTATAGGAAAAGTGTTTGCTAATATTTTCGCATCAAATCTTAAGATGAAATGCTTCCAAATGTGGAAAGCAATACTTCTGTGTGCGTTTATTTATAAACCTTTTGTCGGCCTTGCCCTTGATTATACAATCGTCCCTCTTCCTCCTACTAACGAGATTAGAAAGGCCTCGATCTGCATTGCAGAGACATCTGAACATCCGTCTGCTATTCTTGTGTTATGCCCCGGATTTAACGGAGATGGCAGTAAACTTATTAAAAAAGATAAATGGATTCAGTTTGCCAGGGAGAACAATTTAAGAATGGTAGGTGTAACCTTCGAATCTCCGTTGGAGATGGTCACGACAGGTTGTGGATATTTTTATGCAAATCGCGAGTCCGGGCAAATGCTATTGGATGCTTTAGATCGACTAGACAATAGAAAACTTCCGATTCTAATTTATGGATTTTCCGCCGGTGCTCATTTCACCAGTAGTTTCGAGGAATGGATACCAGAAAGAATTCTTGGCTGGTGCGCATACAGCGCAGGCTGGTGGGAAACACCGAAGCGAAAAAATACAAACCCACCCGGAATTATTGCATGTGGTGAAAATGACCCAGAACGATATGGTGCCTCACTTGAATATTTTTGCAAAGGCAGATCGCTTGGAAAACCTTGGGCCTGGATTAGTTTGGAAAATCGTGGACATGAGTTTAGCCCCGTATTAGAGGACTTTATTAGAGCATACTTCACTGATCTTATATCAACTAGCTTATCCCATGGCATGATCTATGACATCGATACAAAAGAATTATCTAAAAATATCTCAACGGACATTCTTTCGGTCACTTGCTGGATGCCATCACAGAAGACCGCAGCCTTCTGGAAAATCATTCATAAACCTTGAATAGTTCAGTTCAACAATAAAGGGGCCTTCCCCATGACGTTCCTCTCGCGCTCATCAACGGGTTCGGGCCCGCCAACATCTTTCTGCTCTACGGTGCATGCCGGACCCGCCCCTCCGTGTCCACTTTCAGAATTTCCGTAGAACTTTGCGTATTCGTCATTACGGAAAGTTACGACACTTCCACTATTTCCCGCTAGATGTGCCAGAAGTGTCGCTTACCATACAGACTTCGTATCGCTTCATGTTTGTTCACTTTCAGGACGTTGGACATGGCCCCCATCCAACCCCCTTTTCAGGGACTCAAACAGGACCTGATTTCCGTCCGTTTAGTGGTGCACTTTCAAGTGACCCGAAGGTGGTGCACTTTGGATGATCGGCGACACCCGGGGAAACCTCATGCGCTGCAGGGGGGGGGCGCAGGGCAACCGGTGTCTCTACCTCAATCCGCAACTACCTCCAACGCTCTTTCTTTTATTGTGGATAGGCTTCCATCATGGAAACAGTAGCGAATAATTGCATACTCAACCTCGCATAGCGAGCGCTGACGTTTCGTTGTCGCGTTGTAGATCGGCCCCAGCGATTTGCGGTTAAATATCTCACAACCATTCAGCAGCGTAAGTTCACCATCCCCAATTTTAACGCGAATAATTTCAAATTTCTCTCCATTTTCAGCATTCACAGTTAGACACTCTGAGTCACCATTAATAACAATACTCCAACTAGATTCAGACGCTTTATCAATCAAGACATCTTTGAAATAAAAAGATACATTGCATGCGGTCAATATTTTTTCTATCATTTCACGTTCACTTACAGACGACAGTTCGCAAAGGATAATATATTTCTGTCCTGATTTTATGTCATGCAGCAACTTTTGTTTTCTACTCTCCGTTAGAGCGGCACTTTGCGGATGGATTATGACTCGAAGTTTTGGGAAGCCATCCAGGCGCAGTGGATTGTCGTAATAGGGTTCGTATCCAAGTCGCAGAAAATTAAGAAACCACATATCGTAGACATGGTCGTCATTTATTGCCTCATTAGAATTATCCAACATTCTTGCAATACGAGCCCCTGACAGACTACTGTCGAAACATATTGCTTTATTAGCAAAACGAATCGGCAATGGAAATTGAGTGTAATTTATGTTGGATAAACCGAGAACGAACAGAATTGCAACAAATGCGGAAACCGGAACTAATATTCCTGGCCTAATTGGTGCTAAAAGAAATACAAAGCCGATGAGTGCAACTAGCCACCACGAACGTGACCGCATCCACTGCCATACTTCTCCATGCACATAGTTTCTATTCAAGAAGTCAACTGCAGCAATCGCCAATGACGGCTTACAATCATCATAGATACAAAATGTGGATATGCATGTACTATCAGCAAACGCCATTACTTGGCCTTTTCCATAAAAAACGGATGCCATTTGAACAAATGCGCCCCAGTTCTCATCGGGGTCAACTTTAATATTACCAAAAAAATGGACATGAGAATAGTCCACAGGTTCAACCCCCATTCCACGCCCAGTAATTATATCTGAACCGAGCGGACATTTTAATGTGCAACTCGTTAAGAATGTTAGGCGCGCCAAGTGACTGGAAATAGGATGATTCCATAAAAATGAATACTCAGGCTTTGTTGTATCCTGAGTAGTGAGATCGAATTGGTCATTGAACTCAAATTCTAACCCAGATTCTTTGGCAATCACATTTAAATAGGTTGACATGCCAAATAGATTTGTATGGTCTCCGAGCAAATATAAACTTCCTCCGCTTCGGGCATAACTTAACAGCGCACTTTTCTCTTTATTGGAATATGGTTTAGTTGGAGTTTTTAAAATAATCACTTTGTAGTCGGATAGCGGAATTGCATCCAGACTTACATTTGAATTTACGTCGACCGTCCAATATTTCTGTAGCAATTGCCGATAAGCATTTGCACTATAAGTTGCCCTTTCACCATACGAATCACGACCAAAATCAACTTTTGACCACTCCCAATTGGAATGGAAGTCATCGAGCAGAACTTTCCCGTTAACTCGAGATCCAAGTGGAATGTAGTAATTTAACAGAATAAATATAAAAAACGTAAATAAAGTTAGAACATTTGCTTTGAGAAACTTCTGTGGAAGTACAGGAAAAGCCTTGGCACCTTGACCGGTCACCGTGACTTTTGTCAATAGAGCTAAAAGGATTGAAATTGGAATAAATAGTGCTATTTCACAGATCGGGTTCCAAAAGGAAGCAATCCATTTTGTGCCCACATATAACAATATCGAACCTGCCACTTTCACCGCTGACCAAACAATAATCACCCCCGTACAGCTAAAGAAGAATATAAAGCGACGCTCCCACGATTTAATATTCGCAGTGAAAAGCAATGCCATCAGGACAAGCCCTACGACAATGCCTGGGCTTGTTTTCTCCAATGCAATACTTATAGACTTCCATCCCGCCTGATCTGCAACTGCAGCACAGGCATTCATACTAAGAGGATCTACATATGTGACAACACTCTTGCCAAGTATTTTTAAAACAATCGCGACCAGGTCAGCATATTGAATTGGCAAGCGATGACATAAAAAAATGGTCCTTTCAAAAAAATAAAGTAAAAACGGAAATGATAGGATCGCACTAGACCAAGTCACCTCCCACTCATTACTGACTTTCCTGTGGTAGCACTTGCATAAAACAAAAAGCGCAATGAACCAAGGAATGAGAATACCGCTGAGATATATTGCGTTCGGTGGCACATATTGACCGGAAAAGTATTCGTAGCTCCCCGCAATAAGTATTGCAAATAGCCAAGGCCATAGAAATCTATTCATCAAAATCTCCCGAAATAATTCTGCTGAGTAAATTTATGTTTCCCTGCCAGCCATCCTTTTCAGCTTCAAGCGTTTTGTCCCAAAGAAATTGATCATCCGCTATTATGACAATCTTACCAAGCCCATATCGCCGTTGAGCAATAATTGAATATCCGTTCCAACTGTATATGTCTTTCCACTCAGTGTCATTCGTAATAATTGGAGCAGCTTTTGAAAACTGAGGCTGAAAACGTGCCAACAAAAAATCATTCCCTGAGGAGGACCCCCGAATTGGAACTGGCCCGAGAGGAATATCTTTTACTTGACAGTTTAGCGGAGATAGAATATTCCGACAAAAAGTAGCACTTTCGCCCCCGATTCCAAGAACGAGTGCCATTCCATTCGACACACGCTCGAGTATTTGCTTAGAGCGACTTTGTGATATGACAGCGACAGGAGATATGATAAACATGATTTTTGTGTTTTCTATAGGAAGCGATGAATACTGAAGTATAGGCCACGTTCCATTTCTGAAACAATTTATAATCGCGCCATCTATCGAGCGATCTCGCCAGTGATCCAATGTTATTTTTGATGGTGTATACAGATCAAACGCCACCAAGTCTCCCTTTGGATAATAGATTTTAGAGTGCTTGGCAATAATCTGACTGCCCATCATGGAAGCAATGAGTCCTATACTTATAAATACATTGTTTGCGCTATTCATTCGAAACACAGCAGCAAGAAAGATGAAGGACCCCAAACCCGAAAATATAACAACAACCCATTGGGGCACTACTGCCGATCCTGTGCAATACCGTATTACTGAGATTATGAACGGCCACGAATGAGCAATTGCAAGATTCTGAAAAGCAGATGTATCACCAAATACAATTAAATGCCCCCCTTTGGAAAATGTTTTTTCAACTAAAATGGGTAGATTACCCAGAAGTTCGCCAGGTTCATACTGATAATTACCTAAATAAGCATCAGCTTTATTCAGCCGATTGCCTGCGTCAGAAAACACATAGTTTCCAGAAATAATTGGCAACCAATCCAGACTTTGAAGTGCGATGCTGGCACCGGTCCCTTGCTGCAAACGCTCATTACTGGTTCCAAGGTGCGACGTAAAAGGATGTAAAAGCGAGCTGAACTTCCAATCCCAACTTGCCGATACCGGAAAAGCTGAATCAAATCTAAAAGATGCACCATACCTTCCCAAAAGACGGTCCAACGTTCCCTTAATTCCACCAAGATCAGTATGATCTCCCAATACTAGAGCGCTTTTCCCACTAGAAAGAAAGCGATCAAATGCTATCTGATCATCTGCAGATACGGTGTCCGGATTGATTATTATCGCGACGTCACATTTTTCTGCGTCGAGCTCAACCGCTTTGCTAACATGGCTTACACTATATCCGGAGGACACCAATGCGCGCTCGAGCAATCCAAACATACCACTATTTGCGACACCTTTAGTATCAAATGCCGGAGAGTGGAAATTAATCCATTTGCTATCGACAAAACAAATGCGCGCATTATCATTTACTACATTAATATATCTAAGCCAAGGAATTAAATAGAGGCACCCCCCAATTAATGCAGACACAATCAATTGACGCTTGCTTATTATTCTTACGCTTGGAAGAAAAGAGCCTAATTGCATTTTATTGACAGCCAACGCAAACATGATAGCAGCCACCCCAAATCCACACAAAGGAAAATAGCTTGCTATTTGTCCGAGCCCCAACCCTAATACTGAAATTCCAACATTAACCTTAAACGCGTTAATAAGAACCGCAAGCCATGGATCAGCGAGCGCATTAGCATATACAATTGCGGACGTCCAGATAACCATAAATCCACCCAGGGCCGCAACGAGATAGTTTATTTTACGAATTGAAATCGCTATGAAAAAAACGCACAGCCAAAGTTGTTGCACACCCAAAAAAGTCGATCCTAGCGTGATCTCACTTCCAATAGTCAACGCTAATATGTGTGAAAACCAGTTCGATATCCATTCAATCAAAATGCTCAATTGAGGAAAGAATCGGTTTAATATCTTGGGGAAAATCACCCATATAGTCATTGCTTGAAGGGTAGTCGGAACCAGTGCAGAACCTAAAAAAACAGCAGCAGTCGAGAAGTATAAATTGTCCTGGATTTGAAGATTTAAAACCAGAAAAGATATTCCAGCCAAGAGCATTGCATACAGCACATGGACCCTGCGACAATATAATATTAATATGGCTATGGAACAAAATATCGCCCCAAAAAGTCTATTAATTTCCGTGCTCCACAATCCAGCGGATTCGATCCCCCACAGCAAGCCAAATGCCCATAGAATTAGAGCGAGATAATAGTAACGATTCGATATCTTCTCTTCTTGTATTTTATATATTTGTAAAAGAAACGAAACGCTCATATGTTACTTTTTATACACGACCACTAGGGCCAGGCTATCCTCCCTCAATCAGCACGTTGCTATAGTTTATTCGATCCAAATATTCAAAACTGCTTCTTGAAGAATTGGACCAAAGCATTTACGAGCAAAAGACATAGCTCATGCCGAAAAGGCTTTCTTTAGCAAATCCGTAACAGTGTTTCTCGTGTGTTAGTCAATTAAAAAATACTTTTTATCAGAACCTAATATTAATAAAACCCGGGAACAAGAGTGAACACTTGCATCGCGGAGTGACTATTTTTTCTGTCTCCGCGATCTTTCCACGTTCTGCCTCGTCACGAAGCCTCTGCAGGAATTGCCACGTCATAAACGCCTATTGTTTTTCCTGATTTATCAAATATAGTGATTTTTGTTGCACTGCCGTCAACAGAAATCTTATTAACTACACCTGGTGCAATTTTGATATGCTGAGTGCCAGCTACTGCATATGCCTGTCCAGACGTTGCCATCAGAATCTCAATTTTGCCATTCGTCCTCCTGTAGTTAAATGATGCAATCTCAAAGGATTCGTTTCCGCCGCAGTTCCCTGCGCATCCAGATCCAAAACATCCGGAGCCCACGCAAGCGGATCCAGCGCAGGCACTCACAGTGCATCCAGAGGATGCACAGAGACTGGCGCTACATGCACTTCCAAAGCAGACACTCCCCGCACAAGCTGAGCCAAAACAGACGCTAATAATACAAGCGCTTGCAGGTTGCAAACTTGCTATTGTCGCCGCTAGTTTAGGACCTTTTTTAATTTCATTTCTGACAATTTCCTCGGTAGGAGAACTTGCGTCAGGATATTCAGCGCCTCCATCGCTTGTTTTCAATCCAATATAAAGTACTCCCTGAGACTCCATATCCGGAATTTCAAGTTCATTCCTTGCCTGGAATAATGGACTAATATCAGTGGCATGCTCTGTGTTAACGGCGTGACAAAAACTGGAGCTGAAAAATAGGACTGCTGCGAGAGAGCCTACTTTTAGGTGGCGACAATTTAATTTGGATGTTTCTAGTTTCATTTGGTTTGCTTGTGGTGTTCTATTCTTTTTGAGTGGTCATTGTAGCTGTTGCTTCCTCCGCCGCCTGAGCAAAGGACTTCCTTTCATCAAGTAAGCGAATGTCGGGAAGTGAAGGAATAGCTCGTTCAATTTCTTCTTTGTCAAACGAGACGTAGCTGTATACCGCAGAAATTTCTAAATCATTGATTGAATTAGTAATTTTGCTAATTTGCCCATCACATGCAAAATAGATTTTAACTAAAGCGGACTTTATTAAGTCATCGTAATATCCCAATTTCTTCAACGGTTCAATATTCAAATCAACGGCAAGTTCATATTCAGACGAACGTTTATTGACATTAATTGACTTGGCCAATACGCGAAGTTCTGATATATCGAAAAGCGTGGTTGGATTATAATTCATGAAATTAAAGTATGTTTTTCTAGTTTCATTAACAGAGGCCTTTTTTACAAGCGTTTGCGTGCTAGGCCAGAAGGCCAGCAAGTCTCCACTGTTTGGAAATGTATAATATTTCTGCGGCACTGGTTTACTAGTCTTAAACTCTTCGAGCCATGTTGCAACGCCGTTTTTATGGTAAGCATAAAATGTTTGACGCGCGGTGGCGACGCCATAGTCTATATCTATCTGAATTTGAATGTCGGGGTGCGCTTTCTTCCATTCATTTAGCAAACTAATTGCACTGCCAATCTCATCCCCTACAGCGCATGCGAGGAAAGCAAAATAGAACGATATAGTTATAACTCGATAGAACATACGATGTAATTTTTAAATATTGACTGAAGGATTTATTTTTCTTTATTGCTTTCCCAAGTGTTTCCGTTTACATCGGTTCTGCTGGCCAGCTTTCCATCTTTTCCATAATTGAATGATTCTTCTTTTCCGCTTGGATACAGTGTGCGTCGCAATCGCTTCGATTCATCGTAAATGTGAGTGTATTCCAGGGTGCCGCTCACGGATTTAAATTTTTCCGAGATCCAACCTGAATCTAAATGATTGTATTCGTACTCCCCGCGATTTCTAATAGAATACTTTAGCAACTTTCCGTTCGAATCAAAGAGTTTTTCCCACACTTTTATTCCATCGACTACTGCGGATTGAGAATTAGATGTATTCACATATCTCACGACCCCTAATTTAGATATTTCACGAAGCAGTCCTCCGTTTTCATCAAATGCAGCCTGATATATAATTTCCTGGCCATTGGAATTCTCTTTAACAATTTTCCGAACTTCTCCGATAAGTATGCTATTGGATGCAAAAAGGTATTTTTTAAGGGTTACTCCATTTGAAGTTGATATTTCTACAGCTTCCTTTGAATTGAAAGCATGCCGGTCGATACTCCCATCCATATTGGTTTTGGTAATGTCAATATCTCCGTTGTCGCTACGTGTAGTTTTATAGCGCGCGATACTGTCGGCTATCAAAAATCCATTGGCAGGATTCCATTTGTAGTTCTCAGTTATTCCCGCAGGCCGTTCGACTACCAAACTCGGAAATCGATCTTCAGTAATTGAAAAAGTAAAAGAAGTAGAAGCTTCCTTGTCTGAGCTTATTTTAGCCAAAGAACTTTCAAAATGATCAATAATTTGCTGAGCATACACAGTTTTTACGACTGGAACTTTTTCTTGAACAATATTGAAGTGCTTATTGTCGACACGAAGGCTCGCCGCATTTTTCTTGGAATCATTATCGCATGTAAGTAGAGTGCCTTTGCCTGTTCTTATCTCTCGAACAAATGGCCCGGAATATATCCAGTCTATAACTTTCCCTTTATCACTTATAAGTTTCGTTATCTTTCCATTCAAAAAAAGCAATTCCCAGCCATCAGCCCTAGTTACAGTTATATTATGATCATCGACTCGTGCCACCCACCTTCTATTCTGAATAGGCCCGGAAATGTACTCGTCAGAATTAGCGGGATTTCTTGTAAGGAAGGCATCGCCACCCCAGGGGAATTCCACCTTCATGCCTTCAGGAGAAGTCATATAGGCCTTGGACTCAAGTACACTACAAGTCCATCCGCGTCCAAAATATGGAGAGGAAGTAACTTGTCCGCTTGAAAACGTTAGCATAACGGGAAGTCGGATATCATCGTCGAGTTCACCGAGCATTTGAGTTACAACCAAAAATCCATTTTGATCAGCATTTCCCAGATATTTCTGAGGCGCATCGTAAATCAAGTCCTCCGCTAGTGCATGGCTGACTGAAATCCGTAACAGCACAGACAGAACAAAAGCATGAAAATAAAGCCGTCGTCTGCATTTCTCAATTGAAAAGCGAGTGTTTTGTATTTTAGGCGCTATCTCCATATACGGACAATGATGTGGTTATACAAGATCCCCCGTCAAAAGTGATCGTTTGCGGATTTTTCCTGTTCGTCCAATCGGTGCGAATCTCGCCAGCATAGATGGGACACAACATCCGTCCGTGAGGCAATCACGATGGCGTTGGTGCTTACAAGTTTCCTTCTTTTCATAGAATCACATTCATCCGGTGAGGTCGATATGCTTAACGTTCACTGTGCATATGTCAACAGGTTTTCAGTTTTTTTTTGTGAAAGTTGAGCTGACGTTCTGGACAAGCATTACCTGCCCCTCCGCCCGCCGCCCGCAGATTGTTAATCCGATGCGCGTTCGTTAGCCGTGCGAGCAATAAAGCGGATACTTTCATCTCAATTCCTTTGTTTCCGCGGAGCGCTGACGGGGGGACACAAAGTCCAAGTCGGTGTGAGATCAAAGTCACCGGCCAGTTGGGAATGAAATCGCCAATCCCGACGAGAGGCTCAACATTGGCGACCTTCGACCAGTCGGAAGTTGAGGCAATTTGTGAGAACTCCCCGATGGCAACCGTCACGGCTGCACCTTTTGGGATTGGAAACTCTGCCGGGGAGAACGCAGGATTGACGAGAGTCAACGATTTCACAGATTTCAGCTTTCTTTCGATTTCCTCGGATGATTTTGCTCCCAGCTTGCCAGAAAGAATCAGGGAGGCCGCATTATCGGGAAGATCCTCAATACTCTCGACTACTCCACAGCAAAGCTGTGGCTGGTTCTCCAGTTCAACCCTCAACGGGCGAGGAAATGATTTTCCCAAAACAACTTGGTCCACAACTACCCAACTGCTGGGCACCCCATTCCCGATGACGATGGCATTTCCGCGTTTTGTAAAAGGAGAGCGAGGCGCAAAAAGGGCCAGACAAATCAGGGCGACCGCCGCCAACGACGGGGGCAGGAACAACAACTTGGGGGATGGCCATGTGTGATGCCGAATACGCCACACAACCACCCAAGCCAAAGCAAGAGCAGGCACGATCCAAAGCCAAAGGGACTCGGCCACTGAACTGAACCAAGCCCCTGCGAAAAACGAGATCCAGATTCCAAGCGGGACGGCAAGCCAGCGGTTTCCCCCTGTAGGCAGGCAGAGAAGAAAGACCGCCAGCCAGCCAAAAATGTAGAAAAATCGTCCGATCCAACCGAACTCCACGAGCCAAGTCAGGTGGCTGTTGACCAAGGTTCGATAGGATT
>Ga0172379_10009049_pt1 | contig 12360 bp, 7 predicted proteins | sample GrowelOW334metaG_FD_119756 | JGI IMG/M metagenome (GOLD analysis project Ga0172379, IMG submission 119756) | Groundwater microbial communities from an aquifer near a municipal landfill in Southern Ontario, Canada - Groundwater well OW334 metaG | ecosystem: Environmental > Aquatic > Deep... | reverse complement strand
ATCTTTGCGTTTTTTATTTTCTTTATCTTTTCCTATGATGTCCGTGCTGTTTACCACACCGTCACTATCAAAATCACAAAGGAAAAAGAAGACACTATCACTATCTATTTTTTGCAGCATAACTTCAGCATTATATGCTCAAGTGTAATCGATGTTTTTAGCTGCATCGCCGATATCAGCTAGACTTGCCAGCGCCTGTCCTACAGGATTTTCAGGATTTAATAATCCATTTTTTCCGATTCATTCTTGGATAATATCTGCAATTTTGTTTATTTCATCAAAATTTAGTAATCCTTTAGTGTTATATCTGTCGGTTTTGACAAAGGTATCTCTAAACTTTTTTTTAAACGCTCTATGATTTATTTTTCCTTCTGTATCAAGGACATCTGTCAAAAATGTATCATCAATAACCTCGTCCAAAATATCGGTCAGATCATTTCGGTTGATGCTTCTGATCTCTGATTTTTTAAACTTTTTTTTGTCTGCCGCAGTAAGTATTCATACAATAGCTGTTGTTTTATCTCTGTTTGCGTTTCTATAACGATCGACTAATCAGGCTTTTTTGAGTTCTCTATTGCTTACTTTGCCATTATTGTTTTTATCAAAATTATAATAGGAAATTGATTTAATGGCTGTGGAAGTAAGATCGCTTGGATTGATATAAGGTTCGATATTTTCTTTTTCTGATTTTTCTATCGTTGATTTGCTAGTAGTTGATTGTTCTGCTCCTTTCTCTGTGCTAATCCCTTTAACTTCAGTTCGTAAGTCATTGAGTTCAAATTTATAGTCTTTGATTACTGTTTGTATTTCAGTATCTTTAATATTATCCAGCATTTTTTTATATCAAGATTTATCGGCAACATAATTTGCTAATGCATCAAGCTTTGCTTTATTCCCTGAAGCAACAATATTTTTCATGGTATCAGTAATTGTAGTTCAATTTACCGTCAATGTTACATTATCTCATCGATGACCTAAAAGTTCTCAATTGAAAAATGTTTCAACATGATCGTTGAGTTTTGTAAGCTCGGTACCTAGATCTTTCTCTTCATCTAATTTTAATTCTGATTTCAAATTTTTTAGATCTGTTTTGGTAACATCTTTTACGTTATCCAAATCGAGATACCTAGTTCTTTCATCTGGTTTGTATTCTACAGTGCTTCATTTAGCACCCGAAGCGTTTTTACCCATATAATCGAGGTCTTCGCGAAATAAAATATTCAGATATAATAGTACTCAGAAATTTTTTTTTTACCCCATTTGAGTCTCTTTTGGTTCTATTTTAACTACCGTTCTATAAAAAAAGTGATATAATATAGTTCTGTGTAAATTCTATCTTGAAAAGAAATGTCCAATACATACAAAACTCAAGTAAAAACGTGCCGCGATAGCTCAGCCGGTAGAGCGCACCCATGGTAAGGGTGAGGTCACGGGTTCGATTCCCGTTCGTGGCTATTTTAAAAAAATATATGACTTTATGGTATAGGAGAGGTCCCCGCGGTAGTTCACCGGGGTCGTGGCTATTTTAAAAAAATATATGACTTTATGGTATAGGAGAGGTTCCCGCGGTAATTCACCGGGGTCGTGGCTATTTTAAAGAATTTAGAATTTAGAAATAGAAATTTAGAAATAAGAAACAAGAATTTAGAATTTAGAAACCAAATCCGTTAATTATTTACTCCGTTAATTATTGTTGTAATGTATACACCAAGCCCTGAGATATTAAAAAAATACGCTGACATACTCGTAAAATTCGCCCTTCGAGGAGGAAAGTGAGCCAAAGCGGGCGAAACTATTTTCGTCCAAATTCCTGAATGCGCGAAACCGTTTTATCTGCCTCTTCAAAAAGCGATCCTCGAAATAGGCGCGCATCCAATCATGGAATATCTGCCTGATGGCGTCACGAAACATTTTTTCGATCATGCAAATGATGATCAGATAGTCTACTATCCAAGCCATTTTTTCCACGGTAAAGTTGAACAGATGACGCACGTGATTTCTGTTATCGCTGAAGCGGATAAACATGAGCTCAAAGATATTGATCCAAAAAAAATCGCTGCAAGAATCCATTCTCGCAAAGAATATAAAGAGAAACGCATGAAAAAAGAGATGGACGGAAAGATGACACGGACACTTGGTTTATATTGAACTCAAGCGATGGCTGATGAAGCAAGGATGTCGCTCGAAGAATATCGGCAAGAAATCATCAAAGCCTGTTATTTAGATTTTGACGATCCGATTGCTGAACGAAAAAAAACGGTAAAAAATATTGAAATCATCAAAAATGCACTTAATGCGTTACCGATAGAATATGTCCATATAACATGAGAAGACGCTGATCTAAAAATTAAAATCTGAACCAATAGACAACGATTGGGATGATGATGACACAACATTCCTTCTTTCGAAATTTTCACTTCTCCCGATTGGAGAGAAACAAATGGGCGGATAAGATTTAATCAACCGCTCTATCACTTCGGACAAATCATAAAAGATATATATCTTAAATTTGAACATGGTGTCATCGTAGATTTCGACGCATCAGAAAACAAAGAGGGATTAAAAGAAATGATTTCTATCCCCAACGCGAATAAAGTCTGAGAATTTTCTCTTACGGATGAAAGATTTTCTCATATCACTAAATTTATGGGCGAGACGTTATATGATGAAAATATGTGAGGAGCAGAAGGCAATACTCATATCGCCATAGGAAGCGCTTACAACGAGACATTCACCGGTGATGCAAGCAAGCTGACAGAAAAAGATTTAGAAAATTTAGGTTTCAACCAAAGCGCAGAACATACAGATATTATTTCAACCAAAAAAAGGACGGTTACCGCCACGCTTTCTGATGGTACGAAAAAGGTTATCTATCAAAATGGTCAATTCACGGTATAAGAGAGATTTGTTTATATTGCAACATGCAAAATCAGAGATTCAATATTACATATATTATTTCTCTTCCAATGATAGTTTTTCTCCGCCCTCTCTCATCATCAAAACATCATCAGTCATCATTATGCGTACTCATAAATGATAAAGTCTTTCGAGGTCAGGGAAGGTGTTGACGGTATATATTACGATTTTTTTACCCATATCTTCCACTTCCTGCGGAGTAGATTTTTGGATAAGATTTTGCGACATAAGATAGTACTCATGTGCGAAATGCGGCAGCATATCCAATTCGCTTATGGCATAGGTATCTCGAGCTGCATGGATATTGTTATAAGATCAGAGAAGATACGTTGCAGTTTTATCGTAACTTGTGAAAATCACATTATCACTCATACCAAGTTTCTTCACGGTCTTAATAGCTGATAGCGTTTGTTGCTCGGCATCAGCGGGATTGTATACCTTGATTTCCACAAAATAATAATCAAAGAGCCCTTTGACTTTGGCAAGCATTTCTCCAAGCGTCATCAATGGTTCTCCATTTTTTATCGGACAATTTTTTTGTAGATATTCCAAAGTGTATTTCGTTACATCGTATTTCCCACAAACTGTTTCGGTCAAAAATTGTCCATGAGCTACAACATTTTGTTTGTCCTTGGTTTGTGAAATATCAAATTCTATTCCATCAGCGCCATTTGTTTTAGCCAACAAAAATGCTTCCAAAGAATTGCCTTGAATTTTATCAGTTCGTGACCAGGATCATTGATGAGCGATGACGATAAGTTTTTTTTGCGATTGCGCGCCAGATCAGCTTGGTCATATAACTATTGAATTTTGGTACTCCGTATATGCTTGGATATAACGGTAGATAAATGGATAGTTGGTTTTGATGTCAGCGACATGGGCAAATAGTTGTCCGCCCGTGTTCGTAATGGCAATGCCATATTTTTCTGGATAATAGCGGCAAAATACGATACCTCGATTCCTTTTTTTTTGGAAAGAGAACACGTCATTAAAAAGTTTGGATACGGTGATATTAGCTCAACCGACAAATTGTTTGAGCGCGTAAAAGAAGTCAGTATGCTGTATAATATTAGTATTTATCGTTCATGGTGTGATGCCGGCTCCCAAAATCGTTGCTACTGATCTCGCATATCGTAAGTTTCCCAAAGCTTCTTTTTCGCCGGAGCCTAGTGGTTCCATTTTTCTGTGATCACCGACGATAATCAGAATTCCATTATCAAAAAATTTATTTTTTTTGAGCTGTTGATAAAAATAATAAAGACTTTTATCGGCATATCTCAGCGCATCTTTTTCTGTAGATCCATACGGAGAATCATAAGGTTTATGAAAAGAAATAGTCTGCAATGCTACAAGGTAAGGATGTTTTTGTTGCTGAATGATTTCCAAGGTTTTAGTATATAATGATTGATCTGGCGCCGCATCAAAGACATATTTTTTTTTATTTTTGAAGGCCTCATCACCAATCAGGGTAGTAAATCCTATCTCAGAGAGGAATGCGCGCTGATTGAGAAAGTCCATATCTACAGAGCTGATAAATATCGGTGTATATCATTGCTGAGCAAAAAATTTAGGCAATGCTTCTGTATAGGATATATATCATGTATATGCGCCATCTTGTTGCCAAGCGAATTTCCATGGCTCTACGCCTTGCAGCAATGCAATATGCGCTGTATCTGAAGTGCAGCCGTTCGCGACAAAATTTTTAAACGTAATTCCTTGCGCTTGTATTTTGTCAAAATAGGGAAGATTGTCTTGTGTTCCGCCATCTCTGAGAGAATCTACAGCAGAAAGCGATTCCGCAAATACAATGATGACGTTTGGTTTTTTTGCGCGTCAATGTATTTTAGTAAAAAATTTTTGATAATCATTGATGGATCACGATCATCATACTGCTGGTAAAAAATTTTGTTTCAATGCAGTAAAATTGATAGAGAGAATATTATCTGGGAAAGAAAATCACGAAGGAGCGTACAAGCTTGTTATTATACATGCAGCAGCAAATAATACACATCATCCATAAAACAATAATTTCTGATTTTTTTTAAACGTTTTGCTTTGGATAAACAAAAACGCGCCGATTCCTGCGACACAAAAGAGAGATATTCAACCTATTATCCATCAGGAAAATTGCCATAGAGAGGGTTCAATGAATTGTGAAAGATCAAGAATAGAAAGTCTGCTTTGAAAAAAATACATAGTAAAGATATCAAGCACAAAAAGAAAAAATATTCAGAATAATATCATATTATTGATGATTCTCCAAATCTTTTTCTTGAGAAATCTATTGATGACGACGAGAGCAAGCATACTCAAGAAGACAAAAAAATCACTGACAAAATAGGCTAGATAATTTATCATCGTTCACCACAAGCTTGCTTCTTTCAGGAGCTCATATGAGCTCAGATACAAAAAAAATTGTTTGATAAACAAAAAGACGAATCATAGAACAGTAATAGTTCTACCGTACATCGGCGTATGTCTTATCGCTTTGGTGATGAAAGAAAAAAATCACGTAAATTTCATACTATTTTTGTTTTTTTAAAAAACATCAAAAAAATAAGCTCCTTCCACGTTAGTTATTTGCCCAATGTTTTCAACCAAAAAGACTGGTATAGTTTTGTGCGACAGCATTTTTGTAATGACTTGAAAATAAACTTGTATTAACTATATAATTATATTACACATCAGTTTTTTATAGTCATTTTAGTATTTCAGCATTATAGGTATGGCTTCAAGAACAAACAAACAAGGAATAGCTAAAAAGAAATCTCAACAACAAAGACAGGCGAGCAGACTTAGAGGATCCAAAAAATTTGAATATCCCAAAAGAAAGCTCACTATGGAAGAAGCCAAAGAGCTTGGCGTAGTCGGGGTTGTAAAAAACCCGAAAGGACGCGATTATACACGATTTCTTAGAGGAAGAAAAATATGCCGGGAGACCAGGCTCAGAACAGATCCTGACGGATATAGATTTATCAGAACACCATCTGGCGGATCAGAAATCGTAGACGCGCCAACGTCTGGACGGACAAGAGGCAAACTCAGAAAATCAATGTCAGTAAAACGTTAATCATATATTATAGTAGAGAAGAGTCCGCATAAGCGGGCTTTTTTGACAAATAAAAAAAAATCATTACAATGGATAAATACTATTTATATAGCAATGAATATATGCAAGAAATTCATCACGACCACAATAGTATTATCAAAGTTATCCAAAAGGATTTTTTTTCCATTCCTGTTTCTATCAGAATGGTATCATTATCCATATTCCTTTTTATCTTATGACGGGGACTCGGAGGAGATACCTTCTTTTCTATTTATATAGAATCCATAGTAAATAATGTATTCCGGGTAGCGATTATCGCAGCTTTTCTTTCGTTTATTAAAATGATTTTTTCGGTAAATGTAGGGACCCTTGATGATCACTCTAATATGAAATCTATTATCTTTTTAGGCAAGGGAATATATGTTTTGACAAGTATTTTTTTCTTTCTTGCGGGAATCGAAAAATCAATTGTCTTTCTTGTTATAGCGGTGATGCTCAATGGTATTTGATATGCAGCATTGTTTACGAGCTATGAGAGCATGATCCGTAAATACGGAAAAAAAGAAAATAGAAGCACAGTATTTGGCCTCTATTTTTCAAGCTTCAATTTCGCTTATGTGGTAGGAGGATTGATTTCAGCGGTTTTGATCAGATATATATCACTTCCTTATGTATTCCTTTTTGTTTGAATCTTTTCTTGTATCTCATTTATCACGGATACGAAATTACCCAATCTCAGTAAAAAGAAAATAAAAGCTTTCCTTGGGAAAGAAAGTTTCCTTCATCAGTTTTTTCATGAGGTTTTTTCGTTCGTCACTATAAAAAAAATCTTCGCCTCTCTCCCGGATATAACTAAAAAGCTCTATCAGGCACTAGGATTTGAATTTATTTTTAATATGCTCAATTACATCGGACTTATCTTTATCCCTATCATAGCAATCCAAAACAATCTTTCTCTTTCTCAGATAGCGATCATCTTCGTCATCATGAGATTACCTTATGTATTGGATTTTTTTACCGGAGAATTCGCAGATAAATATAGCAAGAGAAGGTTCATTCTTATCGTTCTGTTTTTCCTTTCGTTCCTTTTCGCTCTTCTCGGATTCAAAAATAGTTTTGGTAGCATCATCACCATTTCGCTTGGTATATCGGTATGATTATCGCTTATCCGCCCCGTGATCTCATGACTGATATCTGATTACATAGATCCTGGGATGTGAGGAAAAATCACCTGAATTCAAGAGTTTACGTCAAATTTTTGATCTATGTGCGGTGCATTTATTTTTGGACTTCTTTCTCTTATCTTTGGTATGGATAACTCATTTGTCATCATAGGAATAATCGTTTTTGTATTTGCTTGAATCGGTATCATCCAAAGATTCCATCTATTTAGCTCAACGCATAAAGCATAAAGCTCAAAGCTTTGGTTTAGAAATTAAAAATTAGAAATTAAAAATTAGAAATTGAAAATTATCTTTTATTCATATAAAATTTCCCGACCTTCAAGTTTTTTGTCAGTCAGCATATACATTTCTCAACTATTACAATGTGATTTTTCTACCTGATTCCCTTTGGCGTCAAGGATGTCTAAAATTTCTAATTCACCCATCTCCGTAGGACTCAGATATTTGATTTTCATCCCTGGGATGATGACTTCCTTCGGCTCGATATGGAAATATTTTTTTTTATTTTTTTCAATATATTGATCAGAAAACATGCCGAAGTAGTTGCGGTTGAAAAGAGGACCGGCACTCTCCAAAGTCGTTGAACCAGTATAGCTTTCCAAATCCCTCTTCATCTCCCTTGGTCAAGGGAGAGACGTTCCCTCCTTGACAAAGGAGGGTGAGGGTGGATTTGTTTCACTCTCTGGATATTCACTAAGTTTCTTAAACAAAAATCCATCCCAGTATTCCCTATGCGGAATTACATTCACGAGATTCGCTACTTTTTCATCTATTTTTTTGCCAGTGATAATGGCATCGCGGACATGCTTATATGCTTTGACAACTGCTCAAACATAAAATTCTGATTTGCTTCTTCATTCGATCTTGATCGCATCGACGTAGGGCAAAATTTCTTTCAATTTATCTATCGTACACAAATCTTTTGATGACAAGATATGACTTCATTTCTCATCTCCTTCTAGCTGAAATAATTTTCCTGGTCTGCGTTCTTCTTCCAGCCGTACCTTGTATTTAAACCTGCAGGCGTGTGAGCATTCACCCTTATTTCCAGGTCTTCAGCTCATATAATCACCAAGCAGACAACGACCGGAATAACTCATGCACATGGCGCCATGGACAAATACTTCTATCTCCATTCCCGGAACATTTTCTCTAATCTCCTTGATTTCTTCGATGTTCAGCTCTCTTGCAAAAACGATTCTTTTGACTCATAAATCATATCGAAATTTAGCCGCGGCTCGATTCATAGTCGAACTTTGAGTACTTAAGTGCAAAGGTGTTTTCGGCATATATTTTCTGATGATGTTGAATGTCCCCGGATCAGAAAAAATAATTGCATCTGCACCGACGTCAGCTATTTGTTGTACCGTCTGTTCAAATATTTTGATATCTGTATTTCTCGGGAAGATATTCATCGTGAGCAAGGCTTTGCTTCCGTTTTTGTGCAAATCGTCCACGGTTTTTTTGAGATCATCAAAATTATATATTTTATTCTGTCTCATTCTCAGCGAAGTAAACGGCACGCCGACGTATACTTCTTCAGCTCCATAATGACTGGCTACCATAGCTTTTTCGTATGATCACCCGGGTGCGACTATAACTGGTTTCATAGATATATTTATGAAGATAAATATTTTCGTGTAATCAGCTCATTACACTCGCGTAATTTACTTCGTGTAATATTTATTACAATTTATTACATCACGAAGTGATATATTACGAACGAAGTTCATATTACCAATAACCGTTTCCTTTTCAATTAAAAAAAAACTGACCTACGAAAACATAAGCCAGTATCATTTTCGGAGAATTTTTTTTACTACATTTTGTGACAGTAAAAACAAAACTCTCCAAGTTAATGCGCCAATAACGATAACAATGGTTATTAGTTGAAGCGGTGATGAAAATTTTCCGCCTAACAAAACATACCCTATCAGGACAATGAAATAAATACCCATATTTATTATTCCTGGAACAATGGTACATTCGAATAACTGCCGCATTTTTGCGCGTTTTCTTTTATTTTTCATATATATATTTATTTATGTTTCTATAATATTTATTTTATTAGTAAAGTCAATTCATCAATTTTCTTCTGCTCTCTGTATCATCATCCATGCTCAATTAACCCCCTGCTCTTTGCAACATTATCCATACATAGCCCCTGATCTCCAGAGCGTTTGGATGAGAGATATCGTTCATGATATTGGCATCTTTCAACGCTTGCAAATGATCTACATAATAAGGATTTCCTCCATTGTAGGTGTCTCCATACAAAGTTCTTGACAATAGAGTACCGAATTGAGCTCTAGTAATGAGTCCATTTGGATCGAAAGCATCCATTCATTGTCCCATCAGTCCAAGTAGGCATGACTGCACAATGTAGTGTTGTAGCTCTTCTGGTTGAGTAGAAATATCATTGAAAGCACAGTCTCAGGAGTTGTCCGCACTTTTGTGCAATACTCCTTCAGCAAAGTTGACAATCATTTTAGCCATATGTGCCCTCGTTACTTTACCCAATGCATCTGCATCTTGCAATGTATTCTGAGTGGTTATCCCATTTGTAAGCGCATAATCATATGCTTCTTTCATTTCTGTCGATAACGTTGCTGCCGTTCAGACGAGTGAAGGACAAGGATCTACAGTACCGAAACTAGTAAGTTCAGTTCCTGCTGGAAGGTAGCTTATAGCCTCTGCTCTTCGTGATGAGTAAGACCTACAGCGATTCGTTCGTACTCTTCTCCCGCCTCAGTCTCAGTCATTACAGGATCAGTCGCTACAGGTATAGATCATTCATTTAAAATAAACGTCAGTTGTGGGATCAGTGTTTACGATATGTCGTTTTGCTTCTTGCGCTGCCATTTCTGTCATGGCGTCTGTTGGTGGAGTAGCTACTCATCCCGTAGGAGTAGGTTCAAACGAACCCGTGGCGCTAGCGATATTGACAACAAAAGCGATACCAATCATTCCCAATACCGTTAAAGCGAATATAAAGAGATTCTTTTTCATAATGTATGCAATAAAAAGATAAAAAACACATATGTATTCGTTATTATAGGCAAGCAGAGAAGGTGAATGTTTATTACAAAGTTATTCCAAGTCTTCTACCTCTTTCAATACTGTCTTGATGCGGTATACTTTGAGCGCAAATAATAATTTAAAAATAACGAATGCGATGCCGGTCATCACCCAGAAAACGATCCTGATAAATCCGTAGAGTAATAAAAACATCAACAAAATTACTGAGGTTTTGAATGCGGGATTTTCATAAATTTTATTCATCTGTCCAAGGAGATAATCGCATATTCCCATATTGACGGTAGTATTATCTTTGAGCGTTTGATCGATAAGATTTTTTTTGAAGGTATTGAATTTTTGGATAATCGTTGAATAATTGGACTGTTTAGTTTGTAAGGAAATACTCTGTCCGATAACTGCGATATCCTTGATTTTGGTATTGAAAAGCGCAGTGGTATCAGTTTTTATTTTTTTCATACCTGCGGTGACAGGACGTGTAAAAATATTGATGACACGGCTGGATGCATCAGAAAGATCCTGGCAGGTAAATGGGAATTTCGCATAATATCACAAGACAAACAAACTATATCCGATAGTGATGAATACCGTAAAAATATATCCTCCGACGTTAAAATAATTAATAGAACTAAATCTGATTTTATCATGAGACTCACCTTGAAGATACCAGGCGAGCATTACAATTCCTGCGTTGATACATCATACCGAAAGGAGAAGGAAAATGTGGCTGTATCAGATAAATACTCCTTCTACTATACTCACAAATACTATCAAAATAAGCAAATATTTGATCGGTAGTGTGCGAATTTCTAGATAGAAAAAATGGAAAAAAATAAAAAATAGGAGAACATAAATCATCGAAGTGAATACGACGAAATGCAGAAATAAGGTAGAAAACAAGAGCACATAAGCGATGGCGCTCAAAAGCCCAAAGGTCCAAAACTTTCGTGAATATACTATTTTTTCTGTCACTTTGATAGGCGTATTTTTGTTCAATGGCGGTGTTTTTATTATCATGCGAGTGGAAAGAGAAGAGAGATAAAGAAGCCAAGTTTCCAGGAAAGAAGCCGGAAAGCTATTATCATGGCTGGAAAAAAAGGAACTATATTTAATTTTCAATTTTCAATTTTCAATTTTCAATTCAAAAAGTATTGTAGTCAGGCTCGGAGTAACCCGATGATACTACTCAACAGGACAAACAAAATCAAGACATTTACCAGCATCATTCGTGAGAACGAGAGGTGATGGAATGAGAGAACGATAGGAAATAATAGTCCTATATCTACTGCGAGATAGATATCACCTTCGCCAAATCATTCTTCATTTTTTTTAAATCTCATTTTTACATATCGTTTTGCAAAAAAATAGATCAACAAAAATGTTACTCCAAAAATAATTGTGCTCATCAAAAAATTTCAATCATTTCCTCCGGATATATTGATATTCGCTAGAATTCCCAAGGTTGTCAAAAGTACTCGTATTACCATATGCAACTCATATTTTTGCAGATCGTAAATCAAAAGGAGAATAAGGAATCGATTCATCAAGAGTCAGAAAACCAATGTCTCAATTCAGAAATCTTTGAGTAGAAAATAGGTGATGAGAAAAATCCCTGCACACAATAATTCTAAGACGGGATATATTCGAGAGATTTTTTTTCAACAATATGCACATTTTCCTCATTGAACCAGATAGCTTACCACGGGAATCAAATTTTTAGCTTTCAATGTGTGTTTACAATCAGGACATTGCGAACGTCCAAAAAAGAAGCCATGAAGTTTCGTTCGCGTCACTCCATCAGCAAATCTTGTCATCACAACAGAGCCGAGAGAGCCGAAGATAAGTCATAAAATAATTATAAGTAGTAAGTACCAAGACATAAGTATCAAGAATAATAAAATTCGTAATTCGTTAATTCGTAATTCATTATATATATGATAGATTGTAGAAAAATCAAGCAGTTTAGTTAGCACCTGGGTGGAAAAAATTGTTTATAAATCCACCAGGATTTGCAAAGTTTTAATTTCTGAGTATAATAATAGCGACACAAACATTTACACAAAAGAATACCGCTATGGCAGGAAATAAAAAAGAAGAAATGAATAAAATAGACAAAGATATCCTAGCTATCAGTGCATTGGAAACTTTTTCTAATGAGGAAAAATCAGAACTTAT
>Ga0172379_10009048_pt1 | contig 12360 bp, 6 predicted proteins | sample GrowelOW334metaG_FD_119756 | JGI IMG/M metagenome (GOLD analysis project Ga0172379, IMG submission 119756) | Groundwater microbial communities from an aquifer near a municipal landfill in Southern Ontario, Canada - Groundwater well OW334 metaG | ecosystem: Environmental > Aquatic > Deep... | reverse complement strand
TTTGCATTAGCGCAAAGGAAAGAGTTGCTAAAACAGTTTCCAAGTCATACAAATATAATAGAGCGATTGACATGATCGGTTTAAAATGAATGGCTGTTTAAGATGTTAGTGCAAATGCATTCTTTACTTCCGTAATAAAATATTTTTTTAAAAAAGGTTTTGAGATGTAATGGGTGCACCCGGCTTCTAAAAATTCTTTCTCGTCGCCTTTCATAGCAAATGCAGTAACTGCAATCACCGGCGTGTTTATGTATTCAGGCATTTTTTTAATTTCTTTTGTTACGGTAATCCCATCCATATCGTGTCCGAGGTTAATATCCATCAAAAATCCGTGGTACTTTTTCTCCTTTACTAGTTGCAAAGCCAGTTTACCGTTATTTGCTGTTTCCACTTTGCAGCAATCCTTTAAAAATACTTTAACCACACTTTGATTTATGGGGTCGTCTTCAACATATAAAACTATAGGGAGTTCTTTCGTACCGGTGTTATCTGCCGTTTTATCAACGGGCTGAACGGTTTTCTCTTTCACATCAACGTTCTGCCCGGAAATATTTATTAGAGCGGGGAATTTAATAGTAAAGATAGAACCGACACCCAATTTACTTTCAACCGAAATTATTCCCCCCATCAGTTCGGTAATTCTTTTTGCAATAGTTAATCCAAGCCCGTTCCCTTCAAAGTTTCGAGCAAATCCTTCACTCACCTGGCGGAATTCATCGAAAATCAGATCAATATTCTTTTCACTAATTCCTATTCCAGTATCTTTAACTTTTACATAGATATAAGGAACTTCAGTCATTTCCCGGATGAGCATTTCCTTTCCAATCTCAATAGTAATACCTCCTTTATGTGTAAATTTTACTGCGTTACTGATAAGGTTACTTAGAATACCCGCGAATAAACGGTCATCTAAGAGGAGTAAAACATTTTTATCTTTTTCAACAATTTTCACCGTAAGGTTTTTCCACATAGCTTCCTGCGAAAATTCTTTTATCACTTCTTGAGCAGTTGCAACTACGTTGATATTTGTACTTTGCATCCTAATTTTATTTGCTTCGAAGTCGGAAAAACTAAGTATTAAGTTTAGCGTTTCACTAAATCTTTTTCCTCCTTTATGAATATTTGTAATCATTTCAAGATGGTCAGGATTCTCAATTTCTCCTTGAAGAATTTCGGTAAAGCCTAAAATACTTACAAGAGGTGTTCTTAATTCGTGACTCATGTTAGCCAGGAAATTAGATTTAAGACGGTTCATCTCTTCGGCTTTTTCTTTAGCTTCCAATAGTTCTTTTTGATAGAGCTTTTCCGGTGTAATATCAAGTGAAGCCCCAGTAATACCAATTGTATTTCCATCGTGATCAGTCAATGGTTCAATAATCAGGTTAAAGTAATGTGTTTTGTTGATCGTAGTAACCGCGATTTCGCTGCGCACCTGTTTATTATTTTCCAGAACGGAACGTTTGATTTTTGTAACTTCTTCCGCTGCATCAACGGGAAGCAATTCGTAATCTGTTTTTCCAATTACCTCATCCGGGGCGTAATCAAGCTGGGGGTGATATATCCATGTGTATTTTAGTTCTTTATCTTGATTAAACACAGCAATGTCTATTGCAGAAAGACCGACGCGCAACCGGGTTTCATTTTCAATAATTTTTGTATTTGCAAGATCAAGTTCTTTTTTTTGCCGGCTATCGAGAAGAATTCTTTTAGCGGTTAGCCCGAGTTTGGAAAGTTTTCCTTTTAACACATAATCGGTGGCACCCCATCGCATAGCTTCGATAGCAACGTCTTCCTCTATAGTTCCCGAAAAAAAGATAAACGGAGTATTGGGCTGTACCTTTTTTGCAAATCGTAACGCATCTACCCCGTCAAAGGTGGGTATTGAATTATCGGAAAAAATTAGATCAAACTCTTGACCGGCAAGAGCATTTTGAAAAGCTGATTTACTTGATACAAGCGTAATCTCGCAATTGATGTTTTCATCTTCTAAAATAGATTTCAACAATTCGGCATCAAGACTGTCATCTTCCAGATGAAGTATTTTAATTTTCTCTTCCATTTACATTACCATCCCATTTTTGTTTAGTGAACAATATTTTTGTTTTGAAAGTCAAAGGATTTCTCTTCTTATTTTACTTTCTCAGGCTGCTGTTCTCTTATTATTCAATCGTTTCATTTATGATTGCCCAAAACAAGCCAATGTTTTTTACGGCTTCTACAAATTCTTGAAACCCAACCGGTTTAACTACATAGGCATTAACTCCAAGTTTATAACTTTCAACTAAATCTTTTTCTTCTTTAGAAGAAGTAAGGATGACCACCGGAATGCTCTTCAGATTGTCGTCAGACTTTATTGTACGAAGCACTTCAATCCCGTCAACCTTCGGCATTTTAAGATCAAGTAAAACCGCAGCAAGTTTTTCATCTTCATAATTAGCGTACTTCCCCCGTTTATAAAGATAATCAAGGGCTTCTTCTCCGTCACTAACGCAGATGACTTTATTAACAAGATTATATTCATCCAAAGCGGCAAGAGTTAATTCTCTATCTCTTGGATTATCCTCTGCATACAAAATTTTTTTTATACGTTCCATTTTATCCTCAAGTATTGATAAAAATATATTTTGCTATTCTATTATTATAAATTAACGGTCTCAGGGTGATCCGGAAGGGGAGCCTCCGTCCCGGCGGGTAAAGAGAAATAAAAAGTTGCTCCTTTCTTTTCCTCTCCTTCAGCCCATGTTCTTCCTCCATGTTTATGAATTATCCTTCTTACCGTTGCCAGCCCGATCCCGGTTCCCTCATATTCATCGCTGCTGTGAAGCCGCTGAAATACTCCGAATAATTTGTCAACGTATTGCATGTTAAATCCCGCACCGTTATCCTTAACATAAAACACTACTTCGGTTTTATTTTGTTGCAAACAGCCAAATTCAATTTTTGGGGGATTAGCTTTAGCTGAATATTTAACTGCATTACTTATCAGATTTTCTACCGCAAGTTTGAGCAGGGGTGTATCTGCTAAAACAAGCGGTAACGTTTTCAAGTTCCATTCTATTTTGTTAGTTGAATAAGAATTTTCTAAATCTTCTATAATACGGGCGACCATGAAATTCATGTCAATCTGCGAAAACTTTAATGATGCCTTTCCCATACGGGAAAATTGTAACAGGTCGTCGATAAGTTGCCCCATTTGTTTTGCAGAAGAAGAGATAATGTTTAAGAAGCGGTTACTTTTTTCATCCAGGGATACAGTATTATTCTTTTGCAAAAGTTCAATAAAGCCATTGATGTGTCTCAATGGAGCTCGCAGATCATGAGAAACCGAATAGGTAAACGCTTCTAATTCTTTATTGGCTGTTTCCAATTGAGCCGTGCGTTCAACAACGCGATGTTCAAGTTCGGTGTTCAACTTTATTATTTCTTCTTCGTTTTGTTTGCGTTCCGTGATATCCTGTGATAGGATAAAAATTCCTTCCGGTACAGGTTGACCGCTAAGTTCAAACCATCCCTTCGAACCATTCGGGAAAAGAAACTCATTTTCAAGATGTGCGGCAATCCGTTCTTCATTACACCGTTTCATTACCGAAAATATGTGAGTGCTTTCTATCCCGGGCCACATATCCATATATTTATTGCCAAGAAGTTCTTCCTTTGGTCTCTGATTATGTTTGTCGGCGGTATCGTTGAGATAAAGATACCGCCAGTCGAATCCTATTATCTGGCATCCTTCCAACATTGTATCGAGCGTAGAGCGGAAACGTTCTTCACTTGTACGTAGAATTTCATTTGTCTCTTGAAGTTGTTTAGTCCGTTCATTCACCAACTCTTCAAGGCGTTCCCGGTGCATTTTAAGTTCCTCTTCGCTCATTTTCCGGGAAGTAATATCTTCATTAATTGCTACGTAATGTGTGATAATCCCGGAGCTATTAATAATGGGGGAGATGGCAATTTGTTCCCAATAAGCATCACCGTTCTTTTTCCTATTCTTTAATTCTCCTTTCCATTCTTTTCCCGAGGATATTGTTTCCCACAATTCTTTGTACAGTTGCAGCGGGGTATTCCCCGATTTCAAAATACGTGGATTTATTCCCACAACTTCATCCTTTGTATAGCCGGTCACCTGGGTAAACTTAGGATTGACATATTCAATAATCCCTTGTACACTGGTGATAATAACATAATTTGGACTGTGTTCTACTGCAAGAGAAAGCTTCTGTAATTGTTCTAAGATAGGTTTATGTTCTTCTTCGGAATTATATAACGATTTCGCTACCAACAAAACAACTGCAAAGAGAAATGAGGTAGTGGCAACAACCATAATTATTAACCCGGTAGTTGTTGAATAAGCTCCAAGTATTTCACCTTCGTATCTAACCCAGCCTATTAAGGTGGGGAGTAAGACAATAGCCAGTAAGAGACGCCGCATTAAGAATATCCCTTTATACTCTCCAAGAAATAATGACGGTATACCGCGTTCCGGATTTGTAAACAGAGCACCAAAAGCTAAGACAATAAAGGTAACAGAAGTATGCAACGCCATTTTTGTGAAACCCGGAAATCCCAAATAATCTTTAATCCCATAAAGATATCCTAAAAAAGTTGACCATGTAACCAGGACAACAATTATTATAAGAAGTTGCGAAGTGAAAAGGAGTCGGTTGTTTTTTGATTTCAGAATTAATAGCACAACACCAAGAAGCAAGAAGTTGAAAGCGGTGTTAAGCCCCATCCGACCGGGACTGGATGTGCCAATTGCCCCCGGTGTTTCAGAAAAGAGCAATTGATCGATCCCAAAGTTGAGTGCGAACAAATATTGAACGATAGTCAATCCTCCAATAAGTATAACGATCGATGAACATATTCCAGCTATTTTAACTTTTTGTTTTGTACTGTGTTCGTCATTTAAAATAAATAAAGCAATACCCGCTAGAAGAAATCCAAAAGCTGTGTTGGCTTTCATCGAAACAAAACCGGAGGAGATGCTTTTCATAATCGTTACATCAAAGGTCCAACCGATAATTACAAAGCCGCTAATAATAATTGTAAACACACCGGCAATTTTTGAAACAATTGTTTCTAGCCCATTTGAATCGATATTTTTTTTGAAGTTCATAATTCGCTCATAAATATTATTTCGAACAGTAATACGGTCACGAATATTTTACTTGTTTGAGTCGTTTAAGATATTTTTAATCGCTCCCGGCAAATCTTATTAAAGTTTTTGAAAATTTAATTTTAGTAGATGAATATTGAAAGAGAGTAAAGGTTATTGTTTGAGGTCGTTCATTCAATGACGTAAATAGGGGAATAAACTTATCCATGCGGATTAAGAGGTGAATCAAAGAAGAAAAAGTTTTTTTGAGCCCTTGTAGAGATCCCAGTTCATATAACATTAATAACAAAATAGCGCTCCTAGATTATTTCTTTATTCCTGTTTGTTTAAGTTAGGATATAATTTTTCTAATGTCAAGAAATAAGTTAGAAATGGGAGGGATATGTGCAGCGTAATTATTAATTATCGCAATTGCAGCCCGGAGAGTTTTTACAACCGCTAATTGTTTTCGTCGAATATTTTTTTTGTCCCACTGTAGAGTTCAAATTCCAGCAAGCGGCAATCGATCGAACCGTTAAAGAGGGGGATTTTCCGTTTAGTCCGTAAACCGATTTTTTTTGCGAGACTAAAATTTCCCGTAAAAATATAACCGGTATATCCCTGGCATTTTTGTTTGAAGAAATCGCCGATAGCTTTATAAACGCTTTCTAGCTTTAGTTCTTCACCTAACCGTTCACCGTATTCCGGATTAAGAAAAACAATTCCGCCACCTTCGGGAATTTCGGTTTCTCGAAAGTCGCACTGCTTGAACTCAATAAGATGATCAACACCGGCGGTTTTAGCATTTTGTTGAGCTGCATATATTGCTTCGCCGCTTATATCGGTTGCAATAATTCTCCCGTTAAAACTTTTTAAACTTTTATTTTTTATTTCAGAACGGATTTTTTGCCAGACCGCATCATCATATCCTTTTATGTGCATGAATGCATAATTGTCTTTTAATAAGCCGGGAGCTTTATGCAATGCGATCATTGCGGCTTCAATCGCAAGCGTTCCGCTGCCGCACATCGGGTTAACAAAATTTCCTTCACCTTTCCAATTCGCGGCGAGCAATGTAGTTGCTGCAAGTGATTCCTGCATCGGTGCAAGAAACGGCATCTTACGGTAATTTCTTCTTGCAAGCGTTACGCCGGAAGTATCAAAGAAAACCTGGCAAAGATTATCCTTCCAATAAAAATAGATCATCGCTCCTTTGCGTTCAGAACCCGAATCCGGGCGCTTGCCGTATATATCCCGTAATCTATCAACGATTGCATCTTTACATTTCAAATTAGGGAAACGTGAATCATTCACCATCGGATGATCTACTGCTGATGAGATGCTGATGTAACCGTCTTCGGATAAATAGTCCTCCCATTTTATTTTTTTGAAATTTCTGTAAAGCTCATCGGGAGTTTCAGCATAGAATTCATCAAGATAAAAAAGGACACGGTGTGCTGTCCGTAATGATAAATTAAGGAGCATCGTGTCAGCCATGGTTCCGAGAATTTCAACTTGCGTTAATGTCTCCGACACAATCTGAAATCCTAATGCTAGCACTTCTTCTTTTAAAAAAGGAACCGCGCGTAAAGGGCAGTTGATCAGTATTTTGTTTGTTTGTTCAAATATGGTCATAAATAATTAGGAATTAAAAATTAGGAATTAGGAAAAAATGTTACATTACACTATGAGTCTTGATTTTTGAATTTTGCTATTTGAGTTTTGACTTTATACTCCAATGTCTTCGTTCCATAATTCAGGACTACTTTCAATAAAATTCGTCATCATCTCTATACACGATTGGTCATTTACAATTTCTACTTCAACACCGCGTTCTTTTAATAACGCTTCATCTCCAAGAAAAGTTTTATTCTCACCGATGACAACTTTTGGAATTCCATAAAGCAGCATCGCACCGGTACACATCGGGCAGGGGGAGAGGGTTGTGTATAGAGTACATTCTTTGTAAACCGAAGCAGGTTGTCTTCCGGCATTTTCAAACGCATCCATTTCACCGTGAAGAATTACACTTCCTTTTTGGACGCGCCGGTTATGTCCGCGCCCGATGATTTTTCCTTTATGAACAATTACTGAACCGATTGGAATACCACCTTCGGTTAAACCTTGTTTGGCTTCTTCAATTGCTGCACTTAAAAAAGGATCCATTTGCTACCTCATTTTATAAATTCTTGAATATCAATTTTTTGAACATCTTCATAAACAATGGTGATCAATTCTTCATCGGAGACATTTGCAAAAGCAGAAATCCGTTCCTCCTGATTTCCTATTGCTTTGTAAAGAAGATTTCGGGCAGTACGGGCATTCCCGAAATTACTATTTCTCTTTTCATACAGAAAATTAAAGGTCTCCATTAAAATTTGGAGGGCTCCTTCATCAAACTTATAGCCGCTTTTTTCACAGATAAGAGAAGCGATTTCCAATAATTGGCGCGGGGAATAGTCTTCAAATGAGAAATAATTTGTAAAGCGGGATTTTAATCCCGGATTAACGTCAATAAAATCGTTCATTTCGTTCGTGTACCCTGCAACTATTACTGCAAACTTATCGCGGTAATCTTCCATCCGTTTTAGGAGCGTTTCAATTGCTTCCTGTCCAAAATCATTTCCACCGCCGCGAGTAAGCGTGTAAGCTTCGTCGATAAAAAGCATTCCGCCTAACGATTTCTCTATCATCTCATCGGTTTTCTTTGCGGTCTGTCCAACGTAACCTGCAACCAGTCCGGCTCTGTCGGTCTCAACTAAATGACCTTTTTCAAGCAGCCCCATTTCTTTATAAATCTTTGCAAGTAAACGGGCAATAGTAGTTTTTCCTGTTCCGGGGTTGCCAAGAAAAACAGAATGGAGGTTTTTGGGAAGAACTTTTAAGCCCCTAGCTTCCCGTAATTTTGCGACCTTTAAACTGTTTATAAGTTTTTCAACTGATTTTTTTACGGAATCAAGTCCCGGTAATTCTTTCAATTCCATTAAATATTTTTCGAGCAAATCCTTATCACCGATGATCTGGATTTTATTTCCTTCTTCTTTTACGGAATGCAATTCTTGAATATCATCAGCAAGAATTGTTTGAGTAACCTCTTCGGTTAAATTTTCTTTTTGAATATCAACAATTCTAAGTACCTGTTTGCGAATTGCATTTCCAACAATATTTCTCACAAGCCGTGCGTTGCCGAATGTCTTATCACGTGTCCGGTAAATTTCATTAAAATATTTCGCAAGTTTTTCTTTTGCAGCCGGATCAAGAGAAAGATGCTTTTCTGATAATGAATGTTCGGTTATTGCCATTAATTCTTCGGGAGTGTAATCTTCAAACGTGATAAACTTTGTGAAACGGGATTGCATTCCGGGATTACTATCAAGAAATGCTTTCATTTGATCTGTATATCCAGCCGCAATAACAATAAACTTTCCACGGTCATCTTCCATTCGTTTTAACAGGGTATCGATTGCTTCCTGTCCGAAATCACTTCCGCTATCGCCGCTTTTTACAAGGGTATACGCTTCATCAATAAATAATGTCCCGCCAAAAGATTGATTGATAAGCTCCGTTGTTTTCTCTGCAGTTTTCCCAACAAAACTTGCAACCAGTGCTTGCCGGTCAGCTTCAATTAAATGTCCTTTTTCCAAAATACCAAGTGAAGCATAAATTTGACTAAACAACCGCGCTACTGTTGTTTTACCGGTTCCCGGATTTCCGGTAAAGACAATGTGATCTCCGAATTTTGATTGTAAATTTTCTCCTTGCTCGTGATAAAACTTTGCAAGCTTTACAAGTTCGGCTATTTCTTTTTTTACGGAAGATAACCCGGTAAGCTGTTCTAATTTTACAAGGGCAATTTTTAAGTTCTCTTCATCAATACCGACTTTAAAGTCTTTTAACCCGGAAGTTTTAAGGATGGCTTGAATGTCTTCCTGCATGATGGTTGACAACGCTTTTTTATTTCGCTGTGCAGCTGCAAGTTTAGAACTCCTTTTCCCGACTTGCATTTTAGCGTTGTTGTATAGGGTTCGGACTAACCGTGCATTTCCAAATGTTTTATCCCGTTTACGGTACAACCGAACGAATTCTTTTTCTAAGTCCTTTGCGGCTTCGGCTGAAATAATATATTCTTCCTTTTTTGCCATCTGCTTGAAGATCTCAAGCAATTCTTGAGGAGTATAATCTTCGAAAACGAAATTGTGAGAAAATCTGGATTTCATTCCCGGATTAGATTCGAGAAAATTATTCATCTCATCCGTATAACCGGCAACAATAACGGCAAATTCACCGGCTTTGTCTTCCATTCGTTTCAGTAAGGTATCAATTGCTTCCTGTCCGAAATCATTGCCGCCCCCTTTTTTTACAAGGGTGTAAGCTTCATCAATAAAGAGAACGCCGCCGAGGGCATCGGTAATAAGTTTATCGGTTTTCTGCGCCGTCTCGCCAATGTATTGTCCTACAAGAGCAGCACGGTCAACTTCAACAATGTGACCTTTTTCAAGTAACCCCATCGCTTTGAAAATATTTCCAAGTAACCTGGCAATGGTAGTTTTACCTGTCCCGGGATTACCGAGAAAAACCGTATGGAGCGAAATCCCTTCTTGAGTTTTTAGACCGAGTTTTTTTCTTTCATTGATAAAGGAAAGGTAATCGACAAAATCACGCATTGCCTGTTTTATATTTTTTAGCCCTGTAAACGCATCAAGTTCTTTTAATAATTGCTCAAGAGATTTATCTCCGTCAATAATTTCTTCTGTCTCTTTCTTTGGTTTTGTATCTGAAATGCCGACTGAAGATGATTGTCCGACAATTTCAATTTCTTCATCATTCACAATTTCTTTTGAACCGATAAGAAACCAGCGTGAGCAAGTAAACTCTCCGTTTAAATAAATATCTACTCTTCCTTGTCCGCGTTGCCAAAAACCGGTAGTATCTGTTCCCCAGCTTTGTACCAATTCAAAATGGCTCCAATGTCTTTCAACGTTAATCGTGAAATTGTACGTTCCAACTTCTTCATCATTTAAATACCAAACGGCGGTTCCTTCAACAACAACATCGGCATAATTGTAATAAGGATTGGAAACAACCGCTTCAACACCGATATACCGGATGTTATTTTCCTCAAATTGAAGTAAATAAGTTCTTTGTTGCACGCGCAAATTTGCAATAAGGTCGAAAGTTTTCGCATGGATAGGAGTGTGTTTTGATATTTCCGATTTGATGAAATCCGTCCGCTTTGTTATCGTTTTAAGAACAGGCTTTCTCTGAATTTCTTTTTCTGATGGAAGTTCGTTTATAGCGGCGGGTTCATTTTCCTGCGTTAAACGAGGGTTAAATACTGTCTCTTTGGAAGTTATTTTTGAATATAATGCTTTAAACTTTGGGTCGTCTCTTAGTTCATTTTGATATTCATCTGCTTTAGTAGAAGCTTTTTTAAATTGAAATAAGGCAAGAAGCGTTTCAAGTTCTAAAATTTTGGCGTGGGAAACCAACTCCGGTTGTTGATTCTCATTAAAGAATTTATTAAGTGCCCACAAAGCATACCAATATTCTTTTATTTTGAAAGCTTCGGAAGCGACTTGAAAATAATTCTGATTTTTCTCTTTATTCAATAATTTTGTAAGAAAAGTACTCTTCTGTCCTGCTGCAGTTCGATACCACAAACGGAGTTTTTGCGATACTTCATTTAAAGGATTTTGACTTGCCAAAACAGATGATTCGAATGTTTCCAGCGCTTCTGTATATTTACCAAGCCCCGCCAAGCATTGTGCTTTATAATGTAACGCTTTTTCAACTGGAATTTCTTCTTTAAAAATTACATAGTTTAAATCTTGTATCGCGCCTTCATAAATACCTAAACGGAGTAAGATGTATCCCCGGTAAAGATGGGGAAAAGATTTTTCTTCTTCAATTTGACAGGCTAAATCGGCATATTCTAAGGCTGAGGATGAATTCCCGTTTTCCAAAAAAGCCCAGGCAAGGCATACAACCGAACGGTAATCATTCGGACTAAGCTCATAAACTTTTTGAGCTGCTGTTAAAGCCATCCGGAAACGTCCCTCTTCAAGGTGTTCGAATGCTTCCTTCAGTAATTCTTCAAATTCATCGGCAGCGTGAAAAGTATCCATACCATTAATATAATTTTTGTTAGTGCCCTAAAATAAAAAGATAATGTTGATTGGGAAAGGGTTTCATGAGATTTAAAACAAAAAAGGCGAAGATTTCTCTTCGCCTTTTTCTTATATGAAACCGAACGATTAATACATTCCGTCCATACCGCCCATACCGCCGGGAGGCATAGCAGGCATAGCTTTTTCTTTATCTTTTTGTTCATACACAACCGCTTCGGTTGTAAGAAGCAATGCAGATACGGAAGCAGCATTTTCTAAGGCTGTTCTGGTAACTTTTGTAGGATCAATAACTCCCGCTTTAACGAGATTTTCATATTTCTCTGTTGCTGCGTTAAATCCGTAATCATCTTTTCCTTCTCTAACTTTTTGAAGGATTACAGAACCTTCGAGTCCCGCATTGAAAACGATTTGTCTTAACGGTTCTTCAAGAGATTTTCTGATAATCTGAATACCGGTTGTTTGATCTTCATTATCACCTTTTAATTTATCAAGAATGGAAATTGCACGAACGAAAGCGACGCCGCCTCCGGGAACAATTCCTTCTTCAACTGCTGCGCGGGTTGCATGCAAAGCATCTTCAACACGGGCTTTCTTTTCTTTCATTTCAATTTCAGTTGAAGCGCCGATCTTTAATACGGCAACTCCACCAGAAAGTTTAGCAAGGCGTTCTTGCAATTTTTCTTTATCGTAATCTGAAGTTGTTTTATCAATCTGAACTTTAATTTCATTAATTCTCTTTTTGATATCTTCAGTTTTACCGGCGCCTTCAACGATTGTGCAATTATCTTTGTCAATTACAATTTTTGCAGCTTGACCTAAATACGCGATGGTTGCGTTTTCGAGTTTAAATCCTCTTTCTTCAGAAATAACGGTACCGTTTGTAAGTACTGCTATATCTTCCAACATTGCTTTTCTTCTATCGCCAAAGCCCGGAGCTTTAACTGCAGCTACTTTAAGAGTTCCTCTTAATTTGTTCACAACTAAAGTTGCAAGAGCTTCACCTTCAAGATCTTCGGCAATTATTACAAGAGCTTTTCCTTGTTGAGCAACTTTTTCAAGAACAGGGAGGAGGTCTTTCATTGCAGAGATTTTTTTATCGTGAATTAAGATGAAAGGATTTTCTAATTCGGTTTCCAT
>Ga0172379_10009047_pt1 | contig 12364 bp, 12 predicted proteins | sample GrowelOW334metaG_FD_119756 | JGI IMG/M metagenome (GOLD analysis project Ga0172379, IMG submission 119756) | Groundwater microbial communities from an aquifer near a municipal landfill in Southern Ontario, Canada - Groundwater well OW334 metaG | ecosystem: Environmental > Aquatic > Deep... | reverse complement strand
TGTCTTTTTTCCTGGTTTTACCACTCTTGCTTTTAGATAAAAAAGAAGCGGAGGCCAAACTTGATTGGCCCAATCAGTTTATCCCTTTAGGGGCTTTTGTTTTTGTCCCGGCGGTTTTTTTGATAATGATTTACAATCTGGAAGCGTACAATATTTTTCTCTGGTATGCAGGTTTCTCTTTATTAACAATTGCCTCTATCGTTTTTGCTTATACTTATGAAAAATTGCATCCGCAGATTTTGAATGTTTTACTAATTATCTGCTTATTTTTAGATTACATCTGTATTCTTTACACCCAAAGCCGTGGTGGTTACATGGGGTTAATGACTGGGGCGGTGCTTTTTTCCCTGGTGGTGGGGCGCTGGGTCCTGTTTACCAATTGGCGTAAGCTTTTAATGGTTTTTATTTTGATTGTTTTGATCTCCGGGGTAACGATGCTGCAGCCGGAATTTTCCCCTTTCGAACGATTTACTGCTGAGGTGAGCACAAAAGTTGATCAGACTGCTACAGAAAAATCTGATGCCACGCTGGAACTAAAAGGAGCGGCAGGGTCGCGCGGCGAGACCTGGAAGAGCGCGCTCGGTATTATTGCTGATAATCCATTGTTCGGCGTTGGCCCGGAAGTTTTAAAAATGGTGTTTCCTCGTTATGAAACGGATCTTTTCCGTTTTAAAGAAGCTTTCCATGTCAAACAAGACCGCTGTCACAACGAAACTTTTGACGTTAGCGTGACCAAGGGGATGCTGGCTTTCTTTGTTTATTTATGGCTGCTTTTTGTCTTTTTTCAAATTGGTTGGCGCAAAGCCTTGAGCGGCTCCCCGGCGACGCGTTTATTACTGGCCGGGGCTTTAGCGGCGGGATTAGGCTACCTGATCCAAAACCAGTTTAGCTTTGGGGTCATCGCGATCACCTCTTTGTTTTGGGTTATTCTGGCGATGGTAATGAGGACCGGGGAGCCGGATGTTGAAGATAAGCCAATGAAGATCAATTGGCTGGAGCTTCCCTGGTTTTATGTCACGGCGATAATTGCGGTCGCAGTTTTATTATCCTGGGTCTCTTTTTATTCTTTCCGTGGAGATGTTTGGTTTAAATCGGGCAAGACCAAGATGGAAGTGGGACAATTTAAAGAGGCGATTAACGACCTAAATATTTCTTTGAATGTTTTCCCTTTTGAGGGGACAACCATTTCTCATTTAGGAATTACTTATATTAATTTAGCCAATATTGATTCGGCTAACCGCATCCAGGACATGACTTCTGCCATACAAACTTTACAAAGGGGAACAAAAATTGATGCTTTCAACGCGGACAATTTTTATCTGTTGGCCAAAATTTATTTTATGATGGGGGATATGGCGCAGGCTAAAGATTGCAGCCAAAAAGCGATTAAAATTGATCCATATTATGCTGAGGTTTTTCATCTGCTTGGCCTGGTTGATTTGCGCCAGGGACAGACAGCCTCGGCGCGGCAAAATTTTGAGAAAGCTTTTTTTATCAACCCTAATTTAGCCGAACCGATGGCGGATTTGGCCCGGCTTAACGCCCAGCTTGGCCAGCCGGCGGCGACGCTGAAAGTTTTTGAGCGGGCGCTTAAAAAGTATCCGGATAATGCCTTATTGGCCGAACAAGTTTCTCGCCAATACCTTGAGCTTGGCCGAGCCAAGGATGCCGAAATAATTGCCAATCGTTTAATCCGTTTGAATGCGATCAATCCGCCCGAGACCAAGTCTGGGCTAGGTTATATTATTCGAGCGGCGGCTTATTCCCGCCAGGGCGAGGGAGAAAAAGCGCTGGCCGATTTACAGCAGGCAATTATGATCGATCCGAAAAATACGGCTGCGCATCTGGAACTGGGCCAGCTTTATCTATCTAAGGGCGATAAAACTCGCGCCAAAGAAGAATTTGAGCAGGTTCTGCAATTAGAACCAGGCAATACAATGGCTCGAGGCTTTTTATCGCGATTGCGCTGATGAAAAATGATAATTAAATTTATTCTTGACGCTGGGTTGATTTTTGCTTCTTTTGTGCTGGCCTATTTTGTCCGTTTTAATATTTTGGTGTTTGTGCCACCTGATTATATCCCGTCTTTTGACCCATATTTAAGGACGCTGGCTTTTATTGTTCTCCTCTGGCTGGCGCTTTTTAAGCTATTCGGCCTGTATGAAGAAAAGAGATTTTCCGCCATAATTGACGAATTAGCTGCGCTTTTTCTGGGCGTATCGTTATCGACTTTACTTTTGCTCGGCTTTCTTTTCCTTAATCGCGAATTGTGGTTTTCCCGCCTCTTAGTTATCAATGCCTGGGGAATTGCCTTTGTCCTCCTGTCTTTATCGCGTCTGCTATTGTTTTACATTTCCCGCTGGCTGCGGGGACTGGGTTGGCGGCGTCGTAATGTTTTGATCTTGGGGGCAGGGGAGATGGGACAGCTCCTGGCATACAAACTAGTTAAAGATAAAACCTTGGGTTATAGGGCCATTGGTTTTGTTGATGATGATCCCGCCAAACAACATTTAACTCTTCATGGTTTACCGGTACTGGGCAACAGCCGCGCGGTCAAAGAATTGATTGCGAAGCATAAAATATCTGAGGTGATCTTTGCCAGCTCAAAATTTCCGGCGGAAAAAATTTTGGATGTTATTACCGAGAGTGAACGGTCCGGCATAGAATTTAAATTAGTGCCGGGAATCCTGGAATTGATTGCCAGCCGTTTGGATATTGATGAATTAGGCGGCGTGCCTTTGTTGACCGTTTCCGAAATCCGCCTCAAAGGTTTAAGCGCGATTATCAAACGGTTGACTGATCTTATTTTGTCTCTCTTCTGTTTAGCACTTATTTCTCCAATTTTGCTGGTGTTTGGTCTGTTGGTCAAATTAACCTCCAAGGGCCCGGTCTTTTTTGTTCAGCCGCGAGTTGGTCTGGATGGGCAGACTTTTCCTATGTATAAGTTTCGTTCGATGATTAAAGATGCAGAACAGCTTTTTCCCCAGCTGGAGCCATTGTCCGAGGTCGATGGTAATTTATTTAAGATGAAAAATGATCCGCGGATGACGCCGCTGGGAAAATTCATGCGGCGCTGGAGCATTGATGAGTTGCCCCAGTTATTTAATGTTTTGCTCGGTCACATGAGCATGGTAGGGCCGCGGCCGCCGCTGCCGCGGGAGGTGTCCAAATATACGCCATGGCATTTTAAGCGCTTGCGGGTGCGGCCAGGGATAACCGGTTTGTGGCAGACTTCCGGACGTTCTTTGATCCCTTTTGAAGAAATGGTCCGACTGGATGTTTATTATATTGAAAACTGGTCGTTATGGCTTGACTGTAAAATCTTATTGCGCACAATTCCTGTGGTCCTCTTTGGCAGCGGCGCTTATTGATAGACGATGATTTTTCCCCGCCGAGTTTGGCTTGTCCCGCCGGTGCTGACAGTGAAGAAGAAGGGATAAATCCCGTTAGGCGCAATTTGTCCCGACTGGTCAACCCCTCCCCAAGCGGTTACCCCCGAAGTGGCGGCCGGCAGTTCTTTGACCCAGATCAAGGTACCGGTAATATCATAGATGCGGATTTTAATATCAGCCGGCTGGACCAGAGAATAGGCAAAAACCATCCCTTTGTTTTCCCCTCCGACAGCAAAAGCTCCCGGAAGCTCGCGGCTGGGGGAAAAAGGATTAGGGCCCGTAGCCAGATTAGTTAAAAGGTCAACAGTTGGTGGCGGCCCCAAAAAAGTGGCTTCCGTTGTGACTGTATTGCCCAGCAGAGAGGCCGCTTCCGGGGAAGTGCCAATTTTGATTGTAAATGGAAAAACCAGAGAGGCGCCATTTTGGGACTGGAAAGTCAGGCAAGCCGGCTGTAGGCCATCCCTTAAGCCGGCGGGCAAATTAATAAAGCCGGAAAGAGAGCAGGTTTCTTCATCGTAAACCAGGAGGGCGTCGCTATTTTGTCCGGCTAAAGTTAGTTGGGGCGATTCCTTATTGCCGATAATATTTTTGGGATCATTAATTTTTGCCTGGAGCAAAACAGTAGTGCCGGATTTTAGCCAGTCTTGACCATTGCCAAGTATCACCGCCACCTCCGGGGAAGATGGGTCATAAAATACCTCACGAGAAATTAAGAGCAAATTATTGGCCTCATCGCTGATCTTAAAACAAAAGACATTGTTGCCTGACATCAATTCGAAAGTAGCGCAAAAAGTATTGCTAACACCTAGAGCTTGCGGTTGTTCATTGATAGCTAATCTGGGACGGCTGTTATCCAGCTGGCCGGTAAAAGAAGCATGAGAGAATGAGCGGTGTGCTTCCAGGGTGATCAAAGCTGGCGGTGTTTTATCGATAATTAAAGCGCATGACCGTGTCGGCTGGCTTTGCGCGGTGCCTGTATTAGCGGTAACCTGCCAGACATAGTTGCCTTCGACCAGTGTTTCCGGAGAGACCGAAAAAGTTACAGCGGCATCGCTGGGTGCGGCTAGCTGGGATTGGGTAAATACCGGCTGATTTGGTTTTGCTTGCGGGCTGATAGCCAATTGGTAGAGAATTGGCTCGCTGTTAGTATTGGAACAAGACAAAAGAACGGCGGTTGTATTGTTGGTCAAAAGAGGCGAATTGGTGGTGGTTATCGCAGTATTAGGTATTGTGGTAATGATTTCCGATACTTTTATTTTACTATCTTCAAAAGTCAAAGCGGAAAATTTGCCCCTATAAAATCCCAGGGCATGAATGTTTTCTGGCAAGCTAATTTGCTTAGGGGGATTGTATGTTTGACCTTGATCAAGAGAAAGAGAATAAAAATTTTGTTGACCAACAGGTGCTTGTTCCTGCCAAGAAATAATTGATAAGTCTTGCGGTTGGTTAAAATGTAAATTATTTATTTTGTTGTAAGTTTGATAAATCAATTGGCGTCGTGTTTCTTGGAGTTGCGCAGGGAGAGTTGTTTGGATAAAGGTGCTTTGCCAGATGCGATATTGCCCGGACAATTTGTTTTGAGAAAGGAAAATCAATCTAAATTGGTTGTTTTTATCAAAAACAATTTGCGGACAAGAAACAACTTCTCCTGTAATTTGCAGAAAAACAGGCAAGTCAAAAGATAGTCCCCCGTCATGACTTTGTCTGATTTTTAGGCTATTGGTCTTTTCACAGGCGATAATAATATCCCTATCATAGCGAGCGATAACGGGATTTTGCCCGCTGAAGTTTGCGGCTTGTGGTATGGTTGATCCCCTCCCACCATTAGTAGCGTTGATGGGGATAAGCAGGTGATCCGTTGTTTCTATGATGATATTTATGTCGTCATTGTTGCGACAGAGATCGAAAGAGGCAACTTCTTGGCTGACAGAAAATAATGTTTTTACATCGCTTTTATCAAAAAATGATTGTTTAAGTTGTTGTGTCGCTTGGCCTTCTTTGGTTATAGTTTCCAACCAATAACAATTAATATTGCCAAAATTATCAATGATGATTTTTTGCGGTTCAGCGGCCATGGTTGGTCCAGCGCAAAGCCAACATAGTCCAACAATAATCAACCAAAAGCTTTTCTTGCCCAGCATGCTGGAATTTTAGCACGCAGACAGAGGAATTCAATGGGGTGCGGGGGTTTACTCCCCCGGCTAAATTAGTTATAATTAAAATCTGTGATTAAAAAGACAAAAAAGGTTGTCATTGTCGGAGCGGGGCCGATCGGTTGTTACCTGGGCCAATTGCTAAAACACCATGGTTTTGAGCCTCTTTTGCTCGAAGAACATGGGGAAATTGGCCGTCCGGTCCAATGTGCCGGCATTGTGGGGCGGGGGATTTTCGAAGAGACTCGACTGCCGATGTCGCAAAAATCGATCCAAAATGTCATTGATGGTGCGACTGTTTCTTACAATGAAGAATCTTTTGTCCTCAATCGCCCCAAAGTTGCCTACATTATTGATCGGGCGGTTTTTGACCAGGAATTAAGCCACGGTCTTAGTATTGAGTTTAACACCCGCTTTGAAGAATTGCGCCAGCTTAAAGAAGGCTATGTTCTGAAGACCAGCAATGGCGAGTATTATGCGGATTTTGTCGTGGGAGCAGATGGGCCAAATTCGCGGGTCCGCAAGTCTGGCGGGTTTGCCTCCGACATGCGGCTTTATCGCGGCTACCAATATCGTCTGGAAATGCCGCCTCGCCATCAAAATATGGTGGAAGTGAGCTATGTTAAGCCGTTTTCTCTTTTTACCTGGGTGATTCCCGAAGGGAAGGGAACAGTTCGCATTGGAACAATTTGTCCCAACCCATTTCAAGAATTAAATAGTTTCATGGAAAAATACCAGACCAACGGGGCGACAATTATTGAGAGAAATGCCGGGGCAATTCCCATCGGCACCTGCCAATTGACGAACGGGAACCTGGCGCTGGTGGGGGATGCGGCTTGTCAGATCAAACCGATTACCTCGGGCGGTATTTATTATGGTTTAAAGGCGGCGGAACTGCTGGCTGACGCGATAAAAGAAAATGACCTCACTCTCTACGAAAAAAGATGGCGGGAGGAATTTGAACGGGAGATTAAAATCTGCCTGCTGGCCAGAAATATCATGGAAAATATGGGAGAGGATGTCTTGCGCCGGGTTTTTTCCTACGTCAAAGATAATGTTGATTTAATTGAGAAGATTGGTGATTTTGAAAATCACTCTTCGATTTTTTGGAGCCTGGTCAGTAACCCGCGGACTTATCCGACCATTGGCGCCCTGGTTATGGGGATGGTGAAGAATCCCGGTTTCTTGATGCGTTCACTGCTGCGTGTGCCAAAATAATGTTAAAAAAATGTAAGTATTTAGTATTCTGGAAACCTGCGAGTAAACCTCGCGGTTTCCAGAATGTGGAACCGAGGCGTTTAGCCTCAGGTTCCATAATTCTGAATACTTACCTCTTATTGCTGCTTGGTCTTGTGGCTGGGTTTTTGTTTGTTCTGCCCGCAGTCCTTAATAATTGCGCCCAATTTTTGATCGTCAGGGATAAATTGCAGTCGGCCGATGCTATTGTTGTTTTAGCCGGAGACAGTAATGGGGAGAGACTAAGAGAGGGGATCAAGTTATACAAGGCTGGTCGCGCGCCAAAGATGCTTTTGAGCGGCGGCCCATTGGTGTGGCGTTTGACTTATGCAGAATGGTTGAAGCAACAAGCCATAGCGGAGGGAGTTCCAGCCCGGGCGCTTTTATTACAGGATAAATCCCGGTCGACCCTGGAGGATGCTCGCTATTCTTTGCCGATATTGAAAAAGAACAAAATTCACTCAATTATTCTAGTGACCTCTTATTACCATTCACGCCGAGCCAAACGGGTTTTTCAGAAAATTTGCACACCGGCTGGCATTTCTGTCGTTAGCTGGCCAGCCCAAGAATCAGAATTTCGGCCGCACGGCTGGTGGCACCGGCATGAGGATATTCAGATTGTCGTGACAGAATACATGTCACTAGTGTTTTATTTGTTGAGGGGGTATTAAAATGAAAATCGGTTTTGGGTATGATGTGCATAAGTTAGTGAAGGGGCGGCCTTTAATTCTTGGTGGGGTGACAATTCCTTACGCGAAGGGTTTAAAAGGCTGGTCTGATGCCGATGTTTTGCTCCATGCCATTATTGACGCTTTGATCGGTGCCCTGGGAGAAGGGGACATTGGCCATCACTTCCCGTCGGGTGATAAAAGATTTAAAGGGATTTCTAGCCTCAAATTATTAGAGTTTATTCGTGAACTTTTACGCAATAATAATTATGCTATCAACAACATTGATGCGACGGTAGTAGCGGAAGAGCCGCGCTTAGCGCCGCATATTACAGCTATCTGCCAAAAGATTGCTCAAACGCTCGAGATTGCTGTTGAATTAGTCAATGTCAAAGGTAAAACAGAAGAAGGTTTGGGTTTTACCGGGACCAAGAAGGGAATCGCGGCTTACGCTGTCTGTCTGATCCATAAGGAAATATGACCAAACTCGGAGTTAATGTCGACCATATCGCGACCCTGCGCCAGGCCAGAGAAGAATCTTTCCCTGACCCGATTGCACTGGCGAAAGAAGCGATTGCCGGCGGGGCGGATGGGATTGTCTGCCACTTGCGTGAGGATCGGCGTCATATCAAGGATGACGACGTAGTACTTCTCAGAAAATTGCCGACCCGTCTTGATCTGGAGATGGCGGCGACAGGAGAGATGCTGCGATTCGCTTTGAAAATTAAGCCCGAGATGGTAACACTGGTGCCGGAAAAAAGGCGAGAGATCACGACCGAAGGGGGCTTGGATGCGGCTGGTCAATTGAAACAGCTGAAACTTTACGTCGATAAATTACAAGCGGCAGGCATTATTGTCAGCCTCTTTGTTGATCCGGAAGTGAAGCAAATTGAAGCTGCGGCTAAGTTAAGGGCGCGATTCGTGGAAATTCATACCGGGGCTTATGCCAGAGGCGGCAGCCTGGGAAAAATAAAGAGTATTGTTAACAAAGCGGTAGAACTTGGATTGCGGGTTAACGCCGGCCACGGATTGGATTATAATAATGTCAAACCGATCGCGGCTATCCCGGAGGTAGAAGAATTGAATATCGGTTTTTCTATCATTGCTAGATCGGTTGTGGTCGGGATGCGCCAGGCGGTAAAAGAGATGAAGGATGTGATTTCATGAAAATTGCTATTGGTTCAGATCACGCGGGTTTTAAGTTGAAAGAAATCGTCAAAGCGTTTTTGACGCGCAAAGGTTACGAATTCAAAGATTTTGGCACCGAATCGGAAGCGTCGGTAGATTATCCTGATTACGCTTATCCGGTCGCAGAGGCGGTGGCAAAAGGGGATTTTGATCGAGGGATTTTAATCTGCGGTTCCGGTGTTGGGATGAGTATTGCCGCGAACAAAGTAAGAGGTATCCGGGCGGTCTTGGTCCATGACACCTATACTGCCAAACAGAGCCGCCAGCATGGCGACTGCAACATCCTCTGCCTGGCCGGACGCAAGCTGACCCGGGCCAAAGCAACCAAGATTGTCGCGACCTGGTTAAAAACAGATTTCTCCGGCGATGAACGTCACCTGCGGCGCATCAATAAAATTGAGAGATAAAAAATGAAAGCTTTGATCATGGCCGCCGGCTACGGCACCCGGTTGGAACCGCTGACCATCGCGGTCCCCAAGCCGATGGTACCGATTGTTAATTGGCCGACGATGCACCACAACATTCAACTTCTCAAACAACATGGTTTTTCCCAAATTACGGCTAACATCCATTACCATCCAGAACAAATTGAGAACTATTTTGGTGACGGCCATTGGTTGGGAGTTAACTTGGCGTATTCTTACGAAGAGAAATTATTGGGAACGGCCGGAGGGGTTAGGCGAATGGCAGAAGAGATTGCCGGGGTGAAAGAAACTTTCCTAGTTCTCTCTTCCGATGCTTTAACCGATATTAATTTAAAACGCCTGGTCGATTTTCATAAATCGAAACATGCGTTAGTGACGATGGCCCTGTCGCGGGTCGGCGACCCGAGCCATTTTGGCGTGGTGGTGTGTGATGAACAACGCAAGATTGTGGAGTTCCAGGAAAAACCTCCTGCGGCTTCCGCAAAGAGCGACTGGGTTAATACAGGGATATATGTCATTGAGCCGCAAGTTTTACAATTAATCCCGCCGGGACCGTATGATTTTGGTAAACAACTTTTTCCTCGTTTGGTCGCGGAACAAGCGGCGGTTTATGGCTATCCGATGCTGGAGTATTGGAGTGATGTTGGCAATTTAACCCAGTATGTCCAATCTAATTATGACGCTATGCAGGGGCGGGTCCGTTTGCAAATACCTGGTAAAAAACAGGGGAAAGCAACCTGGATTGGAGAGAGAGAAGTTGTTGACCGATCGGCCCGCTTTGAAGGGACCGTGGTTATTGGGGACCGCTGTCGTGTTGGCCGCGATGTTTACATCAAAGATGCGGTTATTGGCGATAAATGTATCATTGGTGATAATGCTGTAATAACCGGTTCAGTTATCTGGTCAGACACTGTTGTTGGCGCTGGTTGCATTGTTGATCGGGCGGTGGTGGGGAATTGGTGCCACTTAGAGACAAAAGCACGGGTGGAGGAGGGAGCCGTTATTGCCAACCGGTCGATTGTTCGTCAGGATCGTTTGGTCCCCGCCCGCACCAGCCTTCCCCCTAATTCTATCCAATGATTATTTTGCGATTTCTCTCTTCCCTGTTTTTCTGGCTTTATCTCCAGGTGGGGTTTGTTGTCGTCGCTCTTCTCTCTTATCCCGCTCGTATTTTGCGGGACAAGGGACGCTCTTTTTGTTATCTGACGGTTCGTCTGGTATTGCGGTTCCTCTTTTTATTCTCCTTTTTCCGTGTGACAGTCAAAGGGGGTGACAATCTGCCGGCGGGTGGCCGAACGGTTTTTATCGCTAATAAACCGGATTTGATCTCAACTTTTGCTTTGATTGCTTTTTTCCCTCGGCATTTAAGTTTTATCGCTGAAGCTCGTCTTTTTCGCCTGCCAATTATAGGTCGAGTGTTTAAGGCAATCGGTTGTATTCCTTCAGTGGCGGCTGGCGAGCACTCTTTCGCTTTTCCGGTTAAAGTCTTAAACGCTTTCAGGCGTGCTGGCAACATTCTGTTTTACACTGCTAACCTGCGCCGACAGGATAGCCAATTCACCTCTTTCCCGGCGGCGGAATTACAAATTGCAAAAACTTTGGAATCAACGATTATCCCTATAATGGTAAAGGGAACCGACAAAATTATGCCGCCCGGTAGCGCTATTTTTGCTCCGGGCAGGATAGAGATTATAGTTGGAAACCCAATTGCGGCTACTGATGTCGGGCCGGCGGCGAAGAAATTAGAGGAATTCTATGGGATTTAATTATTTTATAGTATTTGTTATTGTTTTAGTAGTTTTCTGGATTATTCTAACCGCCTTTTTTATGCTCCGCTATACATATAATAGCCGAAGGTTGAAAGCAAGCAGTGCAGGCATGTCTAGCGATATTGCCGATCTCCAGAAACAGCTTGACCAGCTGACTAACAATATCTCAGGTAAGCATTAACCAGGTTTTTGGTTAAGGTTATGGTTAGGAAGCCAGTATGGTTTGTGGGTTAGGGTTATGTTTTTAACCATTTTACCTAACCCAATTTCCAAACAGGCTTCATAACCTAAACCCTAACCCGATTCCCATGCAAGTTTTACCCCCCTGGTTACGATAGATAGGTTGAGAGGTAATATAACATGGGAGTTAATGGTGTCCAATTTACGTCGATGGTAGCCGGAAAAGCTCCGGCTAATATTGAGCCAGGGAATGGCAAGGAAAAAGTCCGTGCCGATCTGGCCGGAGCAGCTTCTGGCTTAGCCGGTTTGGCAGGAACTCCGATAAGGAATACCAATCCCGATGCTGGTGGAACACAGCGTGGTAGTTATGTGACTTTAGCTGATGGCTCAACTCGTTTTATCCCCCATAATGGCAGTGTGGTCGAAGAATTAGGGGATTTATTAGCTCCGGGACAACGACCCACTCATACTTATGTGGCGCCGCAACGAGGAGTAATAAGATAAATTATGTTGAATTTTATTGTTCAGAATTTTAATTGGCCGACATTTTTTATCGCTTTGGCGGTATTTGTCTTAATATCAAATATCACCAGCTTGATTGTGGCTATTATAAAAAAACGGCGCGCCTATAAACAGTTGAATACTGTTGAAAAACAATACCAGGATTTACAGAAGCAGTTGAAAGATAATGAAGCTGAATTAAACAAAGCGCTTGGTTCTAAGGAGAATAAATAATGGGTGGAGGAGACGTAAGAACTGCTGTCCCTTTACCACCGGGTATCAATCCTCGTGCATTAGGTACACCTGGAGGGGCGGGAGCGCGAACTGGTGCCGTAGGTGCCAGCCAAACTACGCGAAGGACGGATGGTTCTCCCGAGAACATGGCGCGTACGGTCGAAAGCCATTGGCAGTCTCTTACTCGTCGAGAACATATTCAAGTTGCTGCCGGCTTACAGGCTGCTACTGCTAATGGTCGCCATTTGACTTATGATGAGTTTGTTAGGGTTACAGGTTATGACGTTTTAACTAGAGAAGCCTGGAGAGCCATGGTTGGCGGGGAAGATGTCGCTAACCTGGAGGATCTTGATTATTATCTGACTGTATTTGACAACTGGAGCAGATTGAGCGGGGTCTCCTTTGATGAATTTTCCCGCAGTAAACGTATTACAGTTGTCCACGATGCTGAACTTTTGTCCCATATGCTCTCCATGTCCGCTGATAGCATACGTAATTTAGTCCGCAGTCTCGGCCGGACCCAATTAGAAAATTTCTTACAGCAGGCCATTCCTGGTATACAAAATGTGCCGACCAACCTGGTGGATAGGGGGAGGGGCGCGGCCTGGACTGAAAGTA
>Ga0172379_10009046_pt1 | contig 12365 bp, 14 predicted proteins | sample GrowelOW334metaG_FD_119756 | JGI IMG/M metagenome (GOLD analysis project Ga0172379, IMG submission 119756) | Groundwater microbial communities from an aquifer near a municipal landfill in Southern Ontario, Canada - Groundwater well OW334 metaG | ecosystem: Environmental > Aquatic > Deep... | reverse complement strand
GCCCCCGACCGTCGCCCTGACCGTCGACAAGAGCAACCAGAAGGCCATCAACAAGACCTTCCGTCGCATCGAGGCCGCCAACGCCAAGAACCTCAGGAAGCTGGAGCGAGCCGCCAGGACCCACTTCGCCGTCCAGGCCGTCGACCAGAAGATCACGGTGATCTTCCAGGGATCCGCCGTCCCGGTCAAGCCCATAGTGAAGACGGACGACACCAAGACGACGGAGCCTGACGTGAAGCGCTACCTGTCCCGCAAGGAACACGTCGAGCTCAAGTCCGGCCGCATCCCCACAACGGTGGAGAACTGGGATCTGATCGCCTGGGGCTTCGGACAGCGCAAGCTCTACGAGCGTGCACTCGCCAAGGCCAGCATGGTCACCCCCCACCGTCCGCGTCGTCAGTTCCGCCAGAACGCCGTCGCGCACAGCCTCATGTTCGCATGAGATCCTGATCTACCGTCTGGGGCGGCGGGTGAAAAAGACGGAGTCCAGGTGACCAAATGACCTTCCGGTCATCACCTGGACTCCGTCCACCACCGCTACAACCCGCTCACAATCTCAATCTCAACCATGTTTGTAAGCACCTTCGTAACAGAGGTGTTTTTTTGTATCAAAAAACCAGCTACTAAAGCTGGTTGAACATACGAAAGGATGGGTGTGGGCTTAGCTGGATTATACGGGTTGGAGGCAAATGCCTACGACAACGGTATAAAACCAACTAAGCCCGGGTACCCAGGAGGAGCGCGAGCCCAATATCGCCGAAGCGAAGCGCTCCTCCTGGGGGGTTCCGGGTGTCAGACTGGCACAATGGGCAACATGAGCCAGGGTGAGATTACCCGAGGTCTGTTCTAGTACAGCTGTTCACCACGCGACAAGACGCTGTTCACCGCCATGGCCGGCTTGCAGTTGTGCTGCTTCTCCTTGAAGGTGATGAGGCGCTGGACGCTGTGTGCAGCGATTGCCTTGGCCTTCGCTGTGGTCCTGACGTCCTCCTTCATGGTCAGCGTGACCTGAGCCGGGATGTCGCGGTTGTAGCAGATCTTGACGGTGTCGAGCCCCTTTTCGATGCCGATGTAGCTCTTGAGGGTGTCGATGTTCCCGCGGTCGGATCCGAAGGAGAAGGCGACGTGAACCTCGAAGGGCTTGCCCTTGGTGTGGGGTCCCGTGAGAAGTGTCACCCTTCCGACGACATCCGAGTCGAAGGACTTGAACTCTGCGAACTTGCTGGTAGTACTCAACTTTCCTCCTGAGGGGTGTTGGTCAACAAACCATGGTCAAATTCTACACCCAAAAATGTATATGTCAACATTATTGACTAAAAATGTCAAAAGTTGTAAAATACAACATAGAATTATGAGTGAAATTCCATCCAATCCTGAAGCCTTTGACCCGAGAGAGCAACTGGCATTGCTTGATCTTATTGAAGCTCTCCAAGAAAAGGTAGAACACGCTCTGTCGTACGAGGAAAAACTCAGGCAGTTATCCGTCCAAGAAGGACAGGCTGGCGCCCGTACTACAAATATTGCAAGCCATGATACCGAAGGCAACGAGTATGTTGTTGGCCCTCATCATCTGATTGTATGGATACCTGAACACGGCGATGACCCACTGTTTGGGATAACTCGCCTAGAAGTCCGGATGCCAGACGATTCTACGAGTGACCTTTTCTTGCGCTTGTTCAACACGGAGGGCGATGAACAAAACTTTCTCCTAAATAGTAAGGGATTAAAACCTTTCAATCTGGCAAGTACCGATGTTATACCCGTAGATCCATCTGATTTTGGTTTGGCAAACTTTGTAGTTAAGGACGAAACAATTTGTGTGCCCGCGATAGGGACAGATGTGTTTACGCTCGATGCAGTGATCAACTCGTCCTACAAATATTTTGAGCAGCCACGTAACCCACAAAAAGATCAGCCAGGGGGGCAGGTTTATTAGAGCCTAGAGCACTGGCTTGACGGGGGTATTAGCAGTCTAGTACTATGAGTGCTAGAAGGCTGGACGTTATTTGCGAGAAACGTTGAGCCAAAAACAGGGTAAACAAGGAGCAAACATGTCCGTGAACATCAAGCCGCTTGCCGACTACGTAGTCGTGCAGCAAGAAGAAGCCGAAACCAAGACCGCCAGTGGTCTGTACCTCCCAAATGCCGCTCAAGAAAAGCCAAAAGTAGCTAAAGTCTTGGCTGTTGGCAAGGATGTAAAAGAAGTCAAAGTTGGCGACCGAGTCGTCTACGGCGGTTACAGCAACGTAGAGGTCAAGCAAGAGGGCAAAAACTACATAGTTATTAAAGAAGAAAACATTTACGCGACAGTATAAATAGGGTAGAGGGTAGAAGGTAGGGGGTAGAGATGTCCACCCTCGCCCCTCCACCTTCACCCCTAATGAGAAGGAGTGAACGATTATGGCTAAAAAAGTATTTTACGATGATGATGCACGAAGGCGCGTACTAGCTGGCGCTGAAATCCTTTACAACGCAGTCAAAACAACGATGGGTCCCAAGGGCCGCAACGTAGTCATTAGCAAAAGCTATGGTCACCCAACCGTTACGCACGATGGTGTAACTGTTGCCAAGGGCGTAGAAATTGCCGATGTTGACGACGAGACTTTGGGCTACAAAGTCGGTGCAGAACTGATCAAGCAAGCCGCCAACAAGATGAACGACGTTGCTGGTGACGGCACAACCACAGTGACAGTTCTTACCTACCACATCCTGAACGAAGCCAATAAGCTGATTGCTGCAGGCCACAACCCAATGCTTTTGCGTAAAGGTCTAGAGACAGCCGCCCACGATGTTATAACCAAACTTGGTGCCATGGCAGAAGACGTGTCCGAACATAAGGGCCGTATCGCTGAAGTAGCGACTATTTCCGCAGGTGACGCAGAGATTGGCAACCTAATCGCAGATATCATCGACAAAGTCGGAAAAGACGGCGTAGTTACGGTTGAAGAAGGCCAGGGCCTGGACCTAGAATCAGAAGTTGTAGAAGGATTTACCTTTGACCGCGGTTTTGTTAGCCCTTACATGGTGACCGATACGGCCCGCATGGAAGCTATCTACGAGAAACCAGCAGTGCTTATTACCGACAAAAAGGTAACTTCTATTCAGGAGTTCCTGCCAATTTTGGAAAAACTTGCCCAAAGCGGCAAAAAAGACTTGGTTTTGATTGCCGAAGACGTAGAAGGCGAAGCCATGGGCACACTTATTCTAAACCGCCTCAAAGGCGTGTTTAACACCGTGGCAATCAAGGCTCCATCATTTGGTGATCGTCGTAAGGACATATTGAACGATATCGCTGTGCTGACTGGCGCAACTGTTATTTCAGAAGACCAAGGTTACACATTCGAAAACGCTGACCTACACATGCTTGGTAGTGCCCGCAAAGTCATCGTGACCAAGGACGAAACCACCATTATCGAAGGCGCCGGTGATGTCAAAGACGTCAAAGAGCGTGTTGTGCAAATCAACCACCAGATCAATGCTGCTAGCAGTGAATATGACCGTGAAAACTTAGAAAAGCGTCGTGCTGCGCTAAGTGGCAAGGTGGCTGTCATTAAAGTCGGTGGTGCTACCGAAACAGAGATAGAAGAGAAGAAATTCCGCGTAGATGATGCAGTAGCAGCCGTTAAAGCGGCTCTAGACGAAGGCATCGTCCCAGGTGGTGGCGTGACACTCATCAACCTTATTGATACCATCGCTGAATCGGCAGATAAATACTTGAAGGGCAAAAAGGCACGCAATCACCTGAGTGAAGATGCTGGCTTTGGATTGCTAGCAAAAGCATTAGAGCAGCCTTTCCGTATCCTGATGGAAAATGCGGGCGTGAATGCTGACGAGTGGCTACCACAAGTTAAAACTACTGTGGGGCAGGGTGTTGACGTAAATGATGCCGCTAAACTTGTCGACCTCAAAGATTCTGGTGTTGTTGATCCGGCACGTGTGACCAAAGAAGCTATTCAGAACGCTGTATCAATCGCTGGAACAGCCATGACTATGGGTGCGCTTGTAGTTGAGGTTCCAGAACCAAAATCCGCAGAAGTCCCAGGCATGAACGGCATGGGCGGAATGATGTAAGGTAATGAGAAACCCCATGCGGGTTTCTCATCGGAAATCAAAGATTTCCTGCTCTTCCTGACAACGGATAAAATAACCCCGGAATAAATCCGGGGTTATTTTGCATTAACAAGCACTAGCGGAAAGGGCAGAAATGTTGCAAAAAAGGTATTTTAGTAGTATTGTAAGGTTAATCTAAGGAGTACGGGACCATGGCGTTATTTAATCGTCGCAAGCAGAATACTGATGTTCTACCAGAGGAAGTACGTGAGTACTACCAATCAGAGCGCCGCGAGCGTGCTGGTGTAGCTTGGCTTCTTGCCGTGGGAACCTTGCTCTTAACTTTTGTAATTGCAGCCGGCCTTTTCTTTGGCGGGCGTTGGGTGTACCACGTTGTCTTTGATAACAAAGACGACAACAAGCAGACTGCATCACAAGATAATGGCCTTCGCGTAGATGAAAAAGGCAACGTTACTGGTGGTAACAGCCAGCCAGCAACCACAGGGAACAATGGTACAAGTAGTACGAACACAACTACACCTAGTACGCCAGCTCCTTCAACAGGGACTGCTGCCACTCCATCAACGACTCCAAACACCGGTGATGCTACCCCAGTTCAACTGATCGACACTGGCCCTGGCGACGAAGACAATCTTTAGAATCCACATAAGTTAATTATCATAAGAACTGTGACATAGCGCACAGCTTGCTTTCATTTGGCTTGTTATAATGCAGACAGAACACGGGTAGGTGTTGGCACAAGTAGCGTTGATATTTGATGTGTGGGAGAGCTGATAAGTATCGAACACCCAGTAAACATAACTAACCTAAGAAAGTAGGGAGGGGAAATGGGTCCACCGGTCACAAGGCAAGATGTACAGAACATCGTTGAAAATTCTAGAAATAGGATATTTGAGCGGGTTTCGACCAAACAGGATATCAATGTTTTGGCTGATACTGTACGTCAACTTGCTAACTTACAGCAACTGAGTCAGCAAATGCTGAAGCAGAGCGAATATCAGAGGCTACAACTCACACGTAGGGCGGCTGCCGTTGAGGCTAGGCTTATTTCAATCGAGAGCGAGCTACGGGCAGTTAGAGGTTCAATTGACAAGATGTCTGGACTGAAACAACAGCCAATAATCTTGCCTGCTCCTGTTGCAAATGAACAGGAGAGACAGACTCCGGCCACTCAGTCTACGTACGTATATAGGCCCAACTAGATGCAAATAAAAAGACTCCCAGACGGGAGTTTTTTTATTTGGTAACAGAACCTATTTAGCTGTTGTGCTGTTGGGTGAAATAATTTATTTCGTTTACGACGTCTAGGAGTGCCTGGGCACGAGCCTTTTCGTCGGTGATTTGCTTGGCTGATTCATAGGCAGTCTTGATAAGACTGTGGTCATCTGTGGCCTGGATCATCATCATGGTTGTGCGGAATTTTTCTTCGGCAGTTTGTTCCAGGTGACCAACTAGCGGGGTTAATTCCTGAAGCGCGTCTTGCTTGATGCCCAAAAGTTCATCAGAATTGGCATTACCGGCTATGTGGTCGGCTATTTCTGGAGTAGTTAGGTCTTGTGTAGGTTCTGGCACGGCTGGTGTGTCTTGAGCTGGTACATCATCGGTAATTGGGCCAATAGGTGCCCCTGGTGCTGGCGCGCCAAAAGTGTTGTCGGTAGCAGCTGGCTGCCCGAAGTTACTTAAGTCGTTTTGTTGCTGATTTTGGTCGTTCTGTCCGAACATTCCCACCCCCTGTTACTTTCGTATATACTTATGTATGACAGTATAACCATAAACACCTCGGGAGAAAAGCTTTGCTTGATGATTTGAAATATATCCACGACCGCGATGCCCAAGATGCTCTTGGCATAGCAGAGAAACAAGCTGCACAACTTGTACAGACATTTGAACTTATTGGGAATAGAGAATTCGGTACTATCCATAACGTGGTATATGCCGGTATGGGGGGCTCTGCATTGGCGGCGCTGTTGGTCCACACGTGGCCAAAGCTAAACCTTCCATTTGAGGTAGTGCGTGACTATGATCTGCCTGCGTATGTTGGTCCTAATACGCTGGTGATCGCCGCTAGCTACTCTGGTAACACCGAGGAAACACTCAGTGCCCTTGTACAAGCAGAAGCAAAAGGTGCGCAGATTGCAGTTATTGCCGGTGGTGGCAAACTGCAAGAGGCGGCTCAGGCCAAAGGCTATCTCATTGGCGTTTTACCAAAGGTTGTCCAGCCGCGTTACGCAGTGCTTTCTAACTTCAAGCTCCTATTGGATATCTTGGCGACTGCAGGCGTACTGACAGAGGACGTAAGTTCAGATCTGCAGAATGCTTCAAGTTTCTTGAACAGCGCGGTCGCATCCTGGGTTCCAACAGTCCAAACCAACCAGAACAAGGCAAAACAAATTGCGCTGGAAGCGATTGGAAAATCCGTTGTTATTTACGGTGGCCCCAAGCTGTTTCCTGCGGCCTACAAATGGAAGATTAGCTTTAATGAAAACGCTAAACAAGTAGCGTGGGCGGGGCAATACCCCGAGTTCAACCACAACGAATTTATAGGCTGGAGCAAACAACCAGTCGATAAGCCGTACTTGGTTATTGATCTGAGAAGCAGCCTTGAGCACGAACGTGTCCAGAAACGTTTTGAAGTCAGCGAACGGTTGCTATCAGGTTTGCGTCCAAGCCCAGAAATTGTACAAGCTGAGGGTAGCACGGTCCTGGAGCAGCTACTGTGGACTATTGCCCTGGGTGATTTTGTATCGTTGTACACCGGTATAGCAAATGGGCTCAACCCAGCACCAGTAGAATTAGTAGAAAAATTTAAGAAGGAATTAAGTAATTAATGTCAGACTCACAAGTACCAATCTTTGACCCAAGTGGTTTTACCAACGACGAATATCTTAAAAAAGTAGATAAGCCTTGGGGATATGAACTCCACTGGGTACCAGAGGGATTGCCATACATGGGCAAGGTGCTTCACCTAGATGCTGGCAAACGCCTGAGTATGCAGGTCCATGATGAGAAGCAAGAGGCCTATTTCCTGATTAAGGGTCGCGCCAAAATTATTTGGGACAACAACGAGGGCGAACTTATCGAAACAGAACTCAAGCCGTTCACAGGCTACCGCACTTTAGTAGGGCAACGTCACAGACTGTGTGGGATCACCGATTGTGACATTGTCGAGTCTTCTACGCCCGAAAGCGGAACTACATATCGGCTTGAGGACGATTTTGCACGACCTGATGAAACCCCAGAACAGCGCGCCAAGGAGCGTGGCGAGGCGTAGCATGACAACCCAGGATGTATCTCAACTAGGGACCATACTGGGCATTTGGGCACATCCGGATGACGAAACATTTATGGTTGGTGGCATTTTGAGTATGGCAGCAGATAACAACCAGAAAGTTGTTTGCGTGACCGCAACTAAAGGTGAGTCCGGGACAAAAGACGGCAGTGTATCAGCCGAACTTGGAGAAACGCGTGCCAACGAACTTGCCGCTGCCTTAGACATATTGGGCATCACAGAGCATAGCTGGCTTGGATACCAAGACGGTACCTGTTCTGATGTGCCTCAGAATGAAGCCGTGAGCCAACTAGTAAATCTCATCGAACAACACAAACCCGACACGATAATTACTTTTGCGCCGGACGGTCTTACTGGCCATCCAGACCATCAAGCTGTTTCACGTTGGGCAAAAACAGCTGCCGATAAATCAAATATTCACCCTAACGTCTACTTTGCGGTTCATACGCAGGAGTTATACGATTCGTTCATGAAGGTAGTTGATGATGAATTCAACGTCTACTTTGCAACTGAAAACCCTGTTTTTCCTCCTGAAGCATCATGCGATATGGTTGTTCACCTGGAGCCGGCTACTGCAGAGCGTAAAATGCAGGCACTCAAAATTATGCCATCGCAATATGGCGCATGGTTTGAATTCTTGGGTGATAAAGGTGTTGAATTCGCTGTCGGCAGTGAGGCCTTGGTCAGGTCTAAATAGGCTTGTCTTTGAGGCCTAAATGATAGCCAATGTATGAGCTAAACAAGTGCAGCCCAAAATAGATACCAAATATCCAGAGAATTAACGATATTGTTAACGTCTCGAACGGCAAGATAAACAGTAACCCACCTATGATGTAGTCGGTCTGATCAAACGGGAACCATGCGTTACCTGATTGAATGCCGCGTTGCCGCTTGAAAAAGCTCTCCACTGCGTCTCCTATAAGTGCACCGGCGCTCATGGCTGCCGCAACTAACAAGTAATGACCAAGTGCAGTTTCGGGGAAAAACCACATGTGCATCAACCAGCCTACGAATGTTCCAAATATAATACCGCTAAACAATCCTCGCCATGACTTATTTTTGCCAAAAATACGATGACCGCGGTAGCTATGGCCAAAGTCCAGGGGTGTCTTAAAACGCGTAATGAAAGGTATCTTGTTGGCCAGAACAGGGGCCATATTGGATGCACCTGCCGGGAGGAAGAATAATAGAGCCACGATATACTCCGGCAGATTCATTAGTGTTGCCCCCGAATACGCTTACGCAAGCGGTGGTATTTAGGGTAGAGTAGTGCGCTGAAAGTTGGGTTCTGGGTGCGTAACACAGAACGGTCCAGTATTTGTAGCAAATTCTCACGGGTTGGCATTTCTGACAAGTCACTATAGGTACGGCCCAGCCCACGGTAACCGTGCGCATCACTGCTGGCTGCACCGTCCTTTTGATTGAGCCGTGCCCAAACTACTGCTTGTGCGCTACGATTCTGCATAAATGCGCGGCCGTTACAGACCTCGATAATATCTACAAAATCGGCGATTTGCTCAAGCGTGTGGGGGTCCATACCTTTGCGAAAAGTCTCAAACGGATGGGGAATGTATACTATGCCACCTTGATCTTTAATGCGCTTAACGGTTTCGTGTGGGCTCAGCCCTGCAGGGACCAAATCGGTCAAAAATAGCCCAACAATTTCGCCATGCGTAGTCATTATTTCTTCGCCCACAATAATTTGGCTGCCAAAGTGTGCATGCAGATCAAGCGCCATGGATATAGCATTGTGATCCGTAATGGCAATGGCATTAAGCAAGCCCGTTTCAAGAGCTTTTTGATACTGCTCAGGGGTAATTCCCCCGTCCGGTGAGGTGCTGGAATGGGTGTGTAGATCGACCTTGTACATAGGTTTTACTTGGCTTCGTTAGATAGTAGATATTTTGTAATTGAAATGAGTCTGCCAAATGCAGTAAATGTTGAGAAAATGGCAATTAGTACTACTGCGAGTGCGAGGTAACCGCTAACCAAACCTAAAATTAGGATTGTCATGCGAATTTCAAAACGTAGCAGCCCATCCTGGAATAAACGATTAATCTCGTTTGGTGTTAGCTGGTGGCTACTAACTGCTGTTTCACCCTTGGCTTTAACGTAACTAACGCTAAGGCTTGCACCACATGCAGCCACTGCCCATACCGCAAACACTGGTTGAGGACTGTAGATGAAACTAAAGGCTGCTCCGCAGTACAGGGCAACCTCTTTCATGCGATCTGTTGTTGCGTCCAGCAACATGCCTGCATTACCTGCCCGTTTTTGAAGCCGTGCCAAGGCACCATCAAGTGCGTCAAATAGTCCAAAAACAAGCAATAAAGCAGCTGCCCACCAATAATGATTTGTAGCGATAAGCCATGCAATCGGTAGGTGCATAATCAGCGCCAGGATAGTTACGGCGTTAGGGCTCAGCTTGCCTCCCGAAATCGTGTTTAGGAACACAGCTAGCAGATTCATCCAGCCACGAACAACCGTGCGACAAGCGTCCAAGAAAGTGTTGATTAGTTTCATTAGTGATTATTATACAAGGTGCACAGAGGAAAACAGAAGTTTACTTATCTTAACGAGTGCCGCCAATTTCAACAACACGAAGAGTTGTTATAGCTTATAACCCCTTAAATCAGGTATAATCTAGGGTATGAAAGCACTGCAACCGTTGAGGCGGTGGGGCAAACAGCTACGCTGGTCTGTTTCATTTATTGCCATGCAGGCTGCACGGGGTCTATTTCGATTACATACACACCGGTTTCATAGGTTAATCTATGCGTTGATCATTGCCAACATGGCGAGCGTGACATTATTTTGCCTACGACTGATCGGGGCAGAGAACTTCCGGTATTGGTTTATGCTGTGGAATCTAATTTTGGCCTGGATTGCACCCCTGTTAGCATGGTATTTGACACGCCGTCTTCTGACGGGCCGCTGGCGACACTGGTCAAATATCGTTCTGACAGTACTGTGGTTAGGCTTTTTGCCAAACAGCTTTTACATGGTTAGTGATCTCATTCACGTGCAGCAAACAGGAGAGGTAAGCATCATCTTCGACGCAGTGCTGTTTACGTCGTTTATATTTAATGGGTTTGTAGCAGGGTTCCTTGGTGCAATTATGGTACACCGAGAGTTGCTACGACGACTCAGTTCCATGAAATCATATACAGTCATGGCGGGGGCCTTTTTCCTGAGTAGTTATGCAATCTACCTTGGACGAATACTCAGATGGAACACATGGGATGCAATACTGCATCCTTCAGGCCTGATATTTGACGTGTCGGACACTATTTTACGCCCATTAGAGCATCCTCAGGCGTTTGTTGTGACACTCTCGTTCACATTACTGATTAGTTCGTTCTACTTTGTAGCGTGGGAGTTGTACAGGGCTTTTATTCGCAAGACGTAATTACCTCTGTTATAATCCTTGGTAATATGCAAGAAATAGCTCGAGCGGTGCACACCGCATGTAAGGATTTGTTCGCAGTAGATGCGGACGTTGTTTTGACGCGCCCTGACGAACAATTTGGTGATTACGCTACCAACGTTGCACTGCAGCTTAGCAAGCAACTTGGTAAAAACCCCAGAGAAATCGCAGAATCAATTGTCGTGAAAATTCGTGAAAACTCCGTGAAAACTATCTCAGAAACATCAGTTGCAGGCCCTGGGTTTATTAATATTCGCCTGACAGACCAAGCGCTGGTTTCTCAGGCCCAAGATGTGCCTGCCCGTTCATACGAAGGCAAGACAGTACTTGTTGAATACCTTGACCCAAACCCATTCAAGGAACTCCACATTGGCCACGCTTATAGCGGAACCATTGGCGACAGTATTGGTAATTTGTTCAGCGCTGCTGGCGCAAAAGTGCACCGTGTCACCTATCAAGGCGACGTAGGATTGCATGTCGCGAAGGCCTTGTATGGCATGCAGCAAGAACTCGGCGATAAGAGTATAGATGAAATCGCGGAGAGTGATCGCGCTGCATTCTTGGGCCGCGTATACGCTGCTGGCGCCACTGCTTACGAAGAGGACGAGTCTGCTAAAGCAGAGATTCAGGCAATAAATAAGAAAGTGTATAGCAGGGAAGATGAATCACTCAATCAGCTGTACGATGCAGGCAAAGCCTGGAGCCTAGAATACTTTGATAGCGCGTACCAAACTTTTGGATTCACACCGTTCGAAAAAAATTATATGGAAGGCGCAGTTGCGGCCGAAGGACTCGAAATAGTCAAATCGCACATCGCTGACGGTGTTTTTAGTGAAAGTGATGGCGCAATCGTATTTATCGGCGAAGACCATGGCCTGCACACCCGTGTATTCGTAAATGCACAAGGTATTCCAACTTATGAGGCCAAAGACCTCGGTAACGCCATGCAGAAGTGGCGTGATTATGCCTACGACCAGTCAGTAATAATCACCGCAGAGGAGCAGACCCAGTATTTCAAAGTCATGCTCAAGGCACTTGAACAATTTGCACCCGAACAGGCCCACGCCACGACGCACATTGCCCACGGTATGGTTAAACTAAGCACCGGAAAAATGAGTTCACGTACCGGTAAGGTACTCCGTGCCTTGGACGTATTAGACGCAGTCGAACAGGCCGCCGCTGAGGCTTCACAGAACAATGTGCATGATGTCGCACTGGCGGCAATCAAATACGCATTCCTCAAAAACCGCATTGGTGGTGACATTGCATTTGATGTTAATGAATCGGTCAGTCTAGAGGGCAACAGTGGTCCATACCTGCAATATGCCTACGCCCGTGCACGAAGTATTTTGGCCAAGGCTAGTGGAGCATCTGACCTAACATCTGTTTCGTCCCTAGAGGTAGGTGAGCGTCAACTGGCTCGCAAACTGAGTGAATGGGCAGAAACAGTCGACAAAGCTGTACAGGATCTCATGCCACATCACATCTGTACCTACCTCTATGAATTAGCGCAGACTTTTAACCGGTTTTATGAACAAAATCGTGTGATCGATGATCCGCGCCAGAATGAACGACTCG
>Ga0172379_10009045_pt1 | contig 12367 bp, 12 predicted proteins | sample GrowelOW334metaG_FD_119756 | JGI IMG/M metagenome (GOLD analysis project Ga0172379, IMG submission 119756) | Groundwater microbial communities from an aquifer near a municipal landfill in Southern Ontario, Canada - Groundwater well OW334 metaG | ecosystem: Environmental > Aquatic > Deep... | reverse complement strand
CACATAAAATGAAGCGAAAATGGATCATGGTTGAAATTGGTGACCACGCAGAAACACACATTATTCCCCGACTTAAAAAGGTCATCTCTGGTGAGGATCAAAGCGGTATTAGTAAAGAGGTTGGTTGGAAAGGCGGGGGTGGATTTAAGTATTTTGAACTTGGAGACAGCTTATTTGTAGAGGATGACGACTTGAGATTAACGGTCCTTAATCCAAAGGTTTATAACGGTGCGCTTATTCGAGCAGTCCTCAAGGTAGAAGGATTTAGGCTTCTTCACCCAGACAATGGTCTCCACGGTATCTCAGGCAGAACTATCGCTCATGTCACCGAGCAGTATCTTAATCAGGAGTATGTAGAGGCAGTCCTTCGGGAAATTGGCGATGCAGCCGATTTTCTTATTATCTATGCTAAGACCATATCAAGTAAAATAAAGTTACCTGATAATGTCGAAGTTAGAAAAATTCCCGATGTTTTATTAAGGAAATTCAAAGTATGAACACAATAGATAAAATCACAAAAGAACTAAGCTTAAGAAAGCCACAACAGCTTTCACTCGTTAAATTGGATGCCATCCTTTCAGGGGTTAAGTTGGGTAGAGATAAATTAGAGGACATTGAAGCGAGATTGGTTGGTAATGTAAAGTTTGACACTGACTTCCCCTCCTTTACTTTTGCCCTGGCTACAGGCGTTGGTAAGACCAGACTGATGGCGGGTATGATCGCATACCTCTATTACACCAAAGGGCTAAAGGACTTTTTCATCCTGACTCCAGGAGAAACGATTTATACCAAAACAATCGATAACTTTACTCCTTCGAGTAAAAAGTATGTCCTAGATGGATTAACTGATTTCCCCTTGTTTAACCTGATTACTGGAGAAAACTATAGTTACGCTAACTTCGGTAATCAACTTTTTGAGGCAGTCAACATTTATGTTTTCAACATCCAGAAGATCTTCAACGAGAGAACCGATGTTGAATTTAAGTTCCATCGTTATCAAGAGACATTAGGATCGAGCTTTGCAGAACTTCTGCAACAAAAGGATCTGGTTATCTTAATGGACGAAAGTCATCGATATCGAGGAGTTAAGTCGATTAGGGCTATTAACCATCTCAAACCAGAATTGGGACTGGAGTTCACAGCTACCCCAATAAGTGACAACATTGTCTATTCCTACACCCTAGGAGACGCCATAAACGATTCTAAGCGGGCTTTGGAGAGCTTGGTGGCTGGTAATGGCGCCAAGGGTGGTTACATCAAGATTCCCTATGTTATTGCCAGAAGTGACGACTACACCTACAAAGGTGACCTAGAACTGGTAAAACTTGAGGATGGGATCAGAAGACACCGAGAGAAAAAGGTGCTTATTGAGGAATACTGCAAAAACAATAAATTACCGTTTGTTTTACCAATTACCCTCTTAACAACAAAGAATATCCAGCACGCTAAGGATGTCAAAGCACTTATTGAAAATGATAGTTTCTTTGATGGCTATTACAAAGATAAAACCCTATTGGTAACCAGTGAAAGCGAGGTTGATTCTATCCATCAACTCCTCCGCCTAGAGGAACCATATCCAGTTAATAAAAATGAGATCGTTATCCATGTCGATAAATTAAAAGAGGGATGGGATGTTAAAAATGTTTATACGATCATTCCCTTCAGGGCTTCAATCAGTAAGACTCTGATTGAGCAAACTATCGGAAGAGGTTTGCGTTTGCCATTTGGCGAACTGACAGGGGTTGAGGAGCTGGACTCTCTCGACATTATCTCGCACGATAACTTTGCTAGAGTGGTGGCAGTAGCCCATGAAGTGGCAGAAGGGCTTGGAGTTAAAAAAGCTGAGAAGAAAGAAGAACTTAAAACTGTTGAAATTAAACCAACAGATAATAAGAAACTTTGGGTTAAAGTTCCTTTAGTTGAAGCAAAAGTTTATTCGAGTAACAAATTGGAATTCTTCCCAATTAAATTGCGTTTAGAGGAGTTAAAGAAGATCAAACCGAGGTTAATTAAAGCAGATATCGTTTCCAGACAAACTGAGGACGCAGGAGAGGTCGTAGTAAAAGAGGAAATCGATCCAGTAAATCGAATCGTAAGATTGATTATCACGGAGATGTCCGAATTCGACATCTCTTTCAAGGCAATTTTACAAAAGATTGTAAAGTATTATCTTGACCAACTCCAGGTTACTGATAAAGAATTGTCGAAGTTAGTAAAGCTTCACGAACAGACAATCCTGAATGATATCTTACCTCAATTGCAGGAGCGACTCCAAGAACAGACAACGATTAAGTTTGGCGTGCTTGACGAGGAACTTCCATTTGAATCTTATCTGAAAGTAGTAAAAGCTTCCGCTGTTCCATTGGATAAAGACGAGGTGAGCGAAGCAGAAGCCAGAGGAAACATTATTGATGGCTATGACAAGAGTGTCTACAATTCTTATGTTTTTGATTCAACCCAGGAGAAGCTACTTGCCGACTCTTTAGAAAAAGACAAAACAGTAATTAGTTGGGTAAGACTTCGAACTGGTCAGTTGCCAATTAGATATATTTACGGCAACTATAACCCCGACTTCATCGTTGAAAGAGATGATGCCAATTATCTAGTGGAGGTAAAAGACAAGAGCAAGTTAGACAAAAAAGACCCAGAGGTAATTGAGAAAGCCAAGCAAGCTGAAGAATGGTGCAAGATTGCTTCTGGAGCAACTAAAAAGAAGTGGATTTATAAAATCCTACCCCATACCGCAATAAGCAGAATTAACAGTTTCGACGCTATCATCAGTAGTGCTTATAAAATTGATGAATAAGGAGCAGTTCGAGACTAACTTCTGCCATACTGCCCTTAAGTGAGGGCAGTATTTATAAATAACAATAACTATGAAAATTACGAATGACCCAAAAGGTTCAATATGGCGCAAGTGGGACTTGCATGTCCACAGCCCTGCATCGTTTAGTTACAAGGGCACATATGACCAATTTGTTGATCAAATTGAAAAATCTGATTGTGATGTTGTGGGTATCAATGACTACTGTTCTGTAGAGGGCTATAAGCAGTTTACAACCAAAGCACCCAACTCAAACAAAGTTGTTCTGCCAGTGGTTGAATTTAGGATGACCAACGCCCTACTCAACAAAAACTCTAAAAATGGTCAACGAATAAATTTTCATATCGTTTTTAGCAATGAAATAGATATCTTAGATATAGAGAATTTCTTAAAATCACTTATCGTTAATGGAAGTCAAATCTCCAGTAAATATTCTGACAGCAAGTTTTTATACGAGAATGTAGCTGTTGATTTTGGTAGAACAAAGGAGTTACTTGAGGCAAACCCAACCTTTAGAGGGAAATACCTAATTTGGATGCCATATGACGAGTATGGCGGTATTGACAATATCGATCCAGTAAATGATCAATGGTTCAAGCAAGGACTTATAAACGATTCGCACTTTATCGGGTCATCGAATCAAAAACAAATAGATTTCTTCCTTTGGAAAGATGACAAGGTTAAAGAGGAAAAATTTGAAGAGTGGTTCAAAGACAAAAAGCCATGCCTTAAAGGTAGCGACTCTCATGAACACACATATCCAATTGGGGCAATCCGAGATGAAAAGTCACAACCATGCGAAAGATGCTGCTGGATAAAAGCTGATCCAACTTTTGAGGGATTAAGACAAGTTGTAAATGAACCAGAAGATAGAATCTTCATTGGTAAAATGCCACCCAAGTTACTCGACATCGAAAGTAATAAGTCTCATTACATTAACGCTATATCTTTGAAACCAGTAGACAGCACTCAAAAGAATCCTTGGTTTGATAACGAAATTCCTATCAATCCTGGTTTAGTGGCAATTATTGGCAAGAAAGGGAGCGGTAAAAGCGCACAAGCAGATTCTATGGCATTGGCAGGAAAAAGTCATGCTGATTCAAATACTTACTCTTTTTTGAGAGATGATAAATTCAGGAAAAAAGGTCTGGCAAAACAATATGAAGCAATACTCACTTGGGAGGATGGGATCTCCGTAAAGTCAAATCTTGATGATCAAGTGAATCTAACAGAACCCGAGCAGGTGAAGTATCTCCCTCAAAAGTTCGTTGAGGCGATCTGCGATGGCAGCGGTGTTAATCAGCTTTTTCAGCAGGAAATTGACAAAGTAATCTTCTCATATGTTCCCGAGGAAAATCGAAATAGCACTAGTAATTTAAAAGACCTAATTAGGCTAAAAACAGGTCTAATTGATAGAAATGTTGAAACCTTGAAACAGAAAGTATCGGAACAAAACGGTTCGATATGTAAACTAGAAAATAAAAAACTCCCTATCTATCTTGGATCGCTCAAGCGTAAGTTAGAGGAAAAACAACGGGAGCTAAAGAATTTAGTCGAACCAAAGAAAGTTACAGAACCTAAAAGCAAGCCTTCAAAAGATGTAGAAGATAAAATCTCAGCTCTTAATAAATCCTTTGAAGAGGTTGAAAAGCTCATCGGGGAAAAGCAGTTGATATTAAAGGGTGTTAACCAAAACATTACAAAGGTCCAAAATCTCGAAATTGCCCTAGGCAGTCTACAAAAGCAATTTGATGATTTTCTTTCTGGTTATAAAGAAGACCTAACCTTCTTGGGTATTGATCCACAAAAGCTTGTTACCATCAAAATAGACGAGGCTCTTATCACACAGAAAAAGACTTCCCTAAACCTGGAAAAAGACAGCCTAACTATTTTATTATCAGAAGAGGGAGACGCAAAAACAAGCCTGGTCGTAAAGAAAAAAGGCATACAGGCAGATCTAAAAACAATCGTTGATAGCCTTGACAAAGAAAACAACGCCTTTCGGGAATATCAAAAAGCGTTGAAGGCATATCAAACAAAACGAGGATTGATTGAAGGTGCAGATGATGACACTAGTCTAACGACAATAAAGTCCCTAACTGGTGAAATAGAGTATGTTCAGAAGAAATTAGACAAAGATATTGAAACATCAGAGAAACTGAGAGATCAAACTGTTGAGCAAATTTATGATGAACTTCTAAAAAAGATTTCCTTCTACGAAGAAATCTACGCCCCTCTTGCCAAGGTCATAAGCGATAAAGAGGAAAAACAGAGGAAAACAGGTAGTGTGCTTAATTTTGATGTCGGGATAGTTTTTGACAAACTTAATTTTCCCATAGACTTTTTATCCTTTATTGATCAAAGCAGAGACGGCAGTTTTCAAGGAAAAGCCGAGGCGTTAATCAGAGTAAAAGAAACTATCGCAAATAACGACCTGAAGACAAAAGATGGCGTTGTAAACTTTATCAAAGAGCTCATTGAATGTCTCAGAGTCGATAAATCAGTAAAGGGAAATCCTATCAAGCTGCTGGATGATCAGCTAATAAAAAGTGATGGTAAAAAATTAGAACTTTATAACTACCTCTACGGATTAAAATACCTTGAAGTTAAATACAACATTACTTTCAATGGTAAAGATCTAAATGAGAATGAATTTTCTCCTGGGGAGATAGGAGCATTACTGTTAATTTTTTACTTATTGATATACAAGGATAAGGTTCCTCTCATAATTGACCAACCCGAGGAAAATCTTGATAACGAATCTGTCTATACCCTCCTAGTCCCCTACATAAAACAAGCCAAAAAAGAACGACAGATCATCATAGTAACCCATAACCCCAATCTTGCTGTTGTCTGCGACGCCGAACAAATAATTAGCTCTGAGATGGACAAGCATACTTATGAAATCAGATACACCTCTGGTAGCATAGAAAACCCTGCTACGAACAAAAAAATACTAGATGTTCTTGAGGGAACGCTTCCCGCTTTTCAAAAAAGAGATCAAAAGTATCTAAAAAGGACAATCGCTCCAGAAAAAGAAATCCAAATGCAAACAACCCCTTAATAGAAAGAAAGGAAACGCTCGTGTCCCCGTGTGTTGACTTGTGTGAGGCTTTCGTGCCTGGGATGGCATAGTTCCACCTCTGTTTGACTTCAAAGGCTGTGTTTGGCATAGTTGCTGACTAATGAGGTGGGAACCTATGAAAAACAAACAAAACAATCAGAATAACTCTTTTCCAAAAGAACGCTCTAGTTCTAAAGAGCGGGAAAAACAAAACCAAAGAGAGGCTTGCGCCTCTCTTAATGCCCTGAGAAAAGGACTGTTGACAGATATCAAGACCGAGTAGCTCTAGAGCTTCGCTAGGTCGTTGATATTGTTTGAGTAACGGATGATTTGTCCCCCTCTGGTAATGGTCACATCAACACCCTGGTAATTGGTCGATGTTTGTTTAATGCACAACACACCTTCAGCGTTTTTATAAGCACCTACCTTCTTTGGATCGACATCTCCGCAGACTTCATGCTCTTTGGTTAGGCTCTTGTTTTTATTCTTCCAGCCGACAAAGTAGTTGACCTGTGCGCCACCGCCGTCTTTCATTCCAACTCTGGATAGGTCAAGTTCCCAACTAGCCAGGTCAACTCCGAATACCTTCGGATGATTGACGATAAAGTCATAGGCGACCTTCTGGGCTTGTGCTTGGGTATAGCGGTTGGTGTAGTCGTAAGACACTTCTGGCGCAAACCAAGTTGTGCCGTCAGCATTCCTTCCCCAAGTGCTGCTATTGCTCATCTCTTGTCCTATCTCCAAAATATAGTTGGTTTTTGGATCAACCCTGAAGCCAAACTGCGCTGCGTTATAAAACTCCGTTGAAGGTTTGTTATAGTCACTCCCTTCAAACTTACTGCAGACAAAATCGACATTACCATCGGGTCTGGCTAGGTATTCTCGGATATTGGCTACAGCTTGATCTCTCTCTGTAGTTGGACGAGCCGTTAAGATACAAAATTGTCTATAAGCTTCTTTGTGTTCCTGTGAATCAACATCACGGTTTTTGTCCATCGTAACTACAAGCGCAGCGATTTCTTTGTCTTTAGCGCTAGTTTGCAAAGGTTGAACAACTTTTGATTGACTCAGAAAACGAGGGACTAAAACTACAGCCAAAAGGACAATCACAACTAAGAACAAAATAGCGGGAAGAAAACGAGATTTATTTTTATTTGTCATATTCATTTTTCACCTCCTATCGAGTTAACTGATAAAGATTTCAAGATGTTAGCTTCCTTTCTCAGTGAATGTCAAGTTTAGGTTGTTCTCCAGGCTAATATTAACACTATCTTTCCATATATGGAATGGTAAAGGTTTCCAAATATGGAAATACTGTGAGCATGAGAGGATATGCACAAAACAATCCATTCCTGCGTGAAAGAGAGGTATTGGGTAAAACTATCAAACGAATTCGTGAGCAGAAAAAGATGACGCAAGAAGATCTTGCTGATAAGGCTGCGAGCAATGTGTCGTATTTAGCAAAGATTGAGAACGGGTATGTAAACACCTCGGTAAGGTATTTGATCAAAATTGCCAGAGGTTTGAGTATAAAGGTCAAAGACCTGTTTGAATTCTAGAACAAACTTCCCTAGGTTATCTGACCCACTTTTAGTAAAATAAGAGTGGGTATTTTTATACCCAAATATAAATATGACTATGATAATGGCATTACCAGAGCCACTACGCTTAGTGGTGAATATTATTCAAAAAAGGGTCGAGATATCTCCAGAGTTGGACGAGGCGATTACCATCACTCTTTGGGATTTTAGAGATAAAAACGGAGATTTAATTCCCAAGGATGACTTAAAACAGATTCTACGACTTCTTGAAGAAAAGAAGTTTTTGCAGATAATCGACATTTCTTGCTTAAGTAAACGAGGCAGGTTTGCAGGAGAAGAAATCAAAATAAAGATTGACCAAGAAAAACTCCTCACGGTTAACAGTGAAACTCAAACAAATAATCCAGAGGGCATATTTACCTGGGGAGAACTAAAGATCGATCTATTCAAAGGGACAATGCAGTATAAGAATAACAAGCCAGCCGAGATATCGCCCACTCAAGACGAAATAAAGTTTTTGGTTCTCCTTATAGAAAGTGACCATATCGTCAAATATGGAGAAATCGCCGACAAGCTCGACTTGAACTGTAGAGCATCATCTGAGCCCATGGAGATTGCTAAAGCTGTTCAGTATCTAAGAAGAAATATCGTTCCTATTTTGGAAGACGCAGGTATGACTAGAGATGAAATTGAAGATATGATTCTTTCAAAAAGAAATGTAGGTTACAAGCTCCTCCGTCCATAAACTCCCCTCATCGCAAAAAGATCGCAAAAAAGTCGCAAAAGAATCCGTTTCGGTTTTTAGCCGTTTGTTGAACAATCTTGATAGTCACCAACTCGATGACTATCACTATGAAACAACAAGAATTAAACACAGATTACTACCTCACGAGCGATCTCGCTATTGCTACAGCACTTTCTTTGTGGCAACCAATCGAGGAAATAAACAAGTCCAATCCCCGTAAAGCAGTTTTTGTCTTCAAAAGAAATAAACAACTCAACGAGCTGGTTGAGGCATATTTTCGTAACGAACTCACTGTATCTCCACAAACTTATTTTAATCAGTTGCGGACGATAAAGTCTCGTCTCTACTCGGAGGATCAAACATGATTAGTCATAAGTTGGTCCTAGAGCTAAAGCAGATTTTGGAAGAAGACTACGGAGCAAAGTTAAGTCTGGAGGAGGTTTATGAGATTGGTTCCAGCTGGATAAGTTTCGTTGAACTGCTAGTCAAAATTGAACAAAAACAAATATGCAAAAAACTACCATAAATAGTCGAACATTTAAGATCAGAGACTTACGAATAAAGGAAAAGTTTTTCCTAGATGACGCTTATGTAAACGGCTGGTCAAAACACCTTAAGCCATCAGCTCTAGCAGTATATGTGTCCCTGTGTCGACATGCTGACAAAGAACAATCTGCCTTTCCAAACCAGGAAACTATCGCTGGTGAGCACGGCATGTGTGTGAGAACAGTCATCAGCAAACTTAAACTACTCCAACAGTTAAACATTATCAGGCTGGAAAAAGTTCGCAATAAGAAAGGTAAATGGCTGAATAACACCTACTACCTCCTGGATAAATCCAGTTGGAAAGAACCAAGTGCAAATTTTGCACCTGGGTTATCCAAGTGCAAAAAAGAACAACACCAAGTGCAATTATTGCACTCTAAGGAGACACATCTGAAGGATACACATAATAAAAGAGAAATAAATAAAGAGAAGGGGTTGATTTCCTTTAAAGGAAAATATTCCACCTTAGAGAGCCTCGGCGAGACGGAGTTTACAGATATTGCCCAACGGTATGGTGTGCCACTTCCCTTCGTTACCAGTAAATACGACGACTTAATGAACTACTGCCAATCAACTGGCAAAACATATACAGATTATTTTGCAGCTTTACGCAATTTCGTCAAACGAGACGCATTACAAATTAGAAAGGAGGCGAATGAACATGTCAGTAAACGAGGCATCGATGCCAGAAATATTAAATGATGATGACTACGAGGAACTCTGGGTAGTCATTCTTACCAGCAAAGGCAGATACTACCTGTCTAAAAACCAAGCTCGGTTAGTGCAGGAGGCACTGGCAAAGGGTGAACGAGGAGCGATTGTCTTTGAGACTTTTGCTATCTCTATTCCCTATATTACCGAGTTTTATCGGGAACGAAGATTTCTCAAAGACGCAAAGGCACTGCCCATGCGGGCAACTGAACCTGAATATAAACCAATGTCGCCAGAAAAATGGAAGAAATTTAGGGAAGAAGTTTATAAAAATATTGGCAAACCCATGCCAAAAACCAAATAACCCATGAAACAACAAACAATATTAACCAAGCAGAAAAGAAAACAGATGATATCGACATTGTTAAGGCGATCCGTAAGATCCATTTGTGGTGAGAAAGAGTCAGAAACTTTCGAAAAATACCTTGACCAAGTTGAGAATGAGTCGTTACCAGAAGTAATTAGACAACGCGCCGCCAGGATCATTGATCGATTTATTAATAAAAGGTTAGAACAAGATGGAACAACAACAAATAAATAAGCCACCAGTATTAATCACTTCCAAGATGCCTAAAGAAAAGGAGCGACAGTATGTGGCGTTTCTACTTTATTGCGAAACCAACAGTCTCACTCGACTTATGCAAACTTGGCAAGGAATATTGCGGGGATCTGTAGGAGAGGTGTCGGGGATTTTCAAGGATAAACTTGGCAGATTACCTTCAGAAAGAACATTGGAACGCTGGTCATCGCAGTATCGTTGGGTAGAACGAGCTGACTTGAAACTCAGCGAGGATGTGGAAATTCTTAAAAAGAAGACGAGCCAAATACGACAGAAACGACTCCATATTATTTCCGAAGTGTTTTGGGACAAACTACAAACCTTAAGAAAACAAATGCGCTCAGGTGAACCCGCCTCAGTCCCAGAGTTAAAGGCATTATGGGAAATGATGCGAATAGAAGGCGGTGAAAGCATAAGCAAACAAGAAATCGTCCAGAAAATTAACGAGGACGAACAGAAGCCACCTACGCCAGAAGAAAGCGAACTGGGTAGAGCAATTGATCAGACAATTAAAGATTTTTATGAAAAGCGAATTTGGAACAAAGATGAACACTCAACTTGATATTCCCTGGTTATTTCTTTATGTTGTGTTGCTGAAACAATTATTATGAAAAGCATCCTATACTGCCGAGTCAGCTCCAAAGAACAAGAGGAAACAGGCTACTCCCTACCAGCCCAGGAGAAGCTTCTAAGCGCCTATTCCGAAAGAACTGGTTATAGTGTTGATAAAGTCTTCGCCATCTCAGAATCAGCCAGTGGTAAGAAACAGCGAGAAGTGTTCACCCAGATGATGCAGTATGTCCAGAAGCAAGGGCTAAAAATCATTATCTGCGAGAAAGTAGACCGCCTGACCAGAAGCTTCAAGGATGCAGTCATGATTGACGAATGGCTAGAAGATGACGAGGAACGTCAAGTCCACCTGGTCAAAGACTCCCTGGTTTTACACAAAAACTCCCGCTCCCAAGAGAAACTGAACTGGGGCATCCGTATCCTTTTTGCAAAAAACTACATTGATAACCTCTCCGAGGAAGTGAAGAAAGGACAGAAAGAGAAAATAGCGCAAGGGTGGCTACCCACTAAACCGCCTGTGGGATATAAGACCGTAGGCGAGAAGGGACACAAAATCATCCTTATCGAGGAAGAAAAAGCAGTCATGGTCAAGAAAATGTTCGAGCTTTACGCTTCGGGTAATTACTCAATCAAAAAATTAACATTGACTATGTTTGAGGAAGGTTTGCGCTCCTACCACGGCGTAAAACTGGTTAAGAGCCGAGTTCACCGACTCTTACGAGAGCCCTTCTACACTGGTAAAATGAAGTGGAACGGTCAGATCTACGATGGTAAGCATGAACCGATTATCACCCAAGAGTTATATGATAAGGTGCAAAATATGCTAACTGGCAAAACTACACCCAAGCTAACCAGGCATGATTATCTCTTTAACCGCCTGTGCCGTTGTGCCACCTGTGGCGGGCTGACTACCTGGGAATCCCAACGCGGTGGGCTGATTTACGGACACTGCAACCATTATCACGAATGCACCCAAGAGACCTGGGTTAGAGAAGAAAAGGTCGAAGAACAGATAATTGATGGCTTTGACAAGCTAGTCATCAAAAACCAGAGGATCGCCGAGTGGATCAAAAAAGCCCTCAAAGAAAGCCATACCGATGAAACTGTCTACCACTCCACTACTATTGAGGAGCTAAACCAGCGCTATGAGCAAATCAAGAAGCGCCTAGACAAACTCTATGACGACAAACTAGATGAGAAAATAACCCTCGACTTCTATAACCAGAAGTTTAAGCAATATACAGGCGAGAAGGACACTGTCCTGGAAACGATAAAGAAGCACTCCCAAGCCAGTAATGGTTACTTTAACTTCGGCATTAACTTTTATGAGTTATCCCAGAGAGCTAAACAAATCTACCTGACCGCCAAAGAGAAGGGTTTAGCAGAAGAACAACGCTGCCTTATTAGGCTCGTATTCACTGACTTAAAATTAGATGAGGGGAAACTCCTCTATGACTACACCAAAGCCTTCAATATCTTAGCTCAGGCAGTAAAGGAAACGAATTGTTCGAAAGTCGATAAAATTGACAAGTTTGAGGGTAAGAGTTTCGAACATCAAGAAAAGAGCGATGTTACGGGACAAAAGGGCTCTTTATTGCCCTCCCGCCCCATCTGGCTCCGGGGATAGGACTCGAACCTATAACCATCTCGTTAACAGCGAGCCGCTCTACCATTGAGCTACCCCGGAATATAATATCAATATTCAATTGTTGAGGTTATTTTAGCAATAAATTTTGTTAAGTTCAAGCTAAGTTAAAAGTTGAAAAAATAGCGTAAATAATGTAAGCTCCGTTTAGCTTTTTAAAAT
>Ga0172379_10009044_pt1 | contig 12369 bp, 13 predicted proteins | sample GrowelOW334metaG_FD_119756 | JGI IMG/M metagenome (GOLD analysis project Ga0172379, IMG submission 119756) | Groundwater microbial communities from an aquifer near a municipal landfill in Southern Ontario, Canada - Groundwater well OW334 metaG | ecosystem: Environmental > Aquatic > Deep... | reverse complement strand
GACCCCAAATACTTTTGATGCAAATAATAAGTCAAATACCCGACGCCCATCAAAGCCAGTCCTGCGATGACTAATGAAAATGCCCAGCCGAAACCATGGCTAAAGTATTCACCTGTGATTTTTATGATATATGCTATTAAAAATATTGACCCTCCAAAAAGAAAAATTTTGTTTTTTAGATAAACGCTAATGAATATTGCCGCAAAAATCAGTCCCGGATAAATTATTTCCCAAAACATGTTTTGATCAGGCTTATATCCGCCAAGAATTAAAGCTGTAATAAAAACGCCACACATACCAAATGCATATAACATATTTGAAAAAACTTTTTTATCTATTTTTGAGTAATAATAACCAAGAAAAAGGAAAGAAAGACCCAAAACTAAAGTTCTATATTCAAAGAATTTTTCCGCGTCGATCATCGGATTATTATCGGCAATTAAGCTAGTTAAGCTGAAATAAAGCCATGAAAAAGATGCAATCGCCAAAATATTGAAAAGATATGTTTTGTAAACAAAATAAGAAATCATGTATATGATCACTAAAGAAGCCGAAACAAATACGTTCACGCCTGCCGCATCGGTATCAAATCCCGCAATATCCATAGTCACATAAAAACCGATTGGCATGAGAATTGCGGATATAAAAAAGAATGCCTGACCTGCCGCATAAATGATTTTTTCATATCTTGATAAAATGGCTCCAAGAACATATGCCGCAATTGCCGAGCCAAGACTTGCAAGGATTTTTCCAAAATCATTCATCTTATCCCAGTTTGTGAAAATCAAAATCACTATGCCCAAAATAATTATTCCGCCTCCTATAAAATACAAAATTTTGGAAATATCAAAACTGGTTTTTTCTGATTTATCGCCCACAACTCCTTCGTTGTAAGCCGCAATAAGCTCGTCTTTGGAAACCAAATTCTGTGAAGCTATATATTTGATTGCCTTTAATAATTCGTTTTTCTCCATATTTTAATTTGTTATTTTATCCAACCTAAAAATGTAAATGAATAATTTCTTATTTCAACATTCAACTCTTTACTCACGCTCCCATTAATTGCAAATAAATTTCTGCGATCATTTGAATCAAACATTCTCGTATGTCGTCCTTGCTCAATCGTAAAGCCGTCTAAGGCAATTCTGTTGGTATCAAGACTTAGTTTTGTCGCATCTTCAAAGCTTATTTCACGCGCCTGATCTTTTGCCACATCGTATAAATATAGCTTTACGTCTTCTCTGTTTTTATAGTAATTTTGCGTTTTTTCATCATATATAACTTTTGCAATTGTGCCATTTTTGACTTCATATACTCCTCCGGTATATCCTTCGGCGTACAAAAAGCTATATGTCGGATGCTTAAATAAACCCGGCACATAAATTGCCACCGCCACAAAAATAATCATCAAAATCGGAATTGCAATTGCTGCAATCAAAGGAGCATTTTTTCGATAGTCCATATTAAAAAGTTAATAAATATTTATATTATTTTAACGCGTTTCATTTCCACCCTTTTTTCTTGAGTCCCTTTTTTGCGGCTTCCTGTTCAGCTTTTTGCTTGCTGGAACCTGAGCCTTCGCCGCATAATTCGTCTTTAACGTAAACGCCAACAATAAAACTTTTGGCGTGATCCGGGCCTTCTTCCTTCATCACTTTATAAACCGGCATGCCAAGCATTTTTTCTTGTGTGATTTCTTGAAGTCGTGATTTTGGGTCGATATGAAGCCCTTGCTCAATGATTGGAGGAAGTCGATCGAGAATAAATTTTCCAATAAATTCGTGAGCAATCTTATAACCTTTATCAATGTAAATTGCGCCGATTAATGCCTCAACCGTGTTCGCAAGAATATAAGGTTTTTCGCGACCCTTGGACATTAACTCTCCTTTGCTCAAATATAAATATTTTCCGAGTTGAAGTTCGATTGCGATGTCTGCCAAGTGCGGACCTTTCACAAGCGCGGAACGCCAGTCCGTCAACGTACCTTCGTTTTCTTTTGGATAAGATTTATATAAAAATTCCGTTACAACAAGCTCAAGAACCGCATCACCAAGAAATTCGAGACGTTCGTTTGATCCGCCTTCACGCTTATGCTCGTTCACGTATGATCTGTGCCTAAAAACCGTTTCCAGAAGTTCTGAATCTCTGAATTTTACGTTAATTATTTTTTGAAGCTCTGCGTATTTGTCCATTATTTTTTAAGATATTCGCCCGTTTTTGGGTCACGATATGTGCAATGCTTAGTCATTATACTACTCAAAACACCATTTATGAATTTTGCGGAATTCAAATCCCCAAATTCCTTTGCAACTTCAATCGCTTCGTTTATTGCGACAACCGGCGGAACGTCTTTTGAAAAAAGAATTTCAAATGCGCCGAGTTCAAGAATTGCGCGATCAACCGGTGCAATTTTCTCAACAGGCCAAGCCGGCGCCATTTCTTGAATTTTCTCTAAAATATCTTTTTGATGCTTGATTGTGCCCTTTATTAAGCCCTTTGCGAACTCCGGGTCGTCAAGCTTTAAATCGCCATCCGTCAAAATAAAGTCGAAAATTTTATCAACCTTCTCCTTGTGATGTTCGTATGCGAAAAGTGCTTTCATAGCAACAATTCTGCTTGCGCGTCTCTTAAAAGCCATGATTTGTTTATTAAGCCTTGATCTTCTTTATCACGTCTTTGCCTTTATCAAGCGGTTTTCTATCAGCATAGCTTCCGCAGACTGGGCAGATGTGATGATTCAGCTTTACTTCGCCGCAGTTTTTGCATTTTGCGAGCGAGTATTTTTCAACAAGCTGTTTTTGTGCTCTCTTCTTGAAACCACTATATCTTTTTTTGGTTTGGCTTCGTGGAGCTTTTCGTTTGTTTGTCGGTCGTTTTGCCATTTTGTGATTGTTTAAACAATTCTTTTAATTTGAGTAAAGGTTTTTGGGTCTCGGTCGCTGAAATATCGACGTCGTGATTATGTCCGCAGTCGCCAAGATTCAGATTCTTACCGCATACCGCACATAGACCCTTACACTTTAAAGAGCATAGCGGAATAAGCGGAAAATGCAATAGCAATTCTTGTCGGAAGAGCTCGGTAAGGTCAATTGTCGCATTTTTCATATCAACAAGGTATAGATCATCGGCATCTTCAACAACGCGTGGTCGTTCAAATAAGAACTGTCTTTCAATGAGTTTGATCGAGATTTTTTGCTTAAATTTCTTAATGCATCGTGAGCAAATAACGCTTGTTTCTGCGGTGAATTTCTTTGCGGTAACGTTCACTTCGTGCTGGAGCTTCATAACTTGCACTGCGGCAGCTAATGGGATTTCAGTATTGTCATCCAATTTAAGTGACGCATCAATATCAAATTCAACGTGCGCGCCCTCTTCGGCTTCCAAAATCGAACCAATATTAAGTTTAAATTTATTTTTAGGCATAAATATGTTTTTTAAATCAATTCCTGCTAATGCTCCCCATCAGGCGAAGAATATATATAAAAAGATTGAAAATGTCCAGATAAAGCATCAAAGCCACGTCCATCGCGAATTCGTGAGATGTGTTTCTTTTCAACATAAGCTGAAAATCCACGGCCGTATAAATGCTGAAAAGTGCTACTCCAAAGCCGGAAAATATCATTTCAAACGTGTTGCTCCATGGAACAAAAATTCCAATTACAGAAACGACGATCATACCGATAAGAAACATAAAAAGCCAGCCGCGAATTCCTGTGAAATCCACTTTTGCGGTATAACCGATTATTGCTGATGCTGTGAACATTAATGCGGTTGCGGCGAGCGCTTTGATTATAAACAAGCCTCCGAATTCCGCTACTGTTACAGCTAAAAGTGGAGCGATTGTTACGCCTGTTATAAACGTAAATGCTGAGAAAAGGATGTAATTTATCGGACGTTTGCGCATCCACATTCGCGATGTGAAAATGAGGATCAGTTCAAGTGCGAAGATGCCGTAAATGAGGCCGCGAGATGCGACAATCATCGGCAGAAAATAGAAAAATCCTGCATATGCGCCAACCGCGGACATCAAGACTGCAAGCGCAAAATAAAACATAACTTTTCCGAAAAATGTCGGAGCAATCTTCGCTCCCGTATATTGTAAATTTGCGATTTGCATATTGTTATTGTTAAATTTGTAAGTGTTGGGATTATAGCAGAAAATAACTCAAAGCTCAAACCTCAAAGGTCAAAGCCACAAGTCAAATCAATTATCATCTTCCCTGGCACTTTCCCCTGTTACATCCTCAGGCAACACAAGGTTTCCATAAGAAAACCCCTCTAAAACAGAAGCCTCCATATAAATTAAGCAAAACCAACGCTTCAGCTCATCTTCTGATTTTGGCAAAGGAATGCCATGAGCTCTGCATTCATCCGAAATAAACTCTTTAATATCATCATCATGCAAAGGCCAATTGCATTCGTCCTCTTCTCGCTTAAGTCTCTTCGTCACTTCTCCTGTTAACCCCAGTATTCTCAATGTTTCACGCAACAAATCAACGTTTGTTTTATCCGGACTCATAGAGCTAAAACACTCATCTGCCATTAATAAAACAGAATCTGATCTTTTCCTATTATAATCCCTCAATTTCATTATAAATTTCGCACCTTTCGATCCTTCTTTATTATCCAATCCACCATGTGCTTCGCACGAAATAGATCCATAAGATTCTGCAAGCCTTTCTTGAGCGTCCGCAAGCCCGAGGCCTGTTCCTTTCTCGCCTGAGACTCCATACTCAAACATTTTCGGCAAGACTTTTTCATCCACCCCGCATCCATCATCGCTGACTTCAAGCAAAACAAAATTTCCTTCTTTATGCGCAGATATTTTCAACTTTGTCGCATGACCTCTTTTTAAAGAATTCGCCTTCATGCTAAGTAAAAGCATTTGAATTGTTGCAAGATGAATTGATGCTTTTAAATCCTCATTTATATCTATTTCGATTTCCAATTTATGCCCTTCAAAGGCTTCGTCCAACAGCTCTCTTATATCATCTACAGCCTGTTTTAAATTGACGCGTTTTATCTCCAAAACTCTTTTTTCGGCCCAAAATTCCATAGCGGAAATTATTAAAATAATTTTTTGCAATTTTCTCCTTACGACTTTCGTTGCTTCGTCGATTGCATCTTTTCCTTTTAACAAATCCGAATTCAATACCTCTATATTTGTTGCGATCCCTTGCATCAGACCTACCGCGTCGTGATCAAATAAATTCCATGCCACTTTATAGTCATCCATGGCATCATGAACCCTTTTATTCACCTCACCAAATATCCTAAAAATCTCTTTGCCGATCTCTTCGGTGAATTCTCCGGTTAAAGATTGACGCATTTTTTCAAGCTCAGCCACTTGCGAGTTTAAAATTTTCCATCTCTCCTGCGGAATCACGTTACTCATGTTTTATTTATATAGGGTGGAATTTTGGCATACGATTAAAGAAACGTCAAATAACTTGTCGCCTGCCTCCGTCCCCCTATTTCTGCTTCAAATTCATAATGTCGCATTTTCCACAAATCTTTTTCCATTCTTTTTTGCGGAAATCTTGAAATTTTTTGCTGTGCCAAACTGCTTGCAAATCTTCCGAGCTAAGATCACCAATGTCAAAATGCGGCAACATGCAACAAGGCGTGCCCTGCCCTTTTACGTTTATATAAAGATAGTCTTGAACCTTTAAACATGGCTTTTGCATGAGCGTATTGAGTCCGTGAAATTGCTTTTTGAATCTGCGAAATAAAAACCCGCGGACTCCCGAGCCGATTGAATTTTGAATGCTATTAACTTCAACCCCAAGAATGCGACCGAGTTTGAATGCTTTTTTTAAAGCGCTCTCTTCTTCTTTGAAATTTGGACGCGCGAGATTTGATAAAAATCTCGTATCCAAACGCAAAATTTCGACATTTCTAATTTTATTTTTAGCTGCAAAATTAACAACATCAAATAAATCATTTTCACGATTTTTTTGGTTGCAAGCTTGAAGTGAAATATCCGGATTTCCTGACTCTTTTGCGCGTTTTGTAAAATCAATAATGTTTTTTAAAGACGAGGAATTCCTGTGACCGTCGCCGCTATAATCCGTGATTGAATCAACGGAAAAAACAACCTGATCAATTCCGGTTTTTATAAGTTTTTTTTGAATTTCTTCACTTAAAATAATGCCATTCGTCGTAATGCTTACAAAATGACCACGTTTTTTTGCCTCTTTTATTGCATTAAAAATCTGCGGATAAACAAGCGGCTCACCCCAACCTGTGAGGTAAATTCTTTGAACGCCTTTGAGTTTATCAAGGATTCGCAAATATAAATCATAATCCATGTGCGCCTCCCCTGTTTTAAGCGTTGTTCTCGGACACATCGGACACGCAAGGTTGCAAGCGTTTGTAATCTCAAACTGCACCTTCATTGGTGTTTTTGGAATTACGTAAAAAATCTTTTTTAGATAACGGATCATCGTGGATCAATTATCAATGATCAAGATGCAATTTACAATCAATTTTCAATTTACAGGATTTAATTTTCAATCCTTTGTCGATTTTGCGAGAGTTCTTGCTTCTGCGAGAATTTCCGCAGAACCGTTGAGGGGTTCATATTTTGCGTATAGTTTAATTGCCAATTTAGGATCTTTTCTTGCGGCTTCCATAATAACCTCATAAGCAAAAGGCTTGTCTAAAAATCTTGGCGAATAAATAATTATTACATTTGGATATTTTTGCGCTATAAATAGTAAAATCTCTCTTGCGATTTTTAATTCCAAAATTACATCGAATTCTTCCAAAATAAGTCCGGGGCAGCGTAAAATTGCTTTTTTTATAGACTCTAAATCGTCCCCACGTAAAGTTCGCTTTAATTCTTCCAGCTCTGCCGCATCAATCTCTCTTTCTGAAATAAGTTTAAATTTTGGCGTATCTCCGCCTACAGCTTGGCGTTTTTCCAATGCTGGTTTTTTCTTTCCTGGCGCTATTACAGTCGACAATTCCGATTTCGCCGGTAAAGGCTCCAACGCTCGCATCGCATCCCTTCCATGAGTTGAACGCACTTCTGTTATTGGACGCAATTCCACGGTCGCCCTATCTACGGTAACAGCATTTGCAATATGCAAAAAACTATTTTCATGACCCATCATTAAATTTGCCCATCCACGATTAATTAGCGATAAGATCTCCAAACAGTCTTCACGTCCAATCTCTTCCACTGCGCGTCTAGCTGCAACGCTTATCCTATGATCTTCCCCTAAAAAAACTTCGCGAATTGCTCTTGCCACGCCTAATTCACCAGGCCTCATCCTGAAAAGCCTCTCTGCCATATCGTCAACAGCATCGCCTTTTTGTTTTAGACTTAGAGCCATAAAATAATCGGTAAGTGTTTAAATTGTAAAATATATTTTTTATTATGTCAATTTATAATTTGACAGATGTTATGTCTATTATTTATAATCAAAATCTAAATTTAAAAAATCATACGATGCAACAACTGATAAGACCTGCTGATATAGTTGACCCAAGAAACCCATATTGGTCATTGAAGCTCGCTATGGAAAGACATGAGGCAACCGATAGCGACCACCTTATGATGAAAGTAAGGCGTGCGATCGGTGAATTTGTTCGCGAAATCAGCCTTCCTGAAGGGCTTAGAGATGTATCAATAATGCTTGGCGGAGACCGCTTTGACGGAGATGGCTTTGTTGGACATATTCTTCTAAAAAGGGACGGAGAAGCTCCAAAAAGCGAGACTGATGTTGCCGCTATCGAAGAATTAATTGCTCATTTAAAATCCAGAATGCCTTTCGCGGCTATAACGTCCAACGTTCCATACGGATTAATTAACATGGTTGTTACTTTTGATAATTTTGGGAGATTATTTGAAGCGCAAAATACTGTAAGGGCTGAAAAAATTAGAGGCGCTAGTGGAGATGTCGCTAATGCGGTTAAGAATGTTGTGCTTGATGAAAAAGCCGACGCCGATGGTCTCCCACCTGCCTACCCACCCGGATAATAATTACTTCTTCTTTTTATACATTTTCACAACTGCCCAAAGCTTAAATATTGCGATTGGGAGTAAAATTAAAAGTGCGAGGAATCCAAATGTTTTGCGGAAGATTTTCATTGTAAGTTGGAAAAAGAGTACAAAACCAATATAATATAAAAAATGACAAAGTCCAAAGGACAAATGACAAATTAAATCCAAATGACAAATGTTTTTCCAATAAGTCGGGTGGAAATAAGCAAAAAGGCGCTGGAGCACAATATTGCGGCTTTTAAATCTTTGATTGGCAAAAATGTAGCGCTCTGTTTTTGCGTGAAAGCAAATGCATATGGGCACGGGCTCGCTCAAGTTGGAAAAATAATTTCCGAATATAAAGATGGTGGAAAAAATATTTGGCTAGGCGTTAATGCGGCATTTGAGGCGGAAATATTGCGGAATGCCGGAATCAAAAATCCGATTTATATTCTTGGATATGTACCGCTGGATCAAATTGAAGCGGCTGTGAAAATGGACGTGCGATTTGTTGTTTATAATAAAGAGACGGTTGATACCACTGCGAAAGCAGCGAAAAGCCTTGGTAAAAAAGCGAAATTACATATTAAGATCGAAACCGGAAATAACAGACAAGGTGTTATGCCGGAAGATGCCGTAAAATTCGCAAAATATATTACTGCAAATAAAAATCTTGAACTGGAGGGAATCAGCACGCACTTCGCAAATATTGAAGATACAACTGAGCACGAATTCGCCAGCTTCCAACTTATGAATTTTGAAAAAACAATCGCAAAAATTGAAGCGACTGGAATAAGAATTAAATATAAACATTGCGCAAATACTGCGGCGACAATCCTCTTTCCGGAAACGCATATGACAATGGTTCGCGTTGGAATCGGACTTTATGGCATGTGGCCATCAAAAGAAACATATGTTTCAGCCTTGCAAAAAGGTCGCGGAAAAATAAAACTCGAACCGGTTTTGACTTGGAAAACGAAAATTGCGCAGATAAAAATAATTCCCGAAGGCTCATATATTGGCTATGGATGCACATATAAAACAACTGCTAAAACGAAAATCGCAATTGTCCCGGTTGGATATTACGACGGATATGATCGCAGACTTTCAAATAATTCATACGTTTTGATTCATGGAAAACGTGCGCCAATTTGCGGACGCGTTTGCATGAATATCATCATGGTTGATGTGACGGATATTCGCGACACCAAGCTTGAAGATGAGGTTGTTTTGCTCGGGGCACAGAAAACTGGCGGCGCAAAATCGCACGCCGAAACCATTTCCGCGGAACAAATGGCCGGATGGTTTAATACGATTAATTATGAGGTTGTGGCGAGGATTAATGAGAAAATACCGAGGGAAATAACTAAATCCTAATTTGATCTAATTTCTATAAAAATTCTAAGATCTAAGTCCTAAAAAAGGGCCGAATACGAGATCCAGCCCTTTGTGAATTTTATAAAAGTTCGCCTGTCTATTTTTTATATAATTCCTCGAAAGTATTTTTCAACTCTTCAATCTTTGGCATTATTTCATCCAAAGCATCGTAATTTTTTGCTTCACAAGCGCCCAAGCCTTCCGCAAACAAAGCTTTCATTTCTTCGGCTGCCGCAACAGCTTCTTCGCCCATTTTGCTAACTTTTTTTGGAAGCGCGTCTACTGATTTTTTATTACTTTTAAGACCTTTACACATACCAATTTTGTCATATACATCGTTCATACTTTCTCGAATTGCATCCATTGAATCGCGAAGTGGTTGCAAAGTATCATTGAACAAACTGTCTATGAAATTTCCATCCGCCATATCTTCTTCCGACAGTCCTTCTGTTGGATTTTTTTCGAGAGCCAAAAGTTGATTTAAAACGTCCTGCATTGAATTAATAATGTCATCCGGCATTTTATTTTTCTTAGCTTTTGCTATTTCTCTTACAACTTCCTTATCAAATCTCTTAACTTCTTTTGTGAATTTCATCAATCCTTCACAAACGCCCATTCTTGGCATAACTTGGCTCATTTTATCCATTAACGACTCTTCCTCTTCTGAATTTGGGCCTCCTACGATGTTTTCAAATTTTGTGCGAAGAGCGTCGAGTTCATCACGCGTTGTTGCAGTTGCGCCTTGAAGATCAGCTATAGCCGTTTTAGCTTCGCCAAGAACGGCTTTTGCCTCATCTATAACAGGGCACGTCATACCCTTTGATTTTTTTGCCATCTTATCAACTTCTTTCGACATTCTTGTAATTTCACGAAGGAAATTTTTGGTTTGATTTTGAATATTTTTCATTTCCATTTTGATCTGTTTTTCGTCCATCTGATTTTGCTGATTGTCAAAATTTTGCTGATCTCCATTTTGATTGAAATTTTGGCTTTGATCAGACGTTTGATTTTGATTTGGATAATTTTCGGCTGATGGCTTCATTTGTTCACAATATCCACCTTTATCATCTTGAATCCATCTTCCATTACATGGCTTGCTTGTGGAATCTTGAGTCATAGGTTGATATTGCTGCTTTTGAAATTCTTGAGACTTTTTGTCATCAAATTGTCCTTGCTGCATCATTGGCTTATATGGCTGTGATTGAAAATTTCCGTCTTGGCCCTGCATTGGGCGATTATCATATTTCATATTGTTTGGCCCTTGATTATTTGGACCAAATCCTCCCTGCATTGATTCAAATTCCTTGCCATCGTTGCTCGGCATAAAATTTGCGCCCGGACCTTGCATAGGGCGATTATCCTGTCCCATTTGGCCTTGACCGCCGCCACCATTTGGACCCGGACCCATCATTTGACCCTGATCCATTCTTGGACCCTGACCGCCACCTTCACCGCCTGATGGTGGAGGATTGCCTGAATCTTGAGCTATCATCGGTCCAAACATAAACGTCTGGACATAAGCTCCGACCGGCACTGACAGCGTCAATGTCGAGATGATGACGACTGCCACGGTTAAGCTCGCAAGTTTTTTGTTTTTCATTTTTGTTTTGGTTAAATATTTATATATGTTGAAGTAAGCGATTTTGTTCGCTCTACTTATTTTTTACTGATTCCAAACGATGACAATAGGTTTTGGCCTTCTCATATTTGTTTTTATACATAAATTATACGTCATTTTGGTTATTTTGTCAATGGTGTTTTGACTTTGGTCGGGCTAAAATTTAGGTATGAAAAAATTAAACCTTGGAATCATCTTTGGTGGTCGTAGTGGCGAACATGAGGTTTCGCTTGTTTCTTCAAAATCGATTATTTCGCACGTTGATGCAAAAAAATATAATGTTTTTAAAATTAAGATAACGCAGGATGGAAAATGGTTTTTGGAAGATAAAAAATCCGTACCGATTCTTATAAATCTTGCTCCTGAAAGGGGAAAGCTTATTTTGACTGACAAAAATGGCAAACAGCTTTGTGAACTTGACGTTGTTTTTCCTGTTTTGCACGGACCTTTTGGCGAAGATGGAACGATTCAGGGACTTTTTGAAATGGCAAATGTGCCTTATGTTGGATGCGGAGTTATGGCTTCCAGCGTTGCAATGGATAAAATCACGACAAAAAAATTATTGGATAAAGCCGGTGTCCCAAATTCAAAATATATGTGGTTTACGCGTGAATATTTTGCAAAAAATTCCGCAACGGTTATGAAAAATATTATTAAAGAAATTCGCATTCCTTGCTTTGTTAAGCCTTCAAGGATGGGATCTTCTGTTGGGATTTCAAAGGTGAAACATGAACGTGATCTTGAAAAAGCGATAAAACTCGCATGTGAATATGACAGCAGAATTTTGATTGAAAAGCATATAAACGGACATGAAATTGAATGTGCGGTTCTTGGCAATAGCAACCCAAAAGCATCAACTGTCGGTGAAATTATTCTTGGCAGTGAATTTTATGATTTTTATGATAAATACGTTAATGGAAAATCGCGTGGCGAAATTCCTGCGAAAATTTCTCCAAGACTGAGCGAAGAATTCCAATTAATGTGTTTAAAAACTTATCGCACGCTCGATTGCGCGGGCATGGCACGTGTTGACGGGTTTTTATCAAAAGATGATAACGCGCTTTATATAAACGAAATCAACACAATTCCAGGATTCACTTCAATTAGCATGTACCCAAAAATGTGGGCACATGCGGGGATTCCTTATGAAAAATTAATTGAAGATTTGATTGCGCTGGCTTTTGATGCGCATAAAGAAAAAAATAAGAATAAGGTGAACTTTAGCTCGAAATCGGATTGGTTTAAGAAGTAATTTTAAAAAGTGATTTTAGCGTTGACTGGATGTGTGTTTGTGTTTATAATTACATCCTTTAATAAAATTATATGAACGCAATTAGATCATTCAATACTGCTGATGGAGGTCGCGATCCAAGCTTGCAAATCG
>Ga0172379_10009043_pt1 | contig 12370 bp, 9 predicted proteins | sample GrowelOW334metaG_FD_119756 | JGI IMG/M metagenome (GOLD analysis project Ga0172379, IMG submission 119756) | Groundwater microbial communities from an aquifer near a municipal landfill in Southern Ontario, Canada - Groundwater well OW334 metaG | ecosystem: Environmental > Aquatic > Deep... | reverse complement strand
ATCAATACCCTTGGCTGCCGTCCTTTTGATGAAAGGGATATCACCGGGTGCTGCATTGGTCTTTTTAATGGCGGGTCCTGCTACTAACGTTGCCACTATGATGGTGATCAGCAATACAATGGGCAAAAAAGCATTTCTGATTTATCTCTCTTCCATTGTTGGGGGAGCACTTTTGTTCGGAACCATTGTCAATGAATTGTTGCCGGCCTCCTGGTTCAGCATGAGCCATATGAGTCACCATGAACATATGATGGCAGGGAGCCTGGTCAATACTTTATCCACCATCCTTCTGTTTGGTCTGATGATACTGGCAATCTGGAATAAATGGCTGAAACATATCTTTTTACCAAAAAAATCAATCGTCATGGAACAAGCAAAAAATCCTTTTTATACCACGATCTCCGTTCAGGGAATGACCTGCACCCATTGCAAGGCCACGGTTGAGAATAATATCGGAGCTCTTGAAGGAGTCGAGGAAGTCACAGCCGATCTCCAAACCGGTGAAGTGCTGATCGGAGGTGATAAGATTAATCTTGAGAAAGTGGCTGCACGGGTAAATGAACTTGGTTATCTTTATAAAGGTACCGTTAAATAAATATGGAACGAATTTTAACCTTTCTCCGTCTTCTCGAGCAGAACAATAACCGTGAATGGTTCAATTTGCACAAAGCTGATTATCTGAGCGCTAAGAGTGAATTCGAGGAGTTTATCAGCCGGATTATTTTACAACTTGGCATGGTTGATGCCAGAATTCAGGGAATGAAAGCTTCAGAGGTGGTTTTCAGGATTTACCGGGATACCCGTTTTGCCAATGATAAGACACCCTATAAGAATAATTTTGGTGCCCACCTCTCACCCGGTGGGAAAAACAGCGGTGAACCCGGTTATTATTTTCACATCCAACCCGGGGAAAGCTTCTTGTCAGGTGGAATTTACATGCCATCCAGTGACAAATTAAAGGCGATCAGAAAAGAGATTTTTCTTTTTCCGGAAGATTTTACCGCCCTCATTGAAGCCCCCGATTTCATCCGGAATTTTTCATTTTTCCAGGACGATAAGCTGAAGCGTCCGCCATTGGGTTTCCCTGCCGATTTTCCGTTGATCGATTATCTGAAGTACAAGCACTTTTGCCCCTGGGTTCCGCTGTCCGACGAAATGCTCGCCATGCCTGATCTTGCCGTGAAAGCGGTTAACTTCTATTCAAAGATGAAGCCGTTTAATGACTTTATCTACCGGGCATTGGAAGATTTGTGAGCATCCCTGGTTGCTACCGCATCAGGTTCAGATTCAGATCAGGATTAAATACTATATTCGCGGAAAATTATGAACCAATTCCGACATCAGTAAAAGTCAATCAACAAACCTATGTTTAGCAAAATCTTATCTATGAGCACTTTGAAAAAATTTCTTAAATTTCTATTTGGTATGCCGTTTATGGGAATACTGGTGGTGTTCCTTGCATTCTGCATGGCTATGGCCACCTTTATTGAAAACAGGAACGGGACCACTGCCGCTCAGGCAGTTGTTTATCAGGCCTGGTGGTTCGAATTAAGCGTCCTGCTTGTTTTCATCAATATCCTGGCAAATATTATCAGACTGAAACTGTACAATCTCAAAAGACTCCCGATTTTCCTGTTTCACCTGGCTTTTCTGATCGTGATCGCCGGAGCCGCCCTCACCCGTTATGTGGGAACCGAAGGGATCATGCATATTCGCGAAGGAGAAACCACAGCGGATTACATCAGTTCCGACACCTATTTTTATGTTAAAGCAGAAAACAGTGCCGGAAAAGTTGAGAAATTCCAGAAAATTTTCATTTCTCCGGCCAGCAAAAAACAGGTCAATGTTTCCTTCAAGCTGGGCCACGACAAGGTCCATATCAAAAGCAACGAATATGTCAGCGGCGAATCCATGAACATGGGAAGCCAGATGACGGAAGCCGGTAGTCACGCAGATGTGATGCAGATCAAAGTGATTGTCAACGGGGGGGCGCAGGAAATGGTGATCAGGGGTCTTCAGAGAAATCCATTCATTGATAACCAGTTTGAGATCAGTGGAATAAAATTCACCGCCTGCTTTGGATCCAAGCCGATGCAATTACCCTTTACTTTAACGCTTAATGATTTTCAGCTCGAAAAATACCCCGGATCCATGAGCCCTTCCTCATTTGCAAGCGAGGTTACGCTGAATGATCCGGCTGACAATACAAAAATGCCCTACAGGATATTTATGAATAACATTTTGAAGCACAATGGGTATCGCTTTTTTCAATCATCGTATGATAATGATGAGATGGGGACCGTTCTTTCGGTCAGTCATGATCCGCTAGGTTCAGGGGTGACCTATCTGGGCTATTTCATGATGTTCGGATTCATCATTCTGTCCCTGTTTGCCCCGGGCGGCCGGTTCCGGAAATTACTCAGGGACAGCAGGAAATCTGCAGCAGTGGCAGGATTGCTTCTGCTGATGGTCATCCTTCCGTCGTTCAGGGCTTCCGCTCAAAGCTATCCTAACCCGCCAAATGCGGCTGAAGCTAAAGCGTTCGGCAAAATTTGGGTTCAGGGGAGTGAAGGACGCATGAAACCGGTTAATACTCTTTCCTCCGAGATGTTGCGCAAGATGTTCGGCAAAAACATGATTGCCGGTATGACCCCGGAACAATTCTGGCTGAGTTTGCTGACCCGTCCGGCCGAATGGTCACAACTGAGAATATTCGAAGTGAAGGAGAGCGAGATCGCCAATATGTTCCAGATTTCGGGCGGGAAAGGTTCCTACAGTGATTTCTTCAGCAAGGATCAATACCTGATGGGCGACATGGTCAATGAAGCAATGCAGAAACAACCAAACCAGCGCAACGGATTGGATAAATATATCATCAAGCTTGACGAACAGCTCAACGTGTTTTATATGGGGATGACCGGACAATTGCTTCAGATTTTTCCTGATCCGCGCGATAAGAAGGCTAAATGGCATGTTCCTGGGCAGCCGCCCCGCGGGCTGATCACAGAGGATTCCCTCATGATCGTGGGTTCATTCAGCGAATACCTGAAAGCAGTTGGAAGCGGAAACCTTGCCCAGGCTAAGATCTACCGCGACGGAATCTCCCGGTTTCAGAAAACCTATGGCGCTTCTCTGATCCCATCGGCAAAGAAGGCCAATCTTGAAGTCCTTTACAACAAGGCCATCATTTTTGAACGCCTGGCGATTTTTTATGCCATGGTTGGATTGCTGTTCCTGATTGTACAGCTGTGGGCTCTTTTTAAACCGGCAAAATGGCAAAAAACTTCCTCCTGGGTATTCGGAGGTCTGTTGTTTGCAGCCTGGATACTCCATACCATCGGTCTTGGATTGCGCTGGTACCTCTCCGGGCATGCGCCGATGAGCAATGGTTATGAATCGATGATATTTGTTGCATGGGGTACACTCCTCGCCGGATTTGTGGTGGTCAAGCGTTCACAGCTGCCGCTTGCACTCACCGGGGTTTTGGCTGCCCTTTCACTACTGGTGGCTCATCTTAGCTGGATGAACCCCGAGATCACCCCGCTTGTGCCGGTATTAAAATCGGTATGGCTGACGATTCACGTGGCTGTTATCATGACCAGTTACTCCTTTTTAGGTCTGGGTGCCCTGATCGGATTGATTACGATGTTTTTGTTTGTCTCTAAGACCAAGAAAAACCATGTCAGCCTCACAGGTCATATCAAACATCTTACCCGGTTAAATAAAATCGTGATAATCGTTGGATTGTACCTGATCACTATCGGTTGCTTCCTGGGTGCCATCTGGGCCAATCAATCCTGGGGACGATACTGGGGCTGGGATGCAAAGGAAACATGGTGCTTGATCAGCATACTGGTATACAGCTTTGTCGGTCATATGCACAATATGAAGGACTTCGACAATGATTATGCATTTAACCTGGGCTCAATATTCGCCTTTGCATCCATTCTGATGACTTATTTCGGGGTGAATTACTTCCTGGGAAATAGCATGCATTCGTATGCCGGCGGTGAGGCAGCTGCCGTGCCGGTCTTTACCTATGTTATCCTGATCGCCGTCGTTGGCCTGTCTTATGTGGCTTATTTCAATGAGTTGAAGTTCGAGAAGAAGAAGTGACGGGTGAAGAACGCCTCACGCCTTACGCCTAATCCTTAATACACCTTACGCTAAACCCGTAGTACTGTGATAGATTAATCCTGAAATAGCCCGGCAGGTCCCTTTGGAAGGATATCTCGATGGCATTATCGCCTGATGATTTGGTAGAAGTCCAGAAATTGGCCACTTGATTCATCATCTCTGATTTTCCGGCGGTAGATTTCTGCCCGGCCAGGAACATCCGGAAATCGCTTGTACCGGTCACTTCCAGATTGGCTTTTGCCAGATCGCCACCATAAAAATCAATCAGTTGCTGCCATTCATTGGCGGTTGGAATATGCCAGCCCTGCGGGCATAACCCTCTGGATTTCTCTGTGGTTGATCCGTTCATAACATCCGGCCAGGTATATAATCCTCCGTAAAGCGCGCAGTTTGCAGGCTGATTGCTGTAACAGAATTTTCCGGCACTGGCTTCATTCAGGTTTTCAGCCATCCACCATTGAGAACCGATTTTGACGGTGCCGTAATAGATACTTTTCTGTTTGTCAATAATGAGCCCGGTTTCATTGTTCCCGTCAGATACATTTGCACTCAGGCTTGTCGTATCGGTTAGTCCTCCCGAGTCCATGACCTCCATGCGTATCCTGAATTTTCCAGGTATTCCGAATTTGTGATAGGATGTTTTTTCTTTGGCATATTCAGTATCCCAAATTCCATCGCTTTCATAGTCCCAGCGCACTTTTAACAGGTCGCCAAAATCCTCACCGTCCTTGGTGGCTCCGGCATCGAAATAGAAATTGGATGTCTTGTTTCCATACTCATAGGCGGTAAAGAAAGCCGCAGTCGGCTTAAGATTGGAGTGCCCGATCCAGATTTTAACTTTAATCTGATTGATCAATCCCCACTGATCACGGATTTCCAGGATCACTTCATTCTCGCCTTCTATTGGGAATTGATGGCCGACGATGGGACTGGCCAGATATTCAGTGTCAAAATCCGGGTCCTTGGTAAAGTTCCAGCGGTAAGAAAAGGTGTTGCCTGCGTCATCGGGATCAAAACTTGTTGAAGCATCAAATAGTACCGTATCCGAGGTGGTCGGCACTACCGGAGTATAAGTGAACTTTGGAACCAGTCGTGGATTGCTCAGCGAAACACTCACCGGTTTCCTGACAATAGCCGTCAGGCCCTGCGGGTCAATGACCTCCATGGCTGCATTGTAGACACTTGCTCCGGAATAGAAATGACTGACTACGGTCTGCTCGGAATACGGAGTATCGTATATGCCGTCACCTTCCCAATCCCAGCGTACTTTCAATGTATTCAGGCTATCCTCGTCATCCCTGGTTTTTCCTGCATCGAAAACAAATTCGGTGCGAAGATTGCCCGTAGGGGGTGAAACGGTGAAATGCGGCTGCGGGGCACTGTATCCGCGTGCAACCTGAACCTGGGATTTAATTGTATCGCTCAAACCGCTTTCATTCCGGACTTCCATTCGTGGATTATAAGTCCCGGGTTTGTAGTAGCGGTGTGTGAATTTTCTTGACCTGGAGAATCCGGTATCCCAGATGCTGTCATTATCCCAGTCCCAGCGTATGAAAAGGATCGTATCATCAATATTGGTGGCTTTTGATTCGGTGGCGTCAAACTGGAAAATTGTAGTGGTCAGCCCGTTGGGGATCGGAAGCTTAAACGCGGCTATCGGCGGAGTCCTGATGATTTCTTCCTTGTTGCATTGTGTAAGACCCGCAATAAAAAGCGGGAGGATCAGGAGATATCGGATCTGTTTGGTCTTCATGTTCTAACGGGTAAATTGAGGAACGACATGTGTGGTTTTATCCTGTTTAACTTCGGTGGTGCCTATGGCCCATTTCATTCCGAATTTGCCACCGGGAAAACTGGCTGCTGAGCAGGAATCGCCCTCGGCAATGCAGATGATGCCTGCCTGGTAATAGTAAACCCCCGGAGCCAGATCAAACTGATAAACCAGCTTACTGTTATACACATTGGCCATTTGCAAAAAGTGGCCTCGGTAAAGAGATTCTGCATCCTTGGCCACACTCAGGTCGGCTCTTAAAACCCGGCTCGGTGGCAGGAACGAGCCCGGCACGCGGAATTCAATTTCCAGGGTGCCTGAAATCTTCGGTTTGGTATTTTCGTTCGGATCAACCGGGTCAACCGGAGGCTTGACACAGGAAACCAGGACAAGTAATCCAGCAAGTATCCAGAGGGATGATTTTTTTATCATGACGAATGCTTTTATTAAAGATTATTGGTGCTGTCGCGGTCTTTGGTGTGATCCAGAAATCCGAGGTTCCTGGTAAACTGACCGTAAGCAATGCTGTCGATGGTAACAGGTGACAAAAGGAGCTGGTCAACGTCGATTTTCGCAGCCGAGCAAAACAGACCGATGCCATTGGTGATATTGCTGTACACCGGTTTTTCCATGAGTGCACCTTCGGAAGGTGAAGTGGATTCGATGTAATATTTCATTTCCATACTTCCGCTGACGATTTGAAAATTCATCCCGATCACTTCCCGGGTAATCCCGCTGCCATCTGACAGATTGTCCTGGAGGATGTGCATGAATCTCGATCCGCTGATGTCATTGCTGAGGTATTCGGCATCGGAACCGGGACTGGCAAAGGTCTGGGGCCAATCCAAATGTTTGATCTTTTCAATTCCGTCAACCGTTTCTTTGTAATTGAACCGGAGCACAACCTGATAAACCCCGGCATTTGCAACCGGTTGCCACCGGCAGGTATAATTATTGCCGCTGTAGAGACTTATTTTCCGTTCTTGAATGGGCAACGGGTCAATGACAACCAATTTTCCCAGTGATGACGTTTCAGCATAAAGAATTTTTTCCTTGCTGCCCAGATAGATATACAGACGGTAAATCTGATTGGGGACGATATTGGCTTTAGCCATATACAGGATGTTTTTTTCACTCGGGAAGAAACCCGAATCCTTCGGTATTTCGTTTGTTTCGGTAAAACGGATCGTTTCTATGACTTTCCCGGCCGACCAGCGCTCCATGGTTACCACAATCTCCCCTGTAAACAGCATACTATCCTGATCCGGCGGAAATTCCAAAGCAGCCTGATCGATCAGGTAGGTTTTTTGTAACCTGACATACTGGAAGGAGTCAGCCGAGTTCAGCACGCAATAAACTATCGGAACATCCTGGTTTGTTGAGTTGATTTCTATTCCGGTTTCACAGGATACCATCAACCCCGCGGTCATAACAGCAAGGATTAAGCGTCGCCACTTTCTATTCTTTTTTATAATCATTTTGAATACCTAATGGTAAAAAAACCAACAACTTTGCCCCGGGGGATAAAAGGCGGCGTAAAAGTACGATTCATAAACAGATAAACAAACAGGTATACCTTAAACTCAAAGCATTTTCACATTTTTTAAGACTTTCAAACCGCCGGATGGTTTAATTGTCAGACCGGTTTGGATAGGTTGATCTGCTTTTTTCTTGCGAAGTAAAGGGCTTTACCCGCTGAACACAAAAGGTATAAGAGTACCAGTGAAAAGATGATTGAGGCTCCGGATGGTATATTTCCGGCATAGGAGATAATTAAACCCAGGAGAGATCCTAAGAAGCCGAAACCAATTGATAACCACATGATCTTTTTAAGGTTGTTGGAAAACAACAGCGCTGTGTTCTGGGGGATGGTCAATAAGGAAAGTACAAGAATGATCCCGGCCACACGGATATAAACCACGGCCGTGAGCGCAACCAATCCGGCCAGCAAATATTTGAAAAGGCTCACCGGCACCCTGCTGGTCCGCGCAAATTCCTCGTCAAAGGTTAAATACTGGATCAGCCGGAAAAATGGAATGAATAATGCAAGTACCAAAGTCATCAGGATCCCCATGATCAGTATATCGGAATAGGAAACGCTAAGAATATTGCCGAACAGGTAGCTCATCAGGTTTGGGGCATAGCCGGGAGCAAGAGAGATAAAGATAATTCCAAGTGCCATGCCAAATGACCACATCATGGCGATAACCGAATCTTCCCTGATCTTATGAAATCGTGACAAATATTCCACACTCAGTCCTGAGATCAATCCGAAAACGGCTGCTCCTATCAGGGGGTTGATTCCGAAGAAAAATCCCAGCCCCAAGCCTCCGAAAGAGGCATGCGTGATGCCGCCGGTTATGAAAACCATTCGCCGGGTTACTACATAAGTTCCTATTATACCTGCAGTTATGCTCCCCAGTAATGAGGCCGCCAGGGCAAAAAGAATAAAATCGTATTTAAAAAAGTCAAGAATCATGGGAGATGGGTGTGCAAAACGCGATGGGGAACATGACCGTGCGTAATCAGGTCGATCGGACAATTATAGGATTCCAGTATTTCTTCGGTGATCTGGTTGCTCGGATGGTAATGAAGTTGCCGGTTGACGCAGGCAATGGTACGCACCGATGAAACAATCTGGCCGACATCATGGCTGACAAGCAAAATAGCCGTTTCTCGGCTGATCATTTCGAGGAGGTAATATAATTCCTGTTCAAAACGGTTATCGACATAGGTTACCGGTTCATCCAGAATCAGGAGCTGAGGATTTGATATCATAGCCCGCCCGATAAAAACCCGCTGCATCTGTCCACCCGAAAGCTCGCCGATACTGCGTTTTGCCAGATGAGACATTCCGACTTTCGCAAGAACCTCCATGGCCCTCACTTTATCCTTTGAGCTAACGCGGGTAGTGATGCCATGGACTTTCAACAAGCCGCTCAAAACCACTTCCAACACCGAAATCGGAAAGCGATTGTCAAAATTGTGCGTTTGCGGCAGGTAGCCGATATTGGTTCCTTTCGGGATGATGACTTCGCCGCTCCAGGGCTCCAGTAATCCCATGATAATCCTGATGATAGTGGATTTTCCTCCGCCATTCGGACCGATCATGCCGATAAAATCCCCGTCCCGGATCACCAGGTTTATCTGGTCGATTATCGGTTCATTCCGATATCCAAATGTCACTGATTTAAGTTCAACTAAGTTCACAACAAGAGCAAATAACAAATATCAAAAAGCAAATCGCAAATAAATCTCAAACCTCAAAACTCAAACCAGGTACCGCCCCCTTCCCTGTCATCCCGGCGGATGCCGGGACCCCGTCGCTGACAACGAATGCCATCGAAGGCGTAATTACCTCTGATCCATCCCGGCGATCTCCTTCGCAAGCCTCTCCATTTCAGCAAGCCAATCCGGCGACATCGGATCAATGGTAATGACTTTGGCACCCGTTTCACGGGCCAGGGTCATCGCATTTTCCTGGTCATATTCCTTCTGAATAAAGATAGTATTGTTTTTTTCAGTTCCGGCGAGGTCGACCAGGGTTTTGAAATGTGAAGCAGTCGGCTCTTTCCCTCCCAGTTCCATCGAGTGTTGGATTAGATTGTAATCTCTTGCCAGGTAGGCGAGTGCGGGATGAAAAATTAAAAAACTGCGATGTGAAAGGTTTTTAAAACGGTTACTCAAAGCAAAATTCAAACTATCAAGCCTGATAATCAGACGATTAAGATTTTGGTCCACCATTTGCCGGCAGGAGGGATCAGCCTGGATCAGTCCAATGGCCATACTTTTGGCAAATTTTCTGGCCTCAACCACCGACATCCAATAGTGCGGATCAATCCCCTCATGGTCATGGCCATGTGAATCAGCTGTCTGCATCATTTCACTGCCATGGCCGCCTTCGCCTTCTTCATCGGCGATGAGATCAATGCCTGCGGAAAGATTGACGATGGTAAGGTCCTTGTAATTAGCTCTTAATTTTGGAATCCAGCCTGTTTCAAATCCAAGATTTCCGTTAATAAAAAGAACCTTCGATTTTTCCAATTCCTGCAACTGACGGGGAGTGGGATCATAGTTGTGATGGCTCACCCCCGGCGGGACCAGTACATTTATCTTGAAATGATCACCGGTGAGTTGTTCGGCAAAATATTGATAGGGCAGGATGGTGACCGTGATTACCGGCCTGGATTCATCGGCCTGCCTGGATTTGCATCCGGTAAACAGCGCAAAAGGAATGAACAGGCAGACAAGAGTTTTCTTGATCATTGGTTGAATGGAAGATATTTTTTGATGGTTTGACGATTGATATCATTTACCGAATTACTGCCATCGGAAGTGTACATAACTTCAATCTTGTCATGATAGGCTTCCTGAATTTTATGCCTGACCATCTTCATAGTCGAATTGATCATGTGGTTTTGCTCTGTAAATGGTTCAGGAACGATCTGGAAAGTGGAGGGTATCCACTTTTCCGGAAATTGGTTCCGGTACTCGGCAGTTTCCTTGAATTTATAAAAATCCTGTTTTATGGCCTTGAGAAGTACTTCACTGTCAGCGATTTTGTGTTTCTCAACATATTTGGAAACTTTAGGACCATCCAGGGTAACAATGGCTGTGGTATATTTTTTCATATCATTGTAAACCATGGCCTGCAGAATAAGTTCAGATGAATTCTGAATTGCCTCTTCAATTCCTTCCGGAGAATACTTTTCACCATCGGCGGAAATCAGCAGGGCTTTACCGCGACCAACCACCATCAGGAACCCGTCCTCATCGAAATAACCCAGGTCGCCCGTATATAACCAGCCTTCTTTTACCGTTTTAGCTGTCGATTCGGGATTCTTGTAATAACCTTTCATTACATTATTTCCCTGGATCACCACTTCTCCTTTATCCCCCCTGGCTGCTTCTGTTCCGTCGTGCAACAGGATCCTGCAATCTACATTGGGCACAACCCGGCCTGATGATCCCAACTTATGCACTTCGGGCGTGTTGGCGGAAATGATCGGGGTGGCTTCACTCAATCCATAGCCCTGGAAAACCGGAACCCCAATGGTATAGAAGAAAACTTGCTGCCTGATATCCAGCAGTGCGCCTCCGCCTACTAAAAAGCGGATATTGTTGCCAAAAATCTTGCGGACCTTTTTAAATACCAAGGCATCAGCAATCTTGTATGGAATGAAATTGATCAGTTTAACAAAAAACCCTGCTTTCTTGTATCCGTCCTTGTTAATCCTGATTCCGGCGTTTAATCCGGCATTGAAAATGCCGTTCACAAATTTCCCCTTGGCTGCAATTCCGTCTTTGATCTTGGTCATGAAGTTACCCGACAAGGCAGGGACGGTCAGGATGAAATGCGGATTGCACTCCACCATGTTAATAGGTATATTTTTCAACGTTTGTACTCCTCCACCCCTGGCATCGACAAAATAGAGACTCAGGCCGCGAAGGAGGGCGGCATAAATCCCTACCGTGTGGGCGAATGAATGGTCAAGAGGGAGAATGATATAAAGCCGGTCGCCCTCTGTGACATTGAAATACTCCATCGAGTCCGTGCAATTCGAAAAATAGTTCAGCTGGGTAAGCATAATGCCTTTAGGATCACCCGTGGTGCCGGATGTATAGGAGATGGTCACCACATCATCTTCAGATAATTGTTCCTCGATTTTATCCAGCCCGGGTTCGAATTCTTCAAACTGATGTTTTCCGCTCCGAAGGACATCCAAATATCGGACCACATCTTTGGTGATGTTGATACCGAATTCCTTGCAATCCTTTTCGATCGGCTGAAGGTCGTCGTCGAGATAAATGATTTTGTGGGTGAACTCAAGTTGTGTCCAGATTGAGGCCACCTTCTCGAAGGTGTTTTTTGAAACGAATATGGCTTTGGATTCGGAATGGTTAAGCCGGAAAAGAACTTCATCCGGCATCAGCTTTATGGAAAGCGGAACGGTGGTTCCTCCTGCGTAAATAATCCCATATTCGCCTGTTAACCAACGGTTACGGCCTTCTGCAAGGATGGCGACCTTGTCCCCTTTTTCAATCCCCAGTTGAAGTAGTCCGGCCGCCAGGAATCTCGATTCATGAAGCACCTCGGGATAGGTCAATCCCACCCAGCCGTTATCTCCTTTTTGATTCGTATAGGCCGTTGATGGATATTTCCCGGCACTGGTTCGCAGCATTTGGAGAACTGTTCGTTTCATTTTTTTTGGTTTTAGGTTAAGTGAGGTTCGTTTAAAAGGTAGGGGTCCCCGCCTTCGCGGGTATGACAGGGTCGAAACACCTTCACAATCCCTGAATCTGTAAATTCAGAATTCAGAATTCTGCATTCGAATCTCATCATTTTGATTTCATTTTATCAACTTCAACCGCTCATTTAATGTATTGAGTAGCGTCCCTGTCCGGTCGCCAGAATACTCCCAGAACATGATTCCGCCCAGGTGCTCCTCCTTAACGTATTCT
>Ga0172379_10009042_pt1 | contig 12370 bp, 13 predicted proteins | sample GrowelOW334metaG_FD_119756 | JGI IMG/M metagenome (GOLD analysis project Ga0172379, IMG submission 119756) | Groundwater microbial communities from an aquifer near a municipal landfill in Southern Ontario, Canada - Groundwater well OW334 metaG | ecosystem: Environmental > Aquatic > Deep... | reverse complement strand
CCAACGCGCTGGAGTCGCTCTCGGCCGGCGAGACCGTCGTCGGTGGCGTCGACTGGGCGCAGCAGAAGTGCGGGGTCGCCAAGATCGAGGTCAGCTTCGACGGCGGCCCGTGGCAGCCGGCCCAGCTCGGCCCCGACGGCGGCAACGACTACTGGCGTCAGTGGTTCTTCAAGTGGGACGCCACCCCCGGCCAGCACACCATCGCTGCCCGCGTCACCAGCGGCGACGGCGAGGTCCAGAGCGCCGTGATGGCCAACCCGTTCCCCGAGGGCGCCAGCGGCATCCAGGAGTTCCTGGTCACCGTGGCGTGAGCCACGAACCAGCCAACGTGGCCTAGGCCACACATCAATCTCCCCAGCGACCAATCCGGACGCCGGGCAGCACCGAATCACCTGTGAATCTCCCCTACGGAAGGCACCGAATCCCATGAAGCTCCAGACTCTCCGACGCAACGGTGGCATCGCCGCCGCGGCCATCGCCCTGTCGCTCACCCTCGCCGCCTGCGGCGAGGAGGACGAGCCCACCTCGGGTTCCTCTTCTGACGACACCTCGCAGACCCCCGACACGACCGAGGAGAGCTCGCCGGCCTCGGCCAGCGCCTCCGACCAGGTCTTCGGTGACGGCTGCTCCGCGGTCCCCACCGACGGCAAGGGCTCCTTCGACGGCATGGTGATGGACCCCGTCGCCACCGCCGCCAGCAACAACCCGCTGCTCTCGACCCTGGTCGAGGCCGTCGGCGTGGCCGACCTCGGTGGCACCCTGAACGACGCCCCCGAGCTGACCGTCTTCGCGCCGGTCAACGACGCGTTCGCCGCGATCCCCGCGGACCAGCTCAAGGGGATCCTGGCCGACAAGGCGCTGCTGTCGAAGATCCTGACCCACCACGTCGTGGGCGGGAAGCTCGACCCGACCGCCGTCGCCGGTGAGCAGGAGACCCTCAACATGGACGGCCTCACCGTTGAGGGTGACGCGGAGTCCGGCATGACGGTGTCTGATGGAACCGTGACCGCCAACGTCATCTGCGGCAACGTGCCGACGGCCAACGCGACGGTCTACATCATCGACGCCGTCCTCGCCGGCGCCAAGTAACGCTTCCCCCGAAGCGATCTGACGACAAGGATCTGGGCATGGATCCCTCCGGACCAGCCGTCGCTGGCGTCCCCTCCTGGGAGGGGGCGCCGGCGGCGCCCGACCTGGCCGAGCTGCTCAAGCTCTCGGCCAGGGGTGACCAGGCGGCCTTCGCCCGGTTGTACGACGCCATCTCGGCGCGGGTCTTCGGGCTCGCGGTGCGGGTGGTGAGGGACCCGGCCCAGGCCGAGGAGGTCACCCAGGAGGCTCTCCTGGAGATCTGGAAGATGGCCAGCAGGTTCGACCCCGACCGGGGCAGCCCGATGGCCTGGATGCTCACGATCGTCCACCGCAAGGCGGTCGACCGGGTGCGCTCGGCCGAGGCGGCCACCCGCCGCGACACGTCGTACCACCAGCACAACCAGGCGGTCGACCACGACTCGACCGCCGACGCCGCGCACGCCTCGCTCGAGGCGAAGCGGGTCCGCACCGCCCTGCAGAGCCTCACGGCGGCGCAGCGCGAGGCCCTGGAGCTCGCCTACTTCGGCGGCTACACGCACACAGAGGTGGCCAGCATGCTCGACCTCCCGGTCGGCACGGCCAAGACACGAATCCGCGACGGCCTGATCAGGCTGCGCGACACGATGGGAGTAGGAACATGAGCAGCGACATCCACGCGCTCTCGGGTGCCTACGCCGTTGACGCCCTCGACGACATCGAGCGCGCGCAGTTCGAACGACACCTGGCCGCGTGCGACGCGTGCCGGTCCGAGGTCGACAGTCTGCGCGAGGCGTCGGCGCTGTTGGCCGAGAGCGCGGCTGCCGCACCGCCGGCCGCACTGCGGGACCGGGTGCTCGCCGGCATCGAGACCGTCCGGCCCCTCCCTCCCGTGGTGGCGCCCGTGGTGTCGGCACCGGAGCGGCGCCGCCGTCGGTTTCCGGCTCTGGTCGCCGCCGCCGCGGTCGTCACCCTGATCGGGGTCGGCGGCGCGGTGTGGCAGCCCTGGTCGGACGAGACCTCGCAGTCGCCCTCCGCCACCGACCTCGTCCTCCAGGCCGCAGACCGTGAGGTGCTGACCGAGGAGCTCGACAACGGTGCGGTCATCACGCTGACGCGCTCCAAGCAGCTCAACCAGGCCGTCATCACGACCGAGAACATGCCCGCCCCGGCGGGCGGCAAGGTCTACGAGCTCTGGCTCCAGCACGACGAGGTGATGGTGCCCGCCGGGCTGATGGACAAGGCCGGCTCGACCACCCTGCTGCTCGAGGGCGACCCGGCCACGGCGAGTGCCGCCGGCATCACGGTCGAGCCGGAGGGCGGCTCAGAGGTCCCGACCAGCCTGCCGATCGCGCTCTTCGAGTTCGAGCAAGTCTGATGAGCACGCTCACGCCACCGCGACGGGTCGCGGTGGTGGGCTCCGGCGTCGCCGGGCTCACCGCCGCCTACGTCGCCTCACGCACCGCCGAGGTCACCCTCTTCGAGGCCGACGACCGGCTCGGCGGCCACGCCGACACCCACGACGTCCGCGAGGCCGACGGCCGGAGCCTGGCCATCGACACCGGCTTCATCGTCCACAACGAGCGCACCTACCCGGTGCTGCTGCGGATGTTCGCCGAGCTCGGGGTCGCCACGCAGCCCTCCGAGATGTCGATGTCGATCCGCGACGACGAGTCCGGCCTGGAGTGGGCCGGCGCGCTCGGTCGCAAGGGCGTCTTCCCCTCGGCCCGTCACCTCCTCAACCCCCGCTACCTGCGGATGCTGACCGAGATCCCGCGCTTCCACCGACGCGCCCGCGCGCTGCTCGCGACCCCCAGCAGTGATGCGGGCAGTGACACGACCCTGCGCGACTTCCTCGCCGCGGGCGGCTTCACGCCGTACTTCACCCGGCACTTCATGGAGCCCCTCGTCGCGGCCGTGTGGTCCTGCGACCCCGAGGTGGCCCTCGACTACCCGGCGCGCTACCTCTTCACCTTCCTCCAGCACCACGGCATGCTCTCCGTGTCCGGCTCGCCGGAGTGGCGGACGGTCACCGGCGGGTCCCGCGAGTACGTCGCCCGGCTCGCCGCGACCTTGCCGGACGTGCGCACCGGCACCAAGGTCACCTCGGTGCTCGAGACCGGCTCCGGCGTCGAGGTCACCGACGGCAACGGCGCGGTCACGACGTACGACGCCGTGGTCATCGCGACCCACCCCGGCCATGCCCTGGCGATGCTGGCCGAGCCGACCACCGCGCAGCGCGAGGTGCTGTCCGCGATGCCCTACTCGCCCAACGTCGCCGTGCTGCACACCGACACCTCCGTGCTGCCGGCCAACACCAACGCCTGGGCGTCGTGGAACTTCCGCCGCCCGGACTCGCCGCAGGACGGGGTGCTGGTCACCTACGACCTGACCCGGCTGCAGCGCCTCGACACCGACGTCCGCTACCTGGTGACGCTGGGCGGGGAGCACCTCGTCGACCCCGCCACGGTGATCGACCGGATGGAGTACGAGCACCCGCTCTACAACCCCGAGTCCGTCGCGGCGCAGCAGCGGTTGGCCGAGATCGACTCCGAGCGGATCGCGTTCGCCGGGGCCTACCACGGCTGGGGCTTCCACGAGGACGGCGCGCGCTCGGGCCTCCGGGCCGCCGAGCACCTCGGCCTCGAGTGGCCGGCGGACGCGGCGAGCCGGCCCGTCCCCCCGGTGGAGCCGGTCGTCTACGAGACCACGGTCCGCCACGTCCGCCGTACCCCCTTCAAGCGCACCTTCGAGAACCGCTCGCAGACCTGGCTGGTCGACCTCGACCACCTGCCCGACCACGGGGTGCTCGGGCGCTTCGAGGCCCGTGACCACCTGGGCGACCCCGACCTCACGATCCGCGCCAACCTCGAGGCCTTCCTCGCCGCGAACGGCGTGGCACTCGGCGGCGGCCGGGTGCTGATGGCCGCCAACGCCCGCGCGTTCGGCCACTGCTTCAACCCGATCAGCGTCTTCTGGTGCTGGGACGCCGCCGGCGACCTGGCGGCGACCGTGGTCGAGGTGCACAACACCTACGGCGACCGGCACGCCTACCTCGTGCATCCCGACGCCAACGGTCGGGCGAGCACCCCGAAGGCCATGTACGTCTCCCCGTTCCACGGCACCGACGGCCGCTACGAGCTCGCCGTTCCGGTGCCCGGACGCAGCCTGAAGATCGCGGTCACCCTGCACAGCGATGACGGGCACAGCGACGACGGGCACAGCGACGACGGGCCCAACAACGAAGGGGCGGTGTTCTCCGCCTCGCTGACCGGCCGCCGTACCGACCACGGCGCCTGGCGCGCCGCACCGGCCGCCCTACGCGGCAGCGCCCTGATCCGGGTGCACGGGATCTGGCTCTGGCTGCGCCGGCTGCCGATCCGCCCACGACCACACCACCACCACCAGGAAGGGGTCTCGCGATGACCATCGCCCCCACCCGCCAGTCCGTCAACCACTGGCCCGGTCTCGATGTCATCCCGTCCGGCCCCCGCGCCGCCGTCTCCGCCCGCGTCGCGCGCCGGCTGTTCGAGGCCGCGGTCAGCCGGCTCGACGTCACCGTCGTCGTCGGCAACGAGACCTACGGCCTGGGCGGTCCCGTCGCGGTCATCCACCGGCCCGAGGAGTTCTTCGCCCGGATCGGCCGGCACCAGCTGATCGGGTTCGGCGAGGCCTACCTCACCGGCGCCTGGGACGCCGAAGACCTGGGTGGGTTCCTCACCGTGCTCGCGGCCGAGGTGTCCGACCTGGTCCCGCAGTCCCTGCAGAAGCTGCGCGCCATGGTCGTGGCCCGGCCGCCGCGCTTCCACCGCAACACCGAGGACAACACCCGCGACAACATCGCGCACCACTACGACCTGTCCAACGACCTGTTCGAGGAGTTCCTCGACCCGACGCTGAGCTACTCCTCGGCGCTCTTCCCCTCCGACGTCGTCGACCGGGGCGACCACCAGGTCAACCACTGGGTCGCCACCGCGCCGTACGTCGTCCCCGCGGCCGCCGACCTGGCCGACGCGCAGGCGACCAAGATCGAGCGGCTGCTCGACGAGGCCGGCGTCGGCGAGGGCACCCGCGTCCTCGAGATCGGCTCCGGCTGGGGCGAGCTCGCGATCCGGGCCGCCCGCCGCGGCGCGACGGTCCGCACGATCACGCTGTCGACCGAGCAGAAGGCGCTGGCCGACCAGCGGATCGCCGCGGCCCGGCTCTCCGACCGGGTGTCGGTCGACCTGTGCGACTACCGCGCGGTGACCGGCACCTACGACGCCGTGGTGTCGGTCGAGATGATCGAGGCGGTCGGCTGGGAGTACTGGCAGACCTACTTCGAGACCCTCGACCGGGTCCTGGCGCCCGGCGGCCGGGTCGCGATCCAGGCGATCACGATGCCGCACGACCGGATGCTCGCGACCAAGCGCACCTACACGTGGATCAACAAGTACATCTTCCCCGGCGGGTTCCTGCCGTCGGTCGAGGTGATCGACCAGATCACCCGTGACCACACGGGTCTGCGGCTCACCGGGCGGCTGTCGATGGGCGCCCACTACGCCGAGACGCTGCGGCTGTGGGACGAGGCCTTCCTGGCCGCGTCGCGCCGGGTGCTCGACCTCGGCTTCGACGAGCGCTTCCTGCGGATGTGGCACTTCTATCTGGAGTACTCCCGCGGCGGCTTCGCGTCGGGCTACCTCGACGTCAACCAGCTCACGTTCACCCGGCCGCTGCCTGAGGTGCGCGGCGCTTGAGCGACGTCCTGGTCGTCTCGGCGGTCGCCCTGGCGGCGACCGTCCTGCTGATGGGCATGACCGCGCTGGCGGCGTACCGGCTCGGCCGCGTGGCGGTCGTCGACGTCGCGTGGGGGCTGGGCTTCGTCCTGGTCGCAGCCACCTCCGCGGTGGTCGCGACCCTGATGGATGGCGGCCTGACGGATGGGGCCGCGGCCCGGCGGTGGTTGGTGCTGGCGTTGGTCGGGCTCTGGGGCCTCCGACTCGCCTGGCACATCCGCCGCCGGGCCGTCGGGCACGGCGAGGACCCGCGCTACGAGGAGCTCCTCGGCGGGTCGCTGCGCCAGGCCGGGATGGGCGTGGCGGTGCGCAAGGTGTTCGTGGTCCAGGCACTGGCGCTGTGGTTCGTCTCGTGGCCGGTGCAGGTGGGCGCGGCCTCCACGGTGCGGTCCTGGCCGGTCGTGGCCGCGGGCGTGACGCTGTGGGCCGTCGGCATGGTCTTCGAGACCGTGGGCGACGCCCAGCTGGCGGCATACCGGGCCGACCCCGACCGCGGGCCGGTGCTGGACCGCGGCCTGTGGCGCTTCACGCGCCACCCCAACTACTTCGGCGACGCCTGCGTGTGGTGGGGCATCTGGCTGGTGGCCGGGCTCGGCTCCGGCTGGCTGCCGGGACTGCTGACCGTGCTCGCTCCCGTGGCGATGACCTACTTCCTGGTCTTCGCGACCGGCGCCCGGCTGCTCGAGCGCACGATGATGCAACGCCCCGGCTACCCGGCGTACGCCGCCCGCACCTCGATGTTCGTCCCGCGGCCGCCGCGCACCGCCGGGACGTCCTGAGCCTGGGTCAGGAGGGCTGGTCCGGCTCCTGCTGCTCGCGCCGCCGCTTCTCCTGCTCGTAGCGTCGGCGCTGCTCCTCCGCCCGGGCGCGGACGTCGCGCAGGAACGCCTCGTCCTTCGCGGGGTCGGCGGCCGCGGCCCGCCCCGGCCGTTCGTACTCCGGGAACGTCGTCGCCGGCCCCGTCGCCGCGCGCGTCTGCGGTCGGCCGGCGACCAGCCAGGCGATCGAGCCCACCAGCGGGAAGAACAGCACCAGCAGCAACCAGGCCACCTTGGGCAGGTTGCGCACACCACCCTCCGGCGTCCCGATGACGCTGACGAGGCAGTAGACCCACAGGGCGAAGGTGACCACACCACCGAGCAGCTCGAGCTTGATCATGCGCCGAGTCTGGACCACCGGTCGGGCTCGCGCCACCGATTGCCGCGGTCCGTCGCCGCGGCAATCGGCCGACGCCGACCTGCCGGTCCTGGGTCAGTGCATGTACAGCCGCGCGGTCCAGTGCGAGATGTGGCCGTTGGGGTCGCGCCACTGGCCCTCGACCGTGACGTCGTCGGTCCACATCCCCTTGTTGCACCTGCCGTTGCTGCAGGTCTCGTGCCACGCGTGGCCGGAGACATGCGCGCCGCCGAACGACGTGGTGTTGACCATGAAGTGGCTCATCTGGTTGCCGTGGAACGAGAAGCGGATCGTGCGGCCGTACATGTCGTGGCCCAGGTAGGAGCCCTCGAACGGGAGCACGGCGTGCATCGTCGGCGAGCTCGTCGCGGCTCCCATCGACGGCGCCTGGGCAGGCGCCTGGCTGGCCTGGGCCTGCCAGGTGCCGAGCCCGACGCCGAGCGCCAGGACGGCCGCGGTGACGCCGACCTTGTTGGCGATGCCGCTCACGCGGCTCGGGCGGCCCTGGTCGGGTGTGGTGTGGTGCGTGGTTGTCTGCATGAAGTCGTTCCCCCTGGTGATGAAGTCGGTGTCAGTGCGCGAACAGCGCTGCGGTGAAGTGCGACTCGCCGCCGCTGGTGTTGTTCCAGATCCCTTCGACGGTGACGTCGTCGGTCCATTGACCCCGGATGCACAGGCTGCCGTGGCAGGTGTGGTGGAACTGATGGCCGCTGACCGTGGCCACCGGGTACCCGGTGGTGTGGTTGACGCGGAAGTTGCGGATCTTGCCGTCGTGGTAGTCGAACCGGACGGTCCGGTAGTACATGTCGTGGCCCATGTAGGAGCCTTCGTAGGGCAGCACGGCGTGCCTCTCGAACTCGGCCGGCGCCGGGCCCATGTCGACCGTCGCCGCGGACGTGAGCGCCGGCGCCTGGCTGGCCTGCGCCTGCCAGGTCCCGAGCCCGATCCCCAGGGCCAGCACGGCCACGGGCGCGAGCATCTTGTTGAGCATGAGTCCCCCTCACTGCGCGGCCCCCTCCCGGGACCGCGAACTTAGGGAACGCTAAGCGCCACCACTCCGGCCGGCCATGGCTCGAAGTGACCTGGGGTAGACACGGACTAGTGGAGGATCACCGGCCCGAGCCGGCTCCTCCCCTGCCCGGTGCGAGCCTGGAGCGCTCGGCGCCGGGTGCTCGCGCGCCGCGAGCCCGGGTTGTCGGGTGAACGAGCGGCTACACCAGGGCGCGCCGCATCAGGACTCCCTCGCGTGGCGGCTCTCCCCAGTGCCGCCGACCCTCGACGATAGGACGCGCCCCGGCGCGGTCGCCATGTCCCGAACGGGTTGGCCCGTTCGGACTAGGTGCCACCTGGGGTGGTGCCCGCCCTGGATCCTGCTCGTATCCTGCGCGCGTGACCTCTGACGACGCCGAGTTCGGCGAAGAGCTCGTCCGCCTGGCCTCGGCCGACAACTTCCGCGACGTGGCCGGGCCGGGCTACCCCACCGCCGACGGACGCCGCGTACGACGCGGGGTGCTGTTCCGCTCCAACGAGCTCACCCTGACCGACGAGGACGCGGATGCCCTGTCCAGGCTGGGGATCACGGCAATCTACGACTTGCGCGACGCGCACGAGGTCGAGGCCCACCCGGACGCCCCGGTGCCCGGCACGACCTGGCGGCACATCGAGGTGAAGGGCATCCCGATGGAGTCCGTCGCGACCCTGGCGTCGCGTGAGGAGGGCCTGTCCGTGATGGGCGAGGTCTACCGCGGCTTCGTCGACAAGGAGGGTGGTCGCGCGGCGTTCGGCGAGCTGCTCCGCGAGATCGCGGCGGGCCAGGGCCCCCAGCTCTTCCACTGCACCGCAGGCAAGGACCGCACCGGCTGGGCGTCGGTACTCCTGCTGCACCTGGCGGGGGTGGCACCCGAGACGATCCTCGAGGACTACCTGACGACCAACACCATCTCCTCGGCCACCCGGACGAAGTATCTCGGCATGGTGCGCGAGCACCTCGGTCCCGACAAGGTGGACGTCTACGAGACGGTCATGGTGGCCGACCCCGCCTACCTGCAGCAGGCCTACGACGCCGTGGACGCGGCGTACGGCTCGATCGACGGCTACCTCACCGACGGGCTAGGCCTTGCTCCCGACACCCTCGCCGCCCTGCGGGCCCGGCTCGTCGACCAGCCGTGACGTCGGTGGAGGCCGCATACCGGCCTCCTTCTCGTGGCCGTCGAGCACGATCTCGTAAGTGTCGCCGTCGCGACCGTCGAAGCGCACCGTGACCGTCTCGAAGCCCTTGTGCCGCTGCATCTGGGCGTACATCGCATAGGCCCGACGGTCCGCCTCGGTCAGGTCGACCGCGTCAGTGAACGGGGTCAGCAGCGCCCGCGGCCACAGCCGCCGGGCGAGCACGACGTTGACCTCGACGCCGAGGACCCCGATCACCGAGGCGATGTAGATCAGGCCGACCAGCCCGAGCACCAGGCCGAACGTCTTGTTCATCGAGCTGGTGCCGGACAGGACGCTGGTGGCGTAGACCGAGCCGAGGTGCTGCAGCCCCTGCCACAGCAGGGCCACGAAGAACGCTCCCGGCGCGGCCCGGCCGAGGTGGTGGCTGCGCGCGGCCGCGAGCCGGAAGAGGGCGGTCAGCACCAGCCCGACCACGACCACGGTCCCCAGCACGATCGCCCACCGGACGGCACCGTGGATGTCCGCGCCGATGACCGCGGTGTTGCTGCCGGCCGCGCCGAGGACGGAGAGGCCGAGCACCGCGACCGCCGCACACGCCAGCAGCGCGAGGCTCTTGAACCGCAGCAGGAACCGGTTGGGCCGGCTGTTGCGCGGGACCCCCCAGGCGGTGGCCATGACGTTCTGGATGGCCAGCCCCAGGCCCAGGCAGCCGTAGAGGGCCGCCAGCGCACCGACGACGACCGCGGTCGTGGAGCCCTGCAGCCCCTCGGGTCGGCCGAGCTGGTCGCCGATGATCGGGAACTGGCTCAGCGCCGAGTTGAGCACGTCGTCCTGCAGCTCGGGGTTGCCCTGGAGCACGAAGCCGAAGATCGAGGAGGCCAGGAGCAGGAGCGGGAAGATCGCGATGAACGCGTAGTAGGTCAGCGTCGCGGCGAGGTAGTTGCCCTGGTCGTCGAAGAACTTGTAGAGGACAGCGATCGGTACGCCGAGCACCCGGTGCCGGCGTTGCACTCGATCGGCGCTCCCGACCACGTTGACCACGTCATGCACGGTACCGGCGTGCGCGTCACGGGAAGACCAGGTTGCCGTCCGGGTCGGTCTCGAACAGCTCGACCCCGGTGGCGACCACCGGAGCGTCAGCCGCCAGGGCCACGGCGATCTTGTTGGCGGCGTTGCGGGTGACGTCGAGCGCCACCTCCACCGCCTGGGCGGGGGTGAGGTGCTCGCGGACCGCCGCCACGTCGGCGTCACGCAGCCGCGAGGGCGTCCAGATCATCGCGTCGGTCAGGGCCAGCGCGGCCTGCGCCGAGGGGGGCAGGTCGCTGCTGCGGTAGTGGTCGACGGCGTCGAACGTCGCCGCCCGCGCCCCCGCCTCGATCGCAGCGAGGCTGCGCCGCGACTTGCAGATCCGGCACTCGTGCTGGCGGGCTCCGCGCAGCCGCACGAGCTCGGTCAGCACCGGGCCGAGGGCGTCGAGCCGGGCCACCTCGCGCATGAAGGTCTCGACGACGCCCCAGGAGTCGGTGGTCGCCATGGGCGGCGGGTCCCACCACTCGTCCGGCCCGAACAGCGCTTCGAGCACCGCCCGCAGCCGCGGCACGAAGTCGGCGACGAAGACCACCTGGACGGCCGGGAACAGCGCGTCCCCGACCGCCTCGGCCCAGGCGGCACGCAGCTCGCCGTCGACCATCGTCACGTCCACGGCGAACTGCTCGGCGAAGGCGACGACGGCCGGCGGCGGCACCTGCGAGGGACGCCGTGTCCCCGGCAGCGCGGTGAGCCCGAGCGCCCCGGCCGTGGCGGCCCGGATCGCGGCGAACGCGCCCTCGTCGACGTCATGGGGGCGGAACCGGACCACCTCCGACAGCGCCGCGGCCGCAGCCGGGGCGTGCAAGGAGAGCGCCGAGGCGCCGCCGAGGGTCCAGTCCACCGTCATCAGTAGGACTTTGGCAGACCCAACGAGTGCATGGAGACGAAGTTGAGGATCATTTCGCGGCTGACGGGTGCGATCCGGCCGGCGCGGGTGGCCACGAGGAGCCCGGCCATGCCGTACTCCTGGGTGATCCCGTTGCCGCCGTGGGTGTGCACCGCGGCGTCGGCGGACGCGCACGCCGCCTCGGCCGCGGCGTACTTGGCCATGTTGGCGGCCTCGCCGGCACCCATGTCGTCGCCGGCGTCGTAGAGGGCCGCCGCCTTCTGGTTCATCAGCCGGGCCAGCTCGATCTCGATGTGCACCTTGGCCAGCGGGTGGGCGATCGCCTGGTGGGAGCCGATGGGCCCCTTGAAGACCACCCGCTCCTTCGCGTATGCGACCGCCTTGTCGAGGGCGTAGCGCGCGAGGCCGTTGGAGAACGCCGCCGCCATGATCCGCTCGGGGTTGAGCCCCGCGAACAGCTGCACGAGGCCGCCGTCCTCGTCGCCGACGAGCGCGTCGGCGGGCAGCCGCACGTCGTCGATGAACGCCTGCAACTGCAGCTCGGGACTGACGATCTCCATCGGGATCGACTTGTACTCGAAGCCCTCGGAGTCGGTCGGGACCACGAAGAGACAGGGCTTGAGCTTGCCGGTCTTGGCGTCCTCGGTGCGCGACACGACGAGCACGTTGTCGGCCTCGTCGACGCCGGAGATGTAGATCTTGCGTCCGTTGAGCACCCACTCGTCGCCGTCGCGGCGCGCGGTCGTGGTGATGTTGTGGGTGTTGGTGCCGGCGTCGGGCTCGGTGATCGCGAACGCCATCGTGCTGGTGCCGTCGGCGATGCCGGGCAGCCAGCGCTGCTTCTGCTCCTCCGTGCCGTAGCGGCTGATCACGGTGCCGCAGATCGCCGGGCTCACGACCATCATCAGCAGCGGACAGCCCTGCGCCGACAGCTCCTCGCACACGGCGGCGATGTCGCCGATGCCGCCGCCCCCGCCGCCGTACTGCTCGGGGATGTTGATGCCGAGGTAGCCGTTCTTGCCGATCTCCAGCCACAGGTCGGTGGTCTTGCCACCGCTGCGCGCCTGGGCGGCGAAGTACTCGCGGCCGTACTTGCTCGCGAGCTTCGCCACCTGCTTGCGCAGCTCCTGGCGCTCCTCAGACTCCACGAAGGGGGTGCCGTTGAACGTGCTCATGCTTCTTCTCCTGTCTCGACGACGGCGAGTACCTCGCCGGCGGCGACCTGTGTCCCGGGCTGGACGTTGACCTG
>Ga0172379_10009041_pt1 | contig 12371 bp, 10 predicted proteins | sample GrowelOW334metaG_FD_119756 | JGI IMG/M metagenome (GOLD analysis project Ga0172379, IMG submission 119756) | Groundwater microbial communities from an aquifer near a municipal landfill in Southern Ontario, Canada - Groundwater well OW334 metaG | ecosystem: Environmental > Aquatic > Deep... | reverse complement strand
CGCCGATGATTTAGAACATTTAATATTAAATTTATTAGATAACGCTATTAAATATACTCCCCGCCAAGGAATCGTTACTATAACTGTGCGGCCAAACAATGCCACAGTAACACTAATCGTACAAGATTCTGGCCAAGGCATTGCCGCAAAAGATTTGCCTCATATTTTTGAACGATTTTACAAAGCCGATTCAGCTAGAACTTATACCAAACAAAGCGGCACCGGCTTGGGCTTGGCTATAGTGCAAACTATTGTAAAACAACATTATGGAACGATTACCGCTGAAAGTGCTGTGGGAGTCGGCACTCTATTTACCGTGCATTTTCCCGCACATACCTCATAAGTCATTACCAGAATAAGACAAATTGAAGCTTTTATTGATTAATGGAAAATCAGGAATAAAATTACCTTTTCCCGCACAACCTAACACTGTCCAATTAATAAACGACGGATCGCGGACATCTACACGCGTTACCTTCCCCTCGAAATCCGTGACAACAAAATATACGATAGCCCCGCGCCAACCTTCTGTTACACCAATACCACAACTGTTTTTTCTGAGCTGGATTTCTTTATTAGATACCATTACATTATTAACCGTTAAACTCTGTAACGCTTGTTCTAAAATTTTTAATGAAGTTTGCACTTCATGAACACGCACCTGAAACCGACTCTGCACATCACCTTCCAGTTCTAATATCGTATCAAATTTCAGTTCCGAATAAGCCGCATAAGGATAATCAATACGCGCATCGTGCTTAATACCTATCGCTCGTCCGGCTATGCCAATAACACCATAATCTAACGCGATTTGACGATCAAGTTTACCAGTTCCCTCTAGTCGATTAAACAATGTGCTACTCGTTTGCGCAATTTTCATCACCTCTGCAAAATCTTTGCCTATTTTTTTTAAATCCTGCAACAAAACATGACACGCTTCAATAGAAATGTCTTTGGTAACACCACCAATACAATTAACTCCACGCAAAAATCTGCTGCCAGTAAGACGTTCATTGCACTGCATGATCATTTCACGCAGACGCGCGCCATTACTTCCGCCAAAACTATATCCAGTATCCAACATAATAAACCCGATATCATTAAAGTGATTAGCCAATCGTTCCAATTCAGAATAAATCACCCGTAAATAGTTGGTTTTTTTCGAAATGTTAATATCGGCCAAACTTTCAATGGCTTGGCAAAAAGCTAAAGCATGCGTGAATGATGTATCTCCAGACACTCGTTCGGCTAACCGTACTTTATCAACCAGTGACAACGTTTCAAATAATTTCTCAATACCTTTGTGTTTATAGCCTAACTTTGGTTCTAATAAAATAATTTCTTCACCGGCTACGCTAAATCTAAAATGCCCCGGTTCTATAATGCCGGCATGTACCGGACCAACTGGAATTTCATAAATCCCCTCACCATCAACTTTTTGGAATTCATAATTACCAACACTAAATGGCGGCCTTTGTTTCCAACTAACATCTTTTCGTAAGGGAAAAATATGTACGGGCCAATTTTCGTGTAACAATATAGCTTTTGGATTAGGATGTCCAATCGGATTTAAACCAAAAAAGGTTTTAATTTTTCGTTCATAGCCAGATGCTTCTGGAATATCTTTAGTAAGAGATGGAAAATCTTCTGTATTATTTAGAATAATATAGGGCACAAGAAATACATTTTCTTTAGGAACACCGAAAATATACAAAATCCTAAAGCCTACCCCATTTTTTCTTTCATCAGTGGCTGTGATGATTTTAAGTTGCAGTCGCTGCTTATAATACAGTTCTTTACAAATATTAACAATTTCGGAAATCGGAACCGGATAAGAAACAATATTATCATCTTGTTGAGTTTTAAAACGAGGATCGATATTCATATTAATACACAGAAGTAGCTGAATTGATTAATAATGTTAACGGCGCTGGAATAAACAAACTAACTGTTACTAATATGATGATTAACATAATAATAGGCAACACTGTCCACTTACCTGCTTCGCCATGAGTTACTTGTTTTTCATTGTCTCCAAACATCATAGCAACCATGTGTTTAAAGAATCCAACAAACACAAGCACTAAACCAAATAATGCCAGCACTGTTACTGCCGGATGCTGTTGTATACCAGCCGATAAAATGGTAAATTCCGTCAAAAAAATACCAAACGGTGGTACCCCAGTAATCGCAAGGAACCCAATGATAAACGCGACTCCAGTAATAGGCAGCACTGAAAGAGCCCCTTTAACATTAGCTATTTTTGTTGAGCTATATTTTAAGAATATATTGCCAGATGATAAAAATAGCAATGATTTAGCCAAAGAATGATAAACCATATGCAAGAGAGCCGCAAACACACCATTGCCACCAAAACCAAAGCCTAATGCCATAATTCCCATATGCTCAATGCTTGAATAGGCCAGCAACCGTTTGTAATTTTTCTGACTTAGAATAATAAACGCCGGCACTAGGATTGATATTATGCCGAAAAAAATGAGCAGCTGTTGGGCAAATAATGGACCAACCACCAAATCGACTACTACCTTAAAGCGTAAAATAGCAAAAAATGCTATGTTCAACAAAATACCAGAAAGCAGACTACTAATTGGCACTGGTGCCTTGCTATGTGCATCTGGTAGCCAAGTATGCATGGGCACTAGCCCCATTTTCGTACCATAACCAACGAGGATAAAAATGAACGCCATTTTAACCACAAACGGATCAAACCCGGTAATATTTGCCCAGATTGATTGCCAGGTTATTAAGCCGCCCTGTCCAGCTTGTAGTGCTGGATACAAAAACAATAACGTACCAAAAAAACCAAGTAACAACCCTACTGAATTGATAATTAAATATTTCCAAGCCGCCTCAATAGCCGTTGGTTTATTGTAGAAGCTAATCAAAAAAGCTGTTGAAAGAGTAGTGGCCTCAACCGCAATCCACATTAAAATTGGATTAGTGGTACAAACGGCAAACAACATGGCCAAAATAAATAAATGTAAGAGCACAAAATATTGTTTTATCTTATGAAAATCAATAATGCCCTTCGACATTTCCACAGCTAGATAGCCGCTAGAATACCAGGAAGCGGCCAAACCCACCACCGTTACAATCATCATAATCAAGGCTCCCAAAGCATCAACGGAAAAATAAGGAATAAATTGATATGTTCCATCTTTAACAACTAGAGTTGTTATAACCAATGCGATTATTAATTCCACTACAGCAGCACGGCTTACTACATAACTTAATTTAGCCATTTGTTTTTTAACAAAAAATGACAGTATTGAAGCGGTGAATGGCAAAACAATGAGAAGTAGTATTAACATAATTTTATTCTTCTTTTAAATTTTTCATGGCCGTTACATCTAATGAACCAACTTGCCGAAAAACCAACGTTGCAAATACCGTGGCAATCATTACCCATACCAAAATATCAAATAAGATGCCTACCTGTAGCCCAGGAGCTTGTTCTAATCCCGCTAAAAAAGCAAAGGAAACAATGGCATTTTCTAATGATAAGATACCAATCATTTGTGATAAAGCTCCTTTGCGATTAATCACTAAAAACACCGAAATAAGGAGCATGGCTATGGCCAAGGGCAACATATCTACATTTTGTTCAGTCAAAACCGTAAGTGGTTTAAACAGGTCGGAATAAGTGAAGGCTGTTAACATGGCTATGATAATCAATGTAACCGGCGCATTTAAATAAGTACTAGCTGAAAATGTTATTTGATGTTCGCGAATAAGTCGATAAAAAAACTGGGGAGCAACGATTACTTTTAATACAAAAACTAACACTGCTATAAACAAGGGCAGCCATGATGGTTGTTGTAATGCCGAGCTAAATAATAACACCGCCACAATTAACGACTGTACCAGGTAAAGCGTAATGGTAGAAGAACTTTTTCTAGACAAGTGCATAAAAATTACCAATAAAAACAGTAATATCTGAAGAAAAAATAAAATTTGTGTTGAGTTAGAAATCATGCTGCTAGATAATTAAACTAATAGCGATAAGACTTAATATGAACGAAATAAATAATAAATCCGGTAATCTAAAAAATCTATATTTTGCAATACTCGATTCTAAAATGGCAACGAAACTACTAATAAATGTTACTTTCAATATTAATAATCCTAACGCAATTCCAATACTGAGCCACCCCATAGTTATTGCAATTCCCCATGGAAAAAACAGATTAGCACCTAACGCTAGAAAGATTAAAAATTTACTGGCCGCTGCCCATTCTATTAATGCTAATCTCTTGCCCGAATACTCCAAAATCATCGCTTCATGAATCATAGTTAGTTCCAGATGAGTAGCTGGATTATCAAATGGAAAGCGCGCTGTTTCCGCTAGCAGTGCCAACACAAAGGCCAAAAAAGCCAACACAACTGGAGCAAACGAATATAATGACAACGAAGAAATGGCCGCCGTTATTTTAAACAGATTCGTAGAATGAGCTGCTAGCGCTACGGCTAATAACGAAAATATTAACCCGCCTTCAGTTAACGCTGCTACCGTCATTTCTCGACTCGAACCAAACCCACCAAAGGCGCTACCTACATCGATACCGGCTAAGGCCAAAAAAAACGTGCTAAGAGCCATTAAGTACACAATAACCAATAAATCACTTAGAAAATTATTAGAAAATACTACTGTAACCAATGGAATACTAGCACCCACAATAATCATAACCGCAAAAATAAGATAGGGCGCAAATTTAAATATCCAAGACGCATCGGTGCTGATAACCTCATCTTTATGTAATAATTTCCATAAATCTCGATACGGTTGTACAACACTAGCACCTGCTCTGTTCTGAAATTTGGCTTTAATTTTTCTTACTAATCCAATAAACAACGGTGACAAAAATGGTACCAGTAGTAATTGAATTGTCCAAAAAATAATAGTGTCCATAGCTTTCTAGATAACTAAAAATACTAACAAGATCATTAGACTAATAAATAGATATAACACATAAATATTAACGCTGCCACTTTGAATTTTTTTCATTTGCTCAGAAATTTTTGTAACCACTTTAATTATCGGTTGATAAAAGTAAGTACCGTAAACATCTTCAATTTCAAGCTTTACGCTCATAGGCTTTGGAACATAGCGCATCGCCACATCGTGATACTCAATACCCGTTTGTTTCGTAGGTTTTAGTATTCCACTAAAAATAGTAATAATCGACCGCGCAAAGCCAGTGGCGGTTATTTCCATACGCGAACCTAATTGCGTTCCGCAATCCCAAGTGGCCGCTTTAGTTATCGTTCTATCGCGCGTCAACCGGTGTACTATAAAAAATATCATTACCATTGCTAATACCAAACTGATAAAAATAGTTGGTACTGAAACAGCGGCAAAACCATCTTGTAAACTAACTGAACTTAAATTAGACAGCACCACGCCATTTACATGATAAAAAGGATTTAAATTGGCAATAACCGACAAGAGAATAGCCGTTACAGCACCTGAGAATAATCCTATTAGGAGAGTGAGAACGGCTAAGATAGCCATGCCAATTCTCAATGATAAAGACACCTCTTTCGTTTGACGCACTGCTTCACTTCTCGGCCGAGCTAAAAAAGTAGTCCCAAATGCCTTAACAAAGCAAGCGGCAGCCAATCCACCGGTAAAAGCTAATGCTCCGGCAGCCAATAAAAATATCCATTGCACGGAAACATCTAACGATCTTATACCACTAAATAACGTTTGAAACGTGATCCACTCACTAAAAAACCCATTAAACGGGGGTAGTGCGGAAATAGCGATAGAGCCGATTAAAAAGAAAAAAGCAGTCTGTGGCATGTATTTAATGATTCCGCCATAAGCCTCGATATTTCTGGTTTTCATTTTTAAAATTACTGAACCAGCTCCTAAAAATAATAATGCTTTAAAGATAGCGTGATTCAAAGTATGAAACAATGCCGCTACCAAACCAAGCATGGCTAAAGATTTCATATCCAGCGCTAGAAACACCAATGAACTTCCTAATCCTAATAAAATAATCCCAATATTCTCAATACTATGATAAGCTAGTAGTTTTTTAATGTCGTGTTCAGTGAGAGCGTATAATACACCCAATAGTGCCGATATTGATCCTATAATTATTATAATAATACCCCACCACAATGGTACATTAGGCATGAGATCAATAAAAATCCGAATAAACATGTATACCCCTGTTTTGATCATGACTCCAGACATTAATGCGGACACATGCGAAGGAGAAGCAGGATGAGCTTTTGGCAACCAAATATGAACTGGAATAATACCAGCTTTCGTACCAAAACCAAGCAATGAGAGTATGAAAATAATATTTTTTATAAGCGGAGAAACATTGCCAAGTTGCCCTTTAATAACCAAAAAATCAAATGACCCTGTAGCTTGATAGAGTAATAAAAAAGCGCACATGATAAACGCGGTGCCAATGTGCGTCATAATAAAATAAAGTGACCCGGCTTTAATATTATCTTTTTCCTTATGTTCAAAAATAACCAAAAAATACGAAGCCAGTGACATGATTTCCCATACGATCAAGAAAAAAAAGGTGTTCGAAGCACTCACTACTAATATCATCCCCGCTATGAACAGATTGTAGAAAAAACCTAAGGCGCCCAGACTGTATTGTTTGTAATAATGTTTTACATAGCCTAGCGCATAAATCGAGGCACACAATGAAATTAGTGTGATAATAAAAATAAAAAAAGCTGCTAACTTATCTATATTAAATGATAAAGTTAGTAACGACAACGATGAACCGCTGCTATAAGAGAAGGTTGCGCCAAAAAGCAATACAGTTACTGAAGCTATTAGCCCTGTAATGGCACCTACCATAGAAAAAGTATTCCCCCATAAATTAGCCGCATGATCATTCTTTCTTAACCATAACGAACCAAGCGCTCCAATTATTAAGGCTATTAGAGACGAAAAAAAGAAAAATTGAGCTAAGCTAGAACTAAACATAGTTATTTTACTTCAAACACATCAAACATTTTTAATAAGTAGCACAGAATCGTTTTGGGCGATGGCGGATCGCCGGGAATTTGAAAATCAACAGGTATAACACTAGCTACCCCATCTAATACCGCATAAGATCCTCTAAAAATACCTCCATTAATGGCATCATCGCCTACGGCTACCACTAGTTTAGGAGTTGGCGTAGCCTCATAAGTTTTAATTAACGCTTCGCGCATGTTTCTAGAAACGGCTCCAGTAACCATCAACATATCTGCGTGTCGGGGCGACGCTACAAAATGAATGCCAAAGCGTTCAATATCATAATAGGCATTACTTAATGCCGTTAGTTCCTGTTCACAAGCATTGGTTGAACCGGTATCTACTTCTCGAATAGCTAACGACCCTTTAAATAATTTTTTCACTTTTTTTTCTAACTGTTGACCGATTACAGTAATATCATCACTGCGATTTAATGACTTTACATCGATAACTGTTTTAGGTGTTGAAAATATTTTATAGTAAAATTTGAACATTTGTTGAAAATTTCGATTTAAGACTATTCTATTGTTGTATAACTATAGTAATAAATTTTGTCAATTCAAAACTACATACTAACACTTTCACTCTTACGATTCTATTTAGCCGATTTAAGATGTGCTAATGCCCCAATAATAATAGCTACTACTCCAGCTAACGTCACCGCTATACCATAGTGCATAGTACGCCGTAACATATCTTGATAAGCCAACCGTAATATATTTCCAAATACCGTATTTACCCAAGCCGCATCGTTAGGAATAGTAGCGGTTAATATAAAATTACTAATTATTGCAAAACTGGCGGCTATGGCCCACTGACTTAATGCAATAAATCCACCAACCACCATTAAAACGCACCCTACTACAATACTACTCCGTTTATAACTAGGAATAACAATGATCGTTAAACTAATTAATGTTAGTAATACAGCTAAAATAATTCCTGGTATCAATAATCCTAGCGTAAAAATTTCTTGAGCCATAGCTGTAGTGTTGGTATCAATCGGTAACTGATCGCCAGTTATTTTAGTTTTCTCTAATATATTATTTAATTCAGAATTATCTACTGTATTTACGCCAACTTGATTTAAAATATTATTAGTATCAATAGTGGCTACTAATTGAGTTAATAAAGCTGGATCGGATATTAAAGTAATATTAAAAATCGGTTTAGCAGTTTTACCTTCTAACCAATCGTAAGTAGCGTTAATAAGAGTAATTATGGATGTACGCAAAAATTCTGGGTAGATAATTTTATCCACTACCATACGTGTTTGGCTGTTTTTATCTTGCGCTTGTTGCGTAATTACATAAACCGCTGAATCAGCAGGTGCTTTTTTAATAATAATAGTACTAATGGTATCAATTGGATTGTTATAAATCCCAGCTTGTTCAAACCAAATCTTAATATGTTCTCGATTGGTAAGTGTACGCAACACTGCCGCCGTTGGCACGCCTACCACAATTACAAAGCCTAACTGCAATAACAACAAAACTCCTAATACCCAACGTAAAACATTAAAACAACCGCCTGATTTTTTCTTTACCTCCATATTATTAATGCTATTATAGCAATAATTTATTTAAGTTTATATACCACGTCATTTTTACGAAAACGTTGCGCTGATACAAATGTAATTTCATCACGATTTTTAGCCGTGTTAACTGCTTGATTATTCAACCAAAATTCTGGCAAAATTAATTCCACTAGCCCAGTAGTACTGCCTTGAATATGTAGTTTGTTTCCCGTTTGCACGGGATTAGCTATTTGTATTTGTACTATTTGTTTCTTTGGATAATAATGCGTTACCATACCGACATATTCGCGCTGTTGTTTAGCCTGATTACCACTGCTATTACTCCAGGCTTCTGCACCTGGTTTAGCTACAAAAAAACCAGTAGAAAAATGACGATTATAAACCTGTTCTACTTGCTTCATTAACTGTTGTTGCAAAACAGCAGAATACTTATTTTTTTTAATGGCGTCTAACGCCTGTCGATACGCCGCCACTACTTCATAAATATAATCCGTTGAGCGACCACGCCCTTCAATTTTTAACACATCTACTCCGGTAGCCACTAATTCTTGTAAAATTGGTAATGTGCATAAATCTTTCGGACTCAACACATACCCACAACCCACTATTAATTCTTTTTTAGTTTGTTGATCGATAATTAAATACTCACGCCGACACGGCTGTTGACACTCTCCTCGATTAGCGGATTTACCATATAAACTTTGCGATAAAAAACATCGGCCGGAAATAGATACACACATGGCGCCGTGCACAAATACTTCAATTTTCATTTTGGTTTTCTGTTTGATAGCTTTGATTTGTTTTAAATTGCATTCGCGTGCTAACACCACACATTGCGCGCCTAATTTTTTATAAAACAACACTGCCTGGCTATTAGCAATGCTGGCTTGCGTAGAAATATGAATCGGCAAACCAATTTTTTTAGCTAGTTTAATTACCGCGCTATCCCAACAAATCACGGCGTCTACGCCGGATATTTTTAATTTTTTGAGCAGATTTTCTAACAAGCTCAATTCTTGTTCATACACAATTACGTTTACGGTAATATACACTTTCACCTGATGTTCGTGCGCTAACGTAACAGCTTTTTTCAGCCTAACTAAAGATATGCCCTTAGAACTGGCGCGCATATTTAAAAACCCTACTCCAAAATACACCGCGTCTGCTCCCGCCTGAATCGCCGCTCGCAACGAGGTTTCATCACGTACCGGAGCTAAAAGCAATGGTAAATGATTGTATCGAACCATAGTTAGTTGATTAATCCACTAATATAAAACATCTATCTAACGCTGGCGTAGTAGCTAAGTTCACATTGGTTAAATCTTTTGGACAACAAGCATACTGCGTTTCCAGTTTTCCGCCTAAATTTTTCCACTCACAATTAGCCTGTTCTGTACAAGCATAATCGTTTTTTTCGTCCGCTGTAACCATTTTACCACTGCCTGATCGACTAGGCACAACATCACATTCGTCGTTACTGACAAAGGTTTGATTAAGGTTTTGATTAATATTCTGATTAACAGCTGGATTAGACGTTGTTTTGGTACAACCGGTAAAACCAGTAAACACAACTATACTAACTACCCCTAAAATTAGGCCTAACAATTTTTTCATAAATTTTTATGCTTTATTTAATTATTACTCAATAGATCATAGCATTACTTATTAGTTTTGAACAATCTAAATCCCTATAAATTGACGCTTTAGTTAAATTGATTTATACTTCCAGAACTAACTTATTTAATTTTGCTATTGTTAGTAATTAGCTAATACTAGCGCTGTTACCTGGTCAGGTGCAGTTAAACATTAATAAAATAATATATGACCAATACCAATAGTTTGATGTCCACTTTATTGGACAAGCAAGGTGAATTACCAATTCCTAAAGTGAACGATACCATTGAAGGTACTGTAGTTGGTTTAGGCAAAAACGAGGTGCTAGTTGATGTAAACGGCTTCATGACTGGCGTGGTACGTGGCCCAGAATTATTTGATGAATCTGGCGATTTTTCCAGTTTAAAATTAGGTGATAGCGTGTCTGCTACCGTTTTGGAAGTAGAAAATGAAAATGGCCAAGTAGAATTATCCTTCCGTCAAGCTGGTCATCGTAAAGCTTGGAAATTTTTACAACAATTAAAAATGTCTAACGAATTAGTTGAAGCTCAAATAGTAGATGCTAATAAAGGTGGCTTAATTGTCCGCGTTGGCCGAGTATCTGGTTTTTTACCAGTGTCACAATTATCTGTAGAACACTATCCTCGTGTAGAAGGCGGCAACAAGGCAAAAATATTGGAACGCTTATCACAGTATGCTAATGAAATCTTTAAAGTAAAAGTAATTGATGTTAATGAAACTGATGAAAAATTAATCGTATCGGAAAAAGTAGCTAAGGCCGATCAACAACAAGAAAAAATTGCTCAATATAAAGTAGGTGCGGTGGTAGAAGGCAAAGTAACCGGCGTAGTTGATTTTGGTGCCTTTGTGGAATTTGGTGAAAATTTAGAAGGTTTGGTACATATTTCAGAAATTGCCTGGCAACGGATTGATAATCCAAAAGACTATATTAAAGTTGGTGATCCAGTTAAAGCTGAAATTATTAGTATTGATAATTCCAAAATTTCTCTAAGTATTCGCAATTTAATTCGTGATCCTTGGTTACATGTACATGAAAAATTCAAAATTGGCACAGTGGTAGAAGGAAAAGTATTAAAAATCAATCCCTTTGGCGCTTTTGTGGAATTAGATAATGAAATTCACGGTTTAGTACATATCTCTGAATTATCCTACAAAAAATTATCCAGCCCAGCGGAAGTTATTCAACCTGGTAACAACTATTCTTTCAAAGTAATTTCTATTGAGCCACAAAAACATCGTTTAGGCTTATCTTATAAAGCCTTGCACGAACAACTAGTTAAACCAAAGGCTGAAGTTACTGCTACTGCTACCACTGCCTCTTCCCCTGCCACAACCGACAGTGCTAAACTATAATACATATGGCCACAACCGCTTCGGCTCCACGCGGGCCGCAATTATTTAAGCAATTCGTTTATTTTGTCATCGCTATTATAGTGATTGGTGCTATTTTTAGCTTGTTAACCGATCCATTAAAAAAACCAGAGGAGGTCACGGTTAGTCAATTAGTACAAAAGATTCAAGCTGGCGAAATAAAAACCATTGAAATTAAAGGTGAACAAAATTTACTAGCCACTTTAAATAACGACAGTGTATTATCTACTCGTAAAGAAGCTAGCCAGCCGTTTACTGAATTGCTAGCTCAACAAGGTATTACCGCTGAACAAATTCGCACTCTTAATATTAGTGTTACCAACAATACTGGCTTAACTTACTGGCTAAGCATTTTAGCCGGCCCGCTTATTAGCGTGATTGTAATTGGTGTTGTGTTATGGCTAATGTTACGCCAAGTACAAGGCGTTAATAATCGCGCGATGATGTTCGGTAAAGTACTCATGCCCGATCAAGACAAAAAAAATAAAAAAACTCAAGTAGCTTTTAAAGATATTGCCGGCGCTAAAGAAGCTAAAAACGAATTAGAAGAAGTGGTTGATTTTTTGCGTCAGCCACAAAAATACACTGAACTAGGAGCTAAAGTACCACGCGGCGTATTATTAATTGGACCGCCTGGTACTGGTAAAACATTGTTAGCTAGAGCAGTAGCTGGCGAAGCTAAAGTGCCGTTTTTTCACATTTCCGGTTCTGAATTTGTAGAAATGTTTGTGGGTGTTGGCGCTTCTCGCGTGCGTGATTTATTCAAAAAGGCCAAACAACAAGCTCCCGCTATTGTATTTGTGGATGAAATTG
>Ga0172379_10009040_pt1 | contig 12372 bp, 10 predicted proteins | sample GrowelOW334metaG_FD_119756 | JGI IMG/M metagenome (GOLD analysis project Ga0172379, IMG submission 119756) | Groundwater microbial communities from an aquifer near a municipal landfill in Southern Ontario, Canada - Groundwater well OW334 metaG | ecosystem: Environmental > Aquatic > Deep... | reverse complement strand
CGGGCGGTTAGCTCAGTTGGTTAGAGCGCCACGTTGACATCGTGGAGGTCACAAGTTCGAGTCTTGTACCGCCCATTGCCTCACGAGAGCGCCTCGTGGGGCTTTTTGTTATCTTCCCCGCGTCACCTGTCGGGCAACCGGCACCTTCCCATAATCCGATGACGCTCATCACTCGTATATCGCTCCTGGCCGCGCTCGTGGCGGCTCCCTTGGCTGCGCAGGAGCCGGCGGCCGCGGCGGCTTGCCCCGTCGACCTGAACCAACCGAAGGAACTGATCACGCCGTACAACATCACCCGCATGCGCGCGCTGCAGCTCGCGCCGGGTGACGAACGCGGGAAGCTGATCCGCGACATCATGAAAGTGCTCGGCAACCCGAAGGTCTCGTCCAAGAACCAGCAGGGCGCGGACCTGTTCGCCGGGCAGATGCTCATCCTGTATATGGCCCAGCCCGGCGTCGGCGAGACGGCGACGCGCGGCCAGCTGAACTGGGGAGAGCCGAAGGATCAGGTGATTGACCTGGCCAAGACGGCCGACTCGCTGTTCGTCACCGTCGAAGCGATCCATCCGGCCTGCCTCGGCGAGACGAAGCCGTGGCGCATGTCGAAGCCGTGGCAGGACCGCATCAATGCCGCGTTCCGCACGATGGCGGCGAACCAGGTGGACTCGGCGGAATTCTACGCCAAGCAGTCGCAGGTGCTCGACCGCACGTCGCCGTACGCCCACCGCGTTTTTGCGGCCATCGCGCAGCAGCGCGGATCGTCGGCCGACATGATGACGGAGCTGGAGCGGGCGCTGAAGCTGACCGAGGGCGACACGGCATACACCGAAGACCGCCGCGCCGTGCAGTTCCAGATCGGCCAGACGGGGCTTGAATACGCCGAGCTCCAGCCGGAGCCAAAGCGCACGGAAACACTGCGGCGATCGGCCGAAGTGCTGATCGCGCTGGCCACGGAAGCGCCGGGCGCCGAGGCGACGCCGTACGCCCTGTCGGGCATCGGCATTGCCGCGACGTCGCTCAAGGATTCGTCGCTCTTCCAGAAGTGCTTCGACCTGGTCGACAAGGCCGTGGACAAGTACAACGACATGTCGGTGCTGCAGGCCGCCATCTGCGCCAACCGCAACGGCAAGACGGCGGACGCGGTGAAGCTGTTCGAGGCGACGCTCTCGAAGAACGCCAACTCGCGCGACGCGCTGTACAACGCGTCGGCGCTGATGTACGAGCTGCGCAAGGGCAACGAGATGCTGCCGCTCGTGCACCGGCTCATCGCCATTGATCCGAGCAACCCGGACAACACGTCGCTGTACGCCTACGCGTACAACGTGCTGAACGAGCAGTGGAAGCCGCCCACACCGGCACCGGCTCCGGCGCCCGCTCCGGCGCGCCCGGGTGCACGTCCGGCCGCCACGCCGCCGGCTCCGGTGAGCCCGTACGCCGACTCGGTGGCCAAGTACATGAAGGCGGCGGATGACATGCCGCACCGGCTCGTGATCGTCGAGTTCGTGCGCTATGCCGATCGCGCCGTGGTGAAGGGCGAGATCGAGAACCGTTCGAAGGCGGCGAAGACGTTTGAAGTTACGTTCGAGCTGCTCGACATCGCCGGCGCCGTGCTGGACACGCAGGTGGCCAAGATCGAGAACCTGGCGGCGGGATCGACGGGCACGTTCGAGATCAAGTCGGACAAGCCGAAGATTGCGGCGTGGCGATACGCGCCGATCAAGTAACGAGCGCCGAGTCCCTGATGGGCGCCCGGATTCTGGTGATTGACGACGACCCGATCGTCCGCGACATGCTGGTGGAGATGCTGCGGCGCGAGGGGTACGACGTGGATTCCGCGGAGGACGGGCGCGCGGGGATGAAGCGGTTTCACGAGCGGCCTTCTGCTCTGGTGATCACCGACGTGGTGATGCCGGAGCAGGAGGGGCTTGAGACGCTGATGCAACTGCGGCAGACGGGCCAGCCGGTGAAGGTGGTGGCCATTTCTGGCGGCGGGCGTGTCGGTCCGGACGCCTATCTCAACTCGGCGCAGACGCTGGGCGCCGACGGGATTTTGGCCAAGCCGTTTGGCCGTGAAGAGTTGCTCGGAATGGTCTCGAAGTTACTGGACGACTGATTGACCTGAGGGGTTGGTCTGGATATATTTTTAGGCTCGCCGGCGCGGCGGTTTGCGCCGGCGATGGTGTCGTAGGGGCAGAGAACGACGGAAGACGACAGAGTACGACAGAAGGCGGCAGTTGCGAACAGTTTGCGCTCGTAGCTCAATTGGATAGAGCATCTGACTACGGATCAGAAGGTTGGGGATTCGAGTTCCTCCGGGCGCATTGGACAACAGACGGCTGACGGAAGACGACAGACCGTTGGAAGACTTTACCGAATCGGGGCGTAGCTTAGCCCGGTAGAGCGCCTGCTTCGGGAGCAGGAGGTCGGAGGTTCAAATCCTCTCGCCCCGACTGAAACGCAACTCCCTGACCGCTCGGGAGTTGCGTTTCTCTTTCTGGCATGGCTCGCACCGGGTACCCCAGCCGAGGACTTGCCAGCGAGTGACGTGACGTGATAGCTTCGCGTGGCGCGCGGGATCTCGGCCGGGCGTACGCGCGAGCGCGGGCGCTCAGCTCCGCCAGCGCGGCCGAACGAACCGCACGATCTCGCGCCCGCGAGCCGCACGGCGTGTGATGCAGCCACTCGCCTTGCCCGCCTTCTTCGCCCGGGCAGCCGTCGCGGGCCCGCTACGCTAGCAATTGAAGCGGTATGTGGTACACTGTTTATCAGGTCGGCCGGCGGTCTGGAAGTGTGACCGGCACAACTTGGGGGAGGTGTGCGTGGAAACGCTGCTCATCGTCGACGACGGCGCGGCCAATCGGGAGCTGTTGCGCACGCTGCTCGAGCCCGACTACCAGGTGCTCGAGGCGGCGGATGGCCCCACCGCACTCGAGCTCGCGTCGTCGCACGACGTCGATCTGGTGATCCTCGACGTCATGATGCCAGGCATGACGGGTTTCGAGGTGGCCCGCCGGTTGCGGGCGGCGCGCGGCGACGAACACCTCCCCATCCTCCTGCTCACGTCGCTTTCTGCCCGCGAGGAACGGCAGGAGGGCTTCGACGCCGGCGCCGACGACTTCCTCAGCAAGCCCGTGGACACCTACGAGCTGCGGCTCCGCGTGCGGGCCTTTCTCCGCGCCCGGCGGCTCTTTCGTGAGCGCAACGCCTTGCTGACGGAAGCGCAGCAGCTGCACGCCATCAAGGACGACTTCGTCGCGCTCCTCGTCCACGACTTGCGCAATCCATTGGCGGGCCTGCTCGCCTACCTGGAGATACTGGGCCTCGAACCGATCAGTGCGCGCGCCCGTGACACGCTCGAAGGCGCCACGACGGCCGCCCGCCGCCTGCACGACCTGACCGGAGAGCTCCTGCAGGCGCGATTGCTCGAGGAGGGCGCCCTCACGGCCCAGCTGGCGCCCGCTGACCTCAGCGTCGTCGCGCGGGCGGCGACCGCGACCGTGTCGGGGCTCGCCGCGACTCGGGGAATCACGGTCGACGTCATTCCGCCGGCGACGGCGCTGACCGTCGCATGCGACGCGCCGCTGCTGCAGCGCGCACTGGAGAACCTCCTGACCAACGCGCTCAAGCACTCGCCCACTGGATCCCGCGTGACGGTGCGCATCGCGGCGGACCGGGAGTGCGCAACGCTTGCGATCGAGGACGAGGGGGCAGGCATCAGTGCCGAGGCGCGGCCGTTGCTGTTCTCGAAGTACGGAACGCTCGCGATGCGCAATTCCGGCCGGGGCCGGGGCCATGGACTGGGACTGTACTTCGTCGGCCTGGTGATGCAGGCGCATGCCGGCGTCGTGCGCGTGGACGACGCCGCAACGTCCGGAACGCGCATCGTGCTGTCGCTTCCGCGGAACCCCGTCGCCGTGAGTTGATCGGCTCGCCCTGCACGTCCGCGCTGCCTCGGAGGCATCAGTGTCCACTGCCGCTTTGACATGACCGACCGCCCGCCGCCTGCGGTGCCCACCGACTATCGCCTGCTCTTCGAGTCGGCGCCCGACCTGTACCTCGCATTGACGCCAGCGCTCGTCATCGCCGCGGTCAGCGAGGCCTACCTGACGGCGACCCTGACCACGCGCGAAGCGATCGTCGGCCGCCACATCTTTGACGTCTTTCCGGACAACCCCGACGATCCGAATGCGGACGCGACCCGCAACCTGCGGGCGTCGCTCGAGCGCGTGCGCGACCTGCGCGTCCAGGATGCGATGAGCGTACAGAAGTACGACATCCCGCGTCCTGCATCGGATGGTGGTGGATTCGAGGCGCGGTTCTGGAGCCCCGTCAACACGCCCGTGCTCGGACCCGACGGCTCGCTCGTGGGCATCATCCACCGCGTCGAGGACGTGACCGCATTCGTGCGGCTGAAGCAGCAGCAGGAGGAGGATCGGGCGACGTCCGCACAGCTGCGGTCGCGCGCGGAGGCCGTGGAGGCGGAAGTCTACCGACGCACACTCGAAGTGGCCGCCGCCAGCCGCCGGATCAAGGACGGGGAACGGAGTCTTCGCGAGGCCAAGGAGGCTGCGGAACGCGCCAACAACGCCAAGTCGGAGTTCCTGGCCAAGATGAGCCACGAGCTCCGCACACCGCTCAACTCCATCATCGGATTCTCCGACGTTCTCCTCGAGGAAACGGCCGGTCCGCTGACGCCGAAGCAGCGCCGGTTCGTTGACAACGTTGCAACAGCGGGCCGACAGTTGCTGGCGCTCATCAACGACATTCTCGACCTCTCGAAGGTCGAAGCGGGGCGGATGGAACTGTCGTTCGCGAGCGTCAATGTTGGAGGCGCTATCGACGAAGTGCTGTCCGCCCTTCAGCCCCTGGCCGCGCGCAGACGGCATGCGTTGCACGGCAAGCATCCCTCGCACTTGCCGCATGTGCGTGCCGATGCGTTGCGTCTGAAGCAGATTCTCATGAACCTGCTCGCCAACGCCATCAAGTACACGGAAGACGGCGGGACCATCACCGTGTCAGCCGACGTCGTCGAGGACGCCGGCCGAGCGATGGTGCGGGTGGCGGTGACAGATACGGGCATCGGCATCGCCGAGGGCGACATCGAGCGCGTTTTCGTGGAGTTCGAGCAAGTCGGCGGCGCCCACGGCCGGACGCAAGAAGGCACAGGCCTCGGCCTTGCGCTCGTCCGGCGCCTCGTGATGCTGCACGACGGGTCAATCGCGGTGCAGAGCACGCCCGGCCATGGCTCCACTTTCTACTTCACGATTCCGCTGTTCGAGTCGCCGGCGCGGGCGGCAGCGCTGGCGCCCGCGGAGGTCGTCCAGCGTGACGCGACGGCGGCCGGGTCGGCCACGGCGAGCCTGGTTCTCGTGATCGAAGACGACCAGCACGCCGGCGACCTGCTGTCCGACTACTTCGTCAGCGACGGATACCGGGTTGTACGCGCGAGGACGCCAACGGACGCGCTGCACCTTGCCGCGGCGCTTCACCCCGACATTATCACCCTCGACATTCTCCTGCCTGAGCACGACGGCTTTCAGGTGCTCGCCAAGCTGAAGCAGCGGCCGGAGACCCGGGACATCCCCGTGTTGCTGGTCTCCATCACCGACGCGAGCGAGGTGGGCCGATCGCTCGGCGCCGAGGCCTGGTTCGTGAAGCCGGTTCAGCGCCTTGAGATGCTCGAGGCGATATCGCGGGTCCTCGAGCGGCGCGGGAAGGCCACGCGAACCGCCCCATGACGCTGCGAGTGCTCGTGGTTGAGGACGTTCAGCTGAACCTCGAGCTCATCACCGAAGTGCTCGAAACCGCGGGGCACGTGGTCTACGCCGCAGGCACCGCCGCCGCCGGAATCGCGCAGGCCCGTGCCGTGATGCCAGATGTGGTGCTGATGGATATTCGGCTGCCCGACATGGACGGCATCGAGGCGACGAAGCGACTGCGCAGCGATCCCGCCCTGGCTGGCTTGGCCATCATCGCCCTCACGGCGCAGGCAATGCGGGGAGATGCCGAGTCGGCGCTTGCCGCCGGGTGCGATGCATACATCAGCAAGCCGATAGACGTGCGAACGATTGCGGCGGACATCAGCTGTGTTGTGACACGCAGACACACAACTGCCAAACGACAGAGAGAAGACCGAGAGACAACGGAGAGACAATAGTGGATGGCCAGGAGCCGGCCAGTTATCCGCGGGACAGGTACATCCCCCCATCCATCAAGTAGAGCCAGCTGAAGAAGGCCGCCAGCAGGATCACGCCGCCGATCACGATGCGGGTGTGAATGCGTTTCTCGCCTTTGGACATCAGGTGGTCTCGGGTGAGGGACACCTGAAATCTTGGCGCCGGCGCGGGCGCTGCCTATCGCTCGAACTGACCAGACCGCATCGCACGAATCGGCGAGGACGTACAGTCGCCGCTTTTCCTCGCTTCCTCATATCTTCCTGTTCAACCCAAATCCCCGCCGTCCTACCAGTCCATGCCGTCCAGACCCCAGTTCTCGTCACGCCTCGGCGCGGCCACAGTGTTGCTGGCTGTCGGGCTGGTCGTGATCGGCTGGTTTGACTACCGCGCCACCCGCAAGGAACTGCTGACGCTGCTGGTTGACCAGGCGGCCTCGCTGCGGCAGGCCATCGCCGCGGCGGCGCGCTCCGCCGACCTGGCGACCGGACAGGTGCAGGCCACCCTCGCCGCACGCCTGCTCGACAACGCGCGCTTCCTCAGTCAGATGGACCGGCGCGGCGGCCTCACGCAGGCCTACCTCGACGAGGTGGTGCGCGCGCACCGCCTGCTGCGCGTCACGGTCTTCTCCAGGTCCGGCGTGCGCGAGTTGAGTGCCGGACTCGGCGGCCCGCCGCCGTGGGCGGGACGGGGACTGGGGGCGGGCTCGTCAGACGCCGGCGGCGAGTCCGCCGGTGTCAGGTCGGCGGCATCCATCGTGACGCGACTGCTTGCCGGGTCCACGACCGAGACCGTCAGCGAAGTCCACGGGTCGCGCTGGGGCACCGGCTGGCGTTTGTCGGCGGGCGTTCGCCGCGCCGGTGGTGGCGCCATCGTCATCAATGCGGACGCTGCGGACATCGCCGACCTGCAGCGTCAGGCATCGCTCGATCGACTCCTCGGCGAGATCGCCTCGCGCGCCGGCGAGATTGCGTACGTGATTCTCTTCGACGATAGCTCGCACTCGGCGCATGGCCGCCTCGCGGAGGCGGCGCTGGCGCGCGCAAACGCGCCGCCGGATGCGGGCGATGCACTGCTGCGGTCCGACGATATATCGAGTGTCGAGACGCGCGAGCTGTCCATCGACGGGCATCCGGTCCTCGAGTTCAGCGGTCCCCTCCATCAGGACTGGGCAGACGGGGCACAGCTGCGCGTGGGACTCTCGCTGGACGGCCTGCGGGCCGCGGAGCGCCGATCGTTGACGCGCCTGGTGATCGTGCTGCCCATCGTGCTCGGGCTGAGCGCACTGCTCGTGGCGTTCGTCGGACTGCAGCGGGAGCACGGCGTGCTTCGCGCGCAGCACGCGCGCGCGCAGGAGGCGCTGCGCCGGCGCGACCGGCTGGCGGCCATGGGGGAACTGGCCTCCACCGTGGCACACGAAGTACGAAACCCGCTCAACGCCATCGGCATGAGCGTCCAGCGGCTCCGCCGAGAGTTCGTGGACGTCGCACCCGACCACAGCGCCGAGACGCGGGCTGAACAGGCGGAGCTGCTGGAGGTCCTCTCGTCGGAGACATTGCGGATCAACCGCATCGTGCAGCAGTTCCTCGAGTACGCGCGCCCGCCGCGGATCGCGCCCCGGCAGGTGGATCTGTCCGCGTTTCTGACAGAAGTAGCCGCTGGGGCCGCGGCGATGGCCGCTGAGCGAGGCATCACACTCGACACGGCCATCGAGCGCGTGGGCGAAGCAACGCTGGATCCCGATCAACTTCGACAGGCGCTCGACAACCTGCTGCGCAATGCGTTCGAGGCGTCCGCGGACGGCTCGTCGGTCACGCTCCGCGCGGCGCGCACGGCCGATGGTCATCGCATCGTCGTGGAGGACCACGGGCCGGGAATTCCCGCCGACCAACTCCCGCGCATCTTCGATCTCTACTTCACGACGAAAGCCGAGGGGACGGGCGTGGGACTCGCGGTCACGCATCAGGTAATCGAGGCGCACGGCGGCTCGCTCGAAGTGGACTCGGAGCTGGGTCGCGGTACTCGCATGATCATTCATCTGCCATCCGGCAGCGGAGCGTGAGCCGGTGACTGCACGCGTCATCCTGGTCGTTGACGACGAACCCGCGCAGCGGTCGGTGCTGGCGGGCTTCCTGCGCAAGCAGGGCATGGAGGTGTTGGCGGCGGGCAGCGCGGACGAAGCCCTGCGACTGGCCGCGTCGCGCACGATTGACCTCGTGTTGACGGATCTCCGCATGCCCGGCAAGGACGGACTGACCCTTCTCGACGGGCTGCGGAGCATCAACCCAGGGGTGCCGGTGATCGTGATGACGGCCTTCGGCACGATTGCGACGGCGGTTGATGCCATGAAGCGCGGGGCCGCGGACTACCTGAGCAAGCCCATTGACCTGGATGAACTCGAAGTGCTCGTCGCGCGCACGCTCGAGCACCGCGCGCTGGTGTCGGAGAACGAGGCCCTCCGCGAGCTGGTGGCGTCGCGCTATCGCCTGTCAGGACTCGAGACCGCCAACGCGCGCATGGCGGAGGCGGTGAACACGGCGGCCCGGGCGGCGTCGAGCCGGGCCACGATCCTCATTCGGGGCGAGAGCGGCACGGGCAAGGAGGTGCTCGCCCGCGCCATTCACTTTGCGAGTCCGCGCGCCAAGCACGCGCTCGTGCCGGTCAACATTGGCGCGCTGCCGGACACGCTCATCGAGTCGGAGTTGTTCGGCCACGAGAAGGGGGCGTACACGGGGGCGGACCACGAACGTCGCGGACGATTCGAGCTTGCGGATGGCGGCACGCTGTTTCTCGACGAAATCGGCGACCTGCCGCGCAACGCGCAGGTGAAGCTGCTCCGCGTCCTTCAGGAACAGGCGTTCGAGCGCCTCGGCGGCTCGCGCACCATCAAGGTGGACGTGCGCGTCATCGCCGCGACGAACCGCGACCTGGCCGCCATGATCGACTCGGGCGAGTTCCGCGAAGACCTGTACTACCGGCTGAACGTCGTGTGCGTAGAGCTGCCGCCGCTGCGCGAACGCCGCGAAGACATTCCGCTGCTGGTGGACCTGTTCGTGCGGCGATTTGGCGCGGACGCGACGCATCCGGTGGAGGGCGTCTCGCGGGAGGCCATGGACCTGCTCGTCAAGCACGACTACCCGGGCAACGTGCGCGAGCTGGAGAACCTCGTGCATCGCGCCGTCGTATTGTCGCGCGGTCCGGTGCTCTCGACCTCCGACTTCCCGCTGCATCTCGGCCGGCTCAAGCCGGAGGACCGCGCGCTCCCCACCGGATTGGTTGAGCGGGTGTCGGAGTTCGAACGCGCACTCATCGTCGAAGCACTCGATCGCGCCAACGGGGTGCAGACCCACGCTGCGGAAGCGCTGGGGATCAGCGAACGGCACCTGCGGTACAAGCTGAAGAAGCTGAGCGACCGCTAGTCGTCGACCAAATGGTCGAATGTTCGACGATTCCGTCGAGCGAATAGAAGCCCGCGAGGAATGCCTCGCGCATGGGCAAACGGTCAAGTCACGAAATCACAACTACTTGGCAGACTGGCCTTCCTCCGGCACGGTCTGGCCCGGTCCTTGCTTCTCATACCGGTCAGCCAGCCGGATGGCCGGCACAGGACAGAGGGTTCGTTCCAGAACAGGAGGAGTTATGAAGCAGGTATTCGTGGTGGCAGCTGGACTCATGCTTGCGCTGGCCGGCACGGCGTCGGCGCAGGCGACGCAGGCGAAGGCGCGTACGCAAACCAAGGCGCAGACCGCGCCGCAGACCGCGCCGCAGAGCCGCGCGGCGTTTGTTGACGCCAACGGCGACGGCATCTGCGACAACTTCCAGAACGGCACGCCGCAGGGGAAGGCGTACGGCCGCGGCCGAGGCAACGGCACGCACGTCGGGCCGCAGGACGGCACGGGCTACGGTGCGGCGCAGGGTGGTCGCGGCGCCGGTGCCGGTAACGGTGCGCAGCGTGGGCGCCGCGGGCGCCCGTAGGCAACGGTCGGTCGAAGCGTGGCTGGCGGTAACGCCAGCCGCGCTTCGGCGGGCAGGTCTTCGCGCGTGCGTCTTTCGCCCCATGCCAACCAGCCTATCCATGATCCATGCTCGCCCCATTCGCGCCTTGGCGCTGTTGCTCGTGGTGTCAGCGCCGCTCGCGGCGCAGCCCTCGGTCTCCGTGACGCTTGGCAGCACCTTCGACTCGTTCCGACCGACCACCGACGCCGCGGAATCGCGGCGTACACTCGTGGGCGCGATGCGCATTGACAATGCGTTCGCTGCTGGGCGAGGTCGCCTCTACTACGATCTCGACGCGGGCAACTATGACTCACCCGGCGACTGGTCGTATCAACTGCACGAGGCCGGAGGGAGCTTCCGGATGAGTGGAACTGACTCGAGCAACCGGAAGGTCTTCCTCAGCGGCTCGATGATCAGCCGCCGCAATGGCGATTCCTGGACGAGCGCCGACTACGGCGCGACCGGCGGCGGATTGAACCTTGAGCTGCACCCGCGTGACGGCGCGACGTTTCGTGCCGGGTACCGTGCCGACTACCGCCGGTTCGGTGATCTGTCCGCCCTGACGCAGCTCGAACACGGCGTTTTCGCCAGCCTGCTGGCGAACTTCCAGACGCGAACCAGCCTCATCTTCGAGGGACAGGTGGGCTCCAAGCGGTACGACGGCGTCGTGTACGACGACGCTGGGCTCGTGACGGCGATCGACACCGTGCCGACGACGACGCGTGGCCGGGGCTACGGCGCTGGCATGGGTCCGGGCATTCGGTATACCACGACGTCCTCGCTGTCGACGAGCGAGCGCGGCTCTGCTGGATTGCTAAGTGTGATGGGACGTATTGCGCAGTCGCTCGGCGACCGGACGGGCGTTCGGCTGCAGGCGACGGCACGCCGGACCTTTGGATCGGTGCCTCCGCTGCTCGTGACGACGCCGGCGGGGTTCTTTGAGGACGGCGTGTACGACGACCCCTTCGCCAGCAACGCCGTCGTGCTCGAGACGGGCATTACGCACGTGTTTGCGAACGCCGCCGAGATTGCGGCAACGGCGTGGTGGGCCGACAAGGACTACACGAGCGCCGTGGCGCTCGACGCGGAGGGAGCGCCGCTCAGCGGGGCACCGCTGCGCCGGGACCGCGTGGCCCTGGGCTCCGTGACGTGGTCACAACCGCTGTTCCCGGCGAGGACGGGCGCACTCGCCCTCACCTCCGAGCTCGGCTACCGGCTCCTCCGACACCGTTCGGCCGACGCGTTCTACAACTACACGTCGCATGCGCTCAGCATCGGCATCAGCGTCGGATACTAGACATGAAAGACCCGAGGCACTCGATGTCACCCGCAAAGCCGTTCAGGTGGAAAGCGTTTGTCAGTCTCTACATCGTCTTCTCGTTCCTCGTACTGGCGCTGTCGGGCCTCGTGCTGTACGTCGCGCCGCCGGGACGAATTGCCAACTGGTCCATCTGGCGCCTCGTGTTGCTCAGCAAGGCCCAGTGGCAGGCCGTGCACACGATCTTCGCGTTCATCTTCATAGTGGCCGCGTCCTTCCACCTGTACTTCAACTGGAAGGTCCTGCTCGCGTACCTGCGGTCGAAGCTCCATGAGGGACTGCACATGAAGCGCGAGGTCGGCGCCGCGTCCGCGGCCGGCGTTCTGCTGTTGGCGCTCACCATTGGCGGTGTGCCGCCCTTCAGTAGTGTGATGGAGGCGGGCGACGACATCAAGAACGCGTGGGCCGCTCCATCGAGCGAGCCACCGATTCCGCACGCCGAAGACCTCACCGTGCAGAAGCTCGCCGAGACGGCCAAGGTGCCCGTGGAACTGGCGCGAAAGAACCTGTTGCAGCACGGCGTGGCTGTTGATCGGCCGGACATGACCGTGAAGGAGATCGCAGCGTCCAACAGGATCTCGCCCGAGCAGGTGTACCAGCGGATGTACGCCGACAGCGCCAGGCCCGTGGTGGCTCAGGGGCTGGGCGGCGGGTGGGGGCGCAGGACCGTGCAGGACATCTGCACGCAGTACGGTGTGTCTTCCGTCACCGCGATTGACCGGCTGAAGGTGGCCGGATTCACGGCAACGGCGAGCACGACACTCAAGGACTTGGCGCTGGGCTCGGGTAAGACGCCCAGTGACATCGCGCAGATCATCGTCGGCCCTGACGCGACCATCGCCACGCCCGAAATCCACCGCCCGGCGGCAATCGCGCCGCCGCCTT
>Ga0172379_10009039_pt1 | contig 12376 bp, 13 predicted proteins | sample GrowelOW334metaG_FD_119756 | JGI IMG/M metagenome (GOLD analysis project Ga0172379, IMG submission 119756) | Groundwater microbial communities from an aquifer near a municipal landfill in Southern Ontario, Canada - Groundwater well OW334 metaG | ecosystem: Environmental > Aquatic > Deep... | reverse complement strand
GCGCTACCCCCGAATCTTTTTTCAGAAAAACGCTTCGTCGGGCGGCACAGTTCTCGGTTCTCAGGATTGCTTTGCAATGTGTCCCTTGCCATCTCCGTTATGGAGTCTGGCGACCCGAGGGGCCGCGCGCGATGCTTGGAGGCTCGCACGAAAATAAGCTTCGTATTTTAGTCTCTCCCAAGTGCAACTTAACTGTCGCCACTAAGATACATAAAGGGGCGGCCGTGGTCAGGCCATAAACTAGACCGGAGCAAAGCACCATCAAAGGAGGTTTGGTCACCTACCTACCAGCCGTTTATTCTGGGCATTATCCTCAGTAGTCAATTGAACTCACTGATAGGATTTCAGGACAAGCGGCTGTTTTTTGTATAGTAGCGAGTTTCTCGATCCGAAGCGGTAGGAAGCCGAACTCCGTGAGGCTTCCGAGAGCGAAGGACAATCTTCAAGAAATAAGGAGTATTTTTACGAAGTAAACAATACGAGTTATTTCGTAGAAGATTGAGAGAAACCCTATTGAAGGGAGGCAATGAGAAAGCGTAAACAAAGAAGGCGATAAATTTATTTCGTAGAGAATCAAGCAAATCCCTATTGAAGAGGTACGATGAACCAGCGAACATCCAACATAAGAAAGTGGAATTTTTTCGTAAGAAATCCTTTGGTACAATCCAAAATCCATGAGATAATTAACACACAAATACATTATGAAAAAAACAATCAAAATCACGCAGCAATCTTTGGCGAAAGCCGTTAGGAATTCTTCAAGCATAGAAGGGTTGAGTTTTCTTCGTGCGAAAAAAAACACACCGGTCATTAATTTACTCAAGAAACATGGCAGAGCCTTCTCGATATAATGTAAGTGGAGATGAAGAAATAGGTGTTTTGAAAAACAAACTTAAAATTAAGGATCAAAAAATACTTGGAGATACGGAAACATTATTATTATCAGACGCGTATTCTCATTTTTTTGAGATTCTTAATGGAAACAAATTAAATTTTACTGTTAGACTTATATTTGAAATAAATGAGTATTTCTTGAGCGTATTATATGATTGGGCGGGTAAAATAAGAGAAGTGGAGATTTCCAAGGACGGAATCCTTTTTTGCCCGAAATCGCAAATAAATAAGGCACTTTTGAAGTTCGAACATATTCTTAGGGAAAATATGCCGTTACCAAAAGATAACAAAAGAGTTGTAAGCCAAAAACTTGCAATTATTCATTGCGAATTTAACGCTATTCATCCGTTTCGAGAAGGTAATGGCAGGACTATTCGCTTGTTTCTTGATTTGATTGCCGACAATTGCGGTTTTCAACCAATTAATTATGGCGAAAGTACTAAAGAAACTTATATAAAAGCTTGTATTGAAGGGATGAAGCAGGATTATTCAAAGATGCAAAGGATTATGTACAAAGGGCTTTCGGTCAGATAAAAATAGCGTATTTTTTCGCCTAGACGAAAATGCTCTGTACTAGTACGGTCAACAGATTCAGTTTTGGTTTGGGTTTTCTCTTTTTGCCAATCTGAAAAGAGCCAAACTCAAAGCACGAGTCGCATAATATCCAAACATGTTTATATCTCTTTTGAATTTTTCGAAAACTAACTCATCTCGATTTAGTATGCAGAATGCTAGCATCATATTCTCGATTAATTTTGATGCTCGATCAAGAATTTTATTGAAATCCTTCTTTTTATGGAAATCCGAACCATAAAGAGATTTGAGTGAATCGTCTAATTGTCCAAACTTACCTATGGCAATTTCATTATTCGAATAGCCATGGATATATCTGGCGAAACCGTCCCGATTGAAATCAGAAGGTTGTCCAGCAGTATCTGTTACTGTTAGCAATTCAGCTTCAGGATTTTTAGGAGTTCTTTTTCTTGCCAATCTAAAAAGTACAATATCCAAAGCTTTAGTAGCATAATATCCACACATAGTAATATCGGATTCGAATTTTCTAAAAGAATCATCATCTCCGTCTATCACTCCCAGTTTTTCAATCATGGACTCGATTAAATCGCATGCTTGATTAAATACTTTATTGAAATTATCCCAATTGAAAAACGCATCGGTAGCAAGGGGTTGAAGTAAATTGCTCAATCTGGTAAAACCGACTTCCGCCAATTCATTATCCGGATAGTCTTCGATATATCTCGAAATGCCAGTCTGTGGAGCTGGATATCTATCAACCGCTTGTTCTAATCTTGTGATTATATCACGGCGAGTATTGTCCACTCTTCTTGATGGCAATTTGGATCCTTTATCAATTCTTCCTCGTAAAATTTTCATAAAATCTCTATACATGCTTTCAAGAATCGATTCGGGTATTTGAAGTTCTTTTGCAAGATCTTGAAAAGTTCGTTTGTTGACGGCTACATCTGTAACTAATTTCTTCGCAAATGAGAGAAAATCATTTTCGTTAAAAATTCTTGGGTTTTTCAACCCATCTCTTTCATGCATAGTATCTTTAGCTACCTGCGAAGGAGTCCTTTTGTAGCTCCTATAATAATCAAAAAAAGTTTTGCCATTGTAAGTTGAATGATTTATGCGATCTTCAAGCTCGACCCATAAAGAATCCATGGCCTCACCATGGTCTACAGAGTCATCTGAAGTACCACTAACTTGCATCGCCCAATTCATACCTTCGTCTGTTTCAGCTTGATTTCCGTCCATATTAATTAATTACATTCCATAAATTATAAAACAAATCCTAATTAAAGGCAATACTTGTCGCATCTCCAAAAAGACGCAAGGCAATAATCGGTTGTTGCTTTAAGGTATTTTGTAATTATGGCAACTCTCTCAATTCTTCAATCTGCTCATTACCTCAGATTCATAAACACATCTCTGCCCAAATACTTCGCCCTCTCTCCCAGCTCCTCTTCAATTCTGAGTAGTTGATTGTATTTCGCAACTCTCTCCGTGCGGCATAACGATCCCGTCTTGATCTGTCCGGTTTCCATCGCGACGACGAAATCGGAAATAGTCGTATCTTCGGTCTCTCCACTCCTATGCGAAACGACGGCAGTCCAATTGGAAGCATGCGCCATCATAATTGCACTTTTTGCTTCACTTACGGTTCCGATCTGATTTAATTTAATCAAAATTGAATTTGCCGTGCTCTCATTCACACCTCTCTGCAACCTCTTAACATTCGTAACAAATAAATCATCCCCGACAATTTGAACCTTATCACCAATCTCGCTCGTCAAAGATCTGAATCCCGACCAGTCATCCTCAGCCAAGCCGTCCTCGATAGAAATAATCGGATATTTTTTAACCAAATTCTTATAATAAGAAACCATATCCGCACTCGATAAAACAGAAGGCTTACCATTAACCTTAATCGAATATCCTTTCGATGCGTCATAAAAACTGCTCGCCGCCGGATCGATTGCAATCATAAGATCCTTACCTGCCTTATATCCCGCCTTATCGATAGCTTTCAAAATATAATCAAAAGCTGCTTCGTTACCAGGAAGATTAGGAGCAAAACCACCTTCATCTCCAACGCTCGTTGCGAATTTATCCGCGGATAATAATTTTTTCAAGTTGTGAAAAACTTCCGCGCCCATCCGTAAAGCTTCTCGGAAATTTTTCGCGCCAACGGGCATAACCATGAACTCTTGAATATCGAGCCCGCTATCCGCATGTTTGCCGCCGTTCATGATATTCATCATCGGAACAGGGAGAACATGAGCGTGTAAATTCCAATATTTATATAAAGAAACTCCTTTGAGTTGAGCTGCGCATTTTGCTGCCGCAATCGAAATACCGAGGATGGCATTTGCGCCAAGACGAGCCTTGTTCGGCGTGCCGTCGAGTGCAATCATGGTGTCGTCGAGACGCTCCTGATCTGTTACATCAAGCCCTTTTATTTTTTTTGAAATCTCTCCATTTACATTCTCGCAAGCTTTAAGGACACCAAGTCCGAGATATCTTTTTTTGTCACCATCTCTTAACTCAACAGCCTCATGCACACCTGTGGAAGCTCCGCTTGGAACGGCAGCACGACCAATAATATCGTCGCAAGAAACCTCAACTTCAATGGTAGGGTTGCCACGAGAATCAAGGATCTCACGTGCGAGAACGGAAGTAATTTTAGACATTTTATTTTGGTTAGAGTTTTACAAAAAAATTATAGCATCAGGACATCTGCAAATAGAATTCAGAGATGACCAATAAAGCCAGTATCCACTTGACTAATTCGTAATTACATGCTTAACTAAAAACCTTATTATACATACCATGACAACGACAATAGAACGCAAACCTTTATCACGACCACTTCTTGTTACATTCCTATTAACTATTTTGCCAGAAGCTCTCACGGGGTGCAGTCCTAATACTGACACCAATGATGTTGCAGAAGCCCTATTAGCCGATAGTCGACAAACTCTTGATATTATACAAAGTATTTGTACAGAAGTAATTAGTAATCCTGAATCAATGGGTCCCCTCGTTTTCTCTAGAGAGGGAAGTAGTAGCATTGGATTTCATTCGATGAACGGTCCTATATACGTGGTGGATACAATAAACCGTAGCGTAAAAAGTTGTCTCTGTATTGATGACGGTAAAGATGCACCTATAGATAGTCTTTCATGTGCAGCTGCAATTTATAGCGCTCAATCGACAGACGGTAGTAGTCCTGATGATCTAAAAGTATGGTCAGTTGATATGGTAATGGCTGCTCAAGTGAGCAATAAGCCTGATTGTTTAATTGACAGATATTGGATAAAGGATGGCGATGATAGTCAATTGTGGGGGGAGAGATGTGGTTTTTCTAGTGGTAAATCTATGATGATGTTTAGTCATTCATGTGAAGAACCAGCTATGACGAAAGAGGGCTCAAAATTTACATTATGCGATATCGAATATACGATAAATAGTGGCGATAATAATGATGTTAATATGAGCGTATATGGTTTTCCCTGTGGCTACAAAGATTACGATCCTTCATTCGGAGGTCCACTGGCAAATGGACCAATAGCGGTATCTGTAGATATAATCAATGACTTGGGAACTCGTTCCAGAACTTTTCTTTCCGGTTTATATACACGAGTTGCATCCGTTGCAAAAGAAAAATCCGCATTGCCAATCGAAAAAAGAGCGGATGAGAAAGTGTTCAAGTCAGACGATGAAGAGTTAAAGGCATTAATTGTTAATGCCGAGAGGGGAGAAGGTATTCTTTCGCGAGCACGTGTAAGTTACGAGAGAGAATCTGGAGAAACGGAGTAAATAAATTATAATTTCAAAAACAGATTATATCATTCAGGAGATCTGCTATTTTGCCATACGCAATCTTTTCCTATAAAATACCCCCGCATCTATAATCTCCAATCTATAATCTATTACCTCCAATGGAAATCATCTGGCACGGTCACTCATGTTTCACAATAAAGGATAAGGGCGTAACAATCGTTACTGATCCGTACACGAATCTTGGCACCAAACTGCCGGATTTCAAGGCGGACATCGTTACTCTATCCGACGAGCTCATTGATACAAAAGACAATATTGCGGAAGTCGCGGGAGAACCGAAAATAATCTCTTGGCCCGGCGAATATGATATAAAAGAGGTTGGAATCGAAGGATATAATGCGTTCCATTTTGCAAAAAGCGCTGAAGATGTCGAAAAAGCGAAATGCAAAGTCGTGATTTACAATTTCTTCATTAACGGATACAAAATTTGCCACTTAAGCGGACTTGGTCATAGACTTACAAGCGAATTGACGGAATCCATAGGGAATGTAGATGTGTTATTGGTTCCGGTTGGTGGGAATTTGGTTATTGATTACAAAAAAGCTATCGAAGTTATAGAACAAATCGAGCCAAAAATCGTCATCCCGATGTATTACAAAATCCCCGGTTCGAAACTTGAATTGTCGGGAGCGGAAGAGTTTTTGAAAGCGGTTGGGAAACCGGGTGCGGAAGCTCTGGAATCGCTTGATATTAAGAAGAGAGAACAATTGCCGGTCGATAAGACGGATTATGTGGTACTCAAACCTATATTGGTATAGTTATCTTTTCGGCATACGGTATTCGAAATTCGTCATTCGTCCCCACGCGCGTCCTCGTAGTTAAATGGATATAACGACTCTCTCCTAAGGAGTAATTACAGGTTCGATTCCTGTCGAGGGCACCAGACTGTTGCGAGGGCGGCGTTACGAAGTGGTAGGAATGCGAGTTCCATCGAGCCTTCCGAGAGCGAAGGATGATTTTCAAGAAATAAGGAATCCTTCGCGTAAGCGACAGGTGACTTATTTCGTAGAAAATCAAGCCGACCCCTACCTGAAGCCGGTAAGGAGCCGTTAGGCGAACGAACGGCCTTTATTATCAAGCCTGATCGCGAATGCGATCTCCTCTTGAAAAACAATGAAAACTCAAAAACAAAGTCTGTTTTGAAGGCGACTGGACAGCTTTATTCTCTTTATCTGTTTTTTATGTGCATAAAATGATATAATACCAGGATTTAAAAGTTTGAAGAATGAACCTGCAAGAAGATCAAGAAGACATGGGGGATCTTGGCGTTCCACCGCTTATAGCTCTAGTTATAAGTGGTGAAAAACCAGCCTGCCTTTTCGAAATGAGCGAAATACCAATTAGAGACAGGGGAAGTACAGAGAGCGCGATTAATATTATAAAAACAGAGCAAGGACTTGATGTGGAAGAATTACATAGAGGAGATGATGCGACGGTTGATACTTATATTTGTGCTCGTCCAGGAAAATTCAGAGATCTGCTAAGCGCAACGACATTGGCAGATATACCCGTTTTAAAAGAACGCGTAAGCAAATTGATAACGGCATGTGAAAATATGAGTATCGCAAAAGCACTGTATTATATTGCAAACATACCAAGGATAGATGAAGAATATACAGTTGTCCAAAGGGGGAATATACCAAGACCGGAAGTATCAATATTAGAAGGAGCACTTCTGGGATTTAAACCTTGTTGCACGGAATATTATGTAAAAACCAGATACCTCGGAGAGCCTCGAGATGAATCAGAATTTTATGATTATGTTAGGATTAACGAACATGTCCTTTGTCCATGTTGCGCACAGGAGAAGATAAGAACTGGGGAATTTCAGTTGTCCAAAAGACCAGAGGTGGTATCGCCACCCTCTATATAATCATCGAGATACCTCAAACAACGCAAAGATGCGTAGCATTCTGCGCAATATTATCAAGTCGTTTTGCGGATGCAAAACTCCATTCCATGAGGATGGTTTTGATCAAAAAACAAGCCACTCAACAATTCCTCAAAACTTCCAGTCCAAGTTCGTTGACCGGAATCGCGAACAGGTAGTACTTTATTAACCCTACACGAATTCTAAATAACGAAAATCAAATATGAAGGACGACAAGAAAAATGTAGATATTATGAAGTGGCTTAAGGAAAATGTTGCGACCAAAAAAGATTTAGAAAAAGAGTTAAAACCAATTCGCAAAGAGTTAGTTAGTCATGGAAACAGATTGGACAGTATCGAGAAAAATATGGCTACCAAGCAGGACTTGGTGCGCATTTATGAAAGCCTAGCCGATCACGAAATGAGATTGAGTATGGTTGAAGAAAACATGGCAACCAAACAGGATTTGGCTAAAATGAGCGATTCGTTAAATACAACACTTGATAGGATATTAGAAACAGTTACAAGAACGGGACAGGAATTAATAATGTTGAAACATGTCGTAGAAAAACATGATGATGTTATAAGGCAGATAAAACCAATGTTGGGATTAGCTTAAACTCTGATAGCCTCTTCATCCTCTTCCGTATCCCATCGGGATACTTCGAATCCATGAGGATTTTAATCAGAAAAACAAACCACTCAATAATTCCACGAAACTTCCAGTCCAAGTTGGTTGACCAAGATGATGAGTAGGTATTATTTTAATAACCCATTTTAAAACACAAATATGAAGAAGGATAAAATTATGGACAAGATAACGGAATCGCTTTCGGTTCAAACGACTAGCCTGAAATGGATTGAAGAGAATATGATGACTAGGCAAGATGTAGATAGAATTCTCGAAAAACTTTATAAAATATTTAGAAATTTCAAGGAAAAATTACAGGACATTAGTGGTGATAAATCTTATTGGTAAAAAATATGGATTAAGCCCGGATAGCCGTTAGTCCTCCGGTCTTGTCCGATATTCCTCACCTCTTAACACGTCATCAATTTTTTCGCGCGTCCATTCATCGAAGCCAGAAAATGTAGTCGTAGATGTTTTGTTCTTGCGCAAAAAATAACATCCACTAAGTAAGTGATGGTACGTCTCATACGCCAGAATTATAGCTGGAATTTCTTTTGCTTCTTTGGCGGAAAACGAGAGAAGTTGCATATAATCAGCACGATCTCCATCTCCTAAAAACAATAACGTAATATCCGCTCTTGCTTTTAATATTCCCCTGGCCACATCTAGTGACTCTGCATATGTTATATTTAAATCCACTCCTTCAAGTAGTTCTCTTAAATGAGCCAAGGGTTTTCGCAATTCATGTTCAGGGATTCCAACTGAAAGAATTTCCATTCGGTAATTTTTAAATTAGGCATCCCAGACTAAATCATTGATATGGCTTGTGCAAACCTAAATCCGTCCCGATTGTTGTTCTGAAACATAAACCGTTCGTGTAAACGCGTGATTTTGCCAAGACTATTGACGGTGAGCCCTTGCTCACTTAATATGTGAGCAGAAACTCACCGGTCTTGAGGAATTAGCAAAATGACCATGATATCAAAATCGTTTCGCATCGCGAAACTCCGCTTGGCGCCAAGCGAAACTCATTACAAAAAAATAACAAAAAAGAATATGGAAACTCTTATCATTATGTATGTCGCAAAAATAGCACTGGGACTTATGTTGATCCCTTTATATAGAGAATATAGGAAGAAACAGACCAGAAAATTAAAAGTTAGGCAATGGCGCGAAAGGATTTTACGCAAGAGGAGTTTTGCTCAAGCTACTCTCTTTTAAAATTTAATTTTAAAAAAATGGAACACCCAACCGAAAAGCAAAAGGCTATTCTCCACTACATCGAGAAGTATCAATTGCGGAACGGAGCCTCCCCGACAATACGGGAAATGCGCATACACTTCGGAGTAAGTTCCGACAATAGCATCTTGAAGCACTTGAATGCTCTTGAAGAGCAGGGCTTGATTAAGAAAGGGGATACACCAAGAAGTATTAAACTTCTTGATAGCGTAAAGGAACGAATGGAAGCCGCTGCTCAAATCTGCAGTTTGCCACTGCTTAGCACGATTCCGGCAGGAGGACCGGCAATTTCGTCCGAGACGGTTATGGATAGAATCGAAATTGGGAAGAGTATGGTGAAAAGCCCTGAAACATCATTCGTACTTCGCGTCAGTGGTAGAAGTATGGAGGGTGCGGGAATTTTCGACGGAGATATGGTTATCGTTATGCAAGGTAAAGAGCCGAGAATGGGTGATATCGTTGTTGCGCTTGTCGATGGTGGCAATACTTTGAAAAGATTTATACGAGATGGAAGAAGAACTTATTTAAAAGCCGAAAATCCGGAATATGAAGATATCCATCCGGCCGAGTCGCTTGAGATACAAGGAGTTGTGACAGGCTTGATAAGGACTTATTAGAAGCGCTCGGGAAGCGTTAGCGGTCCCAAGCGCAATATTATTAAATGATTGCGATAGCAATCTCCTTAAAGCCAAAACACAGTTTTTTCTTGATAGGCATTCCTCGACATGCTTAAATTGCGTGTGCCCTTGTCGTGCCGGGATAGCTCAGCAGGACGGAAGCGAAGCGAACGTCCCTATAAAGCACACAGGACAATTCATTAAATTGTTTTGCGAAAGCATTACATGGAACTTAGAATGACAGACGTACGCGCAAACAATGTTCCACCAAAAAATCATCATCATGCCGGGATAGCTCAGCGGTAGAGCAACGCACTCGTAACGCGTAGGTCGTGGGTTCAATTCCCATTCCCGGCTCCACAGGTCGGTAGCGAAGCGAACGACCCGTATTATAAAAAGATTGCGTATGCAATCTCCTTGTAAGGAAAGCGAAGCGGTTCCGTTTCGCAATTCGGTATTCGTAATCCCTAATTCGACCCAAATGCCATTCGTTAAAATAGTCGTTTACACTCCACTCTCTCATGCCGACAAAATTCGCCAAGTCCTTGCGCAATCCGGTGCAGGCCATATCGGAAATTATGATTTCTGTTCGTTTTCGGTCAAAGGCATAGGTAGATTTCGTCCTATCAAAGGCGCAAAGCCGTTTGTTGGGCAGGAAGGAAAAATAGAAGAAGTCGAGGAAGAACGGATTGAAACAATCTGTGAGCAAAAAGAGGTCCAACAAATAATAAAAGAGGTAAAAAAAATCCATCCATACGAAGAACCGGCGATAGATGTATATCCGGTGATATAGAGATTGGTTGACGGGAGTGCATAAAGCATGTTTAACTGCATGCCTTTTTGTAAAAAAGAATTATGGACGCAATGTCAGGAATAAAAGTATTGGTTGTAGATGGAGATGTCTCGGCACGTCTTATGGAACCAATGATGTTAACAACAAATCGACACGGATTATCAAGGATCGAATGGCAAATCTTGCAAACAAAAGGGGTGCAATCTACAGGAACGCTAAGAGCTGTTAGGGATATAGCAGAAGTAGAAATTCAAAAAGGAATAGGGGTGGAACAAATAGCGGTTGCCGCTGTCAGTTTGCCTTATACGGAAGGGCAGAATGTAGGATGCGAAATACAATTTGAAGATGTTTTTAAAATAGTAAGAGCCCTTACAAGAAAAGGCGTGCAGGTAATATTGGGAGGACCTGGGATTACCTTGGAGCCAAAAAGCGCGATGGAATCTTTCAAGCGAGCCCTGGGAGAAGATGCGGAAGGTATAATTGCCGTAGAGGGGGAAGGAGATTTGATAATACAAGAAGCTATAAGATTAACTCGCGAACAGTTAACTGGTGACGATAGATTTTGGAGAATTGTAAAAGGGGGAATACTTCCAGGACGAATGCAAGTATTAACAGAAGAAGATTTGGCTGGGCTAAGGCCAATTCCACAAGAATTGATTAGAGATGGGGATATTGAAGGTAGCAATCGCGGTTGCAGACAAGAATGTACATATTGTGCGTCTTGTCATTTAACGCAAAAAGGCATTAGAAAATTCAAACCCGAAAATTTCGTAGATCAGCTTGAAATTTTACTTGATCAAGGACGCGCCGTATCGAAAATACATATCACAGATAATGATTTTTTGGCGGTTGGTATAGAGTGGTGGCAAGAAGTTGAAAAACTATTGGATGAAAGAGGGCTATTAAAAGGGATGAGGTTTGTAAATATGAATGGTATGTCTAATGCGCATACGGTTTGTGCTTTAAAAGAAGAAGATATCGCTTTATTAAAAAGACTGGGATTCAAAACTCTAGGGGTTGGCATTCAATCATTTCAAGAAAATGTATTAAAAGCTGTGAAAAGACCAAAAGTTGATAAAGACGCTTTGATGAGATTTTTCAAAGAGTGTAGGGAAAACGGAATAGATGTTTATATTGACATGATAGGAGAATTGCCAAACGGAGAAAGTGAAGAAGAAGATGTAAAACAATCTTTTCTAATGTCGTTAGATACAAGTATTTCTTATAGGTCATTAGCAATTATTCCGGGCTCTACTTTGCATAAAGAATCGTACCAGGCGAGTTCCGAAAGAAAAATCTCAAGAGAATTCGTTTTTGAATACCTAAGACTTGTTAGGTTGTTGAGGATGGACGATGAGACAAGAATGAAATATGGACAATATTTAAATTTACCTCAAAATGATACATTACGTATAATCACACAATTGCCAATGATAACTCAATATTTAGACAGAATAATAGAATCGATTGGTGATAATCCGGAATTAAGAAGGACTTTTATATTATCAGAGGAGGAATTAATAGATGCGATGAGAAAGACACTGGAAAGAGAAAGGAAATTGGTGGAAGTATGGAGAAAACAGGTGGATAGTAGTGGAGAAGAAACAAGTGAATATGTGAACATATATGCGTTGAGATATTTGAAAAACAGAGAATATGAAATATGGGCACAGGCAGAAATGTTGGATATTGAAAGTTTTTTAATATAATAAACAGATAAAAGAGATGGCGGATTTAATGTTTTTTTAATATAATCCTCTCCCACTATGTAACGATGTGACTTCCACAACTTCTTATACTTCTTCCAATGCCCACCCCAATGATGCAACAGTACGAAGATATCAAGTCGCAAAATGCCGACTCGATTTTGTTTTACAGATTGGGGGATTTTTATGAAATGTTCGGAGAAGATGCGATTTTAGCTTCAAAAATTCTCAATATAACGCTTACGGCGAGAAATAAAGGCG
>Ga0172379_10009038_pt1 | contig 12376 bp, 9 predicted proteins | sample GrowelOW334metaG_FD_119756 | JGI IMG/M metagenome (GOLD analysis project Ga0172379, IMG submission 119756) | Groundwater microbial communities from an aquifer near a municipal landfill in Southern Ontario, Canada - Groundwater well OW334 metaG | ecosystem: Environmental > Aquatic > Deep... | reverse complement strand
CGCATATCACGAAGTTGGACATGCAATTGTTGGCCAGATGATGCCGGAATGTGACCCTGTTCATAAAGTTTCGATTATTTCCCGCGGAATGGCTCTTGGAGTCACTTGGTTCATGCCGGAGGAAGATAAACATTTATATTCCAAATCTAAATTTGAATCCGAACTTGCTTCACTTTTGGGCGGTTATGTTTCGGAAGAATTAACTTTTGGTGCCGAGCACATTACAACCGGTGCTTCCAATGATTTGGAAAGAGCCACGGAGATTGCACGCAAGATGGTAACTCAATATGGCATGAGTGCTCTTGGGCCGGTGATTTATGGGGATCACAATCGAGAAGTTTTCCTTGGTCGCGATTTTGGCCACGTCCGCAATTATTCCGAAGAGATTTCTTCTCAAATTGATGCGGAAATAAGGAGAATAATTGGTGACGCATACAATAAAGCAAAAGAAATTTTAACAAAGATGAAGTCTAAACTTTCCGAAGTTGCTGGAGTGTTGCTTGAAAAAGAAACCATCACGCGTGAAGAATTTATGGATTTTTTTAAGGACGAAAAGGCTGCACATCGCAACATGGAAAATATTAAAAAATCTTAATCCCAAAATTTATGGGAATTTTTAGAAAATCCACGCCGCGAAAATCAGAAAGCAAAATTGTACCGGACGAAAAAGACGGGACAATTCCTTACATAGAAGAATCCAGGCACGAAGATGCTCTTTTTGCCTCACAGATCCCGGAAGAGGAGGTAGAGAGCACGGAGCTTGGCGAGGATAATGAAGGTCAGCTCGCGCTGGATGTTTTTCAAACAGAAGATGAAATTGTGGTTGTTGCACCTGTTGCCGGCGTTAAAAAAGAAAATCTTTCGATTAGCATAAATAGGACAGATGACCGCGATGAGGTTTTGACAATAAAAGGTCGTCGCGATTTCCAGTTCAAGGCGGGAACTGCGGATTATTTTACGCAGGAATGTTTTTGGGGAAGTTTTTCTCGTTCTGTGATTTTGCCGGATTATGTGGATACAAGCGCAATAAAAGCATCTTTTAAAAATGGCATAGCCACGATTCGCATTCCAAAGACCGAGAATATTAAAATGCGAAACATTACAATTAAGGAAGAATAATTTTTATTTATGAAAATACGCAAAGCAGTTTTTCCGGCCGCGGGATTTGGAACCAGGTTTTTGCCGGTTACAAAGGCGCAGCCAAAAGAAATGTTACCGATTGTGGATAAACCGGTAATTCAATATTTAGTTGAGGAAGCGGTGGCTGCCGGAATTGAAGAAATAATAATCGTTACGGGTCGGGGAAAGCGCTCTATAGAAGATCATTTTGATTATTCCTATGAACTCGAGCAAACCCTTGTGGAACGCGGCAAACGCCAGCTTTTAAAGGAAGTTCGCGGCATTGCAGAGATGGCCAAATTTATTTATGTGCGTCAGCCGCGCCCGCTTGGTGATGGCCACGCAATTTTGTGCGCCAAAGAGGTGATTGGCAATGAGCCTTTTGTGGTTCTGTTTGGCGACGATCTTGTGGACTCAAAAGTGCCTGCAATAAAGCAATTAATGAATGTTTATGAAGAAAAAAATGCGCCAGTAATTGCGCTCGAAAAAATCAATAAAAAAGATTCTAGAAAATATGGAATTATTGAGCCTATAAAAGGAAAAGATGATGGTCGTTTGCATGAAATAAAAAGCCTTATAGAAAAGCCGGATCCAAAATCCGCGCCATCCGATTTGGCGATTGTTGGTAAATATGTGCTAACTCCGGAAATTTGGGATGCGCTTGAGAAAGCAAAATGTGGCCCAGATGGCGAAATTCGTTTAATAAATGCATTCCAGCTAATGCTCGGGAAAACTCCACTTTATGGCTACGAATTGGAAGGTAAACGCTACGACACCGGCGACAAACTTGGCTTTTTGCAGGCCACAATCGATTATGCACTAAAGCGCGAAGACATTGGTCCGGCCCTCAAAAAATACATTCAAGGGCTTAAATAGTTCTATGGATTTCTTCGAAGAATTTAAACAGCTAAAACTTTCAGCTCCGCGCTGTGCGCTCTTTAATATTGCCGGTCAAAATAGCGATTATTGCGCATATGCTCGCTATAACAAAAACTGTTACCTTTGCGTGGGCAATGATTATGACGAGGATTGCTATTACGGTTATTGGCTTTACCATAATAAAGATTGCACGGATTGCTCATATATATATGAGTCGGAGCTTTTGTATGACTGCGTGGATTGTCGTAAATGTTATGGTTTGGATTTTTGCCAAGATTGCCAGGGCTGCAATGATTCCTGGTTTTTATATAACTGTCATGGATGTAAAAATTGTTATGGTTGTGTGAATTTAAAACAGGGGGAATTTTTTATTTTCAATAAAAAATTCCCACGCGAAGAGTATTTAGAAGAGGTCAAGAAATATAAAGCGCGCCCAATTACTGAGCAAAAAGCAGCGTTCGCGGAGTTTTTACAAAAGCATCCGCGCGTTTTTATGCACCAACTTCAAAATGCAGATTGTGCCGGAGATTACGTTTATAATTCCAAGAATTCATATGCCTGTTACGACGCGCAAAGTGCGCAGGATTGCATTTATGCGGCCAATACAATAAAGACAAAAGACTGCACGGACGTAAATTTTATGTATCAAGCCGAACTTTGTTACGAATGTGTTAGCACCGAAGGTTTTAACTGTAATTTTACTTATGTTTGCTGGGAGTGTTCTGACCTGGAGTTTTGCGAGCTTTGTTTTAATTCCAAAAACTGTTTTGGTTGCATTGGCCTAAAACATAAGGAGTTCCATATTTTAAATAAACCGTATACTCCGGAGGAATATCACAAAAAAGTTGCAGAAATTAAAGCCGATTTGCGCTCAAAAGGGCAATATAATGGCACTTTGCCGGAGGTGTTTTTTGAGGGTTAATGTGTCATTGATCACGTATTTTAGTTGTAGCTCGCGTTTTAGTGCTTAACGCGTGTTTTTAAGATATAGCGGGGCTTGATTTTCGAGTAAATTTAGCGTACAATTAACTGTTAAATAAATAAAAAATAAAAACAAAAAATTATGGATGATTTTACAGAAGCTCTCATTAATGAGGCAGACCAGTTGAAATTATCGGGACGTCACCAAGAGGCAATTAAAATTTGCGAAAAGCTTTTGATGGCCGACCTAACCTGCACAGAGGCTTTTGAAGAAATCGGAGATAATTATTTGTCTTTAAAAGAGTTCGAAAAGGCCGAAAAGGCTCTCACTCGAGCTGTGAAAGTTAATCCTGATTCCGCAAATGCAAATTATTTGCTTGGTTTTACTTATTCTGCGATGGGAGCATGGGAAAAATCAATTTCTTATTTGGAAAATGCAGACAAGTCTCAAATGAACCACCCAGAAATTTTGAGATGCCTTGGTTGGTCATATTTTCATTATGGCCAGAAGAAAAAGGGAATTATTGTATTGGAACGTTCGCTAAATTTGGCCTGGGATGATTGTTTGATTTTGTGTGATTTGGGGGTTTGTTATTTGAATGAAAAGAATTTCTCGCGTGCGATAGATCTTTTTGAAAAAGTTTTAAAGCTTGAGCCGGAAAATGAAAAAGCCCGCGAATGCCTAAAAGCATGCAGATTTTTTCAGAGGGAGTATGACAAGTTGAAAAAGAAGCAGTTTTAAGCCTAATTTTATGCCCCCGGTAAGGTGTTATTGGCTTATTTTTGCTGTTTCTAGGCAGCTTGACTAAGATGTAAAAATAGGGTACTTTAATAAGCTATGGTTAATAGAGTTACAGGTGGGGAGCAGGAAGACGTAGTTATCGAACCTGAACATCAGGAGGGATTGGCTCGGCCTGTTTTGGGGCAGGGTGGCACCAATGTAAGCGAAGCTATAAAGGAAATGCTTGAAGGTGCGGCAAATACAGATAAAGGGCCCGATGATTTGCCTAAAGTTGTAGAGGTTCAGCCAGCTCTTGGTAAAAATGCTGCGGATGTTGGAGCTGAGCAAATTACTGCCCTGGCAAAAAGTGATCAGCCGGAAGAAGTTGCTGTGCCAAGTGGCAGTCGCGCTTCCAGAGTTTTACATAAACTCAAGAAGTTATTTATCAATGATGTAATTGATGTATATGCCACGATAATAAAGAACCCAAAACTTTTAATAACCGGAACTCTAAAAGTGCTAAAAGACACATTTTGGGAATTACCAAAGTCTTTGATAAAAGGAACCGGCACTTTGCCACTAAAAGAGAGGTGTGAAATGAAGGCCTCTCAAGCGTTGGCACTAAGTGAGGTTGCGACGTTCCCGGGAACTATTTTAGCTATAAAACTTTTTAGAATGATTGGAGCTGGCGAATTTGCAAATGGCATAGTCGGTGCTTCAATTGGAAATTATATTTCTGGAGCTGTAACTTATATTGCAGTATATTTGGCTTTGACGGCTGTGTGTAAGCAATATGGTTTTTTGAATGGAATAAAAGATGCGGCTAGAGTAATTAAAAATGTTGCTCCAACGGCATTGGTTACGTACATAGCAGATGCGCCAGCAACGGCAGCTCTTATGGGATTAGGATTAAGCGCAGAGTGGGCCGCAATAGTTAATTTTCTTTGGGGAACTATACTTTTTACCGGAGTTGCAAGTGCCGCCGCAAATCAGGAAGTAGCTAAAAAGAAGTAAATTTAATCTCTTCTTATATCTAAGGCTTGCGGCTTACCGCAGCATTTTTTATTTTGTAAATAATCGTTTGTAAGTTACAATTGCTCCTTAAGTTTTAATCATATCCAAAAATATATGGCTATTAAATCAACAGGACCAGAAGGGGGAGAATCTCGAGAAGTAGTTGCTCAGGTAGTGGGGCAGGAAGGCATGCATGAATCACAGCCGGTTCAAGCTGATGCAGCAACCGCGGCGGCTGTTGGTACTGTGATGGCTGCGACGGAAGGAAGAGAATCAACTGAGGAACAAATAGCACATGCATTATTTGCGGAAATGCAAAGGCTCAGAGATATAACAAATGGTGAATCTTATAGTCAGGCTTTGCCAACCGAAAGATTTCCCGGGGCAAAAATAAGTTTGAGTCTAGATCCGCGCGGTGATGATGACTATGCAAAATTTCATCTGTTTTTTGGAAATGTTCCTCAGCCGTTTTCTACTTTGAAGCTTGGGGCTGATGCAAAAAATAAAATGGTTACTTTTCCAAAGAAAAAAGGAGGAGAGTTGAATTGGCAAACGCTGGCGGAGGAGATGGCAAGCATCACGAGGATCGTAATAGATTGGCCTCGTTCTCGTTCGTTGCCAACCGCAGAAGAATCGGAACGTGAAAAGGAATTTAAAAAACCGTTTAGTACTGAACAGCTGGCTTATTTGAAGGAATTAACGCCAGCAAAGTTGCTTGAATTGGTGCAGAATCTTCGGGGGGGAAATAGAGAGCTTGGAAACCCCGGAGGAAGCGGAGGCATGTAGAGAATTGTATGTTCAACTTATGGAGTTTGCGCGAAGAGATAAAGTTGATGGTGGGCATCATGAATTAAAATTACCCGATGAGCTTTTGCAAATTTCCCCTAATGCTAGGTTGAAATTGGGAACGGATTTTTTTTATGTTAAAGGTAGAAATGATCGTGGAAGCGTTACTGTGAATGTAGATTTTGCAGGAGAGAAAGAGTTTGCTGACAGCGCAGATTTGTGGCTCGCAATCGATCATAAACAGAAAAGAATTATTGTCCCAAGATGGTCAAATACAAGAACGCCACAGTGGAAAGGTATAAAAGATTATATCGGAAGGACTGGTGAAGGAAAGCCATTCAGTGATGCCCAGTTGGCTTTTTTGAATAATCAGGTTACGCCCGCAGTGATTTTAAGGGGATTAAGAGAATTGAGGGCGGATCCGGCAAGGGTTCAGGAAGCCAGATATGAAGCTGCATCTGGTGACGACGGAGATTGATCGTGGTATAATACACTCCCAGGTCTTTAAAAACTGAGCGATCGCTCTGATCTGAGCAATCAGATTGGGGAGGAAAGTCCGAGCTGCAAATAAGCAGGAAAGTTGCTAACGGCAACCGCTTGTCCAAGTCCTTAAAAAATTTGGGTGAGTAGGGAAAGTGCCACAGAGACAATACTAGGCCGCGATTGCCAGCCTAAAGCTTGCAATCACGCCCAAAGGTGAAAAGTCCCGCTTAGCGGGAGAGCTCATCGCAAGGTGAGAAATCCGGTAAACCCTTTCCGCAGCAAGGCAGGATGGGAGTTGTGGAGTCATCGTGTTTATTCGATCCACACTGCCTGCCGCACGAGTTCGTCAGCAATGGCGAACCTAGAGAGATGATCGTACTTCTTCTCTGCAAAGAGAGGATGACAAAACTCGGCTTATGACGTTTTTAAGGCCTGGGACTTTAAAAACGTGGAACTTGTTATTTTCGCTTCAGTTAACTATTCTTTATCTCGTGAAACGTTCAGAAATCTTTTTTGGTCTGCTTAGAATCCCCGTGGATTTGCTGGCTGCAATTGCGGCGCTGTTTGCGGCGTATTATTTGCGTGCGCAAGCTGGCCTTATTCCAACTTTTTTAAAAGAGCCTGATTTATCTTCTTTTCCTGATTTTGATATTTATTTAAAAACCGCACTTGTTGGTTCGTTTGTGTTTTTGATTTTGCTTGGTTTTTTTGGACTTTATTCTTTGAAAGTTTCGGATTCGCTGGTTGCGGAAATTCGCAAGATTTTTTTGGCCTCGCTTATTTGGCTTATGGTAGCCATTACTTATTATTTTATTATTCGTGAATTTCCGTTTTCTCGTCTTGTTCTATTTTATGCAGCCGCATTTCTTTTTGTTTTTGCGAGTGCCGGCAGAATAATCATTAAAAATATTCAGAATTATTTGTTGATTAAAAAGGGGATTGGTCGTAGGAAAATAATTTTTATTGGAAATGGTGAAATTACCGAAGAATTAAAAGCTTATTTTGAGAATTCTCATAGTGCGTCAATTGTTGCGATTGTGAAAAATCTGGAAGAGTTGGAGTTGGCTTACAGGAGCCATCCAAAGATAGAGGAGGTTATTCAGACAAAAGATGAAAACAGGCAGGCGCAGGACATTATTGATTTTTGCCGAGAGAATCATCTGCAATATAATTTTGTGCCGGATTTGCTGGAAATGTATCGCAGCAATGTGGAAATTCGCGCGATTGGTTGTTTCCCTCTTATTTCTCTTAGGCCAACGCCGCTGGATGGCTGGGGCAAAGTTATAAAGCGCATGTTTGATTTTGTTCTCTCCGGAATTTCTCTAATTATTCTTTCGCCTTTTTTTATAATTATTGCGATTGCTATTAAACTTGATTCGCGAGGAAGTGTGTTTTTTAGATTTTTGGAAAATGGCGAAGAAGTAAAGCGAAGTGGGGAGCACGGAAAACCTTTTCATTGTTGGAAATTTAGGACAATGAAAGTTGGCACTCACCAATTGAGATACACGGAATTAGCAGATCAAAATCTGCGAAAAGACTCGCCGCTGGTAAAAATAAAAGATGATCCGCGGGTTACGTTTGTTGGAAAGTTTTTGCGCAGATTTTCGATTGATGAGCTACCACAATTGTGGAATGTTTTTACCGGGAATATGAGCTTGGTTGGGCCGCGTCCGCATTTGCTGGAAGAAGTTGAGAAATACAAACAACATCACAAATTTGTTTTGACGATTAAGCCGGGACTCACCGGTCTTCCGCAAATTAGCGGCCGCAGCGATTTGCCGTTTGAAGAAGAGGTGAATTTGGATACTTATTATATCGAAAACTGGTCGCTTTGGCTTGATTTAAAAATCGTGCTAAAGACAATTTTTGTGGTGCTTAGACCGTATAAGGAATAGGAATTTATTTTGGCTGTGCCGCTGCTTCCATCAGTTTCTTTCTTTTCTCTGTAGCTATTTCGGTCGCCACGCGCACGAGAATTTCCCAAATTTTTGGCGGGTAGCTCTTTTCGTATAAACATATTGAAACCTCTTCGATTGATTCTCCTTCACGAAGATGTGGGGCAATGTCACTTGGAATAAGAATATTTGCATATTCGCTTTCATCTAATTTGTTCGTAGACCTATGGTATTCAGCTATGTCAGGTATGCTTCCCCTAAAGATATCTCCATCGCCAGAAGCTGGAAGTAGTACAAGATGAGGGTAAAGTTCACGTAATATTGGGAATATGTCTTCTATAAGTGGGCCATAACCCGAATGCACAACGCACAAGCTTGCATTATCTAGAATTTCTTTTGATTCCTCAAATATTTTGCGAAGCCAAGCCAAGTCACGTGTGTATTGAATGTTGTGGTAGTTGGTGCCATCAATTTTGTTATCCTGTACGCCCTTAAATGTCATCTCCGGATATCCGCCGCGGCAAACGAAAGCTATATTACTTAATGGAGGAAGGACTTCTTTAGACTCTGCTGCCGGTGCCGGTTTGCCATCGCTTGCGCCAGGTTCCGCAGGTGTTTGCTCCGCATCTTGTACCGTAGCTGCAGCTTTGACGCCCGAATAATCAATTTCTGTAACAACGCAATCTCCTTCTTGGCGCATATTAACTTTAATGCCAAGTCGTTTTGCGGTTTCTATTATCATTCTCAATCCTTTGCCTGATCCACTTGGTGAAGATTCAGGCGCATTGCCATTCATTTCATTATCAATAATTTCAAATCCCAAAGCTTGCAGAGCATTATTTCTAATTGTTAACTTGCCGTCTGCGTTCATGTGTACCTTAACTTTTCCTTCTCCTGAATTTGATAATGCGTTTTGCAAAGCCTCCACTGTAATAAAAAAGCCGTCAACTGTTCCAACTGCTGCATCTAATTTTTCTACGTCGGATGAAAATTCAATTCTTCCTGGTCTAAACGTGCCAAAATTGCGGCAAACGCCAAGTGTCCCGCTTACAGCGTCCATTTGTTTATCTTCTCCTGCACGGCTCCATACTTGGTTTATATAAACCTGTAAACCGGTTAATTCGTCTAAAAGTTCCGGTGGAGTTCCTTCGGTCCTATAAAGTACATCAATAAAAGTTGCCAATGTATTTTTGAAAGTATGTAATTTTCTTGGATCCACTCCTGTGCCATACAAATCAGGTGTTTTTAAAAAGTCGACAGCAAGGCCCTTTGATTTGAAGAATTCACCATATTTCCCCCAAATTGTTCCAATTCGCGCTTTAATTTTATCTATAAATATATCCAATCCTGCCACATTCAAAAGTTCATCCTTCATTTTTTGCAACATATCCAAATAAACTTGGTCATGTGGAATATTAGAATTTCCTTGTGCCAAAAGTTGGCCCAAAGTTTTATTTAAAGCTTCTCTATCTAAAGTTCCGGCTTTCATTGGCAAGAACGCATCTTTATCCAAAAATATTATGCCGGGTATTCTGCTGGCCAATTCTCTTTGATATCTTGCAACCAGTGTGCCGGAAACAAAAGCAAATGGGGGAGTTGGCTCTTTTCTCTGCATTAAATTGGAGAGCAATGCGTCGCCGTTATCTCCACTTTGCGCCGACTGTGACATGTGAATATCGCTCAGCACCAAAATAAGTTTTTGCCTGGTTTGGTCTATTGTGGAAATTAAAGCAGCAGCTTCGGTGGCATTTTTAGCAAATTGTATTTCTGTATCTGCTCCAACGATTTCCCTAACAACTGTCGCTACATGCTGACGCCATTCCTCGACGTCCTCGACTATAAGTACCACTTCTTGTTGTGATTCTTGTGTCATATTAAGAGAATACTTTACTATATAGCCTTTTATGGTGTCAATTGCTTTGCTACGCTCCTTGCTTGCGCACCCCGCAAAAGGTATCCTGTAACCCGTATTTATGCTTGAAAAACTAATCCATACAATCTTCGGGGATCCAAACGAGAAAGAGATCAAAAAGCTCTGGCCAATTGTAAAAAAGATCAACGAAATTGAAAAGAAATATCAGGAAACACTGAAGGATGAATATTTTCCTGCGAAAACTCAGGAATTTAAGCAGCGCCTTTTAAACGGCGAGACTCTTGATGATTTATTGCCGGAAGCTTTTGCGCTTGTTAAAAATGCGTGCCGCAGGCTTGTTGGCAAAAAGTGGCCTGTGCGCAATCGTGACGTTACTTGGGAAATGGTTCCTTATGATGTTCAGCTAATGGGAGGCATTGTACTGCATCAGGGCAAGATTTCCGAAATGAAAACGGGTGAAGGTAAAACTCTAGTTTGTACCATGCCAATTTATTTGAATGCGCTTGCCGGTAAGGGCGTTTTTCTTGTTACTGTAAACGATTATTTGGCACAGCGTGACTCGGAATGGATGGGTGGATTATATAAATTTCTGGGCATGTCGGTTGGTGTGATTTTGCATGGGCAAAGTCATGAACAAAAGCGTGAGGCTTACAACTGCGACATTACTTATGGCACCAATAATGAATTTGGATTTGATTATTTGCGTGACAATATGGCCACGGAAGTTGATCAAATCGTTCAGCGCGCACTTAATTATGCAATCGTCGATGAGGTTGACTCCATTTTGATTGATGAGGCCCGCACGCCGCTTATTATTTCCACTCCTGCGGAAGAGTCTACGGAGAAATATTTTAAATACAGCCGCTTGATTCCTCAATTAAAAGATAAGGAAGATTATGAAATTGATGAAAAAATGCGCAGTGCAACGCTCACGGAGGCCGGCATTGCCAAGATGGAAAAGTTGCTTGGAATGGATAATATTTATACCGATGGTGGATTTTCGGAAGTGCATCATATTGAACAGGCGTTAAAGGCACACACGCTTTTTAAATTGGATACGGATTATGTAGTTAAAGATAACGAAGTAATTATTGTGGATGAATTTACAGGCCGTCTTATGCCGGGTCGCAGATATTCGGATGGCTTGCATCAGGCAATTGAGGCCAAGGAAAATGTTGAGGTTCAGCGCGAAAGCAGAACTCTCGCAACGGTTTCTTTCCAGAATTATTTCCGTCTTTTTACAAAGTTGGCGGGTATGACGGGTACGGCTCTCACGGAAGCGGAAGAATTTTTGCGCATTTATAAATTGGACACGCTTGTAATTCCTACGAACAGTAAAATGGTTAGAGATGATCGCCCTGATGCGGTTTATAAAAATCAGCGTGGAAAATTTATTGCTGCAATGAACATGGTTAAAGAAATTCACAAGACTGGTCAGCCTGTTTTGATTGGTACTGTGTCGATTGAGAAATCAGAAATGCTTTCTAAACTTTTGGCTGCAAATGGAATTAATCACACTGTTTTGAATGCCAAATTCCATGAGAAGGAAGCGGAAATTGTGGCTAATGCAGGCCAAAAAGGCGTCGTTACTATTGCAACCAACATGGCCGGTCGTGGTACGGATATTAAACTTGGCGAAGGTGTAAAAGAACTTGGTGGGCTTGTTATTCTCGGTACGGAGCGCCACGAATCTCGCCGTATAGATAATCAGCTTAGAGGTCGTAGCGGACGTCAGGGCGACAATGGTATGAGCCAATTCTTGGTTTCGCTTGATGATGAATTGATGCGACTTTTTGGTGGAGATCGCGTGCAGCGAATGATGGAGTTTTTAAAAGTTCCGGACGACATGCCAATCGAAAATCGCATGATTAGCAATTCAATAGAAAGTGCACAGAAGAAAGTGGAAGGCCGCAACTTTGAAATCAGAAAGCACCTTGTTGAATATGATGATGTGATGAATAAGCAGCGTGAAATTATTTATTCTCGTCGTCGCAAAATGCTTTTTTCTACCGATATTAAAAATGACATTTTGCTGCTTATTGAGGGTGAGGCCGAGGCAATTGTTTTAAATCACACCGGTGGGCGCAACAAAGATGAGTGGGACACTGCAAAAATAGTAGAGGCCGTTAAAACGCTTCACAAAGACCAAAAGAAGCCTCTGGGAGTTGCTGATATTCAGCATTTTGGTGATGAAGAACGTTTAATTGATTATATAAAACATTATTTGTGGGACGAATATGCAGAGAAAGAAAAACAGGTGCCAGATTATTCCGAAGTCAAGGGTTCGGAAGTTCTGCGAAATTTTGAGCGTGCAATTTATCTGCATGCGCTGGATGCTCTTTGGATGGAGCATATAGATAGCATGTCTCACTTGCGCGAGGGTGTTGCTATGCGTGGTTATGCCCAGAAAGATCCATTGATTGAATATAAACAAGAAGGCTACAAGATGTTTATGGATTTGGTTGCAAGCATACGCAGCAATACAGTAAATGCGTTGTTTAAAGCCCAAATTGAAAAGCCACAGCAAGCAGCGCCACGTCGCAAAACTCCGGTGAATTTGATTACAAATGAAGATCAGATAGAAAAAGTTCTAGGTGGAGAGGCTGATTTAAAAGGAGAAATGCCAAAATCAAAAACTCAGCAACCTGCCAAACCGGCAGTGGGTCGCAACGACGATTGCCCTTG
>Ga0172379_10009037_pt1 | contig 12380 bp, 13 predicted proteins | sample GrowelOW334metaG_FD_119756 | JGI IMG/M metagenome (GOLD analysis project Ga0172379, IMG submission 119756) | Groundwater microbial communities from an aquifer near a municipal landfill in Southern Ontario, Canada - Groundwater well OW334 metaG | ecosystem: Environmental > Aquatic > Deep... | reverse complement strand
GAGGGAATCGAACCCCCATCAAGACCTTAGAAGAGTCCTGCTTTATCCATTAAGCTACGAGGGGTAATAGATATCAAATTTGATTCTAAATCAAAAATGAAGTAATTTAAAGGTTCTAGGTATATGGGCATTAAGCGAAGACTTTCGCCCTAAGTATCAGAATGAAATGAGAATATTTCATTTCGGGCCGTAAGTAGAAGACTGCTTGCGTCCCATCGTTACGTAGAAATCGCATAATAAAATTATACGACTCTACTTCACTCGGGCCGTAGTATACCGGTAGTACGTCTGTTTTGGGAACAGATAGACCGGGTTCGATTCCCGGCGGCCCGACTAGATAAAATACCCCTGAGGGGTATTTTTGTTTCATTAAAAAATGTGATTGACACAGTGCTATATTCTATGGTAAAAAAAGATACTGCTATTTCACAATATAATACCTGTCACTTACGAAAGGGAACCACATGAAAAGTGCTGCTCCACGAAGGAAAAGAAGCTTTAAAAGACTTTCCCAAAAAGAAATAGGAAAGTTGCACCTCATTATATCTGCGCGAATTGCCGAAACTGTGGAAACGCTCGAATCGATGAAACTTGATGAGGATGCTGAACGGCCTAATTTTTTTACTTCATCACCCGCAGAAGTAGCGAGTGAAACACAGGCTCTCGAATGCTCCACTATTCAACTTTCGAATGAAAGAAGATTGCTTAGAAATCTCCGCGACGCAGAACGACGTATTCATATGGGAACCTATCAAGGAATGTGCGCCTCATGCAAAGAACGTATCGCCTCTGACCGTTTAGAGGCCTTACCGTGGACAAATCATTGTGCGTCGTGCCAAGAACAAAACGAACCAAAAACAAAAAGGAAATAACAAAACCCCCGCTCATCGCGGGGAATTTTTTTAGAGTGATTTGTCGAAACTTGCCATACGATCAAGAAACTCTTTATTGAGATCATTAATAGTGTGCGCACTACTATTTGTCTTCTTTAGTGTGGCCTCAATTGCAGTTTTCCGTACGGGCGTATTACCTTCCCCCGCCGCAGAAAGTGCGTCAAGAAATGAGTTCAGATTTTGTGTGTACACGATGAATTCGGATACCAAAGAAAGTTCGGTTGCAATTGCCTGATAGGCGATACGCTGACTTGCGGTCGATTGTAAGGTAGTAAGCGACCCCGCAAGATTCTTTAAAAACTCGGCAAGATTTGACGCGTTCTGATACGCTTCATTATTAATTATGCGCGCTTCATCTATAAATTGCTGCGTCTTTTTGTTATCGCCTGCAAGTTCCGAAACATTTGCGGCATTTATCTTATCGCGTGTTGCACTTGTAAGATCAACGATGTGCTGACTCACTCCTGCAGCATTCTGACGTGCAATAACAAAATCCTGAGGAAGATTCACCGCCCCTGTGGTGTTTTGTCCCCCTCGTAAGGAATAGAAAAAGCCGGCAATCACAAGGACCGCCACAATAACTGACCACATAATTCGCGCATGCTTTTCCTTCATATATGTACCACCCCATCATAACGAAAAGAACTTAATTCTTCAATGATGAGCTTCTACTTGCACACAAGCACACTGTTTAGTATTCTTCTTTCTAGAAGCGCGGGTATCGTATAGTGGTAATACCCCAGTTTTCCAAACTGGCGCCAGGGGTTCGATTCCCCTTACCCGCTCATTGTAAATAAAAGGCAACCGCAAGGTCGTTTTTTATTTATAACTCACGAATAATAAGAGGAATCGAACAGCGGAGTGGGTCAGGAAACCGCGCCCGGTTTCCTGTGTCGGAAAATATTAAAAACCGAGGGTTTTTAAAAGCGAAACTAGTTTTACTAGTGTAGCGCGTTCGCTTCCCCCTGCCCACCGGCAGGCAGGCTTACCCGCTCAAAGAAAATCTCCAGTTATGGAGATTTTTGTTAAAAAATTAAATATCAAAAAATATCTGTTCTGCTCGAGAAAGCTAATCACATATAAGAAAATATACCCGTTTAGCAAGCAAACGCATCTTTTAGAACCGCTCGACTTTCAAAATACGCTCTGATAGGATAAAGTCCTAAATAGACTGGGTGTTACAGCGCGTTACATGTAACACACGAGACGTGCCTTTTCTATAGGCGTGAAGCGAAACAAATTGATATTTCATTCGTTCTATCTATGAAAGAAGAAGAATTGCTCATTCAAAAAGCTAAGCAGGGAGACGATATTTCGTTTGGGAAACTTTACGATACTTATCTCCCCTCCATTTACCGATTTGTTTTCTTAAAAATTGGGAGAAAGGAGGATGCGGAGGACATTACCCAAAAGGTATTTGTAAGCGCATGGCAAAGTCTAAAAGGATTTGAATTCAAAGGATTCCCCTTCTCGAGCTGGTTATACCGTATCGCCTCGAACGCCGTCATTGATTATTATCGAACGTGGAAAGGAAATATAAGTATCGATTTGGTTCCCGAAGAATATTTTTCAGAATCAATGAATGAGGAGGGACGAATAGATGACAACTTCGATATTGCACGAGTAAGGACCGCGATTGCAAAACTCGAACCCGATCAACAAAACGTCGTCATTATGAAATTCGTAAGTGATCTTTCCAATAAAGAGATTGCGGAGTCACTAGGAAAAACGGAAGGAGCTATACGAGTCATTCAACACAGAGCCCTCAAACAGCTAAAAACATTAATAGACACCAATGAAGAACGCCACAATAGAACAACTAAAGAAGCTTAAGTACATCGAACCCGATCGCGGATTTGTATTGCGCGCACGCAACGAGATTTTTGCAGGTTCGAAACCAGCTTTTTCAATAACCCCACGAATACCTGCATTCGCAATTCCTATGTGGGCGTGGTCAGGCGCAGCACTTACCGCACTTCTTGTGGGCGTTTCATTTATTGTGCCTATGATGTTTCCTCGACCTGCATTCTCTGCTTCATTAAATATGAATACGCTTGCAAGTGAATATGGAAATCTTCCTATTAATATTCAACTGAAAGAAATAACCTATGAGCAATCAATGAACCAAGCAGTTGCGTCAGCAATTACAGAAGTAACCGATACAAAAACACAGCACCTTAACAAAGAACTTCTTCAAACCGAGGAACAAAGCGCCGCATTCACTGAAACAAGTAGCACGCAAATAGATTCGCTCCTTGAAACCGTACTCCAATAATATGAAAAAACTTCCTTTTCTTATCACTCTTGCCCTTCTTAGTACACTCGTGTTTCCAAACACGCACGTTGTCTTTGCACAATCAGAGGGTGTACAAAAGGCATTGGAAAATGTAAAAGATAAACTTGATAATCTCGTTACCGCGAAGGATGAAAAACAACCAATGGAATTAGGGCTTCGTATCGAAACTCTCAAAAAAGTGATCGATCTTTCCATTACAGAAGCAAAAGATACACGAGTAAAACTCCTTTCCCTTGAGGACCTCGAGAAAAACACAACTCTCTGGCGCGATGTTATTGCAGAAGAAATGAAGAAAGACGCAGAATATGCTGCGGGAATCAAAAAAGACATTGAGAACAATGAAAAGACATTCACCATTACTGACGTAAAAGAAACAGCAAAAAGATTCAAAGACTGGCGCGACACGAGCTATCTTCCTGCAGTGAACCAGATTCGAGATTATTTCCTCACTGCACAAGAGGACAAAACGATTCAAACCACAAAAACACGATGGCAGAAAATTGACGAGGATATTAAAAAGCTTGAGAAAGCAAAGGTAAAAAATATTGAAAGCGCAAGAAAACTTTTAAAAAATGCGGACTTCCTTATCGCGGAAAGCGAATCATTGAATCAGGAAGCGAAAACATTATTTGAGGATCGTTATATAACTCCCGTAGTCATAAAAGAAACGACCTCGACAGAAAGTATAAGTACCTCGACAGAAGAACTTATTTTTCAAGAAAAGAAAGGAACAAAATCAGATTTGTTAGAAACTAATACCGCAACATCTTCTTCTTATATTTCTTCAAGCACCGATGCGAATGATGAGAGTTCCCCTCTTCCTCCTGCGTCAATACGAGACCTTGTAACTGGGTCTTTGAGTAAAATCAAAGATACCTACAAAGTCTTTATTGAAATGAGCAATTTGGTGAGGAAATTGCTTAAGTAATCCTTACACCTCGTAAGGAAATAAAAACTCCCCGTTAGGGGAGTTTTTATTTGTCTTTTGTGCTCTTTCTTTTCGAGCTGAGTTATTAAGAGATCTCTTAAAAACTTACATTACTGCCTCCTTCAAAAGCTTTCCAGCTCTGAATTTTGGCTTCGTAGATGCTTTGATCTGGATCTTCTCACCCGTCTTTGGGTTTACACCCATACGTGCAGCACGCTTCACAACTTTGAAAGTGCCGAATCCAGTGTATGCCACTTCTTCGCCACGACCCAAAGTCTTTACGATTGTATCAAATATTGCTTCAACCGCTGCCTGTGCTTGCTTCTTGGTTTCAATTCCTGCTCCAGTCATTACTGCTTCTATAAGTCCATCTTTTTTCATAAATTAATATAATGTCTTTTGCTGATTGCAACTCGACCTTTTCTTTTCGTGTTTATTATATCAGATTTCCCTTCCTTGAATAGCCGCCTCAATTTTATTGATTTATTACGAACTATTTTCCAAAATTTGGCAAATAGACCATATTAGCGGGCATATTCCACCGATTTTACTTCACGAATTACCGTTACTTTAATCTCACCAGGAAACTGCACCTCTGATTTAAGCTTCGCCGCAATCTGTTTTGCAATCTGGAAGGCGCCAAAATCATCGATTTTCTCAGGGACCACGAATACACGCACTTCCCTTCCTGCAGCAATTGCGTATGCCTGCTTGATTCCTTCAAAGGTCTTTACTACGCGCTCAATGTCCTCGAGTCTCTTCAAATACTTTTCAAGAGTATCGCGGCGTGCGCCGGGGCGAGCTGCAGAAATAGCATCTGCTGCTGCCACAATGTACGATTCGGGCGTTGAAAATGGATATTCCTCGTGGTGTGCCTCCATTCCTTTGATAACCGCGTCTTCCACGTTGTATTTTTTAAGAAGCTTCCTTCCAATCTCTACATGAGTTCCTTCTACTTCATAATCAATCGCCTTTCCAATGTCATGAAGAAGTGACGCCTTCTTCGTCACCGCCACATTCAAATGAAGTTCTGCGGCAATCGCTGCGGCGATATGCGTCATTTCAATAGAGTGCTGAAGCACATTCTGTCCATAACTTGTGCGGAAATTAAGGCGGCCAAGCACGGGAATAATCTCTTTAGGAAGGTCGAGTACTCCCACTTCGAAGGCTGCCTCCTCACCAATCTTTCGAATACGCTCATCAAGTTCACGGCGAGCTTCTTCAACTTTCTCTTCAATCTTTGCGGGTTGAATTCTACCGTCTTTAATAAGCTTCTCAAGTGCCATTTTTGCAAGCTCACGGCGCATAGGATCAAACGAAGACACAATCAAATTATCTGGCGTCTCATCAATAATCACCTCAACGCCAGTGAGACGTTCGAAGGTGCGGATATTGCGTCCTTCACGGCCAATAATCTTTCCTTTTATCTCTTCGTTCGGCAGTGGCACCATACTCGTAGTCACATCATTAATACTCTCACGCGCATAGCGCTGAATTGCAGTAGTAATAATTTCCGAAGTCTTTGCTTCTATCTCACTGTGCTTCTCATGCTCTAAGCGCGCCATAAGCACGGCGAGCTCATTGCGATGGGAGTCCTCAAATTCCTTCATCACGGCTGTGCGCGCATCCTCACGAGTAAGTCCGGCGACACGCTCAAGCTCTTTAAGCGCTTTTTCGTGCTCATTTTTTACCTCAACTTCAAGTGCTTGCACTCGCGTCATTTCATCACGCGTGCGCTTCACTTCCGCTTCTGCGTTTCTCCTATCAGTATCGAGAGAGTCCTCTTTCTTTTGAAGACGCTCTTCAATACGCCGCAACTCTCCCTTGCGATCTCGCTCTTCTTTCTGTGCTTCACTAATGAGAGAAGCTGCCTTCTCCTTTGCTTCTACGACGATGACTTTCGCCTCAGATTTGGCGGATTCGAGCTCTGCGTGTACCAGTTGTTCTATAGATGCCTTGGAGCGCTTTGCGATCCAGACACGAATGAGATACCCTCCCGCAAGTGCCAAAACCACCAAACCCCCTGCGATTACGGGGCTGATGTTCATAATAATTTACTGTTATTGTTCGATTGTATTGCATCGACTTTATGCCCTCTCAGTATAAAAGGTTTAAAACTCAGGAGCAAGTTCTCAACCAATAAAATAAGAATGGGTGATGCGAAAACAAATTACTTCCCATATAATAGAAGTATTGATATGAATCCCGTTAAAGTTTTACAAATGGAGTTAATGGGGATTATAAAAAATAGTAGACTGTCGATAAGAAAAATAATAAATCTATAAAAACTCTAACAGGATGAAACAAACGATAGTACTCGCAATTCTTGATGGTTGGGGCATCGGTCAACCCGATGAATCAAATCCTATTTACATTACTCATCCAAAAACAATTGATGAGATTGAACGAAACTTCCCTGCGGGAGCGCTTCATGCCTCAGGTATTATGATTGGTCTTCCTTGGGAAGAAGAGGGCAATAGTGAAGTAGGGCACCTTACCATTGGTTCAGGAAAAATCATATACCAACACTTTCCAAAAATCTCTCTTAATATTGAGTCAGGAGATTTTTTTACTAATACTGCATTAAAAGGTGCTTTCTTGCACGCACAAGAAAAAGAAGGAGCAGTACATCTTGTAGGACTTCTTACTAAAGGAAATGTACACGCCTCCCTTCCACATCTCTCTGCACTCATTCAAATGGCGGCGAAAGAACATTGTACCAAACTCTACCTTCATCTCATTACCGACGGACGCGACAGCCCCCCCGAATCTGCGGGTGAGCTTCTTCATCACGTACAGAAAATGATTGAGGAATTTGGTGTGGGCGAAATGGTAAGCGTTGTAGGCCGCTATTTTGCGATGAATCGCGACGAACATTGGGACCGTACCGCAAAAGCATACACGCTTCTTACTCGAGAAAATATTCCTCCACAAAAATTTGAAGAAGTTGCTGCACGCACGTATGCACGCGGTATGAATGACGAATTTATTGATCCTTCAGTAGTGAGTACCGCACACCCCATTCATTCAAATGATTCGATTATTTTTTTCAATTTCCGCGAAGATAGTATGCGTCAAATCACACAAGCGTTTCTTGACCCTGCCTTCGATAAATTCCCTGTTACCCATTTTGAAAATCTCTATATTGCGACGATGACGCAATATCACGACGCATTTCCTGCACACGTGGCCTTCCCCAATGAAACAGTTGAACATCCTCTTGGAAAGGTGCTTGCGGATAATGGGAAGATGCAATTACGCCTCGCAGAAACACAAAAATATGCCCATGTAACCTACTTTTTTAATGGGCTCCGCGAGCAGGCGTTTCCGAATGAATATCGCGTACTTATCCCCTCACTTGATCTCCCCCATCCTGAAGGAAAGCCTGAAATGAGAGCTGCCGAACTTACTGAGCGTGCCATTATTGCACTTCATGAGAACACTTTCGATTTTATTGTGGTGAATTATGCAAATGCCGATATCATTGCGCATACTGGAAACTACAACGCAACCATTGAAGCAATTCAGACGATTGACCGAGAACTCGCGAAACTTATTTCTGCAGTATTAGATGGAAATCATATCCTTCTTATTACCTCGGATCACGGCAACGCCGAAGTGCTTCTTGATAATAAAACAGGAGAGCCAGAGACGCGCCACGATACAAGTCCTGTCCCTATCTACCTCATAGGAAAAGAATATAAGAAAAAAACACCACTTCTTAAGGCGCCAAAACTTACTACTATTGGTCTCCTTTCTGATATAGCACCCACCATTCTTGAGCTTATGCACATTCAAAAACCTGAGGACATGACAGGACAAAGTCTCTTGGACCAGCTTCGATAAAAAGAGAGTATACTAAACGTATGCTTCGATTAATTTCAAAAGTAGCCTTTCATATTTTTTCAAATGCAGTAGCGCTTGTTGTCGCGGCATATTTTGTCGTCGGATTTTCTCTACAAGGCAATGTTACCGCAATCATTATTACTGCCGCGATTCTCACAGGAATCAATACTCTTATCAAACCTGTCTTAAAACTTTTCTTGGGTCCACTTATTCTTCTTACCTTCGGTCTCTTCTCGCTCGTAATTAATGCTATTACGCTTTCTATTCTTGACTTTTTCTCTGCTCCCCTTACAATCCAAGGGTATGTCCCTTTGGCGTATGGGACGCTCATCGTAACTGCGGTCAATATAGTACTCGCAGTTGCGGGAAGACAAATCTATAAAAATAATTAATCTTATGCTCGCTATCGCACAAATTGTGGTCTCACTCGTACTCATCGCTCTTATTATTGTTCAAGAACGTTCCTCAGGCACAGGAGGTCTTTTTGGAAGCGGCGGCGGAGATTCTTCATTCCAAACACGACGTGGTGTGGAAAAGTTTGTATATTATGGCACCATTGGCGCCGCAGCACTTTTTGCGATTCTCGCAGTTCTTAGTCTTACTACACCACGATAATTCTTCTTATTAAAGAAGAGTGATGTGGGAACCTCTATGCAAAGCCTTAAACTGATTCTTAAAGCATTTTCTTCACGTGAGCGGTTTCTTCTTTCGGTTTCCTCATCTCTTTTTCTTATTACGCTTATTGCAATAAGCGCGCTTACTATTCAAGAAAAGAGTGTCTATGTGCCCGTACGCGGTGGCGCATACGCGGAAGGTGTCATTGGTCAGCCGATTATGATAAATCCTATCCTTTCGGACAATCAGACCGACCAGGACTTGAGCGCCCTCCTTTTTTCAAATATATTTGATCTTCTTTCTGATACAAAAAGCTCTGAGGATGGACGCGAGTATACGGTCAAACTTAAACAAAACCTTATGTGGGATGATGGGAAACCTCTCACGACTGATGATCTTCTTTTTACCATTCAAACTATTCAAAATCCTGCAGCACGTTCTCCTTTTGCAAAAGATTGGCAAGGAGTAAGTGTGGAGCGCGTGAGCCAACTTCAGGTTAATTTCTCGCTTCCTACACCTTACGTCTTTTTTATAGAGAACTTGAAACGTACGCGCATTATTCCAAAGCATATTTTTGGTGCGATTCCAGTCGAAAATATAAATCTCTCAAGTTACACCTTAGAACCAGTTGGTAATGGCCCTTACAAATTTGAAGGTTTTTCAAAACGTAAAGATGGTTTTATTACCGAATATAATCTCGTTACAAACCCTTTCTTTGCGGGTACTCCTGCATATATAGAACACTTCTCATTTCGCTTCTATACCACCCTCGAAGAACTAGCAAAAGATTTAAAACTTCGCCGCGTACAAGGATTTGGAAATACGCTTCCGATAAGCACTGAGATTGGGAGTCTTCCTCGAACTATCTCGGAAGCAGTATCTATGCCGCGCTACTATGCGATTTTTATGAACGCGGTAAATAACCCGATTCTCAAGGATAAGAATCTTCGTGTGGCACTTGCGATGGCAATCGATAAAGAAAAAATCATTAAAGAGGTGTTTCGTGGAAATGCGCGCGCAATAAACTCTCCTATCTTTTCTGAACTTGCTTCATTTGGAAATACTCCCGAAGCTACTACAAGCTCCTCACAAGGAATTGCATACGATCCAGAAACAGCAGCACGCACGATTGCATCACTCAAAACAAAAGATATTGTACTCAATCTTGTAATACCAGAGATTCCTTTTCTTGAGAAAACTGCGGAACTTATCAAAGAGGATTGGCTCGCTGCAGGAATTAAAGAGGTAACCATTTTTCCTCTCAGTATTGATGTCTTAACAAGCGACGCAATAAAGACGAGAAATTATGACCTTCTCCTTTTTGGTAATATTTATGAAAATCCAGGCGATCTTTTTCCTTTCTGGCACTCCTCTCAACGCTTCTACCCTGGCCTTAATCTTTCCCTTTATCAAAATACAGAAGTAGATCGTTTCATTGAAACGGTACGACAAAAAAGTAATGTCACCACAGAACAAGATGGATTAAGACGCCTCAACACGCTTATCACGAATGATGCCCCTGCAGTATTCCTCTTTTCAACGCCATATTTCTATACTCACACTACGAATCTTGGAGGTTTTGCTCCTGGTTTTATCACCGCTCCTTCGGATAGATTCCGTGAAGTACAATCGTGGTATGTAACAAAAGCGCGAGTGCTCAAAAGCGAGGTTATTGACAAATAAGAGATTTGCGGATAGTATAACTACAACGTTCTTACTCCTTTTTTCTAGCGTGTTCCCCTCCTCTCTGGTATCTCGAAGAAATTTTGGCGAAGAAGGTATATCCGGTTTAGTTCTTAGTATTCAAAAATAAATTATTAATTAATCCCGGGCAGGTGGTGAAATGGCAGACACGCAGCGTTCAGGTCGCTGTGCTCGCAAGAGCTTGCGGGTTCAAGTCCCGCCCTGCCCACACGAATTTTTCCCAAGTGCAAGGCAATTGGATGAAAAATTCAGTGCCCCGCCAAAGGCGGTGGTAATCAGAAGCAAAGAAAAGTATTTTAGTTTTGCTTTTATAAATGAATCAGTTTTCGACAGTATCCCCTCAATCAGTTTCTCCATTTCGGTGTAAAGGAAATTGAGGAAGGTAAGGTGAAAACTCTACACAGTATGGTTACGCGATTTACGCGAACCCCTCAGTCAAAGGTCGCACAAGAACATCCATCATCACAACGTCCCGCTCATCCACGAAGAAGTACGCGTGGGGCATCGAGTGCACGTCCGCATACTACACATGCAGCTACACCCGAACCTCAACGCGCACCGCATCGTCCAGGCGAGGAACCATTGCGCTTCATTGCGCTTGGTGGACTTGAAGAAATTGGACGTAATTGCATGCTCCTTGAATATAAGGACGAGATTATTGTGATTGATATTGGTCTTCAATTTCCTGAAATGGAAACCCCGGGTATTGATTACATCATCCCGAACGTTTCTTATCTTGAAAAGAAAAAGAAAAATATCAAAGCAATTATCATTACACACGGACACTACGATCACATTGGTGGTATTCCGTATGTGCTTGATAAACTCGGCAATCCGCCAATTTACACCACACCCCTCTCGCGAGAGGTGATCATGAAGCGCCAAGAAGATTTTCCAAATTCACCAAAACCACACTTTCAAATTATTAAAGGTGGCGAAACATATCAATTTGGACGCTACTTCTCAGCAACATTCTTCGATGTGATTCACAACATTCCTGAAGGTGTCGGCATTATTTTCCGCACTCCTATCGGCAATGTGGTTCATCCAGGAGAATTCAAATTCGATTACGATGAGAACGGAAAGCCGCGCAATATGGATGTATGGAAGCGCGTCGGCGATGAGGGTATTCATACCCTCATGATGGATTCTACAGGTGCAGAAACGCCAGGATTCTCACTCTCAGAGCGTGTAGTAGAGGCGGAGCTTGAAAAACTCTTTCGTGCCGCAGAAGGAAGAATTCTTGTGGGTACCTTTGCTTCTCTTCTTGATCGTCTTGGTGAAATCGTAAAGATTTCAGAAAAGATTGGAAGGAAGGTTGCAATTAGCGGTCTTTCCATGAAAACGAATATTCAAATTGCACAAAATCTTGGATATCTCAATTTCAGAAAAGATACTATTATCCCAATTGAAGAAATTGGTCGCCACAAAGACGACAAAATACTCATTCTTTGCACGGGCGCACAAGGCGAACCAAAAGGGAGCTTTATGCGTATTGCGAACGGTGAAAACCGTAATGTACAAATTAAGAAAGGAGACACAATAGTGCTTTCTTCCTCAATCGTGCCAGGAAACGAAAGAAGCGTACAAAATTTGAGAGATAGTTTTGCGCGCCAAGGTGCGATTATCTTCCATCACAAAATGCTCGACATTCACTCATCTGGTCATGCACCACAGGGAGAATTGCGCGCAGTCATGGAACTTATCAGACCAAAACATTTCCTTCCTATCCACGGTTATTACTTTATGCGTTGGAGAAATGCAAAGCTCGCGCAAGAAGCGCTTGGTCTTAAACCAGAAGATACGGTTTTAACCGACAATGGCCACGTGCTTGAACTCTATCCTGATACTATTTATGAATCTGATGAGCGTGTGCCCGCAGATTATGTGATGGTAGATGGCTTGGGCGTCGGTGACGTAGGCGAAGTAGTGCTTCGTGATCGTATTACCCTCTCTCAAGAAGGTATGGTGGTGATTATCACAACCATGAGTAAACAGACAGGAAAAATTGTAAAAAATCCCGATATCATTTCACGCGGTTTTATCTACCTCAAAGAAAATCAAGAAATTCTTGAGGAGATTCGAAAACGTATTCGTG
>Ga0172379_10009036_pt1 | contig 12381 bp, 10 predicted proteins | sample GrowelOW334metaG_FD_119756 | JGI IMG/M metagenome (GOLD analysis project Ga0172379, IMG submission 119756) | Groundwater microbial communities from an aquifer near a municipal landfill in Southern Ontario, Canada - Groundwater well OW334 metaG | ecosystem: Environmental > Aquatic > Deep... | reverse complement strand
CATGCGGTCAACTTACCACCGGGGTAACAGTAAAGCCATGGACAGCCGTTCTTATGCTTTATGGATCGGAAGGTGGCGAAACTTCTGCTACTAAGTATCTTCAGGCCGCATTTCGTGCACAAAATCCTTGGCGTTACAAAGATGAAAATAGTAACGATATGTTGAAAGAGAATTGTTATGTCTTTGATTTCGCACCAGATAGATTACTGCTTATATTCCAGGACTATGCGAAAAGTGTTATTGGTGGGGGTATAGGTGCTACAGAAAAGGTTAAAAAACTTCTTAATTTCTTAACTGTTGTCGCTGAAGATGAATATGGCGAAATGAAAGAGCTTGATGCTAATGAGGTTGTTACTATGCCTCTTAAGCTGATGACTCAGGAAATTGTTGATGGTAAGTTTATTACTTCAAATAAATTATTTAATATTGGTAATGTTTTTCATTTACCCCAAAGCGCTCGAGATATATTGAATGAAATGGGGACTATTAAAAAGGGGCGTATTGAACATGATAAAAATAAGAATCTTATTACTAAGCCAGAGTTAGAATATAATGATGATGGCAATCTTATACTTAACGAATCAAATCTTGGTAAGAAAAAATATGAAGAATTAGTACAAGAGAATAAAGATCTTTCAATCGATGGAGCTACAATAGATGATTTACCACCCTCAGAGTTAAAAGCCAAGCTTGAAAAGCAGGTTGAGAAGGAAGAGACTGAACAAGAAAACGTTATTCACGATCACTTACGTTATTTTGCCCGTGCTATCCCAATGATTTTGATGGCATATGGAAAACCAAATACTAAACTGAATAATTTTGAAGAGTATATAGATTCCTCAACATTTAGAGAGCTTGTTGGTATAACAAAAGAGCAATTTCAAGAATTACGTGATAAACATAATTTATTTAATGAAGAAGTCTTCAATTCTTCCATTAAAGAATTTTTGACTCGTAAGGCTGAACTCTCAAATCATTATGAGAATGATAGTAATTCAGATATATTCGACTATATTCCTCCTCAACAGACCAACCAAATATACACACCAAAGACAGTTGTAAAAATGATGATCGATATTCTTGAAAAAGAGAGTCCTGGCATATTTAAATCTAAAGACCATACATTCCTTGATCCTTATATGAAATCAGGATTATTTATAATTGAGATAGTTAAACGATTATATAAGAATCTAGAAAGACAAATACCTGATAAACATAAGCGCTTGGAGCATATTCTGACAAATCAGGTTTATGGTTTTGCACCAACCAAGATTTTACATCTTATATCTAATGAGACCATCTTTGGATTTATGCGGGGCCGAGAGGTTTATAAGAAGATTATGTATAAAGTCAGTGAAAATTTTGTACATTTTGAGGCGGAAGACGTATTAATAGCTAAAGATCATAATGAATTATATAATAAGGTAATGGAATCTTGGAAAAAAATGAAATTCACCGCGGTGGTAGGAAACCCTCCTTATCAGGGAGAAAACCATCAACAAATTTACCCACATTTTTACTTAGCAAGTCGTGAACTTGGTGAATATGTTTCGTTGATCTTCCCAACTGGATGGCAAGAGCCTAAGAATGCTAATAATTTGAGTTTGTTAAACAAGAAAGAAATAAAGCAGGATCCTCAAATTGTTTTTATAGACAAACTTCAGAATGCTTTTCCTGGAATTTCCGGTGCAGAATGGACTAATATTATTTTATGGAAAAATCGATACAATAATGGTTTAGATGGTAAACAGAAAATCTTTACTAATGGAAAAGATCCAGAAATAATATTACTACCAACTGAACAAAATCATGATAAAAAACCTAAAGAGATTAGGGAAATGGCAAAAATCGTTGCGTCATTCAAGGATTTTGTTTCTATGAAAACAATCACTTCATCACGTAAGCCATATGGTTTAAGTACTGATGTAATAAAAGATATTACTAAACATAATATATATACAAAACAAGAAAATAAAGATGATATTAAGCTGTATGCTCTCTCTGGTAAAGTTTATTACATAAGAAAAGATTATCCGTTATTAAGAAAAACCAAAGCATTTGGTAAATATAAAGTATTTGTACCATATGCTTGGGGAAACATGTCTGAGCAGACTGGTCTCGGTGGCGCATATTCAGATATTATCATAGCCAAACCTTGTGAGATAGTTACAGAAACTTATCAAGAACAAGGTCCATTCTCTACAATTGCAGATGCAAAAAAACATGCAAAATTCTTAATGACTAAGTTTGCTCGGGCACTTCTTTATCTTAATAAACACTCCCAACATTCAACTACAGCTTGGGGAGCAGTACCAGTGCAGGATTATTCTGAAACATGGTGGAAAAAATCAATCAAAGAGATTGACGTTGAGTTAATGGAAAAGTACAAAATGCCTGAAGATATAAAAAGTTTTGTAATGAATAATATTCAAGAAAAAACTGAAAAAAACATCGTTAATTATTTAGATTAATTTTATGTCTAAACCAAAGATCGACATTCTCGAAAATACACTACGTCGAATTGGTAAGTTACTAGACATTTTACTTACTGATCGAACAACAAAAAAGAACATTATTTGGGCAACAGATTCATATGAAAATCGTGGTAAAGGATTTGAGGCTGAAAAAAGAATTGAGCCAGAATTGGTAACTGGGATATACGGTAGAGTTATTCAGCCACGAGCTGCTAAAAGTTTGGAAGAGCAGCGACTGCGTACGAAGTATAAAGCTGAAGTATTTACACCACTGACGATCGTGGATCAAATCAATAAAGAAGTAGACTCGTCTGTTAAAAACAGCATGTCTCATAAAGAAAACTGGCAAGATTACGTACGTGAGTTAAAGCTTGAAATTACTTGTGGTGAGGCACCTTTTATCGTGAGTCGATATGATCCAATGGCCCACACTGGTAAACTAATCAAATTAGAAAATCGTGTTGGTTTTTTAGATAGAAAGTTGAAACTTGTATCTAAGTATTGTCACAAAAAAGACGAGTGGCTATTCTGGTCAAAAGAAGCTTTTAGAGCGAGCTATGGCTATGAGTGGCAGGGCGATAATGTACTACTTGCGCGAGAGAATTTACTATATACGTTTATTGATTATTATAAAACCAAGTTTAAGCGGTCACCAGCCCTTTCAATACAGGAAGAATTTGCAGAAATTATAAGCTGGAATATTTTCCAAATGGACGGTCTAAAATATGTTGTCCCGATGAGTTGCCACGGTGAAAGTAAGGTGGTTCCAGGTAAACCGACGCTTTTTGGTGAGGAGATACCAGGAAAGGTTGAGAAACATGAGTGTGAAGGTTGCGAATATAATCGACCAGATAAACATAATGGAAGGTATGTCAAAATTATGGATTGGAGCAAGAATAAGACAGTGAAGTTCGTAGATCTGATTAAATAAAGCTAGATTAGATGTACGATACCCTAAAATAGTTATTTAGTATCAATCTTATCTATATCACTATCTGAAATTGGTAAATCCCACATACCGCTAAATAACCGGTTAGCGGAAGGGTATTTTTCTTTTAACTTAATCTTCAATTCTTCAATGCTAGGTAAATTAAATAGGCCTCTAAGTTGCATAGCATATTGCTTGTGCTGGGCCTTTTTAATAAAGGCAGGTGTCTGCTCTATATATATTATGCTCCACGGGATCCATCTATGCCTATTATTAGCAGGTTGAGTAATTGTGCCCAGGAGAAAAAGGAAGAAATCATTAGCAATGAATTCTTCAAGCGGCACTACTGAGGCCAAAAGCCCTGATGTATGTCGTTCTTTTATAATATCAGCTCTAATGGATACTCGCCTTTTTTTATGACTTTCGTCATCTAATAAGGGAAGTGAAAAAGACGCCGGGTAAGTCCAAGTAACACTGCTTGGACCGCTTTCATACTTTAAGTATGGCAAAGTAAGTGGTTCGTTTAGTATTTTTTTTAGAATATCCCAGCATTGTTCACGAACATAAAAGGCAATCATCATCACAAATAATTCATTCCCGATAAATTTAAAATAATCATGGTCGGCGTTACTTATCCTTCCGTCCTTTCCCTGTGGGTAGTCATAGCGTTCGACAACCTTACCAAACCACTTATAAATTTCAGTTGCGGATTCTTGGTCTTTTAGTACAGCTACCACTTCTGTGATTTTTGAGAATTCGACAGCTAATTCCTGGGACAAGTTAATTGAAGTAATGAGGTCATCGGCGGTTCCACCTTCACTGTTTCTTAGTGGCTGGTGCGTGTCTATCTTCTTTAATATTTCCATAAGATCACGACGGAGTATGATTGTCTTATTTGGCTTGTTATTTTCTATGGCTTCTATGGATCCTAATTTTATAGGCTCTTCCTGCGGTTCTGGGATGGAAGATAAAGCACTAAGAATCGCATTCTCTAGTTGTTTTTCAAGTATCTTTCTACCAGTCGCCCTATCTTTTTCGTTCAATGGCATTTCGTATACAACCACCCGCCTTGTTCTTAAATCAAATGGTAAATCTTCAATTTTGCCAAATGATTTATTAAAAATTAGCATAATTCTCTCATGTCCTAAACATTTTAAGGCATATCCTAACTCAATTAAGACATTGGGATTAGGCGTCATTCTGCCGTTTTTAACTTTTGTAATTATTGAGATATCGGCAACAAAGACATCAGCAGCGGTTATTTTTGAAAAGATGGTTGAGGCTATATCAGGAGAGCCTGCAACACCCTGTGTATCACGATCAATAACCGGTTCGACAGCCACGGTGTCGTTGTTTGCAATTGTCGTAACTACCTTCTCTAAGGCTTCTTGAATAAAGCCTCTGTTTGTCGCATTTGGTAGATCTGACTGCCATGAATAAAATATCGTTCTCTTCATAGTGTGTATGCTAATTGATTTTCAAGGTTCTGTAAAGAAACATTGAAATATAATGGTAAATATGTAATAGTTTTGTAATGTGGCCAATCTCAAAAACCGACTTCATCCTATACCGAGAATGTCCAAACAATGTTTGGGTAAAGATTCATAGGCCAAATGAGTATGCCAAGTTCGAAGTGTCCGAATTTGAAAAATCGCTAGGTAAAATGGGTAATGAAGTTGAAAAGCTTGCTCGTGGCATGTTTCCATCTGGTGTTATGGTTCAAGGTAGAGGGGAAGAAGCTCAAAGTCTAACAAAGAAACTTATCTCTGAAAAAACACCTGTCATTTTTCAGGCTGTCTTTGCAACTGACAAGTATTTAGCTGCTTCAGATGTTTTGGTATGGAATCAAAAAGTAAATGCTTATGATCTATACGAAATTAAAATGTCATCTACCACCGGACAGCAAGAGGAAGGCGGAGAAGAAGAGGAGGAAGAAGAAGATGGAAAACCAAAAAAGGTTAATAAGAAAAAGGAACTACAATACGAATATGATATAGCCTTCCAGACTAACGTCCTAGAAATGTGTGGTATCAAAATAAATAATAAGTATCTAATCAGATTAAATAAGGAATATAAGAAATTTGGACCTTTAGACTTCACCTTAAACGAACTCTTCATCAAGGAAGATAAAACTGAAGCGGTAGATAAGTTATTACCGATAGCATTAGATGAGATGGAGAAAGCCTATGCTTATCTTTCGCTTGAGAAAGAACCAAAAGGTCCTTGTCCTTGTTATTACCGCGGAAGAAGGGCACACTGCACCGCTTTTAAATATATCAATCCTGGTGTACCTAAATACAGCGTTCATGATTTGAATAGAATAGGGAATAGTAAGGCTCTTTTAAAAGAGTTACTTGATGATGGAATACTAACTATAGATAAGGTACCAGAGGATATGGTACAACCTAAAAAAAAGAAGCTTAAAGAAGGAGAGAAACCAAGCAAACCAAGAAAGCTAAATCAGGTTCTCGTGTATAAAACAGGTGAACCTATCATTGATATTGAGGCAATCAATGCTGAATTGAATTCCTTAACCTACCCTCTCTACTTTTTAGATTACGAAACCTATCCTACGGCTATCCCTATCTTTGATGGCTACCATCCGTATCAGCATATTGTTTTCCAGTATTCTCTCCATGTCTTAACTGAAGAAGATGCTAAGCTTGGACGTGAGCCAAAACATTATGAAGAGATCGTTTTAGAGGGTGATCCTGCAGAGGAAATAGTCGAAAGTCTGAGGGCGAACATCGGTAATGTCGGCAGCGTCATATCCTGGTATAAAAAGTTTGAGAATTCTCGAAATAAAGAACTTGCTCGGACCATACCACTACAATATGAATTTCTTAGTGATTTGATTAAGCGTACCTATGACCTCATGGATATTGTTGAGGACCAGTATTATGTTCACCCTGGTTTTCAGGGACGGTCCTCAATTAAAAAAGTTTTTCCCGTGCTTGCACCTGATGAGGAACGTTCATACAAGTCTCTTGGTGTTCAAAATGGTACAGACGCAATTGAAGCTTATAGGCAGATAGCGCAGGGTGAACTTGTAGGTAAAGACGTGGAAAATAAAAGGAAAGAGATGTTGGAGTACTGTAAACTTGATACAAAAGCGATGTATGTTATATGGAAGTTCTTTATCGATTTAGTAAGTAAGAATTAGCATTTTAGACATTTAAGTTTTGAATTTGTAATTAATTAATAAAACAAAAACATGAGCCTCCACATAAGAATAACTGAATATAAATGCAATGGATGTAACACTGTTTTTATGGCTTACGCTAAAGATGTGAACTGTCCAAAGTGTGGTCTACCTGAAGAATCTAAGGGCGAATCTTATGATTTTATAGATGAAGCTATTTGGTCCATGAATGGGCATCTAACTAAATACAATAGATTTACACCGGACAGTTGGAGCAATTCTACACACTGTGATTATTTGCAGGGATTGATTTTTGACGCGTATGATTATTGTAGAAACAATCCAGGAGCTGACAAAACTAAATTTTGTGAAAGTGTTATGATTGACGGAGACGGTAAAGAATTTACTAACCCTAAATATTTTAATGATTTATTCTCTGTAATTGATAGTCACTTAAAAAGAAATCCTATTAAAGAACGTGGAATTATTTCTCGTAAGCTTGTAGATTTTAGAGAATATCTTCTAAGAAAAATTCTTCCTTAAAAATGAATAACCCATATCTAAAATTATCAGAACCTAAATACTCTAAAACTGCGGACAGACATTATCACTCTTTAGAAAGCTACTTAGAGAAAAATAATCACAACTTCAATAAAAGTGAGGATGGTTATGTTGTTTACGTTCAGAATAAGAATGAGGCGATGCGGATTGGTCTAAATTTCCCTTGGTTTGATAAGGGTTACTTCGACGGTTCTGTTTTACAGACTCTCAATCTAAATCCGAAGGTAGATAATAGAAGGGGTCCAAGAAACATAATTACAGACAATACCACTGGGAAAAAGATGAGTTTGAGACAGTTTAGAAAGGTTTCATCCAGTGGAATAAAAGAAGGATGTTTAAGTAAAAACGAAGTTATTAAGAGAAAGCTTTTAACTAAGGGTGAAATAGATAAAGCTGTGGCGGTAGGGAATTTGGAGGTTGTTAGTTTTGAAGGAGGTAGTTATATCAATCGTCAGAAACTGGCGGAGTTTTTAATAAAACGTATTAATTAGTGAAAAACCAAAATCCGTGTTATTATAATACTGTTATCCTTTAAAAGATAACGCTGTAGCTCCACCAGTCTGTGGGCCATAAGAGGTTCCCTTAAATGGGTAGGTGAATTGGGAAATCTGCGAGGATCCATACACTTCTTGTGACTGACCTAAAAGCGGTTGGGAGATTTCATTAAGCTGGTCGTAGCTTGATCAAAACTCTTAGTCGCTTTTTTGTTTTCTTGGCTCGCAAACTAAAGCACTTTGAGTATTATTAAGTTATTAAATATAATAAACAAATGATATACACACAAAAAATTAACAGAGCAATTCAACTGGCAGTCCAGGCTCACGAGATAGATCAAAAACAAAAAAGAAAAGGTAAGGATGTCGCCTATATTATTCATCCATTAAATGTCGGTCTTATTTTGTCACTTGCCGGAGCTAGTGAGGACGTAGTCGTTGCTGGTATTCTACATGACACCATAGAAGATAGCATTGAGGATAAGAAAGTTACTCTCGCTTCAATCATTAAGGAGTTTGGTGATGACGTCGCACAATTGGTTATGAGTGTGACGGAACAAGACAAGAGCTTGTCTTGGAGAGAAAGAAAGGAATCGGCTATCAATCACATAAAGGATTTCTCGCATGAATCACTTTTGATAAAGTCAGCCGATGTCATAAGTAATGTCTCAGAATTATTAGTAGACTATAAAAATGATGGTGATAAGACTTTTGAGAGGTTTAATGCTTCAAAAGAAGAATTGATTAAAAATCAGTTAAATATCATTAATGCCATTCATAATCGTTGGGAGGAAAGCCCCTTGGGAGATGACTTATTAACTATTGCTAGAGATTTACAAATGATTGGAGCGCCTAGCTTTATGTCTAAGAAGCCAGCTTTCGTAATTCAGTATTGTGATTACAAGGATGATATTGCTCTTGAATGTCCTGTGTGTAATTGGAAAGGCTCACCGGAATCAGGCGGTCAAATAGATACGGATAGCGAATACTGTCTTAGTGTCAGTTGTCCGGTCTGTGAGAAAATGCTTCTTGTTGCTGAATATCCCTTAGCCAATTAGGATAAAAACAAGGAAAATGAATAGGGGTGGAAATGGGATCAGTCCCCATTTTCGGTGCATAGCAATCATTCGCCTCTAGAGGCGAATGATTGCTAGAGACGTCAGCCAGAATATAAGATTTTAGGATGTGTACTAGCCTGAAATTAAGAACCATTATAAAATTACAAAGTAGAATAACATTAATTTAATCTCAACATCACCTGATATTATTAATAAATATTTAATAAAACCAACATGGAACTAGACGAAGAAGTATTTGAAAAAGCAAAAGAGGAAGACTTGGATAAAGACGAAGCCGAGGAACTCCAGGCTCTCGTTGACGAAACCGGTCTCGACGTCGACGAAGCTTTTGAAATCTGGCAAGAAAGTTAAAATCCCAAAGCCAAAATGGCAAAACGGGCTCATCTCCCATTTTCCAACACTTAATATTCAACCCTCAACACTCAACCCTCAACACCCAACTTCCGACTCCCTCCAATCATTCGCCTCTAGAGGCGAATGAGGTTGGAATGTATTTTTATTATTTACAAACTATTTTCTTTTTAAAATCATTCGCCTTTACAGGCGAATGATGTGAGATATTTTCTAACTAAATTTTTGACGCCAACATCCTCATTCGCCTTTTTTGGCGAATGAGTGACTATATCACGGGATTGAATTGAAAATCTTAAAATTTTTTTAATATATTTCTCCAGTTTCTCCACCTCTCCAATCCCCCTAGTTTTTCCAATTTTTATAATCCCCCAATTACTTCACCCCCCCCAATTCCTCCAATCTCTCCAATTATTCCAATCCCCTCAATCTCTTTCATCCCATTCGCTAAAGAAGGCGAATGGGGAGCAGACACCCATTACTCACCAGTAAATATCCTCTAGCAATTATCTCCTCAATTTTTCCAATCCCTCCAATCTCTTTAACTACCCAAGTTTCTCCACACTCATTCGCCAAAAAAGGCGAATGGGGAGCAGACACCCATTACTCACCAGCAATTATTCGCCGGCAAATATCCTCTAGCAATTATTCACTTGTAAATATCCACCAGCAATTATCCATCACAAATATCCACAAGTAATTGCACCTCCATATCCATCAGTAAATTTCCCTCTATATTCATTCGCCAAAGTCGGCGAATGAATATATAATTAATTATGATAAATTACGAATTGGAATTGTAATTAAAAACATGGAGAAACTAAATTGGGAAGAAATAAAACAAAAGAGCCGTGAACTTAAGAGTTTGGCCAATGAACATCGTTTAGGGATCATTTTGTATTTGAAGAAAAAGAAAACTGCTTCCGTGGGTGAAATTGCCGATAATCTAAAAATATCTTTTAAGGCCACATCAAAACACTTATTGTTTTTGAAAAAAGCCGGAGTCCTGGTAAAACGGTTTGATAACCCGTTTGTCTATTATTCCCTTTCATCCAACTCTTCAAAACTAATCAAAGATCTCATTTCTTTCTTGTAATCTCTCACGTGTTTTTTAGGAACCTCTTATACTCATTTACACATTCGCTAAATATGGCGAATGAGACACAAACATAACAGTTATTTTCACTAGTTAGAAAAAAGCGAATGAAAATTGTTTTTCAAAAGTTTTGTGCTACCATATTCCAATGGATAAATATTTATTATCAAATGGTTTGCCTATAGATATGGACGGTCTTGTGGACGCAGTTTTGTCAAAAAAACTGAATGGTACCGAATACCCTTTATATTTTCTGGACACGAAGAAAGGCGATGTTTGCGTTATTGAAACTCCAGAAGCTTTGAAAAGCCTAGTGGAGAAAATTGGGGAAAGCACAAGATATTTAAGTCCAGAAATACTTGAGGATTCTGATTATGATCAAATCATCAAGGACTATATTGAAATAATCCTAAATTTTATGGCTAATAAAAAACTCGTTAACTCAGCCATGAAAGCCTTGGTTAAAGGTGGTTGGAGGGCAGTGGAAAATGAATTGGCAAAGAACAAGGAAGATGATTGGACTGATGGCTGGGATCAGTTTTTGCGTGATAGTGTTTATGAAAGTGTGGTTGACTTTGTAATGAACTTGCCTGGAGCGCCGGTGAAAGAGGTGTTTGAAGGTTGCGATGATTGTGATATTTGTCAGGCAATGAAAGAGGGCAAAGCAAATACTCCTGAAGAATTAATAAAATTATTTGAGGATGCGGAAAAGAAGGGGGTGAAGGCGGGTTTAAAACCCGAGTTTTTGCAAACCACTAAAGGGAACAAAATGACCATGAAAGCTTTGAATAAAGATGATCTGTACTATGACGCGATGGATGCGCTTGAGATTGGTGACCTTGAGTCGGCCAAAAAGTTTTTGGGCCAAGCTTTGAAACTTGATGAAAACTACGTTCAAACCTACATTGGTTTTGTTGGCCTTTATGGCGAAATGGGTGAGAAGGAACTTCTAGATGCGAATATTAAAATAGCTTTTGAAAAAACGCAAAAAAAGTTTCCAAAGTGGCCGAAAGAAATGCTGTGGGGCGTAATTGAGAATCGCGCTTTTATGCGAGCGATTCAGTATCGAGCAGATTTGTATTCTGACCAGAAAGAAACTGACAAGGCCATGGAACTCTATCATCTTCTTTTAAAAATGAATCCAAATGACAATCAGGGGGTAAGGTATGTTCTCGCTGGACTTTACGCTGGAGTCAGTGGGGCCGAAATCAACAAGATGAACGCTGAAGGCAACAAGAAACAAAATTGGGATAAATTGGAAAAACTGGTGGAGGATCAAAATAAAAAACATAAGTTTTGGAGCGAACCAAAATATTAGTTGCAACTCAACATTGAACTCGGGCATTTCACTGTCTCACTATTTTCCCCCGATGTTTTTTGACGGTAGCACTAAGTTGGACAAACCTAAATTGAGCAAAAGGGGAACCGATAATATATACAGCCGGTTACTAAATTAGTTTTTGCTGAACCCTATCAAATTCAAAAATTTCTGAATTTCTTATCAAAATAGTTTTGTTTGTTGTATAAGATAGTCCTTTGTTTGGTTGTGTCTCAAAGCCTAGATATATACAGCTCACTTTTCGATCTCGCACTTCTTTGATTGCTGGTTGCAAATCGGAGTCGGAACTCCCAAGAATTATCTCTGTTACTTTTTTATCACAGGAAAGACTAACCATATCAACAGCTATTTTTACGTCCACACCTTTCTCTTTGAATATGAGGATTGATTTACCATCTCGTCCGAGCTCCATTTGTCCTCTGACTCTACCACTTAATATCACTTCAAATCCCTGCAATTCCAAATGAGTCTTGAGTAGTCGTTGTTCCTCAATCAACTGTTTAGATTTTTCTTTGCTACCCTCATGTTCTTTAACACGGGCAAAATAAAAAACTTTTCTGGAAATATTGATTCCGTTCAGTACCTTATCAAATAATCCTTTAAAATCGTATTCGTGCCAAATCGGCTTGCCTTTTTTAGTGTCACCGAAGACAGTTTTGATTTTACCTTTTAGGTTCTCTCCATCAATAAGTAAAACAATACTCATATATCTAGATATATTATCACTAAATAACGCAAAACCCCAGCGGACCTTGCGGCTAGCTGGGGCGTGTATGTGTATACTATACCCCCTGGCAATTTAATGTCAATGGGGCCTAATAGCTCACAAAAAACATCAGTGTAGCATTGTCGTATAGCTCATAATTCCTGTTAGTGTAATCGGTATATGACAATGAAAACAAAAGAAGAATTGTTTG
>Ga0172379_10009035_pt1 | contig 12383 bp, 12 predicted proteins | sample GrowelOW334metaG_FD_119756 | JGI IMG/M metagenome (GOLD analysis project Ga0172379, IMG submission 119756) | Groundwater microbial communities from an aquifer near a municipal landfill in Southern Ontario, Canada - Groundwater well OW334 metaG | ecosystem: Environmental > Aquatic > Deep... | reverse complement strand
GTACTACAACATGTCCAGACCTCATTCTGCTCTAAAGGAAGGCAAAAGATGTCTAACCCCTTGCGAAATCATAAAAAGATTCTATTAACGAAAAGTGTATACAACCCGTGAAAAAATAACATGCGACCATTGCCAATAGGCAATCCTTTGCGAGATTTCGGCTCGTCAAAACCATCAGTTTTCTTTATCTGCCGAAAGAGTTTTGCTAACGCAAAACATCTTATAATACAGGCCGTCCGCTTCGCTACCGGCTTGCTACTTCTTCAAGAAATCGCTCCCGCTATAATCCTTTTTCATCCCAAGAATTTCTTTTTCCGTAATATCAGCTTCCCCTTCCGGCTCATCTTCATCACGACCATATTTAACATATTTGCTCAAGAAATCTATTCCGTAGGCGTCATAAACAAACCTATAACCCATTCCAACAAGTCCGTTAAACAGTCCGAGCATCATCCATATAATAGGTAAAGCGGCGAACAATAAGATGGTTGGATTTTGTCCTGCCATTTGATAAAGCACAAAATTCAAAGCACTTGCAAAAATCAGCCCCAAAACAACATTGTAAACGCCAAGAAGGGCGTATTTCGCGTCGGAGAGAATTTCCAAAATAAGCGCACTCGCAATAACACTTAACAAAATCTGAATTGCCGCCACATAAGCCATGATTGTAATGTCCAAGCCGGAAACTATTATATAAATCGGCGCCATTAAAATCATAATCGCAAGATTGACCGCAAATATCTGATACATGGAAGAAAAAAGATTCTTATACTTGGAGCGATCCGTGAGCCCAATCAAAAAAGTGCTCACGCAGTTTGCCAAACATGAACTTAAAAAAGTTACCGCCATGAAGACGAAAATAATAAGCGGATTTAATGATGTTTCGTCAGTCCCAGGTTCGGTTGAGAAAAATGACGCGCCCAAAAAAACCGAAAAAAGCAAAATCATCGTTCCGGTAATTCCGCCGGCAACTCCCGCCAAAGCCCTAAAGGCAAGAACCATTAACGAGACCTTTCTTGGTCCCAAATCATTTTTTGTATCGGTCATAATATTTATTTATGTTTTTTGCCAGACAACAACATTTTATCAAATTTCAGTGCGATAGTCATCGCCCCGAAAAAAATACACATGTCCGCGAAATTAAAAACAGGCCATTGCCAGATGGAAATATAATCGACAACATATCCCAAAAAAACACGGTCATACATATTTCCAAGACCGCCGGCCAATATAAGTGAAACTACAATTATGGATATTTTTTTATCTAAATCGAAATTTTTTAAAACAAAAATCATTCCAAAAACGACAAGTGCAATTGTGATTACAACGGATACCCAAATAGGGACCGGTATGCTGAATGCGATACCTGTATTTTTCTTATAAACTATTTCTAGAAAACCATTTAAAAAACTGTAGTCGACTCCGTCGGCAATAATTTTCAAAATTCGATCCAGAATAATAAGTGGAACCGAAAGTGCAAAAACCGAAATAAGAAATTTAGATTTCATGCAAATTAGTTTATCCGAAAAACCACCTAACTGCCTCTTGAAAGAATGCCCCGAAAGTGGTATAATTCAAAGATTAAAAAAACAAAAATGAGTTCAGCTCCAGCATCAAGTCCGGCTTCATCGGACAGTGGCAGAACAGGAAAAAACACAATTCGCAAGTGGATTGGTAGGTCTGCGAAAAGACTTGAATCCGGGCTGGAAGATGGAACAATTGGGGCATTGGACGCATTGCGTATGACTGGAAACGAAGCCATTGGAGTTGTTTTTAATGCTGGAAGATCTGTTATGAGAAATGTTTTCTCTCCATTAACAATACTTGATAGCGATGAGGGATTTTTTAGATCTGTTTGGAATTCAATAAAAGCTGTGCCATCAGACATGCTTGTAAGAAATCTTGGTTCTATTGGAACCGGCATTACCAGTTTAGCCGGAACCGTAACCGGTTTAGATATCAATGAGCACGGCAAAGGTAAAGTTAGAGAAGGAGTTGGTGTTGCTGGTATCGTAAGAAGATTTGTACCTGCCGCATTCCAAACTGCTACCTTCTTCACAGGTGCCGATGTTGAAGATCCTATGGAGTCCGTACATAGGAGTACTCTTGAGTCCGACGCAATAGTTAGCAGGAGAAAAAGATGGTTCCCGTTAAACAGAGGCGGAAGTAAGATTTTCGGAGGTGGATCGGCATCGGCCGGACATTGATTGCCAAATAGTTCTTGCGGTAAAACACCCTGTTCGTTAAGATAAAAAGTGCAGTTTTTTGACCGACTTTTTACGCGCAAAAATAGGAGATTGCATTCGCAATCAGTTTATAATAATAAGCCTTCGGCTCTATGGGGAAAGGTTATCGTCAAATGGATCAGATGCTACTTCTCGCGATATTCGCGCTTATTGTGGTTGGAATAATTATGATTACAAGTATAGGGGTCCCGAAATCCATACAACTCTCCGCCCCTGATGTCGCATATCCCGACTGTAGCGATTCAGCCGTCGACTGCTACTTGGTGCTAAAAAAACATCTTATCAGGGTCATTATCGGCATCATCGCCTTTCTCGCGTGCCTGAAAATCAACTATAAATTTTGGCAAAAAATAGCTCCGGCTGTGTTTCTTGTATCGATAGGACTTCTCATTGCTGTTTTTATTTTCGGCACGGCAAACAACACAATCGCAAGAAGCTGGATAAATGTCGGATTCCCATTTTTAAGCTCCATACAACCAGCGGAAATAGCCAAACTCGGGCTTGTAATATATCTGTCAACATGGCTTGCCAAGAAAACGGAAAATAGAAATGAGCTTAACGACTGGAAACAAGGGTTTCTTTCATTCGCAGTTATTGCCGGATTGATAGTCTTACCTGTTATGCTTCAGCCGGATTTGGGATCGTCGCTCGTACTGGCATCAATAGCCGCATTTATGTATTTTTTAGGTGGAGCACCGATAAAACATCTGTTGGTCGGAGTTGGTATTGTCCTGGTTTTTTCATCTATTGCAATAGCAGCTACAGAACACTTACAGGAGCGATTTGGAGCTTTTTTGACACCAAGCGAGAGTTGCGAAGAAGATTATTGCTGGCAGTCTGAACAGGCAAAAATTGCCATAGGTAGCGGTGGACTTTGGGGCAAAGGTTTGACGCAAGGAATTCAAAAATCTTATTGGCTTCCACAGGCATCGGATGACTTCATATTCGCGGCTTCGGCGGAAGAGTTAGGATTCTTGAGGATTATATTGGTTGTTCTTCTTTATGCTTTTATAGGATATCGAGGTATGAAAATCGCAATGCATGCTCCGGATAAATTCTCGACAATGCTGGCTGCCGGGATAACGGTTTGGGTAATTTCACAGGCGTTTATAAATATAATGGTAAATATTTCGCTTTTCCCGATTACCGGTATCACATTACCCTTTATCAGCTATGGAGGATCTTCTATTTTTACCACTATGATGGGGATGGGGATTTTATTAAATATATCAAAATACACCGAAAACCATGCGTATACTTCTAACAGGAGGCGGTACGGCGGGACACATTATGCCAAATCTCGCTATAGTCGACCAGTGTAGGAAAAAATCAGGTCATGATTTGAAGCTCCTTTATGTTGGTTCAAAAGGTGAAATGGAGCGCAAACTTATTCATGAAGCCGGTATTGAATTCAAGGCGATTTCAACAGGTAAAATCAGGAGGTATTTTGCAATTCAAAATATGATAGATTTGTTTTTCAGAGTTCCGCTCGGTTTTTTTCAGTCTTTGAAGATTATCGAAGATTTCAATCCTGATATTATATTTTCAAAAGGAGGATTCGTGAGCGTCCCGGTGGTTTTGGCGGGATGGATTTTGAGAAAAAAAATCATAATTCATGAATCCGATAGCAACCCGGGATTGGCCACTCGCGTAGCGAGCCGTTTCGCTTACAAAATACTTACTTCTTATGAAAAGACCATTAAGGAATTCCCTGGGAAAATACAAAAAAAAGTACAGTACATAGGATCTCCGATTAGACCGAATATTCTTGAGGGATTGAGTCACGAAGGATATAAAATCACGGGCTTCACTCATGACAAACCTGTTATTTTGGCAATGGGTGGAAGCCTGGGCGCAATGAAAATCAACAATGTTTTGTGGGCAAGCTTGTCGAAATTAATACCTGATTTTCAAATAATTCACATCTGCGGACATCAGAAAAGCGCCAAGTCTCTTTCAAATTTCTTGATCGAAAAACTTAAGAAAAATTATATTGAGTATGAATATGTCGGGAAAGAACTTAAGCATTTTTATGCGATTGCCGATATCGTTATTTCAAGAGGTGGTGCGAATAGTTTGGCAGAGATAGAGCCTTTTGGAATGCCTGCGATAATAGTTCCCTTGTCGGCAAAATATACACGAGGAGATCAGTTGGAAAATGCGAAAAATTTCAAACTAAAAGACAAAAGAAGATATCGCGTTATTGAAGATGAAAAATTTAATTCAAAAACTCTTATAGAAACGATACAAGAACTTCAAAAAATCGAAAAACGAGCAACATGCAAAGAAGCTTACTTGAAACCGACTTCGGATATCGCTGAATTACTCTTGAGCTACGCAAAAAAATGAAAATAGGTATAAATGCAAGATTCATAAGTCAACCCTATACCGGCATAGGGCAGTATACTGTAAATCTTTTCAAAAAATTGGCGGGGATTTCCAAAGGTGACGAGTTCGTTTTGGTTTCTAACCAAAAAACCGAAGAAAAATTTCCTCTAAATATTACTGTAAAAATAATTCCCGAGAAAAAGTGGTTGATATCGGCAAGTTTAAAAAAATTATATTGGGAGCAAGTACAAGTTCCAAGATTTTTTACAAAAAATAATTTCGACATATTGCATTTCACATATCCCGCCTATCCGTTAAAAGGGCTGAAAACACAATCTTTCATTACGATTCATGACCTAATTCAATTCGCAGATCCGCAATACTTAAAAAAATTGAGATCGAGAGTTTATGCTTGGATAACAAAAAAATGCCTGACTAGAGCATCAAAAAATCAGAAGGTAAAATTCGTTGCGGTTTCTGATACGACAAAATCCGAATTTGAAAAATTTTTCACGATAGATCGCAAGAAAATTCAGACGATTTACGAAGGAGCATCGGAAGAATTTTTACGACCTGTGACCGCGAAAACGAATATGAAAAAACCTTACCTGCTTTATGTCGGGGGGTACGATCCGCGGAAAAATATCGGATATTTGCTGGAAGTTTTTGAAGGTGTGCAAAAAGAGATCCCGGAAATGAATTTGGTACTTGCCGGAGGACAGGCGCTGAAAAGTGATTTTTATGGCTCTTACGACTTGCAAAATGGCACAAAAGGTTATACGCTAAATACACTCAAAACAGGTTTTGTAAGCGAAGAAGAGTTAAACTCACTTTATAAAGAGGCGGAAGCATTCATCAACTTGTCGGGAGGCGAAGGGTTCAATCTGCCGGTGCTGCAATCGGCTTACGCTGGAACTCCGATAATAATCTCCGACATCCCTGTTCACAGAGAGCTGTACAGCAACCACGCATTACTCATTCCGACAAACGATGCAAAAAATGCTTCCGGAGAGATTGTGGCATTTATGCAAAACGAAAATCTTAAAGAGAAATTGAGAAAAGAAACAACAATGTTGAGAGCAAAATACACATGGGATAAAGCGGCAAAAAAATACTACCAACTTTACCTAACCACTCTGTAAAATGCCTTGGATCATTGCGATAAATATCATCTCTCTAGTGTTTGCCGCCATGACTGCATGGCTGATGATTAAGTATTTGCGTAAGTACACCCTCCCCCATTCCCATTACAAGCGACTATGGGGATTTGTAAGGATCAGATATCTTTTGGCAATTTATGCGTTTGCGACAGTCGGGCTCGGTGCGTTAACAACGAGCCTTTTTTATATATTTTTTATCCAAGCATAAGGATGGAAGATAATACGAATAAACATTTCAAAGGTCAGCAAAGGAACGAAGAGCTCGTGTACTACACTTGCAAACACTGGGTCGTGCTTATACCTCTTATCGCTGAAATGGTTGTCGCTATATCGGCAATTTCAGCGTTTGTATTGCTCGGGTTTAGCGTAAGCGAGAAACCGGGTTGGTCGAAATGGTTATTTGTTGGTTTAAGTCTGCTTGCGATGGTTTGGATGCATAATTTCGCCACAAGATTTCTTAATTATTTTTTGGATATCGTTATTGTTACAAATTACAGAGTTCTCAAGGTTGAAAAAAGTTTGTACCTGAAAGATGATCAAAACATCGTGGATCTTCACGAAATTCAGGATATTAAAAAAATCCAACACGGAATAATTCCAAATTTACTCGATTATGGTAAACTTGTAATCGTTACGCCGACGATGATAGACCCGATGATATTGGAAAACATGCCAGACCCGGAAAGATTTTTCAGGAAAGTGAATAATTCCAAACGCGACTACATCTACGAACGACAACAACAGAAATTAAAAACGCTTGAAAATCAAAATTTAGATTATGACTATGCAGACAGACAGCTTATTAACGGGTAAAGAGGGAGAAACAATAAAAGTTATCATAAGAAAACACTGGATAATGGATTTAAGAGTGCTACTTATAACATTCATTATGTATGTGTTGCCGGCGATGATTTTCATGAGCCTTATAATCGCCTATTGGCCGGATTTTTTTAACGAAGGGATGGCGTTCGTGACACTCGGCGTTTTAATTTATCTTTTGTATGCCGAATTGATGCTTTATATAAAATGGCTTAATGAAGAGTTGGACATATTGGTTGTGACCAATTTTAGACTTATAAATTTGGAACAGGTGAAGTTCATGGAACGAACTGTTTCCGAAACGAATTTGCATCAAATTCAAGATGTTAAAGGTGTTGAGAAAGGAATTTTCGGGAACCTGCTTCATTATGGAGACTTGCAAATACAGACCGCCTCTGAAAAAGTCGCTTTTTGTATAAAATCTGTTCCGCATCCTTTCAGACATGCGAGAGAAATACTCGACTTAAGGGATAAAGTTTTAACCCAACAACAATGACGGATTTACTTGTTTTAACAGTTATGGTTTTTACACTTGGAGTGCTTTTTATACTGACAATGCTGAATGTTTTGCATCAGCATAAGAATAAAGCGGAAGCGGCATGGAACGAACTTGATAAACAGTTGATTATAAGAAGAGATACGATCCCCTGCTTACTTGAAAGCGCACGAATAAAAGATCCGAGATGGGATAATTTAAAAAATATGCGTACCGAGTTGTTGAACAATCAAATTGATAAATCGCATAGACTCGAACTTGAACTTAAACTCGGCAATGCAATCGAGGCACTCATTGCCACTGCCAACGAATATGAAAATATACATAAGGATACTGTTTTTCTTGAGGCCTCAAAGGACCTTAAGCGCGATACGGCTGTTGAAATTAAGAAGGCTTACGATAAGTGGCTCGTTTATTCAGGTGAATATAATGACAAACGGAAGAAATTTCCTTATATTGTTGCGGCGAAATTGATGAGGTAGAGAGAGGACCTAGTAAGATAGTGAACTAGTAAAGAGGGGATGAAGAAAGAGAAGGTCGGTATTCCGTATTCTGTATTCGGTATTCATGAAATATCACATTGCGACATTTGGATGTCAGATGAATTATTCGGATAGCGAAAGGCTACGAACTCTTTTGGAGGCTTGGGGATTTATTTGCGCAAAGTCGATGGAGAAAGCTGATTTGATTGTTTTCAATTCCTGTTCGGTGAAGCAAAAAGCGGAAGATAAGGTTTATGGACAAATTGCGAACACCAGAATACTTAGAAAGAAAAATCCGGAAATTGTTACCGTGTTGATGGGATGCATGGTTCAAAAAGGCAGGAAGTTTACAAAGGAGTTTTTCTCCGAAAAACAACTTAATTTAGAGGGGCGAAGGTCGAAAACTCCCTCCGCCCTGGTTGATATCGCGTGTAAAACAGATGATATGGGAAGCTTATATAATCGTCTTCGCGTTTTAAGACCGAAATGGAAATTGAAAAAATTCGATTCGAAAGGAAGTATCGAAAATTATTTCGAAATTAATCCCAAATTAACTAGCGATTTTCAAGCGTTTGTACCAATCATGACAGGTTGCGATAAATTTTGTACCTATTGTATCGTCCCCTATTCTCGCGGTCGCGAAAAAAGCAGACCGTTTGAAGAAGTTGTTGCCGAGTGTCGCAAACTGGTGGATGGAGGAGTGAAAGAAATCACGCTTCTTGGACAGACTGTGGATTCTTATGGCAGGGCGAAAGCAAAACGGACGCCCTCTTCTTCCGATGATGAAATTCCTTTTACGAAATTATTGCGCGAACTTGATAAATTGCATGTGGCTGGTCTTACCCGTCTTCGTTTCACATCTCCTCACCCAAAAGATTTCTCTGATGATCTAATTAAAGCAATTGCAACTCTCAAAACAACCTGCCCGTACATCCACTTGCCGGTTCAGTCCGGTTCCAATTCTTGCTTGAGAAGAATGAACAGGCCTTACACACGCGAAAAATATATTTCTATTATTAAAAGGATTCGTGCCGCAATACCTAATTGTGCGATTTCAACAGATATAATTGTCGGCTTTTGCGGTGAAACCGAGAAGGAGTTCGAGGATACCTGCGCTATGTATGAAGAGATTGGTTTTGATATGGCTTATTTATCCAGATATTCGCCGCGCAAAGGCACATATGCCGCGAAAAAGATGAAGGATAATGTGACGGGGGCGATTAAGGCAAGAAGATGGCACAAGTTAAATGCGATTCTGAAAAAATATGCGCTTAAAAACAATGAAAGGTTTGTCGGACGTGAAGTGGAAGTGCTGATTGAGAAGCAAACTAAAGATGAGCTTGTTGGACGGAGTAAAGAATTTAAGGAAGTTCATGTGGAAAAGTTCCTTAAGTCTAAAAAATGGACTGGAAAAGTTGTTAATGTTAAAATTACGCGCGTGCGCGAATGGGAACTTTATGGATTTTTAACAAAATAAAACACATGCAAAAAACGCAAAAGTTCATTGCGATCTTCTTTTTAATCATGATGGTTTCAGGTTGTGGCGATACATTAAATGAAGGTGGAGATAGCCTTGTCTCTCTCGAAAAAGTTGTTTCAATTACGCCCGATGATCAGTATCAATACGGTGCTTTTTGTCGCGTGAATTATGTATCAGGTAAGGATGAATTTTTGGTTACTTTTGGAGGTGCAAATAGAAATGTCCAAGAACAGTATATTGATTATAATTCCGATGATATGCCTGGTGGCGCCGAGGGTGGCAACGGATATTCATACAAGTTTTATTCAGTCGATGATTTCGAATATACCGGAGAGACCGGTATCCTAAATGATTCTGGCGGGGATGCTGCTTTTGTTATGGTTGACGATGAATATTTCTATTCACTGGGCGGACATGGCGGTGAAATAGAATGGGTGATCAATAAATATGACGCGTCTACTCTGGAAGAGGTTGATAATGTCGATATAGATTTAGCAGAAGGCGAAATTACAAGCGACCAGATGTTGGCTTATGCAAACGGTTATTTAATTGCCAGTTCGCTTTATGATACAAATTTGGCTTTAGGAGGAGATAGGAGTTCCGGATCTGCAACTGATGATTCCGGTGCAACGCATAATCATGTTTATGATACGGATTTAAATTTGATTGATTATTTTATTCTAGACGATACCCCGCATAGCAATGGAGGATACGTCGTTTTTCAAAATGGCGTTTATAATTACATAACATCAACTGCATTTTTCGGGGACTTAATTGTTATGCAATATGACGAGGATTGGAATTATTTGGGGGTAAAAAATCTTGGCGTTTACGGACAATGGGCGCAAGGAGCTTTGTATGATGAAGAAACTGAATATTTTTATGTCGCTTATAACGAGCTTAATAAATTCGGGGAAGATTCTTATAATCCGAGAGGAATCAGTCTTGGAATTTATGACAAGAACTGGAACCTTGTGGAAACCGTAGAGGTTACAAAAGAAGTACAAGAAGACGGCACGAAAGAAGGTCGTCCTTCCGTTGTTTTGTATGACGGGAAGCTCTATGTTTCATATGATGTATCTCCTGCTGATACAGATCAGGATTGGCAGTGCGAAGTGAGCATTTATGATGTAACTGTGAACTTGTAACTTACAACTGACAACTTCTGTGACCTGCCTAGCTGTCTGTGTCTTGCCATCTACCCTATCACCGCCTTTATCCTCCTTACCCCGGCACTTGAAGACTCTTCTTTGAGTATCTTGAATTTGCCCAACTCTCCGGTTCTTTTCGCATGAGGTCCTCCGCAAATTTCCTTCGAGAAATCTCCCATTGTATAGACCTTGACTCTTTCGCCATATTTTTCACCAAAAATTCCCATCGCGCCGCTCGCTTTTGCCTCATCAATCGCAACCTCATCACAAGAAATCGGAATATCAGCTTGTATCTGAGCATTAACGATTTTCTCAACTTCAGCTTTCTGTTCGTCTGTCATTTTTTCGCCATGTGAGAAGTCGAATCGCAATCTTTCTGCCGTAATATTGCTGCCTTTTTGATAAACATGATCGCCCAAGACAATCCTAAGAGCCGCAAGCAACATATGAGTTGCCGTATGTAATCGCGCAGTTGCCTCGCTGTTGTCCTGCAAGCCTCCTTTGAACTTGGCTTCGGCTCCGCATCGCGACAACTGCTGATGCTTCTCAAAAGCCTCGCAGAAGCCCTTCTCATCGACTGCAAGATTATGCTCTCGAGCAAGATCCTTGGTCATTTCGAGAGGGAACCCGTAAGTGTCATATAATTTAAAAGCCATCCTGCCACTAATCACGCGCGATTCACCTTTGGCCAAATGTGGCAAAATTTTCTCGAACTCTTTTTCTCCATGTGAAAGAGTCTTCGCGAACTGTTCCTCCTCTTTTTTGAGAGCCGAAATTATGAAGTCATGTTTCTCTTTTAACTCACCATAATAATTTCCATAAATTTCAATAAATTTTTCGGCAATCTCAGCGATAATACTCTGTGTAATTCCGATTTTTTTCATAAAACGAACAGCTCTTCTAATAAGCCTTCGCAAAACATAACCCTGGTCTGTATTGGAAGGAGTGACCCCTTTTCGATCGCCCAAAATAAACACAGCCGCTCGCATATGATCTGCGATAATTCTTCGTGCAACAACATCATCAACTGATGCCATGTTGTCGAGCAAATCCATCACCGGCTTAAACAATTCCGTCTCATAATGCGAAGAAACACCTTGCAGTAAAATTGTCGCACGCTCAAGTCCCAAACCGGTATCGACATTTCTCGTCTGTAATTCTGTAATTCTGCCTTCTGCAGTCTTCTCGTATTGCATGAAAACATCATTCCAAATTTCAACATATTTTCCGCATTTACAAGCAACGCCCATGCGCGAACACTCATCGCAAGGTTCCGAACCGGTATCATAAAACATCTCGCTATCAGGTCCACAAGGACCTGTCTGTCCGGCAGGTCCCCACCAGTTTTCTTTTTTGCCATAAAACCAAATTCGTTTAGGACCGGGTCCTTCCGATTCAGCACGAACGAAACCAAGAGCCTCCCATTCGTGAGCCGCTTCCTCATCTTTCGGTGCATCTTTATCTCCTATAAAACAGCTTACATTAAGCAAATCAGGATCAATTCCAAGTCCGATTTCTTTATCGGTCAAAAACTCATAACTCATTTGTATCGCCTCTTTTTTAAAATAATCGCCAAGACTCCAATTTCCCATCATCTCAAAAAGTGTGCAGTGCGTGGCATCTCCGACCTCGTCGATATCGTCGGTTCTGACGCATTTCTGGCAGTCGACCAATCGTTTACCGAGCGGATGCGTCTCGCCCATAAGATAAGGCACGAGCGGATGCATTCCGGCGGTCGTGAACAGTACGGTCGGATCGTTTTCAGGTATGAGTGAAGCTCCGGCAACCTCTTTGTGAGGATATTTTGAGTGATTAAGGAAAAAATTTATGTATTTCTGACGTATTTCGGAGGCTTTCATGATGGTCATTATTAAAATATGGAGTTGGCGATTCTCCTCGGGGAGAAAACCAAAAATAATTTACTGTAAAATCGTTAAAACGGCAACCACGGCAAGTATATTCCTCATGCCAACTTCTGCTGTCTGTGTCTTGCTGTCTGCTCCTTACCCTAGTACATCTTTATCCCAGGCAACATCTTCCATTCTTTAAATAACTCAGTCGCCTCTTTTGCCATTACTCCCGCAACAGTCTTAATCTTCCTCTTCCCGGGCAAGCGCTTAATTTCATCATAAATAAACTGATCGTCGAACCCTATTTTGGCCGCATCGCCACGCGAATTTCCGAAATATAAAGCCTTAGGTCTTGCCCAATAAATCGCACC